>Ga0209542_10005833_pt1 | contig 24298 bp, 27 predicted proteins | sample RifCSPhighO2_01_FD_184028 | JGI IMG/M metagenome (GOLD analysis project Ga0209542, IMG submission 184028) | Soil microbial communities from Rifle, Colorado - Rifle CSP2_plank highO2_0.1 (SPAdes) (version 2) | ecosystem: Environmental > Terrestrial > Deep subsurface > Rock core/Sediment ...
GTAAATCGTTCTTGACATGCCAATCGGAATGTTTAAAACTCAATTGTATCTGCTTTTGTCAAGTGGGCGTGCCGGAGCGGTCAAACGGGATGGTCTCAAGAGCCATTAGCTTAGTGCTTTCATAGGTTCGAATCCTATCGCCCACATGCTCCCGTAGCTCAGCCCGGATTAGAGCGGCTCCCTCCTAAGGCGCAGGTCGTAGGTTCAAATCCTACCGGGAGCGTTAAATAAGACTATTTCTTTCCCATGCAACTAATAATTTCTCTCTTTAGATTTTTATGTTTGATAGGATGAAACCCAAGAGTTTTTATTTTCACTTTTGAAAAATCCTTAAACAACTCTTTTACTTCTTTTTCTTCGAAAAAATGACAAATTAATTTATTTTTCTTGATTATAGTGTTTTTATCCGTTCTATGACTCTTGCCGTTGTTTCTAAAGTCATTAATAGAAAAATCCTCAAAAACACAAGTTCCACTTTTTTTGAGAACGCGATATATCTCTTTCATTATCCTAGCTCTATCTTTCTTTATCGAGTTATTAAGCACGTAATAAACTACCACAACGTCAAATAAATTGTCTGGAAATGGAATATTTTTTGCATCTGCTTTAAGCAAAGTCACATTATCTCCAAAGATTTTTCTAGCTTTCTCTATAGCTTTAATTGAAAAATCTATTGCTTGCACGTTTGAGGGTTTCTGTTTCAGTATTGAAATAAGCGTCTTGCCGTTCCCAACTCCCAGCTCAAGAACCCTCTTACCCCTCAATATGTTCGGCAAGTCTATGGTCTCTTTCTTCCATGTCAAATTTCCAGCATATAGTTCATTCCAAATCTCTCGTTGTCCCATGCCACTATTAAACATCAAAAGCTTTAAAATGCTCTATTAAATAGCTTATTCAAGCGCGGTTAGTTTAGTGGTTAAAATAGCTGGTTTCCAGGATACGCTTTCAGTGTGTCGAAAAGACCAGCGGTCACGGGTTCGATTCCCGTACCGCGCATAAAATAGATTCGCAAGGCCTTAGTTAGATTAAGGAATCGCCAATAAGCTCTATCAAAGAATTATGGTGCTGATGGGACTCTCTATTGCGAGGTTCAACCAAATCAACTCTATCGTCGCCAATATACCCAACAACAACTTTACTGTCTGCAATAAAAATGTGCCCCAATTCTCCTAAATCATAGTCCTTAGACCCCTGGATTTTACAAATAAGTCTGGCTATCTCTTCAGGTCTTAGATTTTCTTGAACAGTATGATATTTCCAGTCAGCAACAGGGTGTTCTACTACTCCATAAGTCATATGTTGCTAAAAATAATAGGGTTTATATTTACTATTGCAATTGTCAGAATCCCCTCCGCGCATTTATTAATTCCTCCCCTCTCAAATTAAAATGAAAACCCCTGTCTATATTTCCCCCATAGCCTTCATCCTAGCACTAATTCCCGCAGGCCTCCTATTTGCGAATATCGCCGACCCATTCGGCATAGAGCTCAATGGCTTCATTGCATACCTCTCCAACTTGCCCATTTTGTATAGAGAAGTTTGCAATATTCTATGAAAACAATAAAATGCTGCAAATTTCTCTATAAGCTCATCTTTTACAATACCGTGTTCTTCCTCATTCCTTCGCTAGCCATCATTATGGGAATTATTGGAATTAAGCGCAAGCACTATCTCTTTAGCATGCTGTCGATGATTTTAGGAACTCCCGTCTTAATGTGGTATGGGATACATTTACTGCTTGATTAGGAATCTAATATAGCAATATTGTAGACAAATAAGATTTGTAGACAAGTTTTGTAGAAAGGTTTAAATATGTAGACAAGGGTAATACTATATGTATCTGGAAAAAAGAAAGGCAAAAGGCAAAATGAGATACTATCTTTCCCATTCATTTAGAGAAGGCGGAAAAGTCCATAAAATACGCAAATATTTAGGTGAAGAGCTTGCCCAAGGAGTCCTGAAAGACAGGCAAGAAAAAGCAGAAAGACTAATCCTGGAAGAAATAAGCAAATACAGGGTTATTAAAGACCCTCTTCGCACCCAGCTTTCTGATGAGGAGATTGCATTCATTCAAAATCTCCAATCGAAGGTAGACTTTAAAGTAAGTCACCTATCCGAGAATCAATGGACAGTTTTCTCTGAATTATTCACTTATAATACAAATGCTATAGAAGGAAGCGAACTTAATAGCAAAGAAGTCAAGGAGATATTAGATGAAAACAAATGGCCCGATAAGTCAAAGGCAGACATCGCCGAAGCATATGGTGTGAATGAAGCACTTGTTTTTATAAGAGAAACAAAAGAAACTTTTTCTATTGAGATTGTAAAAGAAATTCATAAGATTATTTTTAAAAATTCAAAACCTTTTGCAGGGCAGTTAAGAAAGTCTGGTGAGGAAGTGGTGATAAGAAATAGTTTGGGGCAGACTCTTCATGAAGGAGCCCCGCAAACAAGAGTCGTATCATTATTAAAAGAATTGGTTGAATGGTATGTGGAGCATAAAGATAAATATCCTGCGCTTGTTCTAGCAGCAGTGGTGCATAATCAGTTTGAAAATATTCATCCCTTTAGGGATGGAAATGGGCGTGTTGGCAGATTGCTTTTGAATTATATTTTGCTAAAGCACGGCTTGCCGCCTGTCAATATAACTCTCAAAAACAGGAGAGAATATTATTTAACTCTGCAGGCATACGATAAAGAGCATAATTTGCGCCCGACCATCGAATTGATTTTAAAGGAATATAAAGGACTTAAGAAAGATCTTAAAGGTTAAACTCCGTCTTCAGAAGGTAATAATTTAGCTATAATGTAATCTTCTATTCTTCTAGCTATCTCTGGTATTTCTTCTCCTGTTTCAGTTGCTTCAGGTAAAGCATCGTATAGAGATTTTAACGGATTGGAAACCCTTTCTAACCTTATTGGTCTCTTAGGAGCTAATTCGCCTTCTTCTCTAATAGGTCTTGCAATTCTTTCAATAGCCTCTACATCATCAAAACTAGCCATTATCAACGGATTGTTTAATTGTCGTGCTACTTCTTTTATTTCATCAGCAGAATAGTTGCCGTGTCCCATAAGCGCACTCATATATTCTACTGCTATATGGGGAGCCACTAGCTCTGCTTCTAATGCTTGCCATCTTCGTTGTTGTATCGTATTCAGACCTCTTTCTAGAATAGCAGTCATTCTGCCGTATTGTACAACTGTCAAATCAGCTCCTGTAAATCCATGCAGCACAGGAACTGTCCAATGTACCCTTTCTCTTTCCGTTTTCTCAGTTTCTATTTTTTCAGAAGTTGCTCTAAATGCTTCATCAGATGCATTTTTTGGTAATTTATCTGGCTGAGATTCTCCTGGCTGATAGCTTGGAAGAGGAAAGTCAAAAGCAAGAGGGTCTAATTGCGTATGATGCATAAATCGTCTTGCTATATAAAATGCTGAAGCTTGTGTGTAATCTCTTCGTGCGGTAAAGTCTTCAAGGTAACTCATAAAAAAACAGTTCATCGTGCCTTTATATTCTTTGTTGTAATCTGATTATTTTAAATAAATGCCACACATTTACAAAGAAACGAACATTTTCACAAGTCTTAAAAACTTAAGTTCTATTGAATAAGTATGAGAAAGAACAACCAAGTAGAAAAGATAAGGGAAAAAATCACTCCGACATTAAAAGAATATCATGTTACAAAAGCAAGTATCTTTGGCAGTTATGCAAGAGGAGAGCAAAAAAAGGGAAGTGATGTGGATATCTTAATAGAGATAGATCGCGGAACGGATTTGATAGAATTAATTAGATTAAAGACCAAACTTCAAAAGATAATCAAACGAAAGGTGGATTTGGTTGAATACGCAGGCATAAGAAGGGAAATAAAGACCTCTATTCTAAACGATCAAATTCAAATACTATGAAAAGAGATTACAAGCTCTATCTTAATGATATTGGAGAAAGTATACAACAAATAGAAGAATATATGCAAGGCGTAAGTGAGGAGACTTTCAAGAAAGATAAAAAATCGCAAGATGCGGTAATAAGGCGGTTAGAAATAATAGGCGAGGCAAGTAGGAATATTCCCCGAGCCTTAAAGGAAAAGAATAAACAAGTCCCGTGGTTCGACATGTCACAATTCAGGGATTTTATCACTCACTCATACTTTAATATAGGTCTTTTAACTATATGGAAAACAGTAAAAGAAAAACTGCCCAAAATTAAAGAAAGCCTTCAAAATATAAGGCTCGTTTAAGTTAGATAACATATCTAATCCCCTCCCCGTACATAACACACACCATCAAGAATAACTTTAAAAGCGGCTAATCTTCAATACTCTAATGGACGCATCTCAAGCAATACAACACGAGCATAAAAAGAACTGGTACGACCGGACGTACAAGCTGCAGATACTCCTTCCACTAGCCGTACTTGTGTTCTGCGTCATTTATCTCGGTCAGTTCTACGTGAACAACGGCGACATAATTTACAAAGACGTTTCGATTACGGGGGGAACAACCATTACAGTATTCAAAACAGTAGACATCGCCGCACTTCGTCAATCACTATCTCCAGAATTTCCAGACATAGAGGTCCGCGCCCTATCTGACTTCCGAACGGGCGAGCAACGCGGATTTTTTGTTGAGACTTCTGCAAATGTAGACCTTGTCAAAGCAGCATTAGAAAAACAACTCGGTCTAGTTTTAACACAAGATAATTCATCTATCGAGTTTACTGGCTCAGCGCTTTCCTCAAGCTTCTACCAGCAATTACGTCTTGCAGTAATTATCGCATTTGTCTTGATGGCTGTAGTCGTATTTATCATTTTTAGAACACTTGTTCCAAGTCTCGCAGTTATCTTGGCGGCGTTCGCAGATATCGTGATGACTATAGTGGTTGTAGACATTTATAATATCCAACTATCGACAGCGGGAATCGTTGCGCTTCTCATGCTTATAGGGTATTCAGTCGACACAGACATTCTACTAACATCGCGGGTTTTGCGAGGAAGAGAGGGAACTGTGAATCAACGAATATTTGGAGCATTCAAAACAGGAATCATGATGACTCTAACCGCGATTGCAGCAGTAGCCGTTAGTTATATTTTAACCAGCTCATATTCAGAGACGCTAAGACAAATGTTCACAATTCTTCTCATAGGTCTAGGTTTTGATATTTTCAATACTTGGATTACAAACGCTTCGTTGATTAAATGGTATGCGGAGGCAAAGAAACTATGAAAATATCTTGGCGTATCTGGCTTCTAATTTTAGTACTGATTCTCTCTTTGCTTGCAATACGCCCCAGCTTTGAGTCCGGAGTCGTAATAAAATCAGTGGAGAGAACGTCTCCTCTTTTCGAACAAGGTCTTCGCGCAGGCGAGATTATAAAGGAAATAAACGGAGAAAAAATAAATAACTTAGAAGACTATGCGCGAGTCATAAATAGCACATTTACAACCGAAGACGAAGTGCGATTCGAAGTCGCAACAAAGAAAAACCAATATATCGCACTTCTCAACACCACGCCAGACATGGTAATACAAAACGTGCCGAAAACACGTCTTAAAACAGGGCTCGATATCCAAGGGGGCGCCCGTGCTCTTGTGAAACCAGAGCAAAATATAACGGATGCACAACTCCAAGACCTAATCGAAGTGAGCAACAACCGTTTTAACGTTTTTGGCATTTCAGATGTAAAGATTAGGGGCGTATCTGATCTATCAGGCAACAAGTTTATGCTTGTCGAAGTTGCCGGAGCTACACCAACAGATCTCAAGGATTTGATTGCAAAGCAGGGGAAATTCGAGGCACGCGTGGGTAATGCAACAGTTTTTGTTGGAGGTAACCAAGACATTACATCTGTCTGTAGAAATGATGCAACATGTGCAGGAGTTACTGGTTGTTTCCCGACTCAAGGAGGGTATCTATGTAATTTTGCATTCACACTATATTTGAGTGAAGAAGCAGCACAGAGGCATGCAGACATAACTAAAAATGTTGACATTGATTTTACAACCGGCGGTCAGTATCTCAAAGAGAACTTGACGCTTGTATTGGACGAGATTAATGTAGACACTTTGCTCATTAGTAAAGACCTGAAAGGCAAAGTAACGACCCAGATATCGATTCAAGGCTCAGGTACAGGAGCAACACAACAAGATGCGTTTAATGACGCCAAAGCATCAATGCATAAGCTGCAGACAGTTCTCATCACCGGAAGCCTGCCATACAAATTAGAAATTGTGAAGCTAGATACGATTTCTCCGCTTTTAGGCGCACAATTCGTTTACATCCTTTTCTTGGCAGGAGGATTAGCTATTTTGGCTGTCGGAATAATCATTTTAGTCAGATACAGAAAAATAAAAGAATCCTTCGCGGTTCTGTTTACATCTTTCTCGGAAATAGTCATCATTCTCGGCGTAGCCGCATTAATTGGCTGGAATCTCGACTTGCCCTCGATTGCAGGCATTCTTGCAACTATCGGAACAGGCGTAGATCAGCAGATTGTCATCTTAGATGAAGCGCGCAGAGGTCGCGATGTTTCACTCAAGGAAAAGATGAAGCGCGCCATCTTCATTGTTGTTTCAGCATACGCTACATCTATTGTATCTCTTCTTCCCCTATACTGGGCAGGTGCCGGATTATTCAAGGGTTTCGCGATTACAACAATTATAGGCATAACTGCAGGAGTTCTAATCAGCAGGCCTGCATTTGCAGATATTATCAAAAAAATAGAGGGGCAATAATGCTTCCCAGATGGCACATTTTATATGGTGCCTTATTTGTCATTGTTATCTGGCTGTTCGTCCCGAATATCAATCCGCTCTACTTAATTATAATTTTTCTTTCCTCAGTCATTATCGACCTAGATTCTTATACAAACGCAATTATTAAAACAAAGAAAATACGAGGGAAAAAAGGAGATTTTCGGTTGTTTCACACTATTGAATTTCATATTTTGATTGCGATAATTTCCCTTTTTTTCACACCCTTTCTATATGTTTTCATAGGTATGGTCTTTCATTCATTGTTGGATGCAGGCGAGATGCTTTATCGCGACCAACTCTACGGAGGAGAGTTTCTTCTTTCATCATATTTCTTCAAAAGATTCAATTTACAGAAGAGTTAAAAACCCTACGTTATTGGGTTTTAAATGAAAAATCAGACCCTAAGCGTCATAGTCCCTGTATTCAATGAAGAAGAGAACGTCGTTCCCCTCTATCACGAGTTGAAGGGCGTATTACTGGATTTATTGAAAAGGAAGACTATTTCCAGCTATCAAATTGTTTTTGTAAATGATGGTTCTCGAGACAGAACGCAGAGCCTTTTAGAATCTCTTAGGAATAATGAAAAACATTTGAAGATAATCGAATTCAGAAAGAATTTCGGGCAGACAGCCGCACTCAAGGCAGGTTTTACACACACAACAGGCGACCTCATTGTTACCATGGATGGCGATATGCAAAACGACCCAAGGGATATTCCAAGATTAATCGCGCGATTAAACGAGGGTTACGATGTGGTCTCGGGATGGAGGTTCAACAGGAGAGATACAATGGGAAAACGGCTTTCATCTAAAACAATGAACATACTAAGAAAGAAACTAGTTGGGGATTCTCTTCATGACTACGGCTGTTCTTTGAAGATTTATAGGAGAGAATGTATAAAGGACTTGCAGCTCTTCGGAGAATTGCATCGCTACATCACGGCCTATCTTTACATAAGAGGTTATAGAATTGCAGAACTTAAGGTAAATCATCGCCCTCGTTTCAAGGGAAAAACAAAGTACAATTTAAAAAGAGGGTTAAACGGAATCTTCGACCTTTTCTATTTAAAATTTTGGGCAAGTTACTCTACACGCCCTCTTCACTTTTTTGGCAGGCTGGGCCTTTATCAATGGATATTATCCCTTATCATAGTCATGGAGCAAATAATAAAGGCCATAATAATAAATGAACTGCGGTTTGGTCCGCTTCTCGCGTTAGCCTCAATGTTGGTTGTGACAGGCCTGCTGTTTATCATATTCGGATTTGTATTCGAGATAATGTCCAGATTATATTTCAAGGAAGAAGAAATTTATTCAATCAGGAAAATTCTTTAACATGTGCGGAATATTTGGGTTTAATTGGACAGATAAGAAGCTTCTTCAGCGCGGTCTGAATGCGATAAGCCACAGGGGTCCAGATGCCAGAGGCATACTTACTAATGAAAAAGTTTCCCTTGGCCACAATCGGCTCTCGATTATAGACTTATCGGATGCAGGCAAACAACCAATGTCAAATGAAACCAAGTCTAGCTGGATTATTTTCAATGGCGAAATCTATAATTACCTTGCTCTGAAAAAAACTCTGGGAAAACACAAATTTTCTTCCAATACAGATACAGAGGTAATCTTGCATTTATACGAAGATGATGGTTTTGAAGTTGTTAAAAAATTGCAAGGCATGTTCTCATTTTGCATATATGATTCCAAAAAGCAATTGCTTTTCATTGCTCGCGACAGACTTGGCCTTAAACCAATATATTACTATAAAGATAAAGATAAGTTCATGTTTTCTTCGGAAATAAAAGCAATACTTGAAAACCCGTCTATAAAACGCACTCCAAATCTAAATGCTCTAAGTTCTTATCTGGCTTTTCGTGCAAATACAGGCAACGATACTTTCTTCGACGGCATCTACAAGTTGCCCCCAGCCCACTTTATGGTTTACGACTTAAAGTCTAACAATATAAAAATTCAGAGGTATTGGAACGTCAAGTTTTCTCCAGGCAATAAACCTTTCAAATATTACGCAACAAGATTAAAGGCTTTGCTTGAAGATTCTGTAAAGGGAAGATTAATGAGCGATGTTCCATACGGGGCTTATCTTTCCGGAGGAGTAGACTCTGCAACCATCGTTGCTCTGATGAGCAAGTACGCTTCTCAGCCGGTTAAAACCTTTTCTGTAGGTTTCGAGGAAGAACAGCATTCCGAGTTAAACGAAGCGCGCCTAGCAAGCAAAATACTGCGAACAGACCACCATGAGCTTTTGATTAAGGAAGATTCGATTAAGGCCCTTCCAAATATCATATACCAGGCGGACGAGCCGATTGCAGACCCAACAGCGATTCCGATTTACTTTCTATCGAAATATGCAAAAAAATATTGCACAGTAATCCTCACCGGAGAAGGCGCAGATGAATTGTTTGCCGGATATCCCCAGTATAAATTTATGAAAATGCACGCAACAATTCTCAGAAAACTGCCAAAGCTGTTGAGAAAGTCCATTCTAAATGGGGTCAAACTCCTGCCACCCAAATTATTGGACAAGTACTTTCCATTCGCCTCGGCTTTAGGCGAAAAAGGAATAAAGCGTTTTGCCAATTATCTAATGTCGAAAAAATTCGAAGAGCAATATCTGAACCAAGTTGCAATATTTAATCAAGCCGAGCAGGTTGGATTGCTCGGAGAAGCCATCCTTTATGAAAAATACGCTTCTCATTTTAATAACACAAATGAAAAAAACATAATAGGGAAATGTCAGGAATTAGATTTAAAAGGATCGATGGTAGAGGATTTGTTGATGAAAATAGATAAAAACACAATGGCTTTCAGTATTGAAGCCAGGGCGCCATTCTTAGATTATAGAGTTGTCGAATTTGCATCCCAAATTCCTGACAAATACAAGATAAGGGGTCCGTTCAAAGATAAGATTATTTTGCGCAAAATAGCAGGAGATTTTCTTCCTAGCGAGATAGCAAATAGAAAGAAAAAGCACTTCTTCGTTCCGATTGACTCATGGCTGGACAACCATCTAAAGAAATTGCGCGATACATTGCTCTCAGAGGAATATGTAAAGAAACAAGGTATATTTAACTGGAATTATATAAAGGAGATAAATAGAAATTTACCCAAGTCGAGACTATTCTATGCCAGGCAACTATGGGTGCTCATTACATTTCAAATCTGGTATAAACAATACATAGAAAGAGAAAAGGTGAGCATTTAATGCACGAAGAAAACTATCAAGTCATATCTTCTTTTGAAAGAAACAATTGGTGGTATCGCGCAAAGCGCAATCTTTTCAAATCATTGCTGACTAAGATAGGCAAAAAATTCGATAAAGCGCTCGATCTTGGGTGTGGAGTCGGGTCAAATTTTGAGGTTCTTTCAGCTTTCGCGGATAAGATAGTTGGAATCGATTATACTGAAAGCGCTCTTTCCCGATGTCGAGAAAAACACTATACTTCTCTGCACAAGATGGATGCCACTCGCCTGACTTTTGAAACTAACTCGTTCGATCTTATTTTATGTTCGGACGTACTTGAACACATAGACGATTCTAAAGCAATTCATGAAATAACTCGCGTTCTAAAACCCGGAGGGATATTCATATTCTCGGTCCCTGCCCACAGCTATCTTTGGGGACCGACCGATATTATAAGCAAACATGTGAAGCGCTACGAAAAGAAAGACCTCGACATATTGCTTGGTGAAGATTACAAAATCAGGAAATTATCCTATTGGAATATGTTTATGCTAATTCCAGATTTAGTATTTATAAAACTGCTCAAGTTCGTCAACAAGCATCATCAGGAGAAAAACGCTCTAGAATTTATTCCTTCCGCACTGAATAATCTGCTTTACACAATACTCTGGCTGGAAAATAAATGGTTCATTAGATTTAATAATCCCAATGGGGTGAGCATTGTAGGCGTCGCACAGAAATATGCTCGAAAAAATAGATAAACTGACCAAAGGCAAAATAATCGCAATAGTAGCGCTCGCCCTGGTAATGCTTGCGTTTCTAACAAATTATTATGGTTCAACCGATCTCGGAGATTATTCCGATACCGCAAGATATTTCGCAGGAAATTACGCAGCAGATATTCGAAGCTCGCACTCGTATCTTTATGGATTTATCCATTCCCCACTTATGGGGTTCAGCAATTATTTTGCATTTAAAATAACAAGCCTCATTTTTCTATTTGCAATAGTGTATTCAGTTTATATAATTTCCAACAGAGATCGGCGTGCACTAGTGTTAATGCTTGTCTCGCCTGTCGTGTGGTACATGGCTCCCTGGATTAATCCGATTCAGCTAGCAAGCTTATGCCTTCTTTGGGCTTACTATTTTATGGAGCGTTACGACAAGACAAATTACTTGCCTAACGCAGTGTATGCTGGAATATTCATAGGACTCGGCCTTGCATTTTGGGACACCATTTTATTTTTTGGTTCTTTCCTCGTCTTAGCATACGTCTTTAATAAAAAATTATCCCATCTTATGTTAATAATTGCAGCCATCTTTGTCGGATTACTTCCGCGTCTTTTGCTCGACTATGCCTCATTTGGTTTTCCATTCTTTTCGCTCATAAAAAGCTTTTTCGGAACCCTAACAAATGCTTTCTTTATGGGCCGAGGAACAGCATACACGCCAAGTTATTTAAAAAACAGCATTTTCTTTCTGCTTGTTATTCTTTCTATCCCGTATTATTTCTGGAGCCGGTGCGTAAAAAGATATTTCTTAAAACAACACACAAAAGCGATGGTATTTCTCATACTATCTTTTTTGCTTATTCTGATAAATCCTCAAATCAGATACACGCTAGCACTGTTGCCTATCGCCGTGCTTCTTATCCTCCCCGAACTATCTCAACAGCAATGGCGCACTCAAATCATAGTCTCGAGCTGCATCACCCTTATATTCATCATACCTTATATTATTCAAGTACCTTACTCTATTAACGAATCGGAGTATTATGACATTACAGAAGTTCTAATAAATCTTCCCTCGCTAACTATAACTTCTTATTCAGAGTCTCAATTAATTGCCTCTGACCTGGCCCAAATAGAACGAGATTACCCCAGTGAAACTTTTTTAGTTCTCGGTCATCCCGATTACTATCAGAAACTCGCACACCTTTATTGGGGAAAGTCGATTAATGAATTAGTCAGTATACAAGATTACAATCTCTGGAAAAAAAACGAAACCGTGATTTTTGAGAAAAGGCTCCAATTTAACCCGCAAATCAATGACCGAAGGAGCATTTGGATTGGAGGAGGCATTATGAAAAATCCAAACGACGATACTAATTACGAAAATATCAGATACGCGATCGCCCTTAATCTATCTTCCAATCACCCAGGATTCTCGCCCCTTAAACGTTATACGAGACTGCAGGTGCTAAAAAAAGAACCCTGGGGCATGCTTAAATAGACTCGAGATTTCTATAAAAAATGCCTCGAGAAGAGAACATATTAAGAAGAACCGTAATCAAGGAAAGTTTCTGGACGTTTCTTACTACGTCTATATCTAGAGTGGGCGGGCTAATTTTTACAATCATACTCGCGCGATTTCTCATGCCAGAAGGTTTCGGACTATACAGTTTGGCGCTCTCTATAACTATCCTATTCATTACCTTTGCAGATCTTGGCATAAGTTCTGCTCTGCTGCGCTATGTTTCATCATCAATAGAAAAAAACCCTAGAAAAGCCTCGGCTTATTTTCATTATTTGCTCGGCCTAAAACTAAAAGTCACCCTATTCATGTCTCTACTACTGCTCGCACTTTCGTATACTCTATCTTTCAACGTTTTTAAGAAACCAGTACTGTTTCCTTTATTGCTTGTACTTAGCGCCTACACTTTCATTGCATCAATTCAAGGATTTTTCGAGGCTCTTTTCTACACAAAAAACAAAGTAAACAGGCTCGCGATAAAGGAAGCAGTCTTTCAAGTCTTAAGGATAGGGTTCGTACTTATTCTTTTCACCATTCTCGCTCAAAAAGATTTGGCGCTCGCCGCGACTATCAGTCTTCTTCTCGCCTCTTCTATAACTCTAGTGTTAACGATATCTTTTTACAAGAAGCTATTTAATTTCAAAGATAGCAGAGGTATAAACCTGAATAAAAAGAGAATCCTTTATTTTATAGGATTTTTGGCGCTGTCAAGCCTAGCCACGGTGCTTTTCTCTTACATAGACACAATAATCATGGGTTTGTTTATTTCGCTTGAATATATAGGGTACTACAAAGCCGCCATGAGTCTGGTTATAACTATTGCAGGAGCACTTTCATTTCCAGGGGTATTCCTATCTGTATTGACTAAAATTCGCGAGGAAAACCTCCAGGAAACGTTCGATAAAATTCTCAAAACTCTGTTAATGATAATTATTCCAGCCACTATCGGGCTAATAATTCTTTCAAGATACTTCATAGTCTTCCTATACGGATACGAGTATTTGAAGGGAGCAATTCTTCTCTATATACTCTCTCCATTTATCTTTTTATTTGTTACATCAAGTATATTTCTAAATGTTTTAGCTGCTAGAGAAAAAACTCGTGACTTCTCATTACTTACTATTTTCTGTACTGTGTTAAATATCTCGCTTATAACCTTCGCAATCAAACTATTAGTGCCATATTCAGAGTTAGCAGCAACTATCGGTGTAGCAAGTGCTACGCTCGCATCATGGACTCTTTATTTTATAGGGAGCCTCATAATTCTTCATCGCCGTATGAATTTGCGCTTCAAGTTCAAGTTCATGATAAATCCACTCATAGCAAGCGCGTTCATGGCCCTAGCAATATATCTTGTGCAGTATTTCAGCCCCGACGTTAGCCTCGTAAGTGGCATTATCGAGGTGATTCTTGGCGTATGTGTTTATTTCCTCGCAATGTTCTTTTTAGGCGACATAAAAAAACAAGACATAAGTTTTATAAGAAGTCTTCTGCCTTTCTAAACCCCGGATAAAATTGCTTGGAGAGTATCACACACACGTTTAGCATCCTCTTCACTAAGATTACTCGAGCTAGGCAAATAAAATCCTCCTTTACTAATATGATCTGTAACAGGATACAACCCATCGCAAACAGGGGCATTCTCAACTGTTTTGTTAATATATGCTGGTTGTTGGTGCATCGGTATAAAGAAACCTCTCGTATCTATTCCCTGCTCTTTTAATCTAGTCATCACTTCTTCTTTTGTTAGTCTTACTTCGTCTGACAGAACAACACCATACATCCAATAGACATTCTTTGCATAATTTTTTTCAATAGGCAATATCAAGCCTCTAACGCCTCCTAGTAGTTTGTTGTATCTGATTCCAACGTTTCTTCTGGCCTCAACAAGTTTGTCTGCGTTCTCTAATTGAGCGACACCAATTGCAGCCTGTAAATTTGTTAACCTATAATTAAATCCAACCTCGCTATGCACAAATCTTGGAACATCGAACGCATGATTTCTCAATTTCCTTATCCTGTCAGCAAAATCTTTATTGTCAGTTACACACATCCCGCCCTCCCCCGTCGTAATAATTTTATTCGCATAAAAGCTAAAGCAGCCAATGTCTCCCAAATTTCCTACGCGCTTGTTTTTATATTCAGCACCATGTGCCTCAGCAGCATCCTCAATGACTTTCAAATTATGTCTTTTTGATATATCTAATATCTCATCCATGTCGCAGGGATGACCGTAAATATGTACTGGCATAATTGCTTTCGTTCTCGATGTTATCTTTTCCTCAATTTTTGCGATGTCAATACAGTACGTTTCAGCATCAGAATCAACTAATACAGGAGTCGCCCCTGTAAAGAGCACCGCGTTCACGCAAGCAGCCATGGTAAAAGTAGGCACAATAACCTCGTCGCCCCTTTTCAAATCAAGCGCTGCGCACGCAAGATGCAAGGCTGCCAAACCGCTCGAACAAGCCACAGCGTATTTAGCATCGCAAAATTTAGCAAACTCCTTTTCGAATGTCTCTATATACTCGCCAGCACTGCTTATCCAATTAGTTTTAATTGCATTGCTAACGTATTCTGCTTCTCGTCCAGGTAACCACGGTTGACATACAGGAATCATACGCGTTTAAATGGCATGTGTTTAATTAAACTAAATCTCCTCCGAGTTTCTTTTTCGCCATTTGGTAAATAGTCTGCTTCTTCAGAAGCCACACAATTAAAAATTTTATTTGCGTCTTTTTTTTGTACGAAAAAAGCATTGAAGCCCCAGGTGTTGCATCCTACAAGTATATAGCCTTTCGAAGAAGCAAGTTTTTCAAGTGCCGCGAGCGAAGCGCCATAGTAAAAACCACCAGGGTGCGCTTTTAGTCTTTCAAACTTCGGATTATACGGGATTGTAATTGGCTCTATGCCCAAGATAGAGTTATATTCTATGACCACAACGCGAGGTCGAACACTATCGATTTCGTTCCAAACCCAGTAATCGTTTCCGTCTATATCTATCGAAAGTAAGTCTATCTTTCCTTTGATTCCAGAGTTCTTTATTAATTCATTTATGTTTTCTTTCGTCACGAAGGCTTGTACGACCTTTACGGGCTTGCCAGAGTAATATGCTTTAGCTCTTTCCGCGTAAACTTTGTTGCCCTCGATGAGCAATCCTTTCCACCCAAAATTCAAACTCAAATTAGCCGTATTACATTGTCTTCCATCTTCAATGCCGATTTCAACAAAGGTTTTGTTAGTCGTGCCTATTTGTTCAAAAATATACTGCAAAATGCCATCCTCGCCCGTTTGCGAGTAAATTTGAAATTCTTTTAATCGTATAGTCTCTTTCTGGCTCCAATCTTTTCTTTTTTCAGCAAGCCATTTGTTTTTAATTTCTTGCTCAAGCAATGCAATGCGATGGTTAAACATTTTTATACCCTGATACTCTCTCAAGAGACCGCGCGGAATAAAACTTTTTAGCAGCTTTTTATTCATAATATCCTCCATAAAGCCCTTAAAACACACTTTAAATACTTTTATCCTCATCTATGAATTTCTTATCCTGTTCGACGCCCCTATATGGGCCCTGTTTTATTTCAATTATGCAAGCATCGTGAAGGACATCCATCCCATGCCCTCCGTCTATGAATATAATCAGGTCCCCAGCGTTCAACCTGACATACTCTTTCCTAATATTATCTGCCCCATAGATATCTATGCCAACTTCGCCTCTTTTCACATAATAAATCTTATTCGTTTTTAGACTATCTATTTTTTCAAAAGGCAGCGAAGTATGCGCTCGATACCTAGTTCCTCTTGATACATTATGAATTCCGACTTGGAAAGAATGGCTTTGTTCCGTCACGAAATTCAGACCTTCCTTGTCGTAAGTATCTCGCAAAATAAGTGCCAAAATTCTGCCGTCGTGCTCTATTTTTTCTATCATTTGCCTAATTGAGTTACGTTGTTCTGAGAGGCATCTGTGCTATTTCCCAGTAAATTGATTATGTCATTTATAATCTTTGTTTTATGATGCAAGGCATTCTCTTTCTCGGCAAGTTTGAGGTCATGTTTGCACATTATTTCTACGAGCTCCTTAAATCTGATTTTCGGTTTCCATCCTAATTTGACCATCGCCTTGGAAGAATCAGCTAGAAGCAAATCAACTTCAGCAGGTCTGAAATATCTTGGATGAACCCCTATTGAGAAATTGCCATCGCTGCCCTTATATATCTCCTCCGCACCTTTCTTTCCATTGGACTCAAGCTTCAAACCGAGAGATTTGGCAGATTCTTCAAGAAATTCTCTAACGGAATGCTTCTCTCCTGTGCCTATAACATAATCGTCCGGTTCGCCTTGTTGCAGCATAAGCCACATGGCCTCGACATAATCCCGTGCGTGGCCCCAATCTCTTTCAGCATCAAGGTTTCCCAAAAAGAGTTCTTTTTGCAATCCTAGTTTCATTCGCGCAAGCGACCTAGTTATCTTCCTTGTAACGAAATTTTCTCCTCTCCTTTCGCTTTCATGGTTGAATAAAATGCCATTACACGCAAATAATCCATGGGCTTCTCGATAATTTTTCGTAATATAATATGCAAACACCTTTGCACAGCCATACGGGCTCCTTGGATGAAACGGCGTAGTTTCTTTTTGAGGCACTTCCGCCACTTTCCCAAACATTTCAGAAGAAGAAGCTTGATAGAATTTCGCTTTAGGGCATATATTCTTTATAGTCTCTAGCAAAGTAAGTGTTCCAAGAGCTACAACATCTGCTGTGTGTCTTGGAATATCAAAACTAATTCTGACATGGCTTTGGGCAGCAAGATTATATATCTCGTCAGGCATAACTTCTTTTATTATTTGTTCGATTGAAGAAGCATCAGTCAAGTCACCGTAATGCAATATCAAATACCCTCTGTCAGGGCCTGTGTAAAGGTCGGGTTCCATAAGATGGTCTATTCTTTCACGATTAAGCGTGCTCGCTCTTCTTAGTATGCCATGAACTTCATAGCCTTTGTCTAGAAGAAACTCTGCGAGATAACTCCCGTCTTGCCCAGTTATACCCGTTATTAAAGCGGTCTTTTTCATTTAAAACCCAGTTATAGTCGCTTTTTAAGTTTTGTTAAGCTGCACTATATTCAACAATATTCTAGTTAGTTAGCCTAAAAGTTCCAGTCATTCCACCGTCTACAATTATTTCTGTTCCAGTTATATAGCTTGATAAGTCGGATGCTAGAAATAAAGCCACATTTGCAACCTCTTGCGGGAAACCCCACCTTCCTAAAGCAGTTCTTTCAGATATTTTTCCACGTCTTTTTTCATCGGAATAATCTCTGTGGTTTATAGGAGTAACAACGCTTCCAGGGAGAATTGAATTAGCCCTTATTCCATAACTTCCTAGCTCTATAGCTAGTTCTTTTGTAAAGCCAAGCATAGCTGCTTTTGTAATGCCATATGCGAGCACTCGATCTTCACCCACAATAGGCCCCACAACAGAAGACATATTAATTATTGAACCTCGTGAGCTTGTTCTAAGTTGGTTCTTTTTCATTTCTTCAGCTATTTTCTGTGTTAAAAATACATGTCCCGATAAATTAACCATTAACACTCTTTCATACTGTTCTCTAGTCATTTTGTCAAAGTCAACGAATTCTGCAAAACCTGCAAAATTGCATAAAATTTCTATGTCTGAAAAATGAGATTTGACTTCTTTAAGAATTACATTCGGCGCTAATTTATGCGCTAAATCAATATCCAATGCTGCAAAATTATGAGGATAAGCCCTTGTAAATCTTTCTAAATCTTTTATGGCATTTTCCCTATACACCTTTTTATCTGCTTCAGAATAATAAATACCAAAAACATTTGCGCCAGCATGCAAAAATGTCCTTGTGGTTGCAGCTCCAAGACCCGAAGAGCACCCAGTTACAATTGCATTCTTGCCCTCTAATAAATTGCCTACATTAAGTGCAAATTGGTGTTCCATTCGACTAACTTCTAGCATTGTTTTTTCATCAATGTGCACACGAGTTTTCTTTTTCATAAATATTATCTAACAACATAATCTAAAACCCCTGCTATGTTTTTTATCCTCCTGCCTTTATAATGTCTCTGCCTATTTTGCGGGTCAAAAAGTATGGCCTCCATTCCAATTTCAAGTGCAGGGGCAATATCGCTTCTTATAGAGTTGCCGACCATCACCGCTTCAAAAGGCATCACTCCCAGTCTTCCCAGTGTGGAATAAAATACGCGTTTGTCTGGCTTAAGAACCCCAGTCTCGAAAGAAAGTGTGCGTGTGTCAAAAAAACCTTCAAGGCCGCTCTGTCTAATAAAATCATAGTCTGGAGAAGGCAAGTCAGATATCAGTCCCAATTTTAATCCTCTGTCTTTAATTTGACCTAGAACTATTGCTGTTTCTGGCCAAAGCCTCTCATTTTCTAAATCAGCTCTAAAAATTTCTTGTAATCTAGTCCTTGTTTCTTTATTATCTGGTAATCGAAGACAAGAAATAAGGCAAGTTATATAGTCTTCTTGACTCCTATGTAATGTGCCACAAACAACACCTTCAACATATCGAAAGCCTGCTTCAGATTTGTCTAATTTAAAATCATCAATTATTCTTTGTTCTGGGTTTGCCTGACCATTTGTTAATGTTCCAAATAAATCAAAAACAACTGCCTTTATCATTATATTTCAAATTACTATCTCATCTCGCTGGGCCTTATGCCCTGTAATGCTCCTCTGGTTGAGTACATCAAATCATAAGGCTTTGCTCTAGACCCTGCCATGCCTGTCGATAGTAATCTCTGAACATCTCCAAAATTTGATAGCTGCACAAGCCCTTTATGTTCTCTCTCGTTAACTCTTGCTTTCCACGCTCCACTTGAGAAGTAATCGTTAGGCACGTCGGATTTTGCTAAAAATGCAAAATCCATGTCTCCTCGTGCAGCATGATTGTATCCACCAACCAATTCTAGAGAGCAAACAGCTTCTTTATCAATACCAAATTCTTCTTTTAATTCGCGATATACATCTTCCGTAAGATCAACTTTCGATGGATCTTGTCTGAATTGCAAATGCCCTGCCACCGCATTTAACTTTCCGGAATCATCGGGACTAATCCTCTCGCCCAAGAAAATAGAGCCCTCACTTGTGATGACAATCGCAGCGACTCCTGGATTTCTAGGTAAGAATGCGTATCTCTCTCCAAGTTCTCTTTCTCCTCTCTCTTGAAGTGCAAGATTCTCCTCGTCAGTTCTTCCCATAGTCGTCTTAAACTCGCCAAAGTAGCTCAATCCAAAAGCCATTACTAAATTGCCGTTTCTTATCGATGTAGAATGTAATCTCATCTTTCTATCATCAAATTTAGTTTTTACGCCGTCTCCAATCTTTCCAGCACCCATACCTGGGACAAGAACATTCTGGTCGTACCACTCAACATCCCGAGGTCTAGTGGGGTCACCAGCATCTGCCATACACAATCCTTTTTCGGAGGCAAGAGACAGGTCTTCTACATTGATTCTCTCAAGAGCTATTCCCTCTAATGTTCTCTCAACACCAAAATCATTACTCATCTTTTTTTATCAAATAATAACTATTTAAACATTTCCACAGTGTAATTATATAGTTGCAAATATTACTTGGCCCTGGCGATAACAACCATGTTCCACTCGTTCTCGTCAACATGCGTTCCAAGCTCAAAAGTCTTGCAGATCTCTAGCATCTCAAAACCGCATTTCTCAAGATAGTATTTGAATTCTTGCGGGAAGAAAAATCTCATCTTATGCATCTCTTCATAAGAATCTAGCATGTTTCCTTTTTGAGATAATTTGACATTAAATTTAATATCAACGCACTGGTCAAAAGCTCTCATTATTGGAAAGCTCTGCCTGTGCACATCAATGCCATCTCGTGTAAATTCTTTAATTCTGCTGCTGGGCTTTATATTAACAACACCAAGGCCGTTCCATACTTCAATGATAACAATCCCGTCTCTATTCAAGTGCTCCCGTATCGACTTGAGAGAAGATTCAATCTGATTATTATCTAATAAATAGCCAAAAGCAGCAAACATCGATACACAAGCATCAAATTTCTTCTCAAGTTTAAAAGAAGACATGTCTCCAACATCAAAAGTCGTGTTAGGTATATTTCGCGATTGCGCGATTTTAATCATATCTGAAGATAGGTCTAGACCATCAATAATATAGCCTATCTTTGTTAGTTCTATTTCATGCATGCCTGTGCCGCAACCAAGATTGAGGATTGTCTTTACAGGGTTTTTAGAATGTTTTTTAAAAGCCTTGTCCAAAAAAGCAGCTTCAGCAAGGTAATTCTTTCCCTGATTAAAGAAATCGTAATATTTTGCATAATCGAGATTGAAGGAAGTCATATTATTCATTTAAAATATTCTTGAGCCTCTTTATAAAGCTTCTGGAAGAGAAGAATTCTGCTCGTTCAATAGCCTTATTGTTTGTAAGCTGTTTTTTCTTTAAATTATCTATAATATTTTTCAGCTCTTTGCTCCCATCTCCAATATCGCTAAATCCATATCCATACTTGCCTTGTTCAAGAACTTCTTGGTAAGTTCCAGCATTCTTCTGGGCAAGAACAATGCATCCTGAAGCCATGGCTTCTATTGCAGTCATGGTCAAACTGACTCCTCTCTGTGAATCAATTAAAATTTCAGACTCTGACAAGACTTCTTTAATCTTCTTAAATGGAGGATCCCCTATAATTGAGACTCTTTTTTCAATTCCAAGCTTTTTTGCAAGTTCCTTCATTTGCTTGATATAAAGGTGAGAGTCAGGGGTTACTCCGCCCAAGATAACTAGCTTGTATTCGGGATGTTCAAGTGTTCCATTATTAAATATCTCTATCGACTCGTGTATGCTTTTATTCGGAGCAATCCTTCCCAGAACAGCCATTTGTCTTTTGCGTTTTTTCTTCGGCTCAAACTCATCAACTTTAATTTCAGGATAGAGGCACATTTCAGTTTTTGGAACTTTCCAGAATTGAATGATCTCGCGTTTAGTCCACTCATCAAGCGGATAGATTTTAACATCGCGTGGAATGTCTTTTACATGTCTAATCATCTTCTTAAGGGTCTTTTTTATAATAATTTTAGCAAGTACTTTCGGATCTTTCACTCCCTGCGTTTTATATGTTTCAGGATTAATGCAAGATAGCCTCCATATAATGTATTTTCCTCTGTCAAAACCAGAAGGAAGATGATTATGTAACACTCCCCCATCTAAATCGATGATAAAATCAACTTCACGAGCCATTCGCTTAAAAGTAGGAACAATAAGTTTCCTTCCCAAAAGGTCATCACGCGATAAGAACCTGGTGACTTTGCCAGGATAAAAGAATTTTCTGATTTCAATCGAGCCATATAACTCCTCTATCTTTTTCATGTCGACATGAAATGGCGTCGTAATGTAAACTTCCTTTCCCATCGCGTTAAGCGCCGCAATCAAATCGCGTGTTGCTCTAGCAAATCCCCCTCCAACCGATATTTGAGGCATTGCAACAATCCCCACACGTCTTATCTCTTTCATTTCACAACCTCGAGCTCTATTTCGATATTTGAATACAAACCGCCAACGAATAGGTCGATTTTTCTTCTAATGCTCTCTGGAATCATCATGCCTATTGAAGTCACATGCTTTATTAATTTAATTACTCTGAATTTTCTTATCATATCTATCCTGCAAGGCTTCTGCTCTACAAAATTAATAAAGGAATTCTCATTGAACAAGTGTTTAGTTTGTATGTCGTTATAAGCCCCCTTATTATTCCAGTAAGGCACTTCTATCTTAATGCTAGCTCCTTTTTTAGCAATGCGCCATAGTTCATTTAACACTCTATCAGGCCTGTCAAGCATCTGCAAGACCGAGCAGCTATAAATCAAATCGTAAGTGTTATTTTTTAATGGATAAGGAAAAGCATCAAAGTCAAAAGATATAACGCCCTTCCCGCCTTGAACATCGCAGTTATCCCATCCCAAACGTATATCGTTTCCGCATCCAAAATTGAGTTTCTTCATGCACGTAACAAGCCGATAAACGGTTTAAATAAATATCGTCTTCCAACAGCAAAAGAATTAAATACGTCGAAATAGCAATTATGGCATATGAAGATGGGCTGGATTTTATATGCTTTCTCAACAATGGTGCTTTTCACAGCACTTTACTTGCTGTATAAAAAAGTTGGCCTCATGGGGGTGGATAGCAAACAGCTTCTCTTCTATTACTATCTATTTGCGCTGCCTTTAATGTTTGCAATTTTATTTATCTCTGAAAGACCCTTCTCTCTTTCTATTTCTAAAACTGCTTTATTATTGCTGTTACTTGCGGGTTTAGTCGGCGTTTTGGGCAATTTATTTATTGTGCAGTCTATAAAATTAGCTCCAAATCCAGGGTACTCTCTTGCAATAAGCGGAGCGAACGTTCTTCTTGTCACAATTTTCTCCGTCTTTCTATTCAATTCCGAATTTTCCATTGTAAAATGGCTTGGGGTGATAATGACTGTTGCAGGAATTTTCCTCTTGAATCTCAGATGACTAAAGGCAATCTATCCTCGAGCAAATCAGCCGGCACGTGGGGAATTATTTCCTCTTTCTTGAACACAATCGAGGCAATAACTCCTCTCAAGTCATATTCACTTCTGTCTTTGGTTGGTTTCCTATTATAAGATTCGTACTCCTTACCTTTCAAATCACATAAAAATCCTCCTGCTGCCCTTATCATCGGAATAGCCATTGCCCAATCCCATTCCCGCGTTAAATTATAATTATATACGAGAACATTTATCTTTCCCTCTAGCAAATCAATGATAGAAGCCCCAGCCCCCCCGAGGTGCACCGCGTGAGAAGATACTCCAAGATTTTTGCCTAAAGTTTCATAAAAATCAATAAGCCGTTGACTTGGATCAACCGCACGTACCCATCCAAGTACAGATTCTCGTGATGGTCTTGGCAAGTCAACTAGTTTGCCATCTCTGAAGAAATGATTGACAGGAGAACCATCGTTATACACTAGAGTGTCATCTCCTGGGCGATAAATAACCCCTGCGACAGGCCAGTGACCTCTGTCTTTTCTCATTTTCAGGAACGCCGCATTGAGAGCATACCCTCTAAACATCTTATTGCAAAACTCTAGCGTGCCGTCAACAGGGTCAAAATGCCACAAAAATTCTTGAGCCCATCTGTCTGGGTCATCAATGCAAGGGTCCTCTTCAGAATACGAGCCAGGCCATATCTTTCTAACTCTATCCAAAATAAAAGTGCTCGCGCCTTTATCAGCAGCAGTTACAGTGTCTTTGTATCCGCTAGGGCTCGTGCCCTTAACTTCTTCAACAACCTTTCCCCATCGCGGAAGAATCTCCTGCTGTGCAGCATCGCGCAAAATAGGTATTATTTCTTGAACTTCTTTATGATACTTTCCATTTGCCATATTTAACTCGAGCACCCATCAACAATAATTCTTAATGCGGCAATCATATTTTTAAGAGGTTCATATTCTCTACCGCCATAGGTTACACGATTGCTTTCTACAATTCCTTGCAAATGTTCCCTATCGTTTGGAATAGTAAAAAGAGCTTCATGTTCCCAGGCATCAATAGCAACATGTCCCGCATCACTAATCGCTTTTCTGCTGCTCATTTCACCCATCCTTCTTTGTTTCGCCTTCTGATACGCGGAATAAGCTTCTCTATGGCGTTCTATAGTCTCATTTGCAGAGAGAGATGTATGCGCATCCGTAATAAAGCAAAGCGTGTTAAATTGGCCATCGTTAAAACGCCCTATAAGACTCAAATTTTCCATTTCTGAAGGAAATAAACCAAGCTCGTCAGCAAGCTCGCCCCCAAGGCTATCAAAAACAGGATGTCTTCCAGAAAGGTTTGTTGTCAGGTATCCTCCAGCAATGTCTGCTTTTCCGACTCCTGTACTGCCTCCACGAATGCCGCAAATAATTTTACCATCGATAGTATGTGGAACGCCTATAACTGTACAAGGAACGAATGGAAAATCAGTCTGTGCCTTTTTAGGGTCTGCAACATAAGCTGCTTTTCTCGCCTGCACAGCATAGCTTGTAGTAAGCATA
>Ga0209542_10005834_pt1 | contig 24297 bp, 27 predicted proteins | sample RifCSPhighO2_01_FD_184028 | JGI IMG/M metagenome (GOLD analysis project Ga0209542, IMG submission 184028) | Soil microbial communities from Rifle, Colorado - Rifle CSP2_plank highO2_0.1 (SPAdes) (version 2) | ecosystem: Environmental > Terrestrial > Deep subsurface > Rock core/Sediment ...
TTTTATTCTCAGTAGTCCTTCCAATTATACTTTTGCTCCTCTCAAAATACTTATAGAAAGTTTTATAAGTTTAGGATCATAAAAAATAATCTATGAAAAGAGGTTACATAATTTCTCTAATAATTTTGCTATTTATTACTTTAAGCCTTTCAAATAGTTCTGGTTTTCTAACAGTTTTTGCAGTTTTTGGGTCTTGTAATGATAATACTATAAACAATCAATGTTCGCTGGAGCAACCATTTTACTGTAGTAATGGAGAATTAATAAAAAACTGTAATTTATGTGGATGTGCTCAAGGATTTAATTGCAACACAATTTCAAATGAATGTGAATTAGCTTCCTATTGTGGGGAATCTAATGGAGTTTGCCAAGCAACCTGTGAAAATTATTTAATAGAATTAGTCCCTTTAACAGAGTCATGTAATGGTGGAGAGAATTTGAATAAACAAATTGATCTTGCTGGCAGTTCCTTAATTTTACAAATCAATTTAGAAAATACAAATAAAGCACCAATAACAGGGATATCTGCTCTTGCTTATATCCCAAGTTTATCTCCAGGAGATGGTTTTTTCTTGCAAACATTAAATGGTCTTGAAACCTTTAAAAGAGATTTAGTAATTAATTTTCCAAGTAACTTTGATAGAAGTAAAAATTATGAATTAATCTTCAATTTAATATACCAAGATATGGTAATTGGAGAAAAATATGCAATAAATTTTGAAACTCCAGAACAATTTGTTTTTACATTAAACAACGTAGAATTCCTAACAGATGGTACTGAAATAAGATTAGTAGAAGATCTAAAATATGACATTAAAGTGGTTAACAGAAAATGTTGTGTTACTTCCAAAATACAAACAAATACTAATTCATTTATTGGTTATTGTAATGGCAAAGTTCCTTACAATACGTGTTCTAGTGAAAAACCATTATTTTGCGATAAGGGTTTATTAATACAAGATTGTTCAAAATGTGGCTGCCCAAATAACTTTATTTGTAGTAAAGACAAAAAATGTGAAAATGTTATTATAGACCAAGAAATTCAAAAATTTTACAACACTGCCAAAATTGACCAAAACGAAGCAGCTTTGCTAAAATTTGCAGTTCCTAATTTTGTAAGAATTGCCAGATCTCCAATAGACCCAGAAAAAATTAAAGTAGACAAAGCTATGTCCAAAATATTAATTTCTACAGAAAAAGTGAACTTAGAAATAACCCAACCAAAAGGTAGCACACCATTAATAGACATAGACATAGCTATAGAACAATGATCGACAAATTTACAAAAAAAGCTTTTCAACAAGGGTTTAAAGCCAGATCTGTTTTTAAATTAGAAGATTTAAATAGGAAATATAAACTAATAAAGAAAAATCAAAGAATTTTAGACCTTGGTTGTTGGCCTGGTTCTTGGTCTCAATTTTGCAAAAGAATTCTTGGTAATACTGGTTTAATTTTGGGCGTTGATACTAAAGAAATTCGAGATATTGATATAATTTTTATAAAAAAAAATGTTATGGACAAAGATATTATTCAAGAGATTTCTAAAGTCTCAGATAAGTTTGATTTAGTTTTAAGTGACTTAGCTCCTAAAACAACAGGCATTCAAGATTCAGAGTATTCTATGGATTTGGCAAAGCAAGCGTTCTATGTTTCATCTAAGCTGCTAAAAAGCAATGGTAACTTCATAGTTAAAGTATTCCAAGGAAAAGACTTAAATAAATTTATAGATAAATTAAAAAGCAAGTTCAGATTTGTAAAATCAACTAAACCCTTAGCTAGTAAAAAAACTAGCAAAGAAATTTATATAATTTGCTTAGGCAAGAGGTGGTAAAATGACTATAAGATTCATAGGTTTAAAAAAAATAACTGATGCTCAGCAAGCTTCTGTAAACAAAATTTCTGCTAAATATTATACAAAAATAGCCAGGAGTCTAAAGAAAGAAGTAGACATTGATATTCAAATTAAATTGGAAGATGTAGAAGGAAAACGGGAGAGATTTAAAATTAGGATTAGAGTAGATCAACCAAGTGTTTTAGCTAATGCTCAAGCAATTGACTGGGATTTAAATAGGACTTTACATAAAGCATTTGAAGCAATTCTTCACGAGCTTGAACATAAATTCAAAACAAAGCCTTTAAAATGGAGATCATTAATTAAACGACAACAAAAAGAACCAGAAGAAGATGAATTATAAACAAGCAATTATTATAAGAAAAGATCTAAAGATGTCAATTGGAAAGACTGCTACTCAATCAGCACATGCCTCTGTAGAAGCAGTTCTTAAATCAGATAAAAAAATTGTTGAAAAATGGAGAAGTGAAGGTATGAAAAAAATAGTACTTAAAGTGTCTAGTATAAAAGAGTTGTTAGAATTAAAAAAATTAGCCCATAAATATGGTTTAACAAGCGCTTTGATAACAGATTCTGGTTTAACTTTCTTCAAAGGACCAACAATAACATGCTTAGGAATAGGCCCGGATTTAGAAGAAAAAATAGATAAAATTACATCAAAACTAAAAATGTTATAATTAATTTTAATAAAACTTTTAAACAAAAATATTTTCAAATATTCTATGAGAAATCAATTATGGCTTGAAAAGAGGTTATCTGAAATTTGGGAACTATTATTTTTTGATACTCCTAAACAAAATAATGTTATAATTAAATTTAAAGGAAAATGGAAAAATAAATTTGGTCATATAAAAACGTTAAAAAATAAAGACACAGAAATTGCAGTAAATTCATTATTCCAAAGCTCACTAATTCCTGAATATATAGTAGATTTAACAATAGCTCATGAATTAATCCATTATTCTCATGGATTTCACAGTCCACTTCCAAAGTTATATAGCCACCCCCATAAAGGAGGAATAGTTACAAAAGAACTTAAGAAGAGGGGTTTTGTTAATCAACTTAGTCTAGAAAAGCAATTCATTAAAGAAGAATGGTCCACAGTATATAGTCAATTAATTAAAATCTATAAAGAAAAGAAACCTAGAAACCAAAATGTATTTAAATTAAGTAATTTATTTAATTGGAAATGAAAAAACTCCTAATTTTGTTATTTTTGTCATTATTCTTAATTTCTGCATGTAATATTCCTCAAGAAATCAAAGGATGTACTGCAGAAGGTAAAGTTTGCCCAGATGGTTCTGTTGTTGGTAGAATAGGTCCTAACTGCGAATTTGAAAAATGTCCATCAAATGAAGGAAAAGTAATTGATGTTGGTTCTTACAAAGTAGATATCACATGCGCCCAGGACAGAGATTGTATTCTAGTGAACAAAGAATTGCAGCTTGGGTGTTGCGATGCTGGAAGGTGCCAAGACATTGATTATTCCCAAGAGAAATGGGTTGCTGTCAACTCTCAATCTTTTAATATCCTCAAAGGCTTGAAATGCCCTGAGTTGGAAGACTGCCCAATTACAGATCGATGGTGTGAAGATAATATTATAAATGAAAATTACTACGGAAAATGCGTTAACAACTTATGTAAAAAAGAAGTAAGAATTAAACCTGCAAGAGATGAGCCAACTGATTTAAACCAAGGTGCTTATGGGGCTGTAGAATATGGCGAAGGAGACTGCATGCCCCCATTAGTGGATGAAAACATAAAATATTCCGATTTCAATGGTTATATTTATTTTGTAGACGCAGTAAAATTTATGGGTGGTGGAAATTATCCTGATGAAGAATATTTTGAAGAAAACCAAAAAACAAAAATAAATAATGGATATTATGAAATAAAATTAGAAAAAGGGAATTATTATGCAATTCCAAATAAGGACTCTAATGTCTATTATTATATACCCATAGAAGACAATCAGGTTATTAAAAAAGATATTAAATTCTTTAAGTGTTTAACTTACTAGTTTTCCTTAGCTTTTTTTCTTTTAAAAATGGAAATCTCATGAATTTTTTACACTCAAGACAATAATAGACAACTTTATTGTCCCTAGTTCTTATTCTACAATTAAACCCAGGCATCAAAAAAGAATAACAATGCTTACAAAATTTCCTTTTTAATTTAGAAGGTAATCTTAGGTTAACCTTCATAGCAATCTTTCTTGCAATATTTACATATCTATTAGCTAGGGTTTTATCCTTCTTAAATATTGAATCGGCATAATTAAATAATTCTTCAACTTTTTGTCTAGCTACCTTTTTAATTTCTTTTTTGTTTCTAAGTTTCATTAATCAATCACTGACTGTGCTTCAACAATCTTAATTTTTGAATCTACTGCTAAGTCAATAGAATTCTCATAAAATCCATTTTTATAACTTTCTTCTGATTTTGCAACCAAAAGCTCTGCAGAATTAATAAGCTTCTCAATTTTTTGTTTTCTTTTATTACTAATTAATTTCCTATCAACATTATCTTTTAATTTTAATATTGTTTTACTTATCTCTTCTTTTGCATCATTGATTCTTGCTCTAGCTTCTTTTGAGTAATCAATAGTTTTATTAACAAAATAAGTTTGATTTGAATAATTTACTAAAACTTGCTGTAAATCATCATTATTTTCATCTGATAAATTTTCATTATAATTAATATCTTTAATAACATTTCCAGTAGTAGTATTTTTACATCCACCAAAGAACAAGACTAATCCTAAAATAATCAGAATATACACCCTTTTCATATCAATTTTAAGCATACTTTTGAATATTTAAAGATTTTTAGGCTGTAGAACCTTATTTACACTAAATTAACAACTTTTATATATTTTTTTATGTATAAATAGTAGAATCTTGCTAAAATGGTGGGGGTTAAGGGTAGTTTAGAAGGATTAGTGAAATCTATTTCTAGAGTTTCAAAGTTGGGTTTATGCTTAACTTCGCTTTTATTATCTGAAGATGCATTAGCAACTCACGGAAATACTGGAACTTATGCTGCTTATAATCATAGATGGCATGAAGCTCCACCAAATCCAGGATGGAGAAGAAATGTTATTTTAATTTTCAATGGCCAACCCTATGGTTACCAACAAATCCCAACAGATGCGTTTATAGATTCAGAAAATGCATCTCAATTTTCTGAAGGCTATTGGTCTTTAGATGATTTCTGGAATGGAATTGCTGTACAAGTAGATGAGCCACCAAGAACTCCCGGACAACAAGCAGCATTAGATAATAATCGTATAGGGTGCCTAAGCATAGATTCCCAAAATTACCAAAATGCTGCCCAAGTAGAAAACGACGTTGAACTATGGATTAGGTCACATCTAAGAAATCAAGTTGCAATCCAAGATTCTATGCCAACACTTTTTTTAGATGAATTAAGTATATTTCCTAACCCTTATAAGCAGGGTTTAGATTTACATATAACTACAACACAACAAATTAGCTCAGCACCTCCTAATTGGTATATCTACGATAGTACTGGTAGATTAGTAACTAAATTTAGTAATTCCCGAATTTCAATAAGTGGAAATCAATATACTTTAGGTAGAGAAGTCCTTTCACCTTTAAAGATAGATGGAATCTATTTTATTAAAGGAGGTAATAGAAGGATTAAATTTGTTTTGGATAATTAAAAATGATAAGAAAAAGTTTACTTAAGAATTTAGCATTTATATTGCTAGGCACAGCTAGTTGCGCAAATACACAAAAACATCAAAATGCAATTAATGAATCAACTACTCTAGACAGTACATTGAGTCAAACTAATCCATATGAAAAAATATTAACAATTTCACCTGATATAAAATTATACTATGGATTAACTCCCGGAGAACTATTTATTCAAGGACAGAAATTTTACGAAGAAGGTAGCTATAAAGATGCAAGAGATTGCTTTTTTAGCGCTTGGATAATAGACGCTATTGATCATGAGTTAGATAATACCTATGAAAGAGGGGTTTTAATTGGGCTAACACAAAGTTATACTGCTTTGGGGGATATCTATGGTGCCGTTGCATCTTATGAAATGCTTAGTGGAGAGAGATTTGAAGTAGAAATAGACCCATCTAAAAAGGTACACGATAAAGGATTAGGACTAGAAAACCATGTTAGGGCAAACTTAAAAGCTAATATTTTAGCTGCACAAGGTTACCATAATAGATGTCAATTAACTAGGGCAGAAATAGAAGGTAATCAAAATTGTTTTACAAAAGCATTATACTCATTACAACCATTTCTAACCCCCGAACTGGCAACAGATATGAATTTACGTTTGGTAAATAAGTTATTAAGTGATTCAACAGTGGCAATTCCAGATTCCTCTAGGGGCGAATTTCAAAATATTTTGGATAGATATTATTACAAATAATTAAAATGCAAAATAAAAAATTAATAAGTATAGTACAATTAGTGTTATTATTTATTTCAATTTCTATTATCGGTTTTGCTGCTTCAGACTTTACTTTAGATAATGAATCAAACGATAAAAAAATAGAAGACCCACAACAAATAAACCTCCCTCAAAAACCAATCCCTAGAGAAATAGATTTAACTTTAAGTAATGCTAGAATATTAGAGAATTCAATCTTATTAGAAGGCGAAACTATTTATCTTCTAGTAGATTTAGAATACCAAGGCTCAAGCCCTATAAATAATGTAAATTTTAGACTACAAAAAGGTATTCCTGGAGATGAAGTAAGTTTTAACATTCCATCAATGAACCCTGGAGAAACAAGAGTAATAGCACTAAACTGGGAATATCAAAATTATGGCAATTATTTAATTATAGCCACAGTTGATCCTTTTAATGAGTTTAGAGAAATTAATGAAGAAAATAACCAAGAAAACATTCAATTAACAATTTCATGTATTGATGATTGTGATCCAGATATAAATATTAATACTTGCAATGAATTATTCACTCCTCAAAACTATTTCATTGGTCATCAAGAAGAAACATTTGATGATGTTTATTATCCTGCCTGTTGTGGTGATGATGTTTTTGAGAAAAAATCAACTCAAGTTTGCGATGGATCAAAAGTTGACTGTATCAATGACAATAATATTATAGCATGTTGTAACATAGAAGAAAATCCTATAGACTATGCGGGCAGACATAGAGACGATTGTACAGATGGTAGTAAATGTTTTTCTGTTGGAGGTAATACTGATATTAACAATGATGATAATACAGAAGTGTGTTTAGATGGCAGATGGATGGATCCTGATGAGAGTATCCAACATTGTGGATTGTTTGATGAAACATGTGATGCACAAGAATATTATAGTAATCCCTCTGTATGTGGAGACACTAAAAGTTGGAATTATGAAGGAGAACCAAACATATTAAGTCAGAATTTTTATGGCCCATGGCAAAACGACATGCCATTAACTGGTTTTATCCAAATAGATCCTGAAAGGGAATATACAATTACCATTGAAGGTAGGGTAATTAATATTGTAGGAAATTCTGTTGGGATATCAATTTCAGTTTATGATGGGAATAAAGCTTTTATAAGAAGTAATAATTTAAACAATTTAATATTAACTCCCTCTCAAAATGGACAGGGGTGGAGAACACTTTCAACTTCAATAGATACCTGGAAAGGTTACAATGATATTGATATAAATACTGGATGGCCTCAAAATACATACTACGCAAAATTCTCAAGTTACAGGCAAGTAACTCAAGGAAACAATGAATGGAGAGACTTAAGACTTGAAATTCTTCCTGGGGAATTCCTAAGGCAACAAGTTTCATGTTGTGGTGATGATAGTAATGAATTTTTAAAATGTAATCCCTTGCAGCCATCTCAATGTATATGCTGCTCTGATTCATCAGACAAATATATAAATGGAGCTTGTGCAAAAACTTGTTCTGATGGAACTGCTCAAAACACTTGTGTATTTAATCAAAAACCATTAAAGTGCGATTATCAAAATAATCTTGTAAATGATTGCCAACAATGCGGTTGTGCTAATGGGTTAGTTTGCGATCAAGAAAGTAAACATTGTGTACCTCAAGAATCAAATTTAGCAGATGAATATTATTTTAATAAATGTTTAATTGACAAAACTTCTTTTTTATGCGATAAAATTGAAAATCCAGAAAAGAAGAGATTGGCATTTAATGTATTAGCATCAACAATCCTTGATTCTAGATATTGCCGTTTTTCCAATCCAGATTTTAATTATTGTGCTATTAAAGTTAATTCTATTATAGACCGAGCATTACCTCAATGGCAACAGATTAGCCAACCATTAGCAAATACTGAGTTACTAGCCATAGAATTTATTGATGAAAATACTGTTTTCGCAGTTGGTAGAGATGGCTATATATTTAGATCTAGTGATGGTGGTTTTAGATGGAGAAGAATGAATAGTAATACAAATATAGACTTATTTGATATTGACTTTTTTGATGAACTTAATGGTGTTGCTGTAGGAACTAGTAGAAACATACTAAAGAGTAGCGATGGTGGATTAAATTGGCATGAGGAAGATATCGGAATGCCTAGCGAAGTCCAACTTATAAGACAAGTTCAACTCTTCTGGTATGATAGTATTGGATATCTTGGTGCGGCTTCAAGCATTGATGGGGTAATAATAATGAAATCTGACAATAATGGTGCATCATGGACTACGATTTGTTGTCAGGGAATGAATCCTGCAATTAGAGGTTTTTGGGATTTTGATTTTACAGGCACTCCTGCTACACCCACATTTGGAGGGTGGATGGCTGCTACAAATCAAGACCTCACTCGAATCAAAGTTTTTCACACGAATGGTGAGCCATATTCCAATAATTGGCAGGAAATATTTGAATTACCTTCAAGTAATTTGATATATGATATCTCTGCTGTGGGTGCCCTAGCTGGACAAGCGTGGTTCTCAAGCAATAGGGGAATTTATCATGCAGTTTGGAATGAACTTGGTTACACGCTGCAGTATACTGGTCCTTGGGGATTTGGTATTTATGATGTAGAGTTTACTTATCCCTCTTTTGGATTAGCTGCCGGAAGGAGAACATATGGGGGCCAAGTGGTTATGCAGAATCCAGTTCTGACGACTATTGATGGGGGTCAGACATGGCAATCAACTGACTTAAGTGTGCTAAGGTACACAACAGATGTATTTTATGGGGCTGATGTTAAAGTGACAAGTGCTCCAAAGTTATGGCTATTAACAGGATCTGGAGGATATATAACATCATATGAACGATATGAATGAGTTTTTGGTAATTAATGGAATTAGGTTAAGGAAGATTGTTAGTTTTGTAATTTTAATCTTAGCTTTGGCAATTATGCTACCGAATGTTAGTTCAGAAGAACAATTAATATCTTGTAGCTTATCTATTAGTGACAGGTCCTTAGGGCCCAATGAAAATGCTAATTTAGAAATTACATGTGAAGGTAGTCCTAGTTCTATGACAATTGTTGCATATCTTGATCAAGGAGGATTATGTCAATATGAATACTCCGCCACTACTTGTGTGGAATATGGTGGTCTATGGAATTGTAGATTAGCCCCCCCTTCAGGGTTGCCAAGATTATTTTACACAGATCCTGAAAGCCCTTGTTATAATTCTCCAGATGCCTATACTCCAAGAGAGATGTGCATCTATGCATTCATTGATGTTGATGATGGTCCAGACTTATACGAATTTGGTGACTGTTTTTCTGGTTCGGGTACTGATTATATAACTTATGAAGTTCCAAGAATAGATTCTACTACACCAATTGCTTACTTATATGAACCTAAAACTGTAACAATTGCTGGTGCTATGTTTGATGGTTTTCCTTATCCGCCAACCAACACAGTTGAAATTGACTGGGATTGCCCTCCAACAAGTAGCCCAAATGGATTAATTTGTAATGACGCTTCTTTTACTGTAGATCAAACATTTAATAGTGATCAAATAAGTAACCAATATAACTTCAGAAATTTTCCAATAACTCATACTTATACAGGTAGTACTGGAAACAAATACATTGGTTTAAGAGTCTATAATAGATTTGCAGTAAAAAGAACTGCAAGTATAGAATTAGATGTAAGAGATAGACAAAATCCACCACCTCCCCCCCCACCACCTCCTCCACCAATCTGCACTAATTATTGTTGCCAACAAGGATATTCATGTACAGGATCCACAATTCCAGGGACGTCATGTACTACTACATGTTGTAATATCCCTTGTTTACCTAATTGTGCAACACTAGGTGGAAATGGATGTAGCCAAGGACAATTATGTCAAGGTGGTCAATTTGTTGATAGTGGAGATTATGGTACTGGAAGTCAGTCTATGTGTTGTGTAAGTGGTACTTGTACACAGGAGCCTTCATTATGTGCAGATTATCCTGGAGGTTTTTGCTGCCCAGAAGGAACATATTGTCTTGGGGGCAATAGGCAATTAAGTGTTGGAGGATGTTCATCTTTAACTCAATGTTTTACAGGATGTACCCAACCATATCAATGTGTTTCTGATATACAATTATGTTCAGAATCAAACTTAGGGCCCTGCAGTGTGTCAAATCAAGGAGAGGAAAAATGTGCAGACAGTAGTATAACCTGTATTTGTGATGGTGATAATTGGTATTTATCTCAAAGATGCCAAGATTGGTGTGGAAATGTTAATGGCTTAATTGGTGGTGGTTCTAGAAACTTAAATGTGCCTCAGGTAGAGAATCCAGAAAACCTAAGAAGTGAAGTGCAAATGTGTGTGTTACAAACTACTTTTGAGAGAAGATGCATTGATTCTGATGAGGGAAAGAATCCTACTACTACATTGGGAACCTGCACTCAAGGAAATGATGTGAAAGTGGATGAATTTGTTGATGACACTCATATAAAAGAATGGATTTGTTCAGTTGAACATATATGTGAAGATAAAATAGTTGAATGCCCTCCTGGAAAAAAAGCATTAGGGGGGATATGTGTATCAAAACAAGATTGTATTGAAAGTGTTGGATCTGGAATTGAAAATGACTTGGCCTGTGGGGTAAGGTTTAGTTCTTCAGGCCAATTAATTATACATAAGTCTTATAACAACATTATTGAAGTATGTGAAATGGATGTTATTAGACCTTGGTTAAATAACAATGTATTTAATGATGCAAACAATGGAGATGAATTACTCAAAGATTTAGCACTTAAAAAATATGATAGTGCGGCAAATAAAATATTTGATAAGACCTTATCTCTTTATACAGCATGTCAAATAAACTCAGTTGCACAATGTGGCGATCCAAATGTACCTACTGCTTCAGACCTGTATAGAGATCCAGAAATTCAAGAGTGTTGGTTATGGTCTGCAGCATTATATAGCACATTAAGAACTGCAGGTATTCCTGGAGAAAGAGTTTTTGTTGGGGCATATGATTTCAAAGATATTAATAACCCGAGTCATCCATTTATCCCCGCTATTAGTCATGAGCTCGTTATTTATGATGTAGACTCTCTAAATCCAGATTTATTTACTATAATGGATATTACATCAGCTCATGCAAGATTTCCAGTCCAACAATGGAACCAATATAGAAATGATTTAGATTTATGCAAAGCCTTTTACTTTGATGATTCAATTGGAAATACTGAATGGCGTGGAATGAATGCACTAAGCCGTATTAAACCAAGTATTCCATATTGTGCTGATGTTTGTTCAGATGGGACAATAGGAAATCAATGTTCTTCGTTTAATGGTTTAATTTGTGAAAGTAATGGGGTTTTACAATATGACTCAAATCAATGTGGTTGTCCTCAATCTAGTGATGTTTGGCAATCTCAAATTCCAGGATCAACTAGAATAAATTGTGTATGCCCTCAAACTTTAAATAGTCAACAAGGCCATTGTATAAGTAATGGTCAACAACCTCTATATTGTGGTAGATTTATAGGTAATGCTCCAAATAGAGACCAAACAGCTAATGTACCTGTTGGCTTAGCAAGATATGATTGTAAAGGTCCTGATAGAATAGCAGGAACACAAGATGATTGTGGTTGTAGTAATGGTTATACCTGCCTAGATAGCTCTTCAGTAGGTTATGTTAATGCTGACTTTGGTATTTGTATGCCCTTATAGCAAACTTATAAGATTAGTACTACAGAAGAATTCTACTAATAATTAAAAATAAAAAGAGAGCTTTTAGCCCTTCAAATAGAAAAGGCGGACAGCTTTTCTAGCTTCCCGTAAGAATACAGTACAACTAGAAACGGAGGCTCACTTGACTTCCGGGTTCGGTATGAGACCGGGTATTTCCAAGCCCCTATGGCCGTCCAAAATTAACTAATAACTAATATTTATAAAGTTAACTAAAGTTGTTAGCATTTTACGTTTACAAGGATAAAGGAACCGGTTCTTAAGGATTCCACTTTGACCTCATCAGGCCTCGTTTCATTCTTTCATAATTCAAATAATTCCAAGCATCAAAAATAACCCTTCTCATTTGTTGGTATTCATAGGTGAGGAACATCAGATTCTGCCGGCTCAATAGAATTCCCAATTTGTTTTGTTGCCAGTTCTTCCAATTCACCCAAAGCACGCCAAGCGTCTTCAAAAATCTTTAAATCTAAATCCATATTTCTTTCTCCGAGACACCAAGTCATTCAATGAAAAAGTACGTAATAAAGCACAATCATCCCTGCTCTTTATTAGGTGAGTTAGAGCTGCCAAAATCCCAAAATCAGTCTTATTCCTTATATAATCATATAGTCCAACGAATTCTGTTTTTGTAAGAAAATGGCTAGCAGTGGGAGCCGTGTGATATCCCAAAATATGCTGGCAACTATTACTACCTAAAGGCTTATCTTTGTCTAATTCAGCTACAAGTCCAAATTCTTCAGAATCAATTGGTCGCTTCAGAATAACTTCAGAAGATTTATCAAGCTTATAACACCACATGTATAGCAACCAATCGTCTTCTAGATATTTGGGTCCTAATATATAATTGTTTGGAGTTATCATTTTCCTTAATTCTGACTTCTTATGAAACTACTTTTGAAATCATATTAATAAAACTTTCAATATTATTTTACATAAAAACGATAATTTTATATATTAAATTAACATTAATATGGTATAATGAATAAATTAGACCTCAAAGATAGAAAAATCTTATACCAACTAGACTTAAACGCTAGGCAATCAGATTCAGAAATAGCAAAGAAAATTGGTCTTAGTAGAGATTCTGTCAGATACAGAATTAATAAAATGATTGAAAATGGCTACATTAATTATTTCATGACACTTATTAACTCAATGAAACTAGGTTATGATTGGTATAGAACATTCTTCAAATTTCAAAATTTGTCAATTGATAAAGAAGATGATATTATTAATTATTTAAAAGGAAAAGCTAGTTGGATAACCAAAGTTGAAGGTCCTTGGGACTTAAATACAGGTATTTTTGTAAGAAATGTCTATGAATATAGAGACCTAATAAATGAATTTTTGTTGAAATATAGCTCTTTTATTGAAAGATACGATGTAGCAATTGTAACAAGAGAATGGACTTACCATAGAGACTATTTATTAAATAAGAAAATAAAAACAACAAAACCCCTACTTATGGGTTTTAGCATACAAAAAGAATATGCAACAGAAACTATTGACGAACTAGATTACAAAATTCTTAAAACAATTTTGAAAAATGCCAGAATGAAAACTATTGATATAGCTAGAGAAACTAACATGACTGAAATGATTGTCCGTTATCGTCTAAGAAAACTAGTACAAAACGGAATCATTATGGGATTCAAGCCATTTCTTAATGTTGATAAATTAGGATACATCTATTTTAAACTTCACTTAACCTTGCAAAACATAAATCATGAAAAGAAACAAAAAATAGTTTCATATATCCACCAACATCCTAATACTATCCATATGACTGAGTTAGTTGGCGGTTCTGATCTAGAAGCAGAATTTCAAGTTAATAGTAATAACGAATTTTATTCTTGTGTGCAAGATCTAAGATTGAAATTTAGTGATATTATAAGAGATTATGAATTTATGCAGTACACTCAAGAATACAAATTCACATATCTCCCAGAAATGTTTAAATAGAGGAATATTCAAAAAATCAGCAAGAATTAGAATTTCTTAAATTGTGCAACAGTATCAATTAGATCTACATGTCCTAAGAATAAAGCTCTACAGCAATATCTTTTTAAGCCTAATTCATCCATTGCCTTCCCTTTTGATTGGCCCGCTTTAAGTCTATCAGAATAATCTTCAAATAAATGAGCAACAGGTTTTCCACAAGAAAAACATCTAATAGGGATTATCATTTTAAAATATATGCCTTAAAAAGCTTTATAAAGCTTTCTTTTAGCCTAAAGCACTTTTAGCAAAATTCTTAACTACATTAGTAGGTATGGCAAATCCCAATCCTTCACTATTACTAATTTTCAAAGTGGTTATCCCAACTATTTTTTTTGCACTATTCACTAATGGCCCACCAGAATTTCCAGGATTAATAGGAACATCAGTTTGTATATACCCAATCCCAGAATTGTCAACTTGTCTATTAAGCCCACTTATAATCCCTTCAGTAACTGAAAATGAAAGTCCTAATGGATTCCCAACAGCAATAACTCTGTCACCTATATTAACATTAGAAATATCTTCAAAATCTAAATAAGGAAAACCATTTCCTTCTATTTTAAGGGCTGCTAAATCACTAGTAGTATCCGTTCTTATAACTACTGCTGTATATGAATTTCCATTATAGTCAACTACATTAATTTCAGTAGCTCCATTAATTACATGATTATTTGTTACTAAATATCCATTACTATCAAAAATTACACCACTTCCCTGCCCAAGATTGGTTCTAACATTAACAACAGCCTTAACAACATCTTCTATTATTGAAGAAAAATCGCTACTAGAAACTTGAATCTCAGATAACTTGTTTGAAAGATCTGCTAAATTCTCTGCTGTATTGCTTTTAACCTCCTCAAGGTTTCCACTTACATCTTTGACTTGGGATTCTAAATTCTTCTTAATATCGCTAGTTTTAGTGTCTAACTTATTTAATTCTTCCTCTCTAGTTAATTTCTCTTTTTCAACTTCTTGTTTTAGTTCGCTTTCTAAGGAATCAATTTTTTGATTTAAACTAGTAATTTTATTTGTATAATCATCACTTAATTTATCATAAACATAAAAATTTGATCCAATAATTAAGAGTAGAACTACGCTAATTAATGGAACTACATATCTTAAACTATTACTCTTTTGCATATTATCAAAAGAAGTTATCTATTAATAAATTTTGTGAAAGTCATATATTAAACCTCAAATTTTTATATTGAAATATTCATAAAAAATTGCTTGAGGTTCCTGAAGCATAAAGTATCTTATTGGATCAAATTCTTTATCAACATGTCTTTTATAAATGTGGTATAATTCATGCCTAACTGTGTCTCTATCTCTGGCTCTACCACCTAATTCAATAAAATATCTTCCATCTACTTTGCAACTCTGTGCTGCTAAAGGCTCTGAAACAAGTAGAGTTACCTCTTCCTGCATGTTAAGTTTGTCTTTTTCTTCTTTCACAATAACTTCTAATTGTTCTTCAGATAATGGGAAAGGTTTTTTGATTCCTTCTCTTAATGTGCAACCTAAGTAAAAAGTCAAATATACACCAAGAATAGTCTTTCCAATTGTAGGTACAAAATCTACACACTTATTAACAAGAATTAAAGATATTAAACCAATATCTAATTTTCCTCTTTGCATAATAAAAAACTAAAAAATAAAAAGAAATTAAGATTTAACTAATTTGGTTACTTTAAAGTTACCAAAGTATACATCTAGGTGGTCATTAACCTTGAGATCACACGATAATGGTATTATTGCAGTGTCATATTTTACTAATTCTCTACCTTTATATATGAATACCTCAAATTTAGTGTCTCCTTGGATTTTTTCAATGTTTTCTACTCTAAATCTTACTCCATGCCATCCAATTTGCCTTATAATTAAATTTATAATGTTAGTATGACTTGGATTATCTATTTGAAGCCTGGTAAGCCATCTTAAGTCTAGATAATTAAAATCTTCAGCTTCCTCATCAAACCCCATGCCATTTATAGGGTTAGTTGCTTTAATTTTTACTAAGTAATCACTTCCACTTGTCCAAGTATAATCATATCTAACGTCAAGTTTTTTTACATAACATTCAGAATTAGCAAAGCTAATACTACTAAAACTTAATGTTAGCAATAAAATAACTGATATTAATAATATTTTTTTCATATTTTATCCCCCCAAAGTTGCAATTATTAATTGAATATTTATATATTATCAAAATTAAGAATATGTTTTTCTTAATATATATTACAAATATGAAAAATCCAAAATCTATATAAACAATCAACTATTCTTAATTATTATATGAAAAAATTAATAATTTGGATTCTGGCTATTTTAGGCATTTTCTTCTTATTAATAATTGGAACAGTTATAGCAGGAATTTATTTTCTTAAAGATATAGATAAAGTTAATGTTGAAAAGTTTGAAGTTACTGGAATAAAAACAATTTCAAAGAATTCAGTAGAAATAAATGGGAATATCTTTTTAAATAATCCCAGCAGAATTAATTTACCAATAAAATCATTAACATTCAATATTTATCTAAATGAGACTGGAAAGGAAATTTCAAGTGGAAAAATTCCTTCATTTAAGATTAATTCTCAAAAATTAAATAAAATTCCTTTTGAATTTGAACTTAAGTTTGATGAATCAATTAATCTAATCCCAAAATTGTTATTAAAAGATAAAGTTCCAGCTTTAGTTAAAATCAACTTAATTATTGATTACCCAATAATTAGAAATAGACCAATTCCTTTTGAATTTGAAATAGACATTAAAGAATATTTACAAAGCTATATAGTTGGTAAATTTGGTTTAGATAAAATTCCCTCTGAAAATATACCTTCCATTGAGGATATTGAAAACTTAGCTTGAATTCTTCATAAGTTGTACTAATCTTTCCCTTGATTTTCTAATGCATTCATCTTTTTGAGCATCATTAAAATCGATCCATTTAGCTATTTCCTCCAGGTTCCTGCCACAGCCTAAACAAATATCTTCCTTATTAGTTATACAAATCTTATTACATGGAGATTCTACCATAGTCTAATACTTAAAAAGCCTCAGACCGGATTTGAACCGGCGACCTCCGCTTTACGAAAGCGATGCTCTACCGATTGCTCTCGATTTTGAAAATCGATCTGAGCTACTGAGGCATTAAATTTTTTGAAGTAACTCCTCTTTTGAATATTTCTTCTGACAACTATTACAAACAGGTTTCTTCTTAATATAAGTTCCTTCAATTTTATCTAAGAAAGTTATTTCAATTTTTTCATTACAAATACTACATTTCATAGAATTCAGCTATATTATTAGTATATAAAAAATTATTGATAATTACTTTTCGAAAACTGGTGCAGTTCCATTTGGCAGTTGTTCATACCATTTTTGAACATAAAAAGCTAAGTCCCAACCATCAAAGGGAAACTCTACTTTATCATTGGGTTCCATATGAACGCTATTTGACTCAGACATTAAATCTCTTGGTTCATTAATACCTAATTCAGGATTTATATAAACTCTTTTAAACTTAGGCCTAAGGTTTAGTCTATTTAGTACTGTTTCTAAAGATAATATTCTTTGTTTGTCTGATAAAATTGCGTAGCAAACATTTAAATTAGTTATAGGTTTTAATTTATAAGAACATCTAATTCTCCTACCTAAATCTTCTATAGTACCTATATGATACTCTTTGACGGGACAATTCTCATGATGTATGTGTGGCAACTCAAATTTTTCAAATAATTCTTCAATTGTTCTTTCATGCCATAAATCTTGAAAGTTTTCATCATTTTGATGCATCCAATTTTCTATAAAAGATATCATATCTCGTACAGTCATTTCATACATAACAGTAGTTTGGCTTCCCCATCTGCAACTATCTAAACACCTTCCAAGATATTGTCCCTTCATATTTCCTTGCATAAGAAATTCTGCTTGCTGTCTTGGCAATCTACCAGATCTATCCAAAAGTAGTTGTTCTTCTCCTTTCAGTACTTTTATGAGTGCATAGGGTATGGGCATAAATATAAAGTATTTACATAATATTATAAATATTATTATTCAAAAACCTTATAAATTATGATTCTAAATTAATTCTATGGTTAGAATTGCTATTGTAGAAAAAGACAAATGCCACCCATTAGAATGTCCCGGAACTTACTATTGTTTAAGAGTATGTCCTAATAATAGAATGGGTAAAGAATGCATGGTTAAAAGTGAAGATGGTAAAATAGAAATTGATGAAGAATTAAGTAATGATGGTTGTAAAATTTGTGAAAAAGCATGCCCATTTGGTGCAATCCATATAATTAATTTACCTGAGAGAAAAGACTATCCCATTTTTAGATATGCAAAAAATGCCTTTGAATTATTTTCATTACCTGTATCAAAAAAAGGAAAAGTCATAGGTATTTTAGGTAGAAATGGTATTGGTAAATCTACTGCTTTAGAAATATTAACCAATACGTTTAAGCCAAACTTCGGTAAATTTGATGAAACAGTAGATGAAAAGGAAATTGTTACTTACTTTAAAGGTTCAATCTTAGGGGATTATCTAAAAGATCTTTATAGTAACAAAATAAAAATATCTTACAAACCACAAAGAATAGAATTAATTCCTCAATTATATTCTGGAACAGTATTTGATTTAATTGAAAAAGTTGATAAAAAGAATCTAGGTTTACAATTACTTAAGGAATTAGATATTGAACATTTAAAAGATAGAAATATTAAAGATTTAAGTGGTGGAGAATTACAAAAAGTTGCCATAATTGCAGCCTCAGTAAAAGACGCAGATGTAATCTATTTTGATGAGCCAGCCTCATTCTTAGACATAGTTTCAAGAATTAAAGTTGCAAATTTAATTAGAAAATTAGCAGAAAACACATCAATAGTATTAGTAGAACATGACTTAGCAACTTTAGATTATGTCTCAGATGAAATTGTAATAGTTTATGGAGAAAGAGCATGTTATGGAATATTTTCACAATCAAAAAGCGTAAGAAATGGAATTAATGAATACTTAGATGGTTATTTAGACAATGAAAACATGAGGTTTAGAGATTACAAGATTAAGTTTTTTCCTCCTGAAGAAAAAACAAAGTATACAAAAGATATATTATTAGAATACCCTGATTTAGAAAAAAATTATGATAGTTTTTCATTAAAAGTTGTGTCAGGTACTATCCATAAAAAAGAAATTCTAGGAATAATGGGGGCAAATGGTTTAGGTAAATCAACTTTTCTTAAGATTTTAAGTGGAATTGAAAAGCCATCTAAAGGAAAAATCTCAAAATACAATGTAGTTTATAAAGAACAATATCCAAAAGCCATAGAAGGTAAAGTTCAAGATTTATTAATGAAAGCAGCAGGTCCTTTATATGCTTCTGGATGGTACAAACATAATATTCTTGAAAAATTAGGATTACAATATTTGCTTGATCATGATGTTAAATATTTAAGCGGCGGAGAATTACAAAAATTCCATATTGCATTAACAATTTCAAAAGAAGCAGATATTTATGCTTTTGATGAACCATCTGCTTTCATTGATGTTGAAGATAGGTTAAATGTCGCTCATGTAATTAAAGATTTCATTGAAGTTTATGAAAAATGTGCTATTGTTGTTGATCATGACGTCCAATTTATTGATTACATAGCTGACTCAATGCTTGTATTTGAGGGAAGTTCTGGAAAAAAAGGAACTGTTTATGGCCCTGTAGAAAAAAAAGAAGGTATGAACAGAGTTTTAAAAGATTTAGGCATTACATATAGAAGAGATAAAACCACTAATAGACCAAGAATAAATAAACCAGGCTCCCAATTGGATCAAAAACAAAAATCTTCTGGAGATTATTATGCTTATGGATAATATTAACTTCTTTCTCTTAAATAGTGTTTGAGTTCTTGAAATGCAATCTTTGACCATTCTTCAACCTTTATTTTTGGGGAATCAGCATCAACCAATATCTCTAAAAGTTCTATAGGGATTAGGCTTCCAAATCTAATTTCAGTATCCCGGGGCAAAACAACAGACGCGTCAGTTTCTACCAAATAAAGCACCCCAAAATGAACTCTTCCAACGTCTTCAGAGTCATCATTTATATAACCTAAGACTTTAACATTTGTTGATCCATTTATAATAACTTCTTCTCCAAGCTCTCTATCTAAACTTGCTTTAATAGGGTTGCTAGCACCATCAATTCTTTCAATATGACCTCCAGTCCCCCAGGATATCTTACCTCTAAGTCTTTCTTCACCACAAGCTTCGTGATTAGCTCTTTGATATGTAAAAACATGTTTTAACTCAGGATTAACAATTAAAACATAAGCAATTGGCTGCTTAAAATTAGGATCTGTTTCTGCATCTCCCCTCCTCATATATACCATATTGTCCAAAATTCTAGACTCAAAATCAAGCAATCCATCACCATGGGTAGAAAATCCTTGAAAGTAGTGATTACTAAATAGTTTCTCTCTTGGTACTACTACAATTTCTTTATCAAATTTATTCATTAGCTATGTTTATTTATACAAGATTTAAAATAAATATGGTAGTAAGAAATAATATTCACTAATCTATATTTAATAGTTAATAAATCTTTAAATATAAGTAAAGACTATAACACTAGATTTTGTGTATAAAACTGAGATTAAACACAACATATTGTATAAAATGAAATGTCCTTATTGCCTTCATCAAATAACAAAGGTGATAGACAAAAGAGACTCAGAGACTCAAAATCTAATAACCAGAAGAAGACGAGAATGCACAAAATGTGATAAAAGATTTACCACATATGAAAGAGTTGAACACTTAGAATTAATGATTGTGAAAAAAGACGGTAGAAGAGAACTTTTTGATAGGGCTAAACTAATAAAAGGCTTCCAAAAGGCTTGTGAAAAAAGACCTGTGAGCAGTGATATGATTAACATTATGGCAAATGAAATTGAACTTGAATTAAGAAAACAAGATACAACTGAAATTAAAAGTAACATAATTGGAAACTTAGTCATGCAAAAATTAAAATCACTTGATCCTGTAGCTTATATAAGATTTGCATCTGTATATAGGGAATTTGCTGATGTTGAAAGTTTTGAAAAAGAATTAAAACAATTAAAATAAAAATGTTAAATCAAACTAAACAATTGAAAGTGAGAACTGTCTTAATAGATGAAAATTCAAAAGAAGTCATAAATTTAGTTGAATATTTGACAGGTACTTATTCTATGATTCACATTATGGGAAATTACCAAAATAAAACTTGGAGGTAAGAAGATGACCACAACTTCAGAACCGCCTGTTTACAAGGCGGAAGTCGGACGAGTAATTAAAGATTTCACAGCAGATGGTATCAAAATCTATGATTCAGACAAACTTATTGAAAAATTAAGAGGGGTTCCCAGTTTTGTTACAGACGCCTATTTAGCTAGATTAGCAAGTGGTGAAACAGAGCCAACATACGACAAAATAGTTCTTGATAAGTGGGGTAAAAAAGATGCAGAAACCAAAAAATATGTTGAAATTCCGGAGCTAGTCTTTTACAGAGCAGCTATGTTAGCAGCAGATGGTTTAGTCACTAATGATTCTTCTTTAGACAGAGACCAAATAACAAGACAAATCTTTGAGAAATTTGTTCATAGAGAATTAGTTCCAAATACACCTTATATGGCTAATGGGGGTCATTATCTTTTAGCAAAGTCACTAGAAGATAAACTTGGAGGGTCTATAAGCCCTGCTTTAATGAATGAATTAGAACAAGAAAAAAAAGTTAGACCCCAACTATTTGCATGTTTTGTACTTGATTTATATGATTCAAGAAAAGATATATTTCACACACTTGCAAATGCTGCAGAAATTCAAGCTGAAACTGGTGGTACAGGATTTAATTTCTCAAACTTAAGACCTGCAAATGAGGCTGTCACTGGTACTGGGGGTATTTCAGATGGCCCAGTTTCTTTTATGGCCATGTATTCTAATGCAATCGGAATTACAATAAATCAAGGCGGTAAAAGAGAAGGCGCAAATATGTTTATGCTTGATTGGAACCATCCAGATCTAATGAGATTTATATATTCAAAAAGAGAGGACGGCGAAATTCCAGCAGCGAATATCTCTGTGGCAATAGATCATGAATTTATGCAGGCTGCTAAAAGCGACGGTGAAGAAAGATTTTATCCATTAAAAAACCCACACTACAATCCTCAACTTAGGCCTCATGTGCCAGAATATTATTCAGAGGATCAATTGAAACAATCATTAGAAATAGCTCGTATGAATAGAAAAGCTAAAGTGTCACTTAAATTAGCTGAAAATGGATCAGACGTTCTTAGCCCCGATTTATTAGAAGGTCTTGAGGAAGAGTATAGAGTAATTGGAAGAATTAAAGATGGTGTAGTTTACCTAGATGCAAAAAAAGTTCTACACCATTTGGCAGCAAGTGCTTGGTTTAATGGAGAGCCAGGTATGATAATCACTGGTCATATCAATGATCACAATCCAACACACCCAAGACATTTTAGAGATTATCTCCTCGAACAAAAAGACCAAGAAGCGCAAGAAATAGTTAGAGAATTAATTGAAGCAGGTAAACAAGCCCCATTAGAAACCTTAGTAGACCAATATATTTCTACTAAAGATGAAAATGGAAGACTGACTAATTTACCAATTGGAGTAGGTGCAATTAGAGCAACAAATCCTTGTGGAGAAAAACCTTTACTTCCAAATGAAGCATGTGTTTTAGGCCATATAAATTTGGAAGCTCTTCTTGTCAGAGACCCAAATGAACATTCCGGATATAGAATTGATAGACAAAAACTGCGGGAAAATACATTATTAATGTATGAAATATTAGATAATGCAATAGATCAAAATAGGTTTACCAATCAAGACATTGAGAAAACTCAAAAAAGTAATAGGAAGATAGGTCTTGGTTTTATGGGATTAGCTAACATGTTATACAAGTTAGAAATTCCATACGATTCCCAGGAAGCCAGACAACTAATAACAAGTCTTCTATCAGAATGGGAAGGTGTTAGTGATGAAGCTTCTTTCTCTAAAGCAGAAAAGTTAGGAGCATTTCAGAATTTTAAGTATAGCCATCACAGAAATGGTCCTCAAAAAAGAAATGCAATTGTCAGAACTATTGCGCCAACAGGCACTACAGCTACAATATTAAGAACTACTGGTGGAATGGAGCCAGAATATGCATTAGCATACACAAGAACAACTGTTCAAGGCACTACCTTAGATGTTATAAACCCAATACTAAAGGAAAAACTTGATAGATATCCTATCTTTAGGACATTTGAAGAAAGAAAGCAACTATCTGATTGGATTCAAGGTAAAGGGCATGGGGCTTTTGGTAGTTTTGAAATTTCAAGATATGAAGGTGAATCAGAACCTGATTTTAAACTAAGGCAAGCCAACCTTGCAAGATTAAAGAGAATTTTTGTTACAACATATGAAATTAGTCCAGAAAATCATATTTTAATGGAATCAGTTGTTCAAGGACATGTCGATGATGCTATAAGTAAGACAACTAACTTCAGAAATAATGCAACTATTGAAGACATCAAAAGAATTTTTATGATGGCCTATGATGAAGGCATAAAAGGGTTAACATTTTATAGAGAAGATTCAAGAAAAGGTCAGCCTTTACAAGTAAAAGGATCAAAAAATAATTCAAGTGTACCTCCCTCAAATTTAGAACAAGCAGTTATTACCAACATAACTAGGCCTAGACCTAAAAGGGTTGGCGGTGAAACTGAGAAAATTGGAACACCCTTCGGTTATAATGCATTCATAACACTAAATTGGGAAAAAGATGGAGACGGGAATCCAATAAGTACATATGAGTGTTTTGTTGATTTAGGCAGAGCAGGAAATGATTTGAAAGCAACAGCCGAAGGGTATGGCAGGTTGATATCAATGGCATTAAAGGCAAATGTACCCCCTGAATTAATCATTGAACAACTTGCAGGAATTGGGGGGGAACATCAAGTTAGGTCTGAGGGTGATAAAGTTAAATCACTACCTGACGCTATTTCGCAAGGCTTGCAGAGAATCTTGGACAAAGTATCCCTTAATGACCCACAAAAACCTGAAAAAGAATCAAATAAAGAGGGAAAGATGACTGGCAATTTCTGTCCAAGTTGTGGGAGCTCTTTACAGTTCCGAGAAGGCTGTGAATCTTGCCAATGCGGCTTTTCAGAGTGCTAGTTAACCTTAAATACCTTTATTATTTTTTTAATTTATGATAAATTTATTGTATAGAAATATTGCCAAATTACAAACTATA
>Ga0209542_10005836_pt1 | contig 24294 bp, 31 predicted proteins | sample RifCSPhighO2_01_FD_184028 | JGI IMG/M metagenome (GOLD analysis project Ga0209542, IMG submission 184028) | Soil microbial communities from Rifle, Colorado - Rifle CSP2_plank highO2_0.1 (SPAdes) (version 2) | ecosystem: Environmental > Terrestrial > Deep subsurface > Rock core/Sediment ...
TTTTATTCTGAAAACTTTATGGCTTGCCCTGCATAATTCATTTTCCATTCCTCTGGAAGAAGTAGAACGTTTAATAGTTTTTCTTTAGTTTTCACCCTACAGCAAGCTGTAGGGTATAACGATTAATTAAGAAAGATACGAAACAGCATTAATTATTATGCTAAAGATGTTTCTGTTGGTGAGTCAAAAGAAGTTTTGGAGAGAATAATGAAATTGCGAGAAGAGATAATAATCTTATTGGAAAAGTGAGTGAGGTTCGTTTTGGTTTGATGGATGTTTAAGAGAAAATGTGTTTAATTTTTGGAGATTATAGTCAATAATCATGGTTATCTTCCAAGATTCCTTTTTCTTTTTTTGAAATCTTCTATCGCCTCTCTTAAGTGCTTTATGTCGAAATCTGGGAAAGGAGTGTTTGTAAAGTAAAGTTCGGAATAAATTGATTGGAACGGCATAAATCCAGAAAGCCTTTTTTCACCGCCTGTTCTTATTATTAAATCTGGATCTGGAATTTCTTTAGTGTCTAATATTTTCTTGAATGAATTTTCGTTAACTTTTTTCTTATTTTTTATTGCCTTATTTACTGCCCTTATTATCTCATCTCTTCCGCCGTAGTTTAAGCACAGGATGAATGTAAAACCTTTAAAATTTCTTGTTTTTTTCTCAAGTTTTTTAATCTTATCGAGAATTGTCTTTGGAATTTTGTTTTTATTTCCAATATGGATAAAATGGTATTTGTCTCCTTCAGCATGTTTAATTGAAGAATCAATAAAATCTTCTATTATTCTGAACGCAAGTTTTACTTCGTTTTTATTTCTTTTCCAATTTTCCGTTGAAAAAGCCCAGATTGAAATATACTCCACCCCGCATTTTTTGGCTTCTTCTCCAAGCTTCTTAGCTTTTTCATAACTTCCTGCAGCTTTGTAAGTGCTTAGAAGCGAGAATTTTTTACTTTTTGCCCACCTTCTATTTCCGTCAGGGATTATAGCAATATGTTTGGGAATCATCACTAAACGGGAGTATTTTACCTCTTTTAAAGCTTATTTAGATTAGATACTTTGATTGTAGAAAGAGGGTATAATCTCTTTGTTATTCACTGATTTTTGCTAGATTTTATATTACTTTTTTAGATGCGATGGCATTTCAGAAGTCTTATTCTAGACCACAATAAAGTTTAAATAAACTGAAACACAGCTTAATATTATGGAAAGAGCATATAAGCCAACAAGTGAGCAAGAAGATATATTAGAGATTAGCTCTGTTTTGGAAAACGCGCCATATCTCTTGAATGAAGGAGAAAAATTAACTTATGTGGGTGCAGGAAAATCCAAATCAGGAACTTGTAATTGTGCAAGCAGCAAATCTTCTGGTGGAACTTGTAGGGCCTTAAGTTTGGAAAATTCAGTTTCCGAATAATTTTGATATGGACAAGATTTATGACTCATTAGTAAGAGTCGGATTGTCGTCTACTCCTAGAGAAGTTCCTCTTTTTACAGATGAACCTAAATTTTATAATTGTTTTACTGTTCCTAATGAGGATGCTGGTAGGAGGTATAATGTTGAAGATATTTATGGCCAGGGATTTGATTCAAATAGAGAAACTTCCAAAGTTAAATCAGTAGGAGAGATGCTAGAAAGACTTTGTTTGAGCAATCCTCAAGAGAATTTTATAGTAAGTCATTTTATAGAAAATGGCGATTTTATTCGCCCTTCTTTATTCTTTTGTTACTCTAGAGAACAAACATCTAACATAAATGAAAAGAAAAGAGAACTTGATAAGGGAGAGTATAGGTGGATAAAAGCTAAAAAAATGTCAGGAGGACAAGTAGTTTATGTTCCTGCTCAGATGGTCTTTTTATCTAAAAAATTTAGTGATGAATACGCGTTAAGAAAAGAGCAAATAAGCACGGGTGCCGCTTTTGGAAAAATAGGCACAAGAAGAGCCTTCAAAACAGGCTTCTTAGAATCTGTGGAAAGAGATGCAATCATGTCTTTTTATCTTAAGAGAATTGAAGGAAGAAAAATGTTTGATTTTTCAGAAGAGATAAGTGAATTATTGGATTATTTAAGAAGATATCAACTTGAAACTCACGTGTTTGATGTTACTACAGATTTGGAAATCCCTAGTGTTCTCGCATTAACTTTAGATTATACTGGTTTGGGGGAGGCCGTTAATGTAGGATCAAGTTCAGATTTAAGTTATGGAAAAGCTGTTAAAAAAGCTATAACTGAGTCAATTCAGTGCAGAAGGATAGGGAGATCATCAAAAAAATTTTTGCAGGCAAAACCAATAGATGAGTCTGAAATAAATTCTTTGGAGGATAGATTAATCTATTGGAGAGATTTAGATAGAATAGAAAATGTTAGACATCTCATAGAAGAAAGGCCACACCTTTCATTCCAAAGCCTTACAAGAAAGCAAATTAGTTTAAGACAGGCCGTGAATAATGTCTTATCAAGAAATTTTAATATCTTAGTTGTAGACATAAATTTACCTGAAATAAGAAAACAAGGATTTGAAACTCTTAAAGTAGTTATCCCCGAGCTTCACCCTCTTTATTTAGATGAAAGAGCTAAAGCCCTCTATAGTGTCCATCATGGAGAAATTAAAAATGATTCAATGCTTAAACCACATCCAGTAACGTAAAATGCTTAAAGAAACCAGAAATTTTTACAAGAAAACGAAACTCTATCCAGATTTAGAAGGAACTGTAGAGGAAACTTATAATATTACACACATAGAAGTGTTTAGAAAATCTTATCCTCGACTGCCTTCAGTACAACTTCAAGAAGTGAATAGAAGAGATAGCGAATTTGAAGCCTTGCTAGATCATAGAGAATCACATAGAAATTTTTTAGACTCTCCGATTTCTCTCGTAGAATTATCTAAGATTATAGGATCTTGTAGAATTGTAGATTCTAAAAGAAAACCAGAAAGAAGAACGTATCCCTCTGGAGGAGCCAGATTCCCAGTAGAATTATATGTTATCTCTTATAATGTAGATGGATTAAAACAAGGAGCACATCATTATAACATGAAAGATAATAGCCTCGAATTGCTCTTAGAAAAAGACTTAAAAAAACAGAGAAGAGAATTAATCTCTCCTTACCTTGAAAATCCTGCAGCTACAATCATTTTTACATCTGTTATTGCAAGATCTGAAGTAAAATATGGTTTGAGAGCTTATCCTTATTCATTAATTGAAGCAGGACATATGGGGCAAAATATTCAGTTAGCTGCATCTGAAATAGGAATTGGCTCCTGTTCTGTAAGTGGATTTGTGGATGATACTGTTAAAAAGATACTTGACTTAACAGATGATGAAATACCAATCTATAGCATTAGCATAGGGAAAGCCAAAAAGGGATAAAAATGGGAAAAGACAATAATGAAATTTTTGAGTTGCACAATTATTTAAATACAAATAGTTCTTCTGAATTGGTTGTAGAAGAAATTGTGAAGAATATTCCGGATTTAGAAGATATTGGGTTTGCAGGGTGTTTGGAAAAAGATTGGTTAAAAACACTCTTAAAAGGATTTATCCTTGACAAAAACAGCGATAATCAACATTATTCATACAATCCTGAATATGAAAAGAAGGTTAGAGAAATTTGTGAAGAAACCCTAAAACAATGTAAAGGATATATAAATAAAAAAATTCATATTTTTTTATTCCCAACTTTTAGCAAATTTGTTATAGAAAAAATGGGTGGGGTGAATGGATTTTCTAGTTGGCACGGTACTCTCTGGATATTCGTAAATTTTGTTAGAGGTTGGGAAGACTCTTTAAAAGAAACAATTGTTCATGAATTGGCTCACGCTGTATCTCCGTTTTATAAAGGAGGAGATTTTGTAATTGGTTATGGATTGATTTTAGATGGAATAGCAGAGCATTTTAAGGATTACATTATTCCCAACAAAAGATCTTCTTGGACACAAGCAATTTCTGAGAAAAAAGCTTGGGAAATGTTTAGGGAACTTAAAGACTCACTAACAATAAAAGATTTTAATAAATATAATGAGTTATTCTACGGAACAGGAAAGTACCCTCTATGGGCAGGCTATACTATTGGATATTATTTAGTTAAAGAATATCTGAAAAAACAAAGATATATTGATTGGAATGGTCTTTTAAGAAAAAATCCTAAAGATATTTTAAAAGAAATTGAACACCAATAAAGATAAATCTCTCCACACTTCTTTATTTCCCTCATTCAACTATCTCCGCTCAATCCCAGAATAAGTTATTGATTGTTTTGCTTATTCAATGATTTCGCCCCAGCCGATCAATCTCCAGTGGCTGTTTATGTTTCTTGCAATGCCCGTGTTTTCCCCTTTTAATGGCACTATTGGAATGTTTAATGCAAGCTCTACATCGTTTCCCGTTATTTTTTCAACACTTCCCACCGTTATTGTTGTGTTTACACTCAACATCAATAACTCTTTTGTTTTTAGTGGATCGACTTTTTTATGTCCTTCAGCTCCGAAAACTTCTTCGAATAAATTGTATTTTATCTTAATCTTGCTTGTTATTTCAGGAAGATTTCCAGGGCAGGATACAAGGCTTCCATTTAATGAATCGGCTTTTGTAAGAGAAGGATCTAAGGATGTTTCAATCGAGATGCTAGCTCCTGGCGTTATTTTGCCTAGCGATTTAGAACCCTTATGAAGGGAGAGGATTTTAGTTTTTAAAGGAGTATATATTTGTTGATGAGCCTTTTCCATAAATATTCCTGGTTTTATCTCGAGTTCATCTCCAACCTTTAAAATTCCTTGTTTTAATATTCCTCCCAAGACTCCTCCTTTAAGATTTTTTATATCTGTTCCTGGTTTGTTAATATCAAAACTTCTTGCAATCAAGAAGATTGGCTTGCTTTCCGTGTTTCTTTTTGGAATTTCGATTTTAGTTAATTCTTCGAGAATTTTGTCAATGTTAACCTCTTGCTGGGCGGATACCGGGATTATTGGCGAGTCTTGAGCTATTGTTCCCTTAACAAATTCTTTTATTTCATTATAGTTTTTTAATGCCTGTTCTTTGCTTACAAGATCAATTTTATTTTGAACTATTATTATATTCTTTATTTTTTTGGCTTGAAGGGCCATAAAATGCTCTTGTGTCTGAGGTTTGATGCCTTCATTTGCAGCTATTACAAGCACAGCAGCATCAATAATTGCTGCTCCAGAAAGCATTGTTGCCATAAGCATTTCGTGTCCTGGAGCGTCAATGAAACTTACATATCTTTGAGGGGTTCCTTTTCCAGAAGTGTTGTACGAGTCTTTGTCTTTGTAGATTGTTATTTCGGCGTATCCTAACTTAATTGTGATTCCCCTCTTTAATTCTTCTGAGTGAGTGTCTGCGAATTTTCCGGTTAATTTGCTCAAAAGTGTTGTTTTTCCGTGGTCAATGTGACCAACTACGCCGACATTTATCTCCGGAAGCTCCGATTCTTTATCTTCTTTGTTCATAAAATAAAAGATGAGAAGAAGTTTTTAAAGGTTGTTGAAAACCTCCTGCGGGTTTTCATCCAGCGGCCAACCGAATCTTTTCTTTGCCTCCGATGGATTCGGATTAAAACATGCTTGTTTTGGGAACCTTTTCTAAAGGTTCATTTGTATCCCTCAAGCAACTTCCTTTCATTGTCTCTGATGAAAGTTTTTAAAGGCTGTTAGTCAATTTTTCCACTTTATGTATTCGCTTGCAAGACCTGACATTAGGCCGAGCGAAAACGAAGAAAGAATGATATAATGCATCATAACATCATTGGTTTTTCCTTAGTACATCATATATCCTGTGACTCCTCGCCTTATTGCTATAGAGACTATTGTTGTAGCTTCTAACACTTTAATTAAATTTTTTGACATCAGTTGCTTAAGAAATGGTGATTTTTGGGGGTTTAAGTTCTGCTTAGACATCACTTTTTTATTGAGATAGTTTACTCTTTATTATTTCCTAGAATATCTGATACTGTTGAGCTGCTCAGTACTTTGCCCAAGCCACTTCTTTGGGGCCTTATGGGTTTTAGTTGTTTTTCATCAATGTCTAAGATTTCTCCTGTTTCGTAATCAAGTACATTAATAAACGATCCATTAAAATCATCCGGATTGTAAACACTCATTACTTTTCCTTTTATGTAATCTTTGTAAAGAATTCCTTCAGTTGGTCTTTTAGCGTTTTCAGCATTTTCTTTCCTGTGCCTAATCATTTCTCTATATACACTTGTAGTCTCTACCTCTTCACCTTCTATTAGCTTCCATACTCTACTAGTGTTCACTGTGCCCCCACTCATTTTATTCGCTCACTCCTTGTGTTTCTATCGGTTGCGCTGAAAGCAATTCAGGGGTGCCTAACAATGTAGTTTTTAATTCGAGATTGTATGATCTTGATGTGTCTAATATAAAATTATGTGGGTTTCCGGTTGTAAAAATAGTTTCATTTCCATTAGAGAAGGTGAAAAAATCTGATGAGTCGTTTGCCCCGCTTCTTCCATTGTATCTGGCATTGCTCACTTGTGCGGTGCCTGTTGGGATATAATGGGCTCCGACATATCCAAGCGTTAGTGAAACTAATGTTCCCATAAACCATTTTTTCCCCCTATTAGATAAATTGTCGTAAAAGGTTGTCATTTTAGTTCGATTTATTTTCTAAAGGAGGGTTATTTATAAACCTTTCTATTATGTTGTTACTCTATAGAGGTGTTTTTTATTGAGTTATATATTCTAAATTAGCTATATGGGGTAAATTTTTTGCAAAGTCTTCTATTGTTGAGCTTATTCTAAAATGCCTGATCTCATCAGCCAGAATAGGCCAAAAATCTTCTTTTTCCCTTATTTTCCATGGTTGAATAACTCCATCTTTTGTTAGGTAAGGAATAGTTCTTATGCTCTTATTTCCATCTGTTGAATATTCCCATGGATAAAAGAACATATCTCTACTAAATCTCATTCCTTGATTGTTTCCGAAAATAAAACCCAGCATGAACTCTTCCCTTGTTTTTGGAATAACTGCGATTCTTTCCGCGAAATATTTTGCAGCCCCTTCTGTAGAGCCGTATGCTTCTTTTATGAATGCATCAAAAATATATCCTCTTGCAGGTATGTGATTTAATGGAAAATTAACAACTGCAACTACATTAGGTCCGCTATATGATATTCTATTTACCTTTTTTATTTCATAATCCATTTTACCTCTCTCTACTGCCTTGAGAGCCTGGAAACCTCGAGCTTCGATGATTTTCTATAACTTCATTTGACCTTTTTATTATTGGCTGTATGATATTTCCTAATTTTTTTCTTGATCTAAAATTTGGGGTGAATGTCTGCATGTTTGAGGGTTTTATTCTTTCCCAAAAGCCATCGTCAAATAAGCTTATGTCATTAGAAACAATATGTTTTGCTAATCTTTTATCCCAATAGGAATTAATCATTTCTGCATTAGAGCCTAATTGATTAGTTACAGAACATTTTTTTAAGTACATTGAATCAACTTTATCCGAGTAGAAAATTACTGCATCTAAATAATTGTTTCCTGTAATGATGAACCTTAAAGAGCTTCTGCCAGACTCCAGCATATGAACGCCAATCAAAGCTGTTTCATAAATCCCATTAGAGTAAATAATATACCTCGTGGTGTCGTCAATATTTATATTATCTCTTGTTTCAAATTTGCTAAAGTGATAGGGGGAAAATTCTCTTGAAAGTCTATCAACAACTTCAACAAATGCTGAAGAGTCCGGATTAATTCCAGGATCGAAGGTTATAGGCATTTATTGCCAACTACGGCAGGGTATATAAAGTGTTTATATTACTAAAGGATTTATCCAATATTGTAAATTATAAATCCTTATTTCACTGCATGCAACTAACTATTCTTCCATGGCAATTGATGCTTAAAATTTCACCACTAAATTATTCAACAGCCCCTTCAGGAATTTGCTCTAAAATTAATTCAATTCTCCTTTTTTTGGCTAATAATTCATTTCTTTCTGCTCCTGAAGGAATTTGCTGCCAGAGATGATCCATTTTTCTATCTCCGTATTGATCTTTTGTTATTTTAAGTATTCCTACAGAATCATCTATCTCTCTTTGCTGTTCGGCATTTAGGGCTATATACTGGCCTCTAGGAAATTGCTGAAGAAACCTTAAATCATGATTTAATTCTCTTCTTATATGATTCGTTATCCATTCTGTTTCTTTTTTAGGATATTGAATGCAATTTGATATTTTTTGATATAGAATAAAAGGTACGTAAAAAAATCTTCTAAAATCCATAAGAAACTACAACCAATTAAGTATTAATATGTTTATATTAATAATATCAAGCAACAGCACCATCTGGAACTGCTACATCGCGTCCAACAACACCAACCCCTGATTCAGCATAGCCATAATAATAGTTTTGCTGTTCATAAGGCAAGTCAACTGAACTTACTTTTTCTAGAGTATTAAGGTCGTTTGCTTTTATCATTGCAGGAGAAAATGTATAAAGAGTATCATCCATATACAAAGATCTTGAAATGCTTTTTTCTCCACCATAAAAGTAATATCCTGATTTCTTGAATTCTGAATCATCTTCATAGTGAGTTATTCTTCCTTTAAGCTTAAATCCATCATCTAAACTTACTTTGTAAACATAAGCTCCCTGGAATGTGAACTCGCCTTCCATGTCTTTTGACTGGCCTTGCTTAAGCTCTGCAACAGTTATAGGAATAACTAATAATCCTCTTTTAGAATAGTATAAGAACGCTTTATGATCTGTTTCTGCAGGGCTTTGTGTTCCTCTGTCTCCAATAACTTCTTTATGCAATTCAATTGGATTTGAAACATCGCTTACATCAAAAATTGCCAGCTTAACTCCTTGGATTGCAGTGTAGTAAACAGCTCCTTCTGTATGAACTTTGTCTGCATCAATGCTTTCATCAACTTCTTTACCTAAACCAATTATATGATTTTCATCTAAAGGATGCAAGTATTCGGAGTATCCTGGTATTTTTAATTTTCCAAGAAGCACGGGATTTGCAGGATCTTCCAAGCCTATGACAAACAAAGGATCGACATGCTTGAATGTAACCATGTAAGCTCTATCTCCAATAAATCTTACAGAGTAAATACTTTCTCCTTGGGCTATTCCTTCTATTTTTCCAACAACAACCATATCTTTACTCAATACATATAAGTTATTTGTCGAGGTATCTCTATTATCAACATATCCAGAAATTGTTGTTGCAATTCTGAAATAATCTTTGTTTTCATCCATAGAAAATTGATTAAGTAAATGTCCCGGAACTTGACCGCTTGATAGAAATTCTACCTTGTCTTTATCTATGGAGAATTTGTTTATTATTGTTTCTTCTTGGCTAGTAGTATCTTCAGGATTCCAGTAATAAGCGTATTTTGTGTAAGTTGTATAAATGTTATTCTTTGAAACAAAGATTGTTTGGGAGTTTCCTGTAAGAACTGTTTTTTCAGAAGTTATTCCGTTGTCTATATTAATTGCAAGAATATTTGTGAATTGGAAAGACTGATCCCTTATTGGAGAATAATAAACCTCTTCTGGCCTGATAACGCTAACTTCTCCATCTTTTTCGTAAGCTGGCAGAACTCCTTCATTGTATGCGTATTGGTTTGCAACTAAATACACGTAGTTATCAATCATTCTAGAGTCTACGTAGTTTCCTGTTAATGAAATATTCTCGCCTATTTTAGGATTTTCTCTATCAGAAATGTCATAAATGTATACAGCCGTCTTTGACTCATCTTGGTAAGGAGGCATTATGCATCCTATTGCCATGCATCTTACTTTTCCATAAATTATCGGAGAATATTGCTGTGAAAAAATAATTAGCTTGTCCCCATTAACAAAGATATTTCCTACCTGATCGCTTAGATTTATTTCACTAATAATTTTCATATTATCTGCCGGGAAAGCATCAACAATCACGACTCTACTTCCTGAAACAACATAAATGTATTTTCCGTCATTCTTCACCATATCTGGCTCATCGACCCCTTCAACCTGAATGTTTGTTGAAGAATACTCGCCAGCCCCTTGGTCTGCGCTTGGTGCTGCTGCAGAGTCTGTTTTTGCAACTCCAGCAACTCCATTAGCTTCCATCATTACACCCCGATCATAGCCACCATAATTGTTTTGAACTTGATTGTCTTTTAAGAATTTGTTAAGCTCTCCGAGAGAATTAAACTTGTTAAGTTCTGTTTGCGATGGAGTTTGTTGGTTTTGTGAAAGCAATAAAATAGCTGCAATTACAACAACAAGTGCAATTACCACCGGAATAATTGTTTTAAGTAGATTCATATCTGGCTTCCTCTTTGGAGATATTACTATATGTCTATTAGCAGCCTTATAAAGATTTATTTTTTTGCCTCTTTTGCTCCAAAAGAAGTCCTTTGACTTTTCTATTAATCCAGAGTTCAGCAATTTCTTGAGATTGTATTCTACTGTATTGATAGGCATTGCTAGATCCTTTGCAATGTCTTCTTCTGATTTTTCTTTGTTGTCTGCTATGTAATTAAGAACTTTCTTGCATGTTGGATTGCTTATTGCTTCTGCAACTTTCTTTGATATTTCATCATCAATGTTCATCATAATGAACTTTTTATCGTCTGTCATGATACATCTAAAAAAAGGATCTTTATAAATAAAGCGAAGAGTTCAAGGGGGATTGAAGCTAGGCTTGTGGTTGGGAATGGAAATGTTTAAAATATAGAGGAGATTGAGTAGAATATGAAAAAGAGAGGGAAGATTCGTACTAAAGTAGTCAATAAGGATCACTCTATTGCTAAAGTTTCTGCATTCATCTTCATCATCGCCGGGATATTTTTTATGGGATTTGCTGGGAGCGGTAGTGGAGCTACTGGAAACGTCATAGATTCTGCTTCTTCTTCTGGATCGAGTTTTAGTCTAGAATTCTTTTTGCCTCTGGGGTTGATGGTTATAGGGGCTGTTCTTTTATTCAAGACTATGGTTAGTAAGCAATAATTTGTCTGAACAAAGAATTAGATCTGTGTGACTTAACGCTTCTTAAGAGGTTCCATCATTATTGGAGCAACTCCATTGTCCTTTATTTCTTTAAGAGCTTTTTCGGCCTGTTGATAGCCTTCAATGATTATTACTCTTGCATAATGTTGGGGATAGGGGAGGCCTTTTTTTATTATTCTTTCAATTGACAGATTATCTTCCTGTTGTTTAAAAGGATCTATTTTAATTGACTCATTTTCTTCTCCTCTAAAATTAGGTAAAAAGTAAAACCATCCTTTTTTTCCTGGCTCGAAATAAGATTCTAGCTCCTCGAATGTTGGAGCGTCTTGTGATTTTTTCATATAAGAGTTCCAAACTCCACACAATACGTATTCTGATGCTGGTAGCCCGGGAAATCCTTGAGGAATTTGAGAAGTTACAAAATTGACTCTTGGTGGAGATGAGAGATTGTGATCCCCTTTAAGATCGAATCTTGCAAGAATATTTTTATTTACATGCCTCATATCAGTAGGAACAAAAACATCGTTCCCTTGAAAAGCTCCTATAGTTGATCCTGTTGAGTTTACTCGATCAGTAACATAAATCCTTTCAAGCCTCCCCCTTATGAATTCTCTGTCTAAAGCCATAGGGAAGAATTAGAATCGTATCTTTTAAAGGTTTTTATTATCTTTTTTTAGCTTTCTTTCTTGAACTTATGGTTTCAGGCTTATTAGTTTTCTTTTCTTTTTTACGAAAGAATAGAATGTATATTATAGGAAGAATTCCTATGCTGTTAATAATCAAAATTGCAATAAACCATGAAAGCTGGTTGTTTCTTCCTGCCTTCCACATTGCAACAGCCTTCCAAATGAGTTCCCATACAATCAAAGGCAAGATCCAGATTAGAGTTGAAGGATTAGAAAGATCGTAAGAAGGGAACACCATGTTTTATCAAAGTATTTGTCGTTTATATAATTAACTTTTAACTGAATAAATCCGTTCTTGCAAGCTTTCCATCCTCTTTTATTGTATGGAGAACGACTGCAGTCTCAGTTCTTGATACTCCGCTAGCTGTTCTCATTCCGGTTCCTTCTGGATTAAATGTGAAGCTAGCAATTTCCTTTGGGCTATGGAATCTTGACTTGACAATTATATCTGCTCTCCCAGTCACAGTATGAATTTCTTCTACTCGTGGATCGCTTGCAAGTTTTTTCAAAACATCTTGAATCGCAGCCTTCTCGGTCAAACCTATAGACATGAAAGTAGTTAGTCCTTGCCCTATTTTTTCGTGATCAATTATTGCCCTGTATCCTTTTATGTACCCCTCTTTTTCCAATTTCTTTATTCTATTATGGGCTGTTGATCTTGGAATGTGGAGAAATTTTGCAAGTTTTTCAATATTTCTTGAGGAGTCTATAGAGAGTTCGTTCAAAATCTTTTTATCTATATCGTCGAGCATACTATTTTAAAAAATCCAAGATATTTAAATATTTGCTATTTTTAATGATAAATTTCCAACAATAAGTCAATATTTATGGATAAAATCTTATTTTTCCTTAAATACCTATAAATACATCCAAAGCTTTATATTGTCGGACAATTAAAATGACACTGATAACAGCTTTAGGAAGGGAAGGATATGGATATGCAGATACAAAGGAATACGATCCAAAAACCACACAACCTGAAATGAAGGCACCAGGCATTTACTCTCCAAGTAGACGCGAGACTTTTAGATCTGTTGTTAAGAAAATAGCTAATCTTGAGAGAATGCTAAGGGGAGGAAGATGTAGTGAAGAAGATAAAGAACATTTGGAGAGTTTAAAAGATATGGTTTCTGATGAACCTTACGGATGCTAAAAACATGACAATAGGAGACTTAAATGAACAACCAAGACATAGAAATACTTTCATATATAAGGCATAATTGCAGAAATTCAATTACTGAAATGTCAAGGGATTTTGGGCTGCCTGTTCTTGAAATGATGGATAGAATAAAGTCTTATGAAAAAACCTACATAAAAAATTACACATGCGTCCTGGATTTTGAGAAAGTCGGTTTTAAAGTAGACAGCTATCTTAAGCTCGAAATAGATGTTAAAGAAAAGAAATCTTTTGAGAGATTTATTTCTAATTGTAAACCTGTTAATTCTATCTTCATAATAGAAGATGGAAAATATCTAATAGAGTGTTTATTCAGAGAAGAGATTGTTTTGAACAAATTTATTGAAAAAATGAAGAGGAATTTTACCATAATTGAATTAGAAGTATTAAGAGTAAAACGAGAAATAAAAAGGGAGGTATTTTTGGATAGTTAAAATGTTGAAAAATATAATGCGGAATTCTTTGGGAAGCACGATATTGAAGCAGGAGCAGGTCGTTAAGCTGCATCAGATGAATAAGATAATGGATAGAGAAGTTAGGCTCAGTGTTGCTTCTAAGATTATTTCATTGTTTTTGGTTGTTGTGAGTTTTTTAATTGAATTCCCTGAAAATTCAAGCGACTGGATAATGAAAGGTGCTGAAATAATAACAATAGTAATAGCAGTTTATGCTTTTAGTTTGGCTATTAAGCATAGCCTAAAAAGAAGAAGGATCAATAGGGATAAAACAAATTTGGAAGTTGAGGCCAAAAAAAAGACCATGAGTTTAGAAAGATATATGGTTAAGTCTACACTTGTGTTAATTTTGTCTATAATTGCTTGGGCGAAATTTCATAAAATAAAGATAAAATATACAAGGCACAATCATCTAAGAAATGTTATAGATTTTTACGATTTCCCAATAGATTATATTGACCTTAACATAATAGATTACAGACTTGTTTTTACTATAAGGGTTAATAATCTTGAACTTCTAACTAAAATTTCAGAAGATCTTCCCAGAAGTTGTGATAATCTTGTTTTAGTAACTGATAAATATCATATTGGGCCCAGGGAATCCTTACCTATAAACGATGAAGGGATTTTTGCTGCTAAAGAATTAATACTCGGAATAATTTTGTCTAAAGCCTACAACACAGTATATTTCTAAATCATTACTAACTTCGTAAAAGAGTTTATTTCCCTAAGTCAATCAAATTGAGGAATTTTTTTCTGGAGATGTTTCCATTTTCGTGGGCAAACTTTATGTCTTCAATGGTATAAAATGCTTTAGGGTCAAATTCTTTTATTATCTTTATAAATTTAGGCAATCCCTTCCGATGCACTACTGAAAAAATAATCTTGACGTCCCCTTCTGTTCCTTTTGCCGGAACGATTGTTAGCCCGAATTTCTCATTTTTAAGTTTTTTTATCAATTCATCAGACTGCTTTCCGGTAATTATCCTGATAATAACCTTTCCAAAGGAAACCATTTCTTCAAGCTTCATTCCGACATAATTTCCTGTTGCAAATCCACCGGCATAAGCAAAGTAAGATATGAAGTTTGAAATATCCGTTAGGACTTGCCTTGCGACAAGAAGCCAAATCATTATCTCGACAAAACCCAGAACGGGGACCCAGAATTTTATGCCTTTTGAGATAAAAATATGCCTCATAGTCCCAAGACTAACATCTGCCACTCTTGCAAGGAAAATTAGCATAGGAAGTATTAGATAAGTATACCAAGGTGAAGACAATATTTCGTTGAAAACCATGTTGAGTTAACGTAGGATTATGATTTAGATTAAAAACCTATTCTTTTGGTTTTGTAACTAATAAATTAAAATTATGAAAAGAAAAGATAAATAATAAAAATTATTTTTAGTTATTCAGAATACTGTTCATATCGGTTAAGGTCCGGTTTGTTTGTACTTCGCCCGAACACTGTATGATGGGGCGAATAAACCCCCAACTCTCTAAAGACCTGTTCAGTGAGCTTTGTAGATAAACCATAAGAGTCTCTAGATTCATCGAAATCCTCTGCATTTGGCCTCTCTATACATGGAAGAAACTTGCTCACTCTCTCTTCAAAAGTTCTCCGTACAACAGCCTCATCCGTTTTTTTATCTTTTTTTGCCATTTTAAGTAAATCCACAGAAATTTGAATAAACTCCCGTGAGAAGTAGACATTAACAAATAAAATCTCTATTTAAAGCTTTGTTTAAATCAATATGTTGTATGTTCATGTCACCATCTGAAAATAAATGTAAAGGTTTAAATAATATTTCTTAATTGAATTTAGGTTTATACAACTTATGGTGAGTTAAAGAGGTTGATTATACAATAGATTGTACCTAACTTCTACCATAAAGTTTTAGACAGATATATGGAATGTCCATACTGTTCGAATACTGGATTCAAAGTAACCGACAAACGGAGTTCTCCTGATGGGATAAGAAGGAGGAGAGAGTGCCTTAAATGCAAAAAACGCTTTACAACTTACGAAAAAGTTGAGAAGCCTGAAATATTCATCATTAAAAAAGATGGTCGAAGGGAAAAATTCCTGAAAGAAAAACTTCAATCAGGAATTTACAGGGCTTTTGAAAAACGTCCTGTTCCAAAGGATAAAATAGACAATATGATAAATGAAATCGAGGAACTTATTATGAAAACTGGGAAAAAAGAAATTAACAGTTCATACATCGGTGAATTAGTCATAAAGAAAATAAAAAAAATAGATAACGTTGCGTACATAAGGTTCGCTTCAGTCTACAGAGATTTCAAAGACATTAATGATTTCAAAAAGGAGCTAAGGGAGCTATGACTACTATGGACGCTGAACTAAAACAATTAACACAACTGAATGTATCTGAGAATCAGATAAAGGTTATAAGAGATAAATATCTTAAAGATTCTCCGACTATTGAACACTGGATAAGGACAATATGTCATAATATAGCTTTGTCAGACATTATCCATTCTGAAAGAACAAATGAGGATGAGATTTTTGCTGGAGTCAATAATAAGAAAATTACTTATAAGTCTAAGGGAAAAAATTCGCAATATTTTTTACTTCATCACGGACTTAAGACTAATAATGAAATGCGAGATAACTTCAGGAGATTTGTCCAGAATCTAGAACAAATAAACCAAAAAAATCCTGGGATCATTTCAGCCACAGAAGAAAAGTTCTACGATCTTTTATCTAACTTTAAGTTTCTCCCAAACTCGCCTACACTTATGAATGCTGGAAGGGACTTACAACAGTTGAGTGCATGCTACGTTCTCCCGGTTGGAGATTCTATAGATGAGATATACACTTCAGTTAAGAACATGGCTTTAATTCATAAGAGTGGTGGAGGAACTGGGTTTTCATTTTCAAAGCTTAGACCAAGTGGAGATGATGTTAGAACCACCAAAGGGGTTTCCTCTGGACCGATAACTTTTATGCAAATTTTTGACAAGTCAACTGAAGTTGTAAAACAGGGAGGGACTAGGAGGGGAGCTAATATGGGAATATTGCATTATACTCATCCAGATATATTAGAATTTATAGACATGAAAAAAACACACGGTATGATGGAAAACTTTAACGTGTCTGTAACTATTGACGATCGTTTTATTAGGGCTGTTAAGAATAATGAAGAGTATGATTTAATAAACCCAAAAGATGGCAAGCCTGTTAAAAGCATCAACGCTAAGGATGTTTGGAAAAAGTTAGTAAAGGGTGCGTGGGAGACTGGGGATCCCGGAATCATAATGATTGATAGAATAAACAGAACGGGAAGTAATGCAACACCACATCTTGGACAAATAGAATCAACAAATCCTTGCGGGGAACAGCCTTTACTTCCTTACGAACCGTGCAATCTTGGGTCAATAAACTTATCAAAGTTTGTTAGAGAGGATGGAAATGATTTTGATTATGAACAGCTAAGAGGGTGTGTTTTCGCTTCCACACACTTCCTAGACAATGTTATTGACATAAATAACTATCCTATACCTGAGATAGAGGAAATGGCGAAAAAGTCCAGGAGAATTGGACTAGGGATAATGGGCTGGGCAGAATCCCTAGTTATGCTGGGAATTCCTTACAATTCATCTGAAGCTCTTGCAAAAGCAGAAGAAGTTATGAAATTTATTAATGTTTCTTGTTTGAACGTTTCTGAAGAGATCGCAGAGAAAAGGGGAGTATTTCCTGCATGGCAAGGCTCAATATATGATAAAGACAGTATGTTTTTTAGAGGGCAAGAATTTTTCCCGAGACATTCTGCACGATCAACAATCGCCCCTACAGGCACAATAGGAATTGCCGCAGGACTGCAAGGTGCGGGCATAGAACCTTTCTTTGCGATAGTCTATGTGAGATATAATGCTAGAGGTCTTGATGCCTTGAAAAAAGGATTAAAACCTGGAGAACAGGATATTTTCTATGAAGTTAATCCGTTATTTGAGAAGATAGCCAAGGACAATTATTATTTTGGATTAGAAAGGGCGGAACTTTACAGCAAGATAAACCAGAACCATAAATCGCTTTTAGGAGTTAAAGAGATACCTAAAAAAATTCAGGAGTTATTCTTGACCTCTCATGACTTAAGCCCTCGAGACCACATACTTATTCAGTGCGCTTTCCAGAAATACACCGACAATGCTGTTTCTAAGACAGTTAATTTAAAGAACGAAGCAACTGAAAAAGACGTTGAAGATGTTTACATGATTGCCTACGAGAACGGGGCAAAGGGAGTGACAGTTTATAGAGACGGAAGCAAACAATTCCAGGTTTTAAACATAAACGAGACTAAAAAGGAGGCTCCAAAGAAAAAAGAAAAGTCGGCGGAAGAAAGGTCTGACTATTATCTAATTGAAACCGGACAGGGAGCCATGCACATACACATTAATTTCGATGATGAAGGGCCAACTAAGATATTCGCAAACTTGTCTCCATCTGGAACAGATATCTCAGGATTGGCAACCGCATTGGCAATAGCGATTTCAAAGTACCTTGAGTTAGGAGGAGATCCTGTAAGAATACTTAAGCATTTAAACTCAATAAAATCCGAGAGGCCTGTCGGGTTTGGAAAGAATAGGGTTGATTCGGTGGCTCATGGAATTTCAATTGCATTAAGAAATCATCTTATTAAAACAGGTAAGATAAAAACTTTTGATGTTTCATCAAATGGGAATTCCCCAACCATAATTGAGAATACAAATCCAGATCTTGCATTGCATTGTTCGAAGTGTTTTTCGTCAAATGTGGGCATGACATCTGGATGTTCTGAACCTACATGTTTTGATTGTGGGTATTCGAAGTGCAGTTAAGAATAATAGTTTATTTAAATGGGAAGAATCAGGCTTCCCCTTCCCATTCTTTATAAAATTCTTCCAAATATCTTTCCATGAATTCGTGACGCTGTTGCGATAACATTCTGCCTGTCTTTGTATTCATCTTGTCTTTTAATAGGAGAAGCTTTTCATAAAAATGATTTAGGGTTGGGGCGTTGCTTCCTTTGTACTCTTCCTTTGACATATTTGAATTTGGGGGAATGTTTGGGTCGTATATTGCACGATTTTTGAAACCTCCGTAATTAAATGTTCTTGCTATACCTATGGCGCCAATAGCATCTAATCTGTCCGCATCTTGAACAACATCAAGCTCAAGAGATCTGAATGCCTGAGTATGATTTCCCCCTTTGAACGAGATGTGCTCAATTATCTTTGAGACGTGATCAACTGCAGTAGGCCTTACATAAAGAGATTGAAGAAATTGTCTTGATTTTACTGGACCTACAGTTTCATCTCCATCATGAAACTTAGAATCTGCTATGTCGTGAAGCAAAGCACCAAGTTCAACAACATACAGATCTACTCTTTCATCTCGTGCAATTCTCTTAGAAAGATTCCAGACTCTATTAATATGCCACCAATCATGGCCACTTTCGTAGTTCTCCAGACTTCTTTTCACATATTCAACAGTTTTATTTATTACAAGAGTATCATTAATTGAGTTATGGGGCATCTCATTGCCCATCATAGTAAGAATTTAAAGATTAAGGACTACTTTTGGGTAAATAGCTAATTATATATACAATTTGTTATGATTATCCACATGGGAGTAGAAAGAGATAAGCTTGGACTTGTGCAGGTTTTTTGGGGAAATGGAAAGGGAAAGACAACTTCCTCTTTAGGCACTGCTTTAAGGGCGTGTGGAAATGGATTCTGCGTACATCTTGTCCAATTTATGAAAAATGGCGCCAATTCTCTTGAACAACAAATTCCAGGAGAGATTCTTGCTCTAGAAAAATTTCCTAACTTTACATACAAACGTTTTGGAGTTGGAGGATGGGTATTAAAAAAACCTACCCCAGATCAGATAAATGAATGCAAAAAATCGTTAGAATATGTCAAGCAATCACTACAAGACGAGAGTATAGATATCCTAATTGCTGATGAAATTCTATATGCAGTTCAGCTTGGGCTTTTAACAGAGGATGAAATAGTTGAACTAATTGAACAAAAACCAAAAAATAAAGAATTGATTTTAACGGGATCCCATAAGCCGCTAGAGAAAGTTTTTGAGAGGGCCGATTTAATTTCAGAGATAAGAAAAATTAAGCATCCTTATGACAGAGGAATAAAGGCGAGGGAAGGAATTGAATATTAAGACCGCCCAAGCGTGGTCGGCCTAGAGAAGGGATTGAATTTTGAATCTTCAAGAACGTCCAGGTTTGGCCATTCTAGGGAAGGGATCGAACACTGGAAATAGCCCAATCATATTTTCTAAAGACGGCCAATGATAGTGTGTTCTTCATTGAGATGGATATTTACAGATATCCCGGTTTTATAAGTGTCGGTATCTTGTCCAATTAACCATGGCAAGACTACAAAAGTAGAATTGTTAAAAAATCTGTCATCTAGACCATAAACACTTAGCATATTCTCTCCTTCAATTAGATTGTCTAGGTCATTCAAATCTATTACTTTCTTGTATACATGATCGACATATTCATCAAGCAAACCTTGATCTCTGGCCAACACTTTCCAAATCGGGTTGCTTTTTACCTCGTTTTTTGATAAGGGATTTGCATTAAAATATCTCTTGACATCATCTTTGGTAAATGGCACCCCTTCAATTGAATCGTAGGGTGTTTCACAAATAAGATTTCTTAAACCCAAGGTTTGATCCCCGTATTTGAAATCGAGCACATTTAAAGCATCTAAAACAAGCTTTGCGTCCCCATACGGAGCACGTATTAGAACATCGCTCGTAACAAAGCAATTATCCGACCATGAAGAGGTAATTTGTTGGTCTGATAACTTGTGCTCTAATCTCTTTTTAAGAATATCTTGGATTGAGAGGATGGTTCGTTTCTCCGCTTTAAGAACTGGAAGAGTTTCTTCAAGTGGTCCGGTAAATGGTTTATAAGAAAATTTCTCGTTTGTAAGATAAAGGTCATAGTCTGGAGCCATAATCATGCTTATTTTTTAGGTTTTTTAAAGATTATTGTAATTTTGAAACTCATTTTTCCCCAAAATCAATATAAACCCCAGTTTTCTTTTCCAGAAATGATAATATGGATTTTCATGGCCCTGGACTTAATGGCTCTTGTTGCTGTTGGGTTAGCCCACTTTGGAATGGGGTTTTATACAACTCTTCTCTTTATGAGTGCGGCGTATTTAGGTGTGAAGGGCTTTCTATTTTTTGATGAATTTATGAGCAAGATTGATTTAGGAATTGCGGTTTATCTTTTGTTGGTTGCAATATTCCATTTCACTTCATTTGTTGATTATATTATCTTTGGGTGGTTCTTGTATAAGCTTGTTTTCACGATGCTTGAGTAGAACCGAGACATAGTAGAAATAGAGGACATAGGATATAAGGAAGTTAAAACAAACATTTATTCCCTTATAAGTCCTGCAATCTCATTAGAATATTTTAAGACTTGATGGATGTCTCTAGCCTTAGAGTATATCTTTAAATCTTTCTTTAAGATAACTATCTTATTCCCATCTTTAATAAGTGCGTTTCCTTTTTCCCACAAAGACGGAGCTTTATCATAGTTGCCGTTTATGAACGCTAAGACTGATTTTGAATAATGATCCTGGACGTTTGTCAAAAAGGAAAGCAGCTCTTTATCTTTCACCTCCCCTATTGAAAACATTATTTCGCCAACTCTCTGAATTTTCTCGGCTACCATTCTAAAATCCATTGCCTTAAGCAAGGAGATTTGATTTTCCTTTGTGAACTTGCCTTCATCTAGAAACCTTCTTATCTGCATAACAAGGAGATAATAGAATCTAGTCATGTTGTCTCTTATCTCCTTGAGAATCGTTTTGGAATTGGAGGCCAAGACTTCCTCAATCATACCAAGAGAAAGGAAATAAAGGCGTTTCATGCACTCTTCAATAGATAACTCTTCAACTCTAAATGACTTGAGAACAATCTTTGAACTGCTTTCCTCAACTATTTGAATTGTAATGAACCTTTTTAAGAAAAGATAAAGGTTCTTTCTTTGATCTTCAGATATTTTATTTTTTATCAGAATCGTTATTTTTTCATTTCCGTTAAAATACTCATGAAAGAATTTTCTTTGAAATGAACTATCATACTCAAGCTCAGACTCGAGGTGTTTCTCAGGTTTTGTGAATTCTGGGGCTATCGTTAACAGGCCTTGATCAGAACTCATCATCTTAATCTTTGAGCCTTTTTTTAGTTTATATGTATTAGCCCAGTCTTTTGGAAGGCTTACATAAAGCGATTGGCCAAGCTCCTGGAGACTCCTTTCAATTATTTTCATGGAAAGGGAAATAAAGGGAATTTTTTAAATGTTTCTAAAGTTTAAACTTCTTTAAAGATTTATAGATTAAGTTTATACTAAACCGTAACTTCTCTTTATCATGGAAAAGATAGACGTACACTGTCATGTTACAAAGAGAAAATTAAATGGGGTTGTTTCGGAGGTGGCTAATATAGACAAAGTCTTGATTGAGATGAAAAAATATGATATAGAAAAGAGCGTTCTTCTTGCAAGTTATTTCCCACATAAGGGGTCTGGAGTAAGTAATTTCAGGATGCTTGATTGGATAAATGGAAGGGATGAGTTTTATCTTTTCGGAAGCTTGGATTTTAAGAATTATTTCTATCAAGGGTATAATGAACTCGAGGAACTGACAAACTCAAATAGACTGAACGGAATAAAGATATATTCCACATACCAAGAGATAGATCTAAATGGTGAAAAACTTACAAAGGTTCTGGAGCTTGCTGGGAAGAATAATCTCCCTGTAATGTTTCACACGGGCTGTTCTTATTCTGCTCTAAGAGAGATTGGGAGAGATTTTGTTTACGAAATGGTGACTGCAGAGAATTTGGAATTTATAGTCAGAAGGCACGAAGAGATAAATTTCATATTTAGCCATATGAGCAAGCCATACTTTGATGGTTTGAAGAGTGTGACAGGCAAATACAAAAACGCTTACACTGACATGAGCGGACTTATTAATTCTGCAGAAGACAGGGAGGATATTCCTGGAAATGTTGAAGAAATTCGCAAGTTTTTATATGAATGTGGCCCGGACAAGCTTCTTTTTGGTACAGATTTTCCAGTTCAAACTCATGAAGATTCTGTTTACTTTATAGAGGAAGCTATGAAATCTTTCAGTTCTGAAGATAAAGAAAAAGTGTACTATGGCAATGCCAGGAGGCTTATAAAACAATGGTGAAAGAAACAAAGAGAGAGATAAAAAACAGAAAAGTGTTGTTTGTAGGGGGAAGCTACGATGATAGTGGTGGAAAGAGCTCTAAAATAGCTGAAGAAATATACGAAAGAATAGATGGGCGAGGAGTTGATTACTACAATGGAGGATATTTTAGTGAGCTGGAGAAGATAACAAATGACGTTGGGGAGTATAGAGTTGTGTATTGGCTTGCGAAAACTGATTCTGACAAGCCAAGACTTGTTAAAAAACTTAAGGAAATAAACAAGGAATTGATAGTTGTTGGCTCTAAGAGAAATATTGATAACGAGCTTAGTTTTGGAGAAATAGTTTATGACGCTTTATCAATAAAAGCTAACTTAATGGTTGAATTTGGACAGGATGGAGAAAGATATTCTTCTAGAGTTTTAGATCCATTGGGGAATTTCTATGTTGATAGTGAGGATATGAACCTTGTGGGAAAGGTTCTAAGAAAAAGAGTTGATGAAATTTTGCATTATTCTAGAGTTGGAAGCATGAGAATAGGAGAAAAGATTGGCTCTAAAGGAAATGAAGAATTCTTTGAATTAATTAGAAAATATGCGGCAGTATTTCATGATATTATTCACCCCCATGCAGATGCTGTTGAGAGATTTATGGGAAATGCTTCATTTAGGTGTGAGGATGGATTTCCTTCCTACATGGAAGAAGACTTAATTTTTGTTTCAAAAAGGAATATAGACAAAAGAGAGATTAATTCCGGGGGATTCGTCGCTGTTAAAAAAGAATTGCCTGTAAAATATTATGGAAGTGAAAAACCTTCTGTTGACACTCCAATCCAAATTCTCCTCTATCAGAGCTACCCAAAAATAAGATACATGCTTCACTCACACACCTACGTAAAGGGCGCACCATTCACAGAGAGGGTTATTCCGTGTGGAGCAATAGAAGAATTTTATGAGATAAGAGAAAAATTTCCTAATAGGGGCTTAGGCAAACTGTTAATAAATCTTCGAGGGCACGGCTCGCTTGTTCTTTCCAGCGAAATTGAAGATATGGAAGATATTGATTACATTCCAAGACCAATTCCAGAGTTTCAAGATCTTTATCTTGGAGGAGGAGGAGAAAATGAGAAGAATTAACGAAGATTTGAAGGTCGAGAGCCGTGGGAAAGATCTGGAGGGGAAAAGTATCGCTCTTTGTATAACAGGAGGGATAGCCGCTATAGAAACTCCTAAGATAGCCAGACAATTAAGAAGGTACGGTGCAGAAGTTTATCCTTACGCCACTCCAAGTGCATTAAAGTTCATAGGAGAGACAAGCCTAGAGTGGGCGACAGAAAAGAAAGTCACTCACGAATTAAGTGGCTTAGCAGAACACATATGCATTGAAGATCTTGTGCTTATAGTACCAACAACTCTCAATACATACAATAAGATAGTTCTTGGGATTGCAGATAATATTGTTACAAGCCTTGTTGCAAGTGCGCTAGGAATGAAAAAACCAGTGTATGTGGTGCCGACAATGCACGAGTCTCTTTATAACAATCCTATCTTTCGTGAAAACCTTGCAAAAGCCGAGCGATATGGAATAAGTATAATTGAACCAAGGTTTTCTGAAGGCAAGGCAAAAATTCCATCTCTTAACATAATTGTAAACGAAGTTAGAGAATATTTCAGAAATGAATCTTTGAAAAAGGTTCCCAAAACTAAAAATACTCAAAAATGAAAAATGAAAAAACTTGAGGTAGTAATCACGAGTGGAGGAAC
>Ga0209542_10005838_pt1 | contig 24290 bp, 22 predicted proteins | sample RifCSPhighO2_01_FD_184028 | JGI IMG/M metagenome (GOLD analysis project Ga0209542, IMG submission 184028) | Soil microbial communities from Rifle, Colorado - Rifle CSP2_plank highO2_0.1 (SPAdes) (version 2) | ecosystem: Environmental > Terrestrial > Deep subsurface > Rock core/Sediment ...
GGTACAGGCACTGAAACACATTTATTGTCACAATCATTGCTTGTATACTGCCCATTTGAGTCAGCCACGCATTGACTGTTGTTGTTACAGGAATACTTCTGTACGGGCGGAACTATTCCACAAGAATTATTACAAGTGGGTTCCGTAAAAGTACCATTAGTATTTTCCATGCACTGATTATTATTACAGGAATATTTCTTCAATGGAGGAGGCGGAGGCACTGTCGTAACACTACACTCAAGTTTCCACCATTCGGGAGCAATATTGTCTTCAGCCAAGCTTCTTATTATAGAGTTGGTGATAAGCCATGATGCCAAAATGATTGCGATACCCATGACCGTATTCCAAAAGATACTCCTGCCTTGAGATATCCAACCAGGATTTGCTCCACCCATTAAAATTAAAAACCCTCCCCAAACAAAAAGTATCGCTGCCACAGGAGGCATCAATCCAACCAAGACAAAATCTATTATGTTTTTTAAAAGCTTGAGCAGATCACACCTGTTACATGGTGTTGGATTAATCGAAGTTCCACAAGGTACTAAAGGCCACCAGGAAACGGCCTGCGCAAAAACGGGCAACAAAATAAAAACTAGTACCGTCAGAACTATTATTTTTTTGCCAGTTTTCATGTTTAATTGTGAAACTTTAAAAAAGTAGAGCTTGGGACTAAAAAGAACGTTCGGAGGCTACCCCGGGCCGAGATAGAGCAAAAACCCAGCAGGGTTTTATGCGGTCTTTGTGGCCTAAGCTTTACTTTTTAAAGTTATGACTACTTCCGTTGCATCAAAACATTTACCCGGGATTCGGCATTGCTCAACGAATCTCTCACGGAAAATTTTCCGAAATTAACGTCGTCTATCATGTCGGCAAATATTGTTTCTATGGCTGTGTTGTCTATCTGATACCAAGAACGAGCCGATAACGCTTGGACCGCAAAAACTCCCAGCTCAAGATCGTTCCTCTGAAGTTCTATCAAATCTCTGCGGGCAGAGGGACGCAAAGTTGCGCTTAAATAACTTTGGGCTCCCTCTTTGGAAGTAAGATATGTTATAAATTTCCAGGCTTCGTTGGGATATTTTGAACCCACTGAAACTCCGGCACCCCAATAATTTGCGTAGTTCTTTATATTGGTACTTGAAACTTGAGGCATGGGTGCTATGCCAAAATTAAGACGAGATGATTTATTTTTTAAAACTTCTACTTCATGGGAATAATTAAACATCATTGCGGTTTTTCCTTCCGTAAAAGCATCTACAGAGTAATGCTGAACGTCATTCCACGTATAAGTCCTGACTGATGGATTGGCGAAGTCGGTATAATATCTCAAGGCCTGTTCTCCTACTGGAATACTATTAAAAGAACTGGCAAATGAAGCGCTTCTGTTATCGGTGTCTGTCATTCTTACTCCGGTCTGAATCATTAATGCTGAAAGAATGTCTGTTGAGCGATTTATATTTCTGGCCGTACCGACGGCTGCGGCAGATTGAGTAATCTGACCACTACCGTCCAATCGAGTTATAGTCTCCACATCATTGTTGAACTCTTCCCAATCTTGGGGCGGACGAGTAATACCGACACTGTTAAAAGTGTCTTTGTTGTAAAACAATGCCAGAGTGTCTACATAAAGAGGCAGACCATAAATTTGATTATTGAAAACAAAATCGTCAAAAGCCACGTCAACAAAATTAGCTTTATAATCCTGAATGGTTAATAGAGGTTGTTTTTGTCCGGAAATTGTAGCCGGCAATGTTTTGAGTTTGTCACCGTGTTTTGGCAACCAAGTATTATGAATCATAATAATGTCCGGTCCAGTACCGGCAGCCAAAGCATCAATCAAACCCTTCTCATAATCTTCGTAAGAAAACTGTCTATATAAAACTTTTATTCCTTGGTTTTGATTCTGAAAATCGTTGATAACTTTGTCGTAAGCGCTTCTATCATCAAAAACTCCCCAAAATTCAAGAGTGGCAGACTGAACCTTATCACCCCCGATTCCCTTTAATATCAAAATCACCGTAACAAATACAGCAATGGCTATTGAACCGACTAAAATATAAAATATTTTATTTGTGTCCAATTTAAGGTTTTTTAAACTTCATGCCATAATGAAACTGCCCGGCATCAATATCATTTTCAAAAGCTAACCCCTCTCCCATCACCAACGAGCGCATGGCCACATCATCGGTTCTTAAGTTATCTGGCGGCCCAAAACCACCGGCTGTTCTTTTCCAGTCAATAACAACCAAAGATCCAGTACTCTTTAAAACCCTAATGGTCTCCTTGATTATGTCTCCTTTCTGTTCAGACTGAAAAAGAATATTGGCCAGAAGCACCATGTCTTGGGAATTGTCTGCTAAACCGGAACTGCCCGCAACTTCAAGATTACTTCTAATTGTTTCAACATTCTCAAGTCCAGCCGCTTTTGCTTTAACCCTAACATTGTCCAGAGCTGATTCTTGAATATCCAAAGCAAAAACTTTTCCATCTTTGCCAACCCTTTGACCCAGCAAAATAGTAAAATAACCGGCCCCTGAACCAAAATCGGCAATCATCATTCCTTCTTTAATTCCAAATCCGCTGACGATTTTTTCAGGATTCATAAAACCACCTGTTCCAAGGTTAGTCCCCAACCCGCTTGTGGGCATGTTTACCGGTTCCATATATCTATAATTTTACCACATGAGATGTGAGAAGTTATAAACAAAGTGTCGCTCACACCCCACCCCGCCTTTTCATCTTTTTCCTAAGTTTGAATAAATAGCCGTTAATCACTGTAGAAACCTTAAGAGCGCTTCGCTATATTAAGATTTCTTTGATTAACGGCTTATTTATTAAGCAAACTTATCCAGGACGATGAATCAGTCGGGATGGAGCGTTCGCTTGTTTATTGATTTTTTACAAAAATAAAACCGCCTCAGCTTTCGCGTGTTGGCGGTCACTATACACAATCAAGAATCTTTACTTGTCTCGCTTTTGCGCTTCAAGAATTTTATCCAACTTTTTTACTTTTAAATCCAAACCGCCTTTGTGTTGAGTAAGTGCCATAATTATTCTTTTTGTAAAGTTATCAGCTATTTCCTTTGGATCTACTAATCTACTACCTAATTTAAATTCAGGGAAAATAATAAATCCTGATCCTTTACAACGATTCCAAGTTCTTCCCCATTCTGGACTTTCTACTATAACATCTGGTTCAATTTCAGCAGTTAATACTAAACGTAAGTCTTCAGAATCTGGGAATCGTGGTTCAGTAACCCAATGCTCAAAATGTCCACTAATATTTTTTACTATATTGTGTATTTCTTTAACCAAGTTTGTTTTTATGTGACGAATTATATCAAAGAAGAATTCTTATAATCTTGCTTCAATTTCAACCCTATTAAATGCGGGGTGTCTAAGAGAGTGAACCCCACGTGTCACATCATCAAGAATTATTTTCATTGTCTTTCCCTCCTTTGGACAAAAGCAAAACCACCGATATGGTGATTTTGCGAGAACGAGTCCATTCACACCCCACACCATCTTTCCCTTTCGGGCTGGAATTGGCACCTTGCTCTTGCGAGTAGGTTGTCGGAGCGTCATCGGGCCAGTACCCTCAGCTCACTCTTGATAATATGCGGTTGTGAATGAACAACAAGAAAATATTATCAAAATATTTAAATGTGGTCAATAGTATTTTACAGAGGTTGAACCTATGTAAAACAATAGGCGTGGCATTTTTAGAGAGTAATGTGGACGGTAGATAAACTGACAAATTTTGTCATTGGAATTTCTTTCTTTTCGGCAATTCTATCCTAGAGATGCAAGTTTATGGCATCTTTTATATTAAACACGGTTTCTTCGTAAGTCCTGCCCTGACCATATTCTGTCCTTGAGGTCTGACCTCAAGGACAGAATACTAACGTCTACTGCCACCCCTACACTGGATATAGGGGTAGATACCGGCCTTTTTTGAGCCCTCATTGAATACGCCCCACCCGGGTGGCGTATTCAATAACGCGCTCCAAGCTCGCAATGCGGTACGTCATTTACAAGTCAGACTTGTAAATGACCACCTGTTCCATAGCTTTGTTAAAGTAATCCAATATGTCCAAAACCGAGCTTTTGCCATTTAACGACATTTAAATCAAAAAATCCGTCGGCATAAGCACCAACAGACTTAAAAACATTAAACGGCTCCCGAAGGAGCCGTGTTACGAGCGGGGCGAGGCTGGTAGCCGCCTTCGGTGGCTGTTTGTTGCCCTTTCAAGCAACACCCTTAAAGCCGGGCCGCTTTCGCTTACCAGCCTCGCGGAATTAATGTCCAAAATATTTTAGAAACTAATTTCGAGAGGGAAGCTTATTGCTTCCCTAAAAGAACAGGCGAGAATCTGGAGGCTGAGCCGCCGATGTCCCCGATTTCCTCGAAGGCCCTTCTTCTGTCCAAGAAGGGCCAGCCAGTCACCATGTGGGGCGACTTTTTATCCAGACCTCGCGGAATTGACCAACCCTTCAACAAACTCAGGACGAGCCAATTTCGCGAGACAGTATTGTAAAAAGAGCGGGTGGAGCTCTGGGAGTCCCCAGAACCCCACCCCATACAAACGGCAGGTACACCGCACCATCAAATTGGCCTGCTGCGAGGAATTTACCTACCCCAGCATCACTCTATAGTATACTCCCCCACAAAATCTGTCAACCCCGCCGTTGAAGATGGATTATCAGCAACTAATTATCCTACGGTTTAATAAAACTAAACTTCTGTAATTTTATTGTCATCATAAACCAATTTTTGCTCTTTTTAGAGCCGTCCATCTTCAACGGCGGGGTCAAGGCCTTATTTATTTTGACAGTTTATTGCCAATCTCCAGCTAAAAATAAACCAACCGACGGAGGGGGTGTGCTTTTTTAAAATTAGCCCCGACGCTTCGGTCGGGGTCCCGACACGTTGTCGTCGGGGCAAGATTTTTAAAAAGGTGTCTCCCTCCGTATGCGTAGAAGTTGTGCGAGCTATTTAAGTGGGTTTAGTTTATAAAATTACACCACCACCACCGATGCCAATCCGTCCCCCGATTCTACTCTCATAATCCTGACACCCTGGGTAGCTCTGCCAAGCACGGAAATGCTGGCAATTGAAGTTCTGATAACCTGTCCTTTCTTGGAAACAGCGATGAGTTCCTTGTTTTCTTCCGAGGTAATATGAGCTGAAACCAATTTGCCCGTTTTCGGTGTAACTTTTGCGGTCATGATTCCCCTTCCGCCTCTGCCCTGGATTTTATAAAATTTAAGGTCGGTTCTTTTGCCATAACCGTTTCCGGCTACAACCAATATTTTCAGGCCTTTTTCAACGCCGGAAGGCACTATGTCAGCCCCGACGACTTTTTCATCTTTATCTCCGCCTAAGGCGGATCCGCCTTTGGAGGACATCCTGATCCCAATAACGCCTGACGCGCCCCTTCCCATGGGTCTAACGTCTTTTTCTTTAAAACGAATAGCATTCCCTCCAGAAGTAACAAGCATAATCTGATCGTTGCCTGAGGTAGGTAAAACCCACCCCAACTCATCGTTGCCTTTTAATTTAATTGCCAAAATTCCATTGCTCCTTACTTGAGAGAGTGAGTCGACGTCCACCTTTTTTATTACACCATGGGAGGTAGCCATAAAGAGATACATTCCTTTTTGATCTTTTGGAATAGGAACAACGGCTGTAATTAGTTCGTTTGGTGATATCTGAAGAAAATTTACTATCGCCTTTCCTTTTGATTGACGGGACGATTCCGGTACTTCATAACCTTTTGTCTGGAATACTTTTCCGGAATTAGTGAAAAATAACAAACTGTCGTGAGTATTCGCCATGAAGAATTGGGAAACAACATCCTCCTCTTTGGTCGCCATACCTATTAGTCCCTTACCTCCTCTTTTTTGAGATTTTAATCCTTCGGGTGGCATTCTTTTTATATACCCACTCTGAGTAATCATAAACAGCGAGTCCTCCTCCGGCATAAGTTCATCATCGCCTATTTCTCTCAAAGCCGACTTGACTACTTTTGTTCGCCTTTCATCTCCAAATTTTTCTCTAATCTCTTTAAATTCTTCTTTTATTACACCGAGAATTTTCTTCGGACTTGCCAATATGTCCCCTAGGTATGCAATGAGGTCCTGTTTTTCTTTCAACTCGTCGTTAATTTTTTTTCTTTCCAAACCAGCCAATGTCTGAAGCTTCATTTCCAAGATTGCGTTTGCTTGTTTATCAGAAAACTTAAATTTCTTTATTAAATTGTTAAAAGCGTCTTCTTTTGACTCGGAAGCTCTGATTATTTTGATTATCTCATCGATGTGGTCAAGGGCCTTCTTTAATCCCTCAAGAATATGCGCTCTGTCTTTGGCCTTCTGAAGTTCAAATTTTGTTCGTCGAATCACGACTTCTCGTCGATGTTCAATAAACTTTTCTAGCAAGCCCTTCAAGCCAAGAATTTGAGGCTGAGTGCCTCCATCAACTAATGCCAACATGTTGAAATGAAAAGCCTTTTGAAGTTCAGTATGTTTGAATAGTTGATTAAGTACTTTTTTAGGAAAGGCATCTTGTTTTAAATCAATGGCAATTCTCATCCCTTCTCTGTCAGACTCATCACGAAGATCCTTAATTCCATCTATTTTCTTTTCTTTAACAAGATCGGCAATCTTTATTATCAACTCGGACTTATTCACCTGATAAGGAATTTCGGAAACAATTATCTGGTAGCCTTTTTTTGACTCAACAATGTCGGCTTGACCTCTCATGATTATGGGACCACGACCGGTAGCATAGGCAGTGGTTATATCTTTTTCGTTATATATAATTCCTCCGGTCGGAAAGTCCGGTCCTTTTATAAACTGAGTCAGATCCTTTAAGTCCGCGTCCTTGTTGTCTATGAGGCAAGTCAATGCGTCCAAAACTTCGGTCAGATTATGTGGAGGAATATTGGTTGCCATACCGACAGCGATACCCATGGAACCGTTAATTAGCAGGTTCGGAATGCGGGTCGGCAAAACCGTCGGTTCCTGCTGGGATCCGTCATAGTTATCTATGAAGCCAACTGTATCTTTTTCAATATCCGCTAATAGCTCTTCTGAAATTGGCGAAAGTTTTGCCTCTGTATATCTCATCGCCGCAGCTGCGTCACCGTCGACACTACCCATGTTACCCTGACCACGCACAAGCGGATATCTTAAAGAGAAATCCTGTGCCATCCTAATCATCGCATCATACACCGAGCTATCGCCATGAGGGTGGTATTTTCCAAGACACTCGCCGACTATTCTTGCTGATTTTACAAACTTTGCTCCCGATCTTAACCCAAGTTGATTCATTGTATGTAAAATCCTCCGATGAACCGGTTTTAATCCATCTCTGACGTCAGGCAAAGCGCGCGCAACAATAACGCTCATCGCGTATTCCAAATAGGCCTGTTGCATCTCCTGAACTATTTCTCTTTGTTTTATGCCTTCTGCCATAATAAAAACCTAAAGCGTAAAACTAAAAATGTAAAACATCAAAAAGACATCTTATACTTTTCGCTTTGCGCTTTTAACTCTACACTTATTTCTTTCCCGATATCGGCAACATATAAACTCTTCCTGAATCATTGACTTTCATGTTTTCAATAATAATTTCCTTGCCATCATTGCTACTTAAATTAAAAATACTTAAAAATGTGGCCTTCAAATTTTTTCCCGTCTCGCTTATATTCCCCAACAATGAGGGTATGGCCTGGGTTTCCGCAAGAAATCTCTGATCTTTACTTTCTTCAGGATTTAATAATACAAATAAATTCTTTTCAAAAGAATTATACCAAACCATTCCCACCAATGAGATGGTCGTAACAACACAAAGACCGAACATAATTTCTCTATGATGTCTGGGTTGTCGGCGAATTTCTTCTAAAAAACTCATGCTAATTTTCTAATACCACTAATTTCATTTCTTCCAAAGGTAATAATTTTTTAGATATTTTGTATTTATCTATCTTTTCCGGCGTCAGACCCAATTCCTTTACAAATTTTTCCGGACCTTCTATCTCCACCTTTAAATCTTTAATCTTATAATGCATCGGAATTATAATTTTTGGTTCTATCTGACCGACAACTCCGACAGCTTCCTTACCGTTAATTGTATAATTTCCTCCGACAGGAACCAAGAGTATATCTATGTCCCCTATTTCATCTACTTGCTTCTCGTCTAACTTCTCCTGACCCAAATCTCCCAGATGACAAATGGTCACGTCTTCTGCCTTAATTACATATATTGTATTGAGTCCCCTTTCTTTCCCTTCGATCTTGTCGTGATATGAAGAAATCCCTCTGATTGCGATTCCCTTTTTCTCATATTCACCGGGGGTATTGATAAGGAATGCTTCCGGATTAATGTCTTCTACGTTGTTGTGGTCATCATGACCATGAGACACCAAAACAATATCGTCTTTTATTTTGGGTGGTTTTAATCCTATTTCTTTAGAAAACGGATCAATCAAAACACTGCCCTCTTTGGCCTCTATTCTGAAACAGCTCTGCCCAAACCAGTTAATCGTCATATCTAAATATTAGCAGAAAAATTGCTGAAAATCAAGGACGTAAAGTCGCCATAAGCGACCACGTCCTTGAACCCCGTGATAGTCATCTATTTTACGGGGTCAATAGTAAAAACAGATCACACAACCTCTACGCATGCTGCAGGGTGCACTTTTTAAAAATTTACTAATTTTAAAAAAGTACACACCCTCCGCCGGTTGATTGGGTAATTAAATGACGATTAGCAATAAAGGTTCAAACTCCCCCTGAAACAAAGTACCGACCTAATCGAAAAGTTTAAAATGCTGGTCTTTATAGACTAATTCTGTTATTTTTAAATTAACTTACAGAAATACACATAAAAAAATATAAATAAACTCATGGAAGAGTGTCAAAATAAAAATATATTTTTAAGCAGAAGGGATAGTGGAGAACTCCGAGCATTAACAATAGGCCTATTTTGTGGAGTTGCTATATTTTTTGGATTCTTTGGATGGTTTTTAATAAGCCAGGGAGCCTAAGGGCAATGGAGTATTATTTCAAATTTCAAGGGATGGACTCTCTATATTACCAGTTTATCTCCTGGCTTATTGGTTTTTCTTTTTGCTACGGTCATTCTTATTTGGGGATTACCAAAAGTTCTCAAAAATTTATGATAGGACTTCTAAAACAAAATTGGTTTAAGGTGGCAATTATAATTTTAATTTTGCTTTATATTTTTAAATAACGACATGAACACGACTTTCCTAAAACAAACTCGGATTTAATAATGCTACTTCAACGGCTCACATGTGTGAGCCGTTGAAGTAGCGACCAGCCCATCTCTAATTTTGCCTTTCGGGACTGGACATTGACAATAAAACCCAGATTGCTATAATGGAGGTACTAGACGTGAAAAGCATCCTAAACGGGTGCTTTTCGTTTTTCTAAACCCTTTTGAGCAGTTCTCTAAGATATTCAAAATCCCTGAAGTTGCTACCAGCAAATTGCTTGATTTCTTTGGCAGTTCTCGGTCCCCTGGCAAGAATAATAACATCCTTGTCCTGCTCTTTGAGGTATTTGAGAACGGGCAGAAAATCGCCATCACCAGATAATATAATGGCTTTATTAAAATTATCTTTTTCTTTCATCAGATAAAAAGCCATATCTACATCACAATTAGCTTTTCTTTTGGTTGTGCCGTCCTCTTGGTCATATAGTTTTACTGGTTTTAGATATAATTTATAACCAAAACCATTGAGTTTCTGATAAAAACGAACTCTTTGTAAGTGTCGGCCGATAAGTAAGAGCTCGGCTTCGTTTAATCTTGCTCCTTCATTACTAATTAAGGTTTTGAGATATTTTTCTAATTCATTAAGAGGAACAGTTTCATTTTTTTGATAATCATATTCAAAATTATGTATCTCTACACCGCCAAAATAAAAAATGCAGCTAACACCATATTTTTCTTTTAGATACTTCAATAGATTCTTGTAATCTATTTTCCAACCCAAACTCTTCTCACCGCCATAAAAAAGATTTGAGGCATCAATAAAAGCATAGATCTTCATATTTAACCAGTGTAAGAGTTTCGTTTAAAAAATCAACTAAAAAGTTCCCCGGGTTGCAAAATTTGGGGAAGTGAGGTATAGTCTTATCATTAAAGAAAACCTTTAATGTTGAGGGTCTGCCAGGTAGTCTTGGGTCAAAGACTATCGTGACGAGTAGATGCTCGATGAATAGTAATGAACATCTTAAATTCGGAAATCAAATCAATGAAAGACCTTCTGTCAAAGGAGGAGTTTTTCTTGCCTAAGCCAGGAAATATTTTAAGTGGCCAGATAATTAACATCTCCAAAGCCAATGTTATCGTGGACCTTGGTCACATCGGAATTGGAATTGTCTACCCAGGCGAGTTTTATGACAACCCCGACAGAATGAAGGGGCTAAAGGCGGGAGACAAAATTTCGGCAATGCTTATTGAACTTGAAAACGATGATGGCTACAGAGAATTATCTTTAAGATCTGCTCAAATGACTACTGCTTGGCAGGACATAAAAGAAAAAAAAGACCTGGGCGAGGTAATCTCTACAAAAATAGTGAACATCAACAAGGGTGGTCTTATTGTTGAAGTGAGTGGTATTCAGGGATTTTTGCCTCTTTCACAATTGTCAGCAGAACATTATCCCAAAATCGATGGTGGTGACACCACAAAAATAGTCCAGACCCTACAAAAATTCAAAGGCCAGGAGTTTAAAGTAAAAATTCTTGATTTTAACGAAGCCGAAAACAAGTTAATTGTTTCCGAAAAAGCAATCCAGGAAGAGGTGGCCAAAGAAGAATTGGCAAAATTAAAAGTTGGAGATTTAATTGAGGGTAAAATAACCGAGGTCACCGATTTTGGAGCCTTCGTTAAACTAAGCGACACATTAGACGGTTTGGTTCATTCATCCGAAATAGACTGGAAGTTTATTGAAGACCCGAGAGAAGTCCTTCACTCAGGAGACGATATCACCGCAAAAATAATCAGCTTGGACGCTGGTCGCGTTTCTCTTTCATTAAAAGCTCTCAAAGATGATCCGTGGCTTAAGGCTGAAGAAAAATATCAGTCCGGCCAGAAAGTTAATGGTCGAGTCATCAAAATCCGAAACAATGGCGCTTTCGTTGAACTGACTGGCGATATAATTGCCTTCCTGCCGGTAGCAGAGCTGGGAGAACTAAATTTAAATAGTATTTTTGAAACCGGTAAAGATTACGACTTTGCAATCGTAAGTTTAGACCCAAAAGAACATAAAATGGTCTTAACTTTGCCAGACAAACAAGTAAAGAAAGAAGAAACAAATGCCACGCCCGAAGAAACGCCAGTTTCCTAAAATAAGAACCTCCGTTCCCATACCACCTTCACAAGTCCACGAAAGCAAGGTTAAACCTGTCTCAAGAGCAAAAATGAGAAGAGGTTATAAAAAAGAAATTAAAGAAGGGATAAAAGAAATAAGTTAAAATAGCTCCCACAACCTCCATGCATGCCTGCGGGGTGTACCTTTTAAAAATATTGCTAAATTTTAAAAAGGCACACACCCTCCGCCGATTACTTAGGTTTTATGTCATGCTTGGCAATAGAAGTTCAAACTATTTCAAAACCCCGCTTCTGGCGGGGTTTTGGTTTGACAAAAACATAATTCACGTGTTATAATATCGGCACGTTCGTTTCAAACAAGGAGTAGCAGGTGACAAGAATAGCGACACTCAGTCCGTCGGTTCGGCTGGTAGTATTTCAGTTTCATGTGAAGAACCAGAGCATTCCCGATGGAATTCCGAAGTACTCGGACTTCCACAAATTGACATCCAGCCAATTTCAAGGCTCGGGAGTCCGGATCATGGAGTCGACTCCGGATGTTTTGTTGGAATTCGTTGCTGGTAGTGGCTACCGACTGATTGACGCGTGGTACGCCACAGAGGAAGAGGACTGGAATCGGAGTACTGTCCGATTCGTGTTCTGCCACAAACAACATGTGAATCCAACCGGACTTCGTCAGGAGTTCGTCGCCCAACGGGACGACTTGATGAAATCATTCAACAATCTCGCAGGCAAGAACCTGTGGCAAACAATGGTCCACATCAATCCGTTTTTTGTATCAGGAAAAGCAACAAACGAAACGGTCCTCATGCTGGATTGCAACTCTCGCAAAGAGGTAGTGAGACTTGTCCAAGTTGTTGTTGCTTCAATTGACACTGAAAATTTTGTGGAAATGATTGAAGAACCGGTCATGGTTTATCAGGGTGGTCGAGGGAAAGTGGAACGAGGAATTTTCAGTCCTGGTATCGGGCCGAGAGTTCCACTGACCGACAAAGCCAACCGGCTCAAATTGATTGGTAATGAAGTTGTCCTCGTTGCCCCGGAGACAAGGTCTACGACTTCGGATATCGTTGCATTAATTATGGGGAAATAATCCCCCGGCCCGCACTTTTGTGCGGGCCGTTTTTAATTAATTAAAAACGGCCTTGACCCCTCACCTTTCGAGCATTAAGATTGTCCCATGCATTATGTTTATGTTCTAAAAAGTAAAAAGAATGACTCTTTGTACATTGGTATTACTACTAACATTGTGAGGAGAATACAAGAACACAACGCTGGAGAAAATATATCAACGAAACGCTACATGCCGTGGGTTTGTGTTTACTTTGAAGGCTATTTTTCTGAAGAAGATGCAAAGAAAAGGGAAACAAATCTGAAGGTGTTTGGCAAGGCCTACGGCCAGCTAAAAGGAAGGATTAAAAATAGCCTTCAGATGCTCAAAAGGTGAGGGGTTGACTTTTTTGTTTAAAAGAGTATAATTGGAACTATAGTAAATACTTGGTTCTTTTAATATCAAACTCGGCAGGAAAGAGTGTCTAAGCCCATTTATATAGGTTTGGACACTCTTTCCTGCAGTTTCTTCTAGCTTTTCTGCCCGTTGGGCGGATTAAGGATGCCCCGAGCTAGACAGGAAAGGTTGACTGCCCCTACTTCAACAGAAGGGGTAAGGAGGGCCACATGGCCAAACAGCAACAGCACAAGCGAAAGTTGACCGACGCAGACATGGCCACGATGGGTGGTGACAACGGCGGAGCGACGATGGAGACGGTCGGCACGGCGACGACGCCGATGACCGCCCGCGACATCGAGAAGAACTACGACGGAGACACGGCCAAGGCGGCCCTCTGTCAGGCCATCGACGGCGGGGTTCCAGCGACCCTACCCTGGATCCGGTTCACACCGGAAGCCCAGGTGGCGTACTCAAACCGTGAGTTCGGCGAGGTCGCGTTCCAGGGAGTTCAGATCTCCATTGGCAAGCGACTCGCGTCCGGTGCGGTCAAGCAGGCAACCGACGAAAAGGGTCGGCTCGTCTACTGCATGGGCAGGGATGAGAAGGGCGAACCGAAGTACTCGGTGGCGCCCGCCAGCGAGCACGTCAACGGTCAGCCGGTCGTCGACACTGACGAGGGTCTCCTGGAGACCGCCGTCAATGACGTGATGGCGCACCGCGCCACCTTGCCGGTCAGCAAGCAGGACGCCATGATTGCGTTCTCCAGCCAGCGTCAGCTGATGGAGGGCGACGGCCAGCGGTGGCCCGGCCTCTGCCGGACGAACCCGAAGGCGAACTTCGCTCCTGTGGCGGAACTGACCGCCAAGGCACGGGAGATCTTCACCAGCGTCTCGGACGCCGACGGAAAGAACTACCGCGAGACCTACAACCTCCTGCGCGAGGCTGCCGACACGGCGCGGGTAATCGCCCGCGATGACCTCGTGAGGGTCATTCGGAACGAAATGAGGGACGTGCACGACGCACGGACCACTGCCCGTTTCGAAGGGAAGATCGAGGAAGCACTCGGGATGCGCAACCTCGACAAGGGCCGTCGGATGCTGGTGGACATGAAGAAGGAATTGGAGACCGTTCACGGCGCCTCCAATCCCGACTTCGTTCGCCAAGGTATCGGGAATCGTCCCGACAACCGTGGCACCGGTCGGAACGACCGCGGACGGTCGTTCCCGCGGCGCGACGCACGCTAGTCGCGTCGCAGCACTCGGGAGGGAGGGAAGGTTCAGAAAACCGAACCTTCCCTCCCGGGTTTTTTAATAACTAAAGATTTTAAAAGCTTTGAGAATTCACTAATACTATTTTTATAAAAAGATATCATTAGCGGATCCTTAAAATCTTAAAAGGAAGAAAGAGAGAGTACTATGAGTGGGACGTTCTGTGAGTATGGCCAGCAGTCTGGCATTGGAGCATCTTGTTCCGTTATTCGAGACGAAAATGGCAACATAGTTGCCGTCATTGACTCCGGAATTTCATTTGAAAAAACCGGAGAGTTCAATTTTCAACTTAGCCCCGCCGGAGACTACCTGCGAGGCGAGCATGTTCCCTTGATCATTTTGACCCACGAACATGCCGACCATTCGGGCTCAATGCCAAGACTTGTACACGAGCACCCCGAAGCTGTCGTCGTGATGTCAAGGAAAGTAAATGATGCTTTATGGGTCATGCTTAAAGACTCCCTCAAGATTCAAACCAGCGACATTGAAGACGCCGCCAGAAAAGGCGTGACGATTGAACCAATCTTCAACGAAAGCGACTTGGTCAACTTTTTGACCGGCGCCAACAACGACCTGCTGGTAATTGAAGAGCCCGGCTGGTACACAGACATCGTTGCTGGATGGAATATCGGGTTTTATTGGGCGGGCCATAACCCGGGAGCAATCTCGGTCTACATGGTTCCCCCATCTAGCAGAAACCCTATTCAGTTAACTGGTGATGTCTCAACCCAGAATTTGGACATCGTTGATGGAGTCCTGACCGCACCCGAAAGTTTCCTGAACGGGTTCTACGAGTTGCCAGGATTGACGCTCATCACTGAGGCAACCAATGGCAATCGGAGTATCATCCGTCGACCGGGTCACTCATTACAAGAAGACCTTGCACATCACATCAAACAGATAGATAGAGATTTCTTCGGGTTGATTGACCTTACCTTCGCTCGGGGAGGAATCGTTTTTTGTCCCGCCTTTGCCAACAACAGAATACCGAGATTGGCAAAAAAGTTAGTTCAGGCCGGATATCCGGTCTGGGTTGATGGGCTGGGAAGAAAGATGACGCTCATCCAGTTGCCGGAAACTGAACAGTGGCTGAAGGAGGGTAAATTAAATTTCTTCAGCGGTGACTATACCCAAGGCAAGCAGGAACGCGAAGCTGCCGACAGGGGCGAGTTAGGACCCTGCGTGATTCTTTCTCCATCGGCAACACTGTTGAAAGGGTTCGCAGTGGAGCATGCGGAGAGAATTCTTCCTGGTGAAAAAAACACCCTGATCTCCACCGGATTCAGATTTGATGGTTCGGTGACCAAACAGCTGTTTGAGCTTGAGAGTGTGGAACGGGGCCGGACCATCTGGCTTGACAAGTTCAAGGTCGGACCGGTTTCGGTTAACGTCCGATGTAAAGATATCCGTCATTGTGACTACTCTGGCCATGACTATTTGGATAGTCTGGCCGAAAGAGTTCGGCTTGCCAAGCCGAAAAATCTCATCGTTCACCATTGTAACGATGATGGATTTCAGGGCCTGGAATCGCGAGTCCTTGCCCTTCCAAACCCCCCGCCAAAAATAGTCAGGGGGGCACACATGCAGGAGATTCAACTGGCGTAAAGAATCATGTTTCCCCACGATTTATTTTAAACCAATCGTGGGGGTTTTTGTTTCTATAAAGCAAAAACTACGATGCCACATTGACAAATAAACTAAAACATGTAATAATTCCGCCAAGATAGGAGGTGTCTGATGAGGCCACAAACCCATCGCGCCAATGAGTGGGATGAGTCAGTTACATCTTTTTGTGTATGTCGTGGAATCTATACTCCCCTGACAACGCAAGAATCAGTTCTTTTAGTACATAATATCTCCGATGCCGATATGGCCCGTGCAAAAGGCAAAATAGTTGAACCTGACAAAGATGGTAAGGAAAGGGATAAGCCAGCCGGCTTTGGTCTTCCAGGTGGTGGCATGAAGGGAGAAGATTTTGAAAGCCCGGAAGAAGCTGCAAGAAACGAGCTTCTGGGAGAAACGGGTGTTCGTACATTAACAGTCAAGCATCTTCTTACTGAATACAAGGGTCTGCCCGTTAATAAACATGGTGAAGTGGCAGGGAAACCGTTTTATTTTGAAAAGGGAGCGAGGCCATCGGTTGAGCTCCGAAGAGGTGACAGGATTATTGAAAACCCAGTTCATCTTTTCGAAACTAAAATTGAATGGGAAGGTTCCAGACTCCAGAAAATATTTATGGAGTCAAAAAAAGATCTTTTGTCTCAATTCCCAGACGAGGATTTGGAAAGAAACGGCATCTGCGTGTGGCTTGATGAGATTGACCACATTCTCGAAAGACTTGGAGTGGATCTAAGCATCGGCGTAGACGAGTTCATTGCCCACAAAGACATTGTCAGACCAAGTGATAAGGTCAGAAGCAGAACCCGCGCCGCACTTTATCTGGGCATCGAAGAATTTGACGAGATTGATGGGCTCGCCATAATTCCCATAAAAACTCTTCTTGGAGATATCTACCACGAAGAGCGGAGAAAACCGCAAGGGCAACGGCCTTTTTACACCAGCCACCTGAGGCGACTCAAAAAGGGTCTTGAACAGAAAGGGTGTCTTGACGACATCATGAGCGCCATTTAATTTTGGCGCTTTATTATTTTAATCAAAAAGAGTATATTAATGTAAACAATTTTAAAATAATGATTAAACAATTTACAAAATACATTTCTATTGTTTTCTTAATTCTGCTTACTGCGGCCGGATTGGTCATGCTTTTTCAGTCCCCTTTTGAAAAGGCAGATAGTGTTTCAGTTTCGGAACTGGTGACCAAAATAAACGCCGGGCAGGTCAAAGAAATAACGGTCAAAGGAGACAATATGGAAATAGTTCTGACCGAAGGTGATAAGAAACTTATCTCTCAAAAAGAGGTCGGGGTTTCGGCTTTTGAAACACTACTTAACCTAGGAGCTGACAAAGAAAAGCTCTCCGCTTTTAATATTCAGGTTAAGGATGAAACGGGAGGAGTCGTTCTAATATTGTCTTCCGTTCTTCCGATAGTTTTGCCCTTTCTTCTGATTGTTTTATTTTTCTGGTACATGTTTGGTCAGGCTCAAAAAGGTTCCATGCAAGCCTTTTCTTTCGGAAAATCCAAGGCCCGTTTAGCAAGCTCCCAAAACGGCAAAAAGAAAGTCACCTTTGCCGATATCGCAGGATTAATTGAAGCAAAAGAAGAAATATCTGAAGTTGTAGAATTTTTAAAAGAACCTAAGAAGTTCCACAAACTTGGAGCCAAAATTCCAAGAGGAATTTTATTGGTTGGCTCTCCCGGCACAGGAAAAACTCTTTTAGCCAAAGCGGTAGCCAGCGAAGCTAATGTTCCTTTCTATTTTGTTTCCGGCTCTGAATTCGTAGAAATGTTTGTCGGCGTCGGTGCCAATAGGGTCAGAGACATGTTTGAGTTAGCCAAGAAAACTGCCCCAGCAATTGTCTTTATTGATGAAATCGATGCGGTAGGTAGGCACCGTGGAGCAGGTCTCGGAGGCGGGCACGATGAAAGAGAACAGACCTTAAACCAAATTTTAGTTGAGATGGATGGCTTTGACACCAATAATGCAGTCATAGTAATAGCCGCAACTAATCGACCCGATATTCTTGATCCGGCTCTTTTGAGACCCGGCCGTTTTGACAGACGAATAATTTTAGACGAGCCCTCCATGAAAGATCGTGAAGAAATACTAAAAATCCACGCCTTGGACAAACCCTTGGCAAAGAATGTTAATCTTAAATTAGTTGCCGAAAGAACTCCGGGACTTTCAGGAGCAGACTTAGCAAATTTAATAAATGAAGCCGCGATTCTGGCCGCCAGAAAAAACCAGAAAGAAATAACCCTAGACAATCTCTTTGAAGCAATTGAAAAAGTAATCCTCGGTCCGGAAAGACGCAGCCACATATTTTCTAAAAAAGAAAAAGAAATAACCGCTTACCACGAAGCTGGCCACGCTTTAGTATCCTACTCTCTCCCCTTCACAGATCCGGTCCATAAAGTTTCAATAGTTTCACGGGGAAGAGCTGGCGGATATACTTTAAAACTACCAACTGAAGATAAGCATCTGCGTTCTCGTTCTGAATTTGAATCCGAACTAGCTGTTTTGTTGGGCGGATTTGTTGCCGAGAAAATAATATTCAAAGACACCACCACCGGCACATCAAATGACCTCAAAGTTGCTTCCGACTTGGCACGCCGAATGATCACCCAATACGGAATGTCGGACGCTCTTGGTCCTATTACTTTTGGCGAGAAAGAAGAATTGGTCTTTTTGGGAAAAGAGATTTCAACCCAAAAAAATTATTCTGAAACGATTGCGTTTCAAATTGATACAGAAATTAAAAAATTGATAATAAGGGGGTTAATCTCCGCCAAAAAAGTCCTGACTCAAAAAATAGACACTCTCCACAAGGTCGCTAAAGAACTAATCAGTAAAGAGACACTAGAACAAAAAGAATTCTACGCTCTCGTCAGATAAAGACAGTTCACACAACCTCTATGCATACTGCGGGGGCATACCTTTAAAAAATTGACTAATTTTTAAAAGATATGCCCCCTCCGTCGGTTGTTTTGGTAAAAAATGACAACTGGCAATAAAGATTCAAACTCTGGAATAAAGAATCTAAAAAGTGTAGAATAGGCTATACACTTGACGGGCGCGTAGCTCAGTGGTAGAGCACGTCACTTATAATGACGGGGTCGGAGGCTCGATCCCTCCCGCGCCCACCATGCGCGCTTAGCTCAGTTGGTTAGAGCGACCGCCTTACACGCGGTAGGTCCCTGGTTCGAGCCCAGGAGCGCGCACATTAGTTATGCACTTTAAACAATCGAATAGGTAAGTTATAATTATGTATATAACCATTCTCTGGTCTACATGAAGCCAAAAGAAGAAGAACAAGTTCAAGCTAGACACTTAAGACATAAAGGATTTTCTCTTAATCAAATTGCTGCCGCTTTAAATGTTTCCAGGAGTAGCGCCAGTACGTGGGTACGAGACGTGAAAATGACTAAGGCGCAATATGCCTTTCTCCGTCACAAAGCTCACTTACAAGAAGTCATAAAGAAGAGAGTGGAGACAAGATTAAAAAATGAGAACGCACGCCGAAGAGCCATAATGGATGCACACAAAAAAGACATCTCTACTAAGCCGATAACCACAGAGGTCCTAAAAATACTTGGAACTGCATTATACTGGGCAGAGGGTGGTAAAAGTGATAAAAATAGAATATTTGCCTTCTATAATAGCGACCCGGAAATGATTAAGGTTATGATGGTATTCCTAAGAAAGATTTGCAAAGTTCCTGAAGAAAAATTTAGAGGCCACATTAATTTACATCCCCACTTAGACCCTGGGCAGGCCGAGAAATACTGGTCAAATATATCTAAAATTTCACTATCTCAACTGTACAAAACGCACCGAGTCCAAAGTAAGTCTAGTAAAAATCTTAGAGATAATTTACCTTTCGGTACTTTTGCCATTCAAATCTGCTCAACAGATTTATATTTAAAGATGCTGGCCTGGATAGAAGCAACCAGAGAAAAAATATTAGATAACACCAAATTAACATAAGACAAACCGATTATCATGAAAGAAGAAACCCCGCAACTAAAACAGGTTGTCTCCCCCGAACAATCTCGCAAAGAATCCGAGGAATTATTGGCGCTACACGAACAGGAACTATTGGACAACATGAACAAAGAAGTAGATGGGGTGGAAGCAATATACCGTGACTATCCCAGTCTAATCGAACACTTCATAAAACAGGTTCCAGAGGAACAATTGCAAAGGTTTTGGGGGCACGGAATCACAAGAGGCCGTAATGTTGACCAACTCTCGTCCGCGCTAAATTTACTTGAAAACAAAGTGATGATCGGCGATTCTGCTCAATTGAAATCTGTTTTTCAAAGTGCCTGGACCGATGGTCCTTTTTTAGTAATTTCAGAAAAAGACAAATCTTTAGTGATTGGAGGAACTTTTGAAGAATGCGGTAAAAACTTGGTTAAAATAGGAATTCATCGCTATACTGGTGAGGATATTAGGGCAATAAAAATAAATATTGGAGCTTTTGTCGTAGATGCAAAATTTTATCCCCTCGTGAAAGATCTTAGGAAAAGATTTCCGAATGTAAATATCATATATGCACGAGATTTACCTACATATTTATCTAAATGACCCAACCCTCAATCGTCTACGAAGACAATAATATTTTAATAATAAACAAGCCCTCCGGGCTTATTACTCATCCGAAAAACACCGAGGATAAACAGGAAAGTGTTACCGGCTGGCTGATTGAAAAATATCCGGAAATAAAAGCCGTCGGCGAAGACCCCTTAAGACCGGGGCTGGTTCACCGCCTGGACAAAGACACCTCGGGGCTTTTGGTTATCACAAAAAACCAAGATTCTTTTCTTTATTTAAAAAACCTGTTCCAGGAAAGAAAAATTAAAAAGTTTTATTTGGCTCTGGTTAGTGGGAAACCCAAAGAGTCCAAAGGAATTATCGATGCCCCCATGGGCAGAATCGGAATGAAAAGAACTACTCAAGTCAGGGGCAATAAAAAACTAAAAGATAAAAAAGAAGCCGTTACTGAATATAACACCCTAAGAAATTTCAATAATTTTACCCTTCTGGAGGTATCCCCTTACACCGGTAGAACCCATCAGATACGGGTCCACCTAAAATCAATCGGCACACCTATTGCTGGAGACCCCCTATACGGACACAAAAACCCAAATGGCCCAAAAGAGCCGGAAAGATTGTTTCTTCATGCCTATAAACTACAATTCATTTCTCCCGACGGAAAAGCCCTCTCTTTTGAGACGGACCTGCCAGACGATTTACAAAAATTCATAAATGAGTTAGAATAGTGAAGTTAATTTAGCTGGAGCTTCGCTCCAGTTGTGAACAGAGTTCCCTTTCATATCGCCAGCGCGTATCCCAAAAATCCCTCTCGGGAGCAGTAAGACAGGGAGGAATATTTTTGGGAACCCTCGCGGGCGATATGGGGACCCACTCCGAGCATGGACAAAATTCAATTATTTCAATCAAAAAACATGGGGCAGAACAAGTTTGAAGGCTTAAAACCAGGCTGGACTGTTAAGGTTTTCCAAAAAATAAAAGAGGGTGAAAAAACACGAACCCAAGCTTTTGAGGGTCTCATAATCGCCCGAAAGCATGGCGCTGAAGCCGGCGGAACCGTTACTGTCAGAAAGGTTTCTGGTGGTATTGGTGTAGAAAAAACCTTTCCTGTTTTTCTGCCCACAATAGACAAGGTTGAGGTAGTCAAAAAATCAAAAGTTAGAAGATCGAAGCTTTATTATTTGAGGGACAAGACAGCCAAAGAAATCAGAAGAAAAACAAAAGTAGACACCTCTGTTCAGGTCGAAAAAACTGCTGTCAAATAATGCGCGGGTGGAGAAACTGGCAGACTCGCCACCTTGAGGTGGTGGTGCCCGCAAGGGCGTGGAGGTTCAAATCCTCTCCCGCGCACCAGCGAGTCCCAAAACCAGTATTTTATGAACAATAGAATTTGCAACAACTTGCGCGTGTAGCTCAATTGGCTAGAGCGACCCCTTGACGTGGGGTAGGTTCCCAGTTCGAGTCTGGGCATGCGCACCAAGACAACAAATGTCAGAACCTAAAACAAAATCACATGGAGAAGTACATCCAATACCTAAACAAGAATTAAGTTTACATGAACCCCTTCGCAAACTTTGCGAAAATATTAAAAAAGAACCTGAAAAATATTCTCTGAGTTTTAAGCCCGATAAAAATACTGGACACAAGGTGGTCAAAGTCACCGACACGAGATCCAACGAATTAGTCTTTATGACAGATATTGAAGACGAGATTAATGAGATAATCTTCAGACTAGAATTGTGGAAGAAAAATAGTGATCGCAAATTAAGCAAGGACCAATATGGGGAAGATCTCTTTGGCGTCGCACAAAAAGCGAGAGAAATGATATCACAACCAGAAATTTATGAGTTTCAGATTGAGACAGACCCAAAAACTAATAATGAAAGACTCTCCATATTCGTAAAAAAAACAAAAGAACTTGTTTTTGTAAACGACTTCAAATACGTTATAGATATGATTTTTGAGGGTCTCAAAACTGATTAAATCAATTCCCCACGCAAGACAGTAGATTGCATTACTCCCGCTTTAATAAAACACAAACCCATTTTGGGGTTTGTGTTTTATTAAATGTGCTGTAATTATACACTTTGCGCGAACCTTTTTCGAGCGGAAACTAAACGAATGAATCAGCCCCGCCACCGCCTCGCAGAGCCTCGGCGGACACCAAAGAAAATGTCCTTTCCTTTTTTGAAAGAAACCCCCCTGACCCATCGCCGCGCTACGCGCGGCAGAAACGAAATCTGACGCTCGGGCGGGCAAAAAGGAAGGGGGTTGGGGGGAAGGAATTTTTGCCCGCCCTCGCTTTTCCGCCGCCGAATTTCGTGCCAACGAAGTTGGCGCGCCGCACTGTAATTTTATCTACTGAACCATTCTCTCCAGTTTTTCGGCCAGCCGAGAAGTAACAACAAAGCGAGCGGTGCGCCCCAGTTTGCCCAGCGCTCCACAAAGTCCCAAATTGGATCGGACCCGAATGGCCAGCGAATCATCGCCGTCCAAAGACCCCAAACAGCCATCCAGAGAATAGCAATTCGAACAGGTTTTATAAGAACAAGCAATGCAACTGCTATATCCATAATACCCACTAGTATAAGCATCGTTCCGATTGTATCAGGATTAGTAATACCAACCCCTTCAAAATACTTGAACCAGCCAGCTTTTTGCTGAAGCGCAAACATGCCGTGACCAACAAACTCGCCGGCAACGGCAATGCGTAGAACCCATTCAATTTTTTTGTTCATATGGTTATTATATCAAATTTATTTTGTCTGCGGATTTCGACCTTATCCACAGTATACAACAAATTTCTACAACACAACTATTTTGCCACTAATTGAAGATTAAAGGAAAAGAATGTTTAGGTTAAATCCTTTTTCTTTTCCTCAAATTCCTTCTTATCAATCTCGCCTTTGGCGTAACGTTCTTTCAGGATTTCGAGCGAAGACTTATCTTTTCCGTGCGCATCATCGCCATGATTATGTCCGCACATATGACCCTTTCCCAAACCACCTCTTATTACAGCGATAATCGCCCAGATTATGAGACCCCAAAAGACGATCATAAATATCCAGCCGAAGCTACCAAAAGGCCCAAATCCAAAATTCATCATATTGTTTGTTGAATTATTGCCAAAGGGAGACGACCACCCTCCCCACATCATATTTATCATCGGCATCCAACCGCCGCTTATGGCCGGAAACGCCGCTGAGGTATCGCAACCGGAGAGCCGCTTGCCCATGACGATATGAATCTGCTCCTCGCCGTCTTCACCGTGCGCTTGAATCATCATCGCATTCATGGCGGCGTGCGAATCTCCGGCCATTTGCCCCATAAAATATTCGCCGAGAACCCCGAACTGCTCATCGCCCAAATTCTAGCAAGCGATTTCTTTGGCTTGAAGTTTATTCCAAAGCTCTTTGCCTTCTTGTTCTTCGCGGGCAGTGTGTTTAACCACTTCTTCCCAATCTGTCGAGGAATTGGAAAATCCGCCCATCATTTGGGCGTTTGCAGATGTGGCAAACGAGCCGATAAAGATGACTGCAAGAATTGTGAAAATAAGTTTTTTCATATTTGTAAGTTTAGCCAAAAACTAAAACTTTATCCGAACCCTCGACCATTTTAAGTAAATCGGACATCGTGGAAATTGGACAGATTTTGCTTTCTTCTTTGCCACGCACCTTGAGGCATGTGCTACACGCGTAAATTTCACCCTTCAATTCTTTAAACTCTGTCACTCTTGCAGAAATATCAAAATCCTTGCTGTCAGGGATAGTATCAAGCTCCGACCCTTCGTTCATCAAAAAGATTTCCACTTGATGGCTCGCTTTAAGCGCAGTAATTCCTAGACGAAAGGTGTTCCACGCATGTTCCGGTTTGTTGGATTGTAAAATGATACCGAGTTTCATAAATTCTATAGTTATTAAAACTTCCCCAATAGTTTACCGTCGACTTCCAGTTGTTCTTTGAGGGCTTTTCTTAAAGCGTCATAAGCCAAAAGAATTTTTGGATTGGCGAGAGAATACAGAATAGCGACG
>Ga0209542_10005839_pt1 | contig 24290 bp, 21 predicted proteins | sample RifCSPhighO2_01_FD_184028 | JGI IMG/M metagenome (GOLD analysis project Ga0209542, IMG submission 184028) | Soil microbial communities from Rifle, Colorado - Rifle CSP2_plank highO2_0.1 (SPAdes) (version 2) | ecosystem: Environmental > Terrestrial > Deep subsurface > Rock core/Sediment ...
CTTTAAATTTCTTAGCACCGGTAGAATTAAATTGAAGCTGAATTTTTGGTTCACCCGTACTTACAGTTTCGTTTTGGTCAAAAACTACTGTTGCTTTTTGTAAATTTGCACCGCTTAAATCAGTAAGGATAAAATCAGTATTTTCCGTATCCTCAACTCTAAAATCCAATTTTGCAACCTGCCCAATAGTTGTTAGAGCTTGGTTTGTATCAAAAACCCCAGCTAGTTCTACAATTACCCTATATTTATCGGAAACATTTGATGTCTGAACTGAAGCTTCTGAAATGCCAAGTAAGTTGACCCTTCTTTCTATTACATTTTTTAACGATGTCAATGCGTCTGCCCTATCGGCATCTAGAACATTTGACATATCAGCATCTAACAACACGCTTACACCACCCGCAATATCCAAACCCTTTCTTACCGATAAATCCCTCTGAATTTTTCCGTTTAGTGCGTACAAGTCGTAACCACCGATAATCCTATCGTATTTGATTTCATATCCACCTAAAAATTGTGGCAATTTGTAATTTATTTTTACAGGCATTGATGGCATATCAATCATCACAACAAAACCAACAAGAACCATCACCATCATCAAAACATTTTTTGGATTTTGAAAAAATTTTTTTATCACAGATAGTTATTTACTAAGTGACATTTTCGTAATATCACCAGCCAAAAAGATGTTTGGTGACATCAAAAACGAAAGTAAAAAAGCATCTCTTCTGTTTTTTAAATATTCGAATTCCTCTTCACTTAATACAGTATAATTTATTTCTCTTTTCGAAAGTGCTGAAACTTCTTTAACAATTTCCGAAAGTTTTGGCAAATTAATATCGCCAACAACCAAAAGGTCTAATTCATTCTTTTGAGACTCCCTTCCTTCTGCATATTCAGATGATAAAAGTGATAATTTTATCTTTCCCAAATCGGAAATATTTTGTATTATGCTTTTTCCTATACCGACTTCTTTTGAAACCATTCCTGTTAACTCATAATAAAACGGGTGATCTTTTCTTAGCAAATAATAAAGCCGATTTCCACGTTTGTCTTTTTTTATTATCCCTGCTTTATTAAGTCGTTTTAATTCTCTTCTGACAGCATTAATTTCGGTACCAACACGACGAGTTAATTCTCTAACATATAAGTGCTTTCTGGTTTCAGAAAAAAGCTCTATCAAAAGCTTAATTCTAACTTCAGATGTGATGATGTCAGATAAATACATTTTTATTGCGACATAACAGGTTCAGCTTTTTCATACGTAATAGTATTATCCGCAGAAACTAGCTGTACCCAAATTTGTCCTCTTACTAACTCAAGCTCTTTTCCACTAGCATCAGTATAAATGTCAAGTACATCTGGATTTGTTCTGGTCCAATTTGCATTTATGACACTTCCATCTTGAAAAATCAAGGCTTTCCCGATTCCAACAATATCGTGATACAAATGGCTCTTCTTATCACCAACTAATTCTTGTTTAGTAAATCGTATAATCACAACCTTGGCGCGAAGCTCCTCACCTGACAAGCCATCTATCTGCTTAACATCTCCTTGATATCTTATATATTCATTTTTCTCTTTATCATAAACCCATTTAACATTAAATCCAGCCATCGTGTCCCAATAATTGTATGTGATTGGAGTTTCTTTCCCAATTGTTCCACGATCTGCCAAAGATGCCTCGTCTCTAAACTTCCAGGGAGTAAATTCAGTATATGTATTCCAACTATCTTGAGTTCTTATCTTTCTAGCCAATTCATAAATTAAAGGAAGCCTTGTGAACGCAGTATGCTCTAGTGGAATTTTTCCAACTTTATTTGGATCGCGTCCAAAAGCGCAATTTTCGCTATCACATGAATAATTTCCACCATCTAGGTTTGGTACGCCAAGCCTAACAATCATGTCATACGCATCAACAGCTGGATCAGTTTCAACTTTTCCACCTACAGGCGGACAATACGAGCTTGAAGTTGTAGCAACTTTTTGGCAAGGCGGAACGTGGGCGGCTCCCCAATGGGCGTAAATCGGGCTATACGCAGATGCAAGCTCTACAAAATAGTATCTTGCAGATCTTATAGAGCTAACAACACTTGGAATCCGTGAGTAAAATATTGGCATTAGCCTTGTTATTCCACCTTCGGCAACAGCCTCGTAAATAATATCGGCTTTTGATAAACCAGAACTTGGCCTTGCGACAACATAATTATTAACCATAACCGCAATTGGCTTATTATTTTGGAATTTTTTTGCTTCATCTTTTGAAAAAATCATCCCATTTATTGGATTTTCAAAAGTCTCACCTTTTGAAACAATTCCGCCAGAATCTGGACCATTATTATTTGCCTTATCGGCTAGTGGATTAATTAAACTTCCACCAGAAAAAGCAAACGCATAAACCAAAGCAGAAATTAAAATTACAGAAACTACAGATAAAATTCCAACAACCTTCTTTTCTTTGCCGTTAACATTTGAAGTTCCGTTGGAAATAACACGTACGACGTCTTCCTTTTTCGAAGGGCTCTGAACTAAACTACTTACGGAATCTAGTCCCTTTTTGGGCTGGTTGTTTGTAATATCTTCTTCATTCATTGAGTACATTTTAGCGTCACTTAGGAGTGCAAGTCAAAGACGAAATCATGTAACAACTTAATCAAACTGGGCCAGTAGCAGTTGATTAGGTTTTGGCGTTAAAGAATCTTTGTGATATAGCTATAAATTGCAATCCATGAGAGAGAATTACAAGAAACATCATAATGGGGTATAAAAGCGTGAAAGGTAACAAAGTTCTCGCATAAATAATAGGTTCACTAAAAAAATATATTGGGATCAGAATGAAGGCGTAAAAAACTAAACGAAAGATATTCATAACTACTTGATCTTTTTTTAGGAAAATGGATTTAACTTGTATCTCGCCAAATGCATCGCCGGTTGGCTTCCCAAATAAAAAAAGGGCGACATTAAAAATAAGAAATAGCATAGTTATAAAAAATATAATAACGAACATTCCAAGCGATCCCCAGAAATAGTTAGTCAGTACTTTGGCATCCCAGAAAAATTCTACCCTATCCATATACCACGGATTAGTAATTATCTCTTCTAGTCTAAACCACCCGACTATAATAATGCCAATAAGAAACATTATATTGAAGTAGAGTATATATTTGAACCTTATTTTTCTTTCAAGGTATTTTGATAGTATCATCTATTTCGATCAAAATTTCGAAATTACTAATTACTGCAGGCTTCTTTTGGCATTTGGATCGTTTTGCTGACGTCAGCAAAATGATCTGATGTATTTGTTTCGAATTCTCACAAGCTACTTTCGCTTTACTTATTGCGTTCTCAAAATTTTCCCAACGGTCATATCCAAGTAACTTTTGCAATTCTCTCGCATACCAGAATTCAACTCCATCTTTTTCACGAACACAACCTTCAAAGTTTGTATGTAATTTAACGATTAATTCTTTCTCCATAAATATGATTCTATACAGTAAACAAGGTTAGAACAACTAATTGACTCATGATATTATTGATTCGGACATGTCAAAATCAAAAACTAAAAATACTAGAGAATTAAGACGTGAGGTTGAAGCCTTAAGGGCACAATTGAAATCGGGAGGACTTGCGCCTACTAAAAAAGAGTTGCCTTCCAAATTCCAAGATGCTGGAGTTTCATCAAAATCGTCAACTACCGACGCTAAACTTATTAAAAAGGATTTTGTTAAAACAATTATTTTGTCTATTTTTGCATTTGGCATAATAATTTCACTTTGGTTTTTTAAAGTTAATCTTTCATTTCTATAAATCTATACTGCAAAGCTTCGGCTAAGTGATTGATAGAAATTGAGCTTTCCCCTGCAAGGTCTGCAATTGTGCGCGCGACCTTTAGAATTTTATAATAGGCGCGCGCCGACAATCTAAAATTAGTCACGGCTTTTGACATTAGTGCTTTCTGCGAAAATCCAAGATCACAAAACCTTTTAATATCTGAACCATTTAAGTCAGAATTGCTGTAAACATTTTCAATGTTTTTATATCTTTCGGCTTGCAAATCACGGGCTTTTTGAACACGCTTTTTTATTTCCAAAGATGATTCAAGCTCACCAGCATTATCTTCGAAAACATCAAGTTCAGAAACAGAAATCATTTGGCAAGCAACGTGCAAATCAATTCGGTCAATTATAGGGCCACTTAGTTTTTCTTGATATTTTTTAACTCGATATTGTCCACAACTACATACCTTTTGAGGATTCCCAAAGTGTCCACATGGACAAGGATTAGAAGCAATAACAAGCATGAAATTGCACGGAAATATAACAGCACCTGAAGCCCTGCTAATTCTAATTTCATGATTTTCAATTGGTTGCCTTAAGGCTTCAATATGTTCCCTTGGAAGTTCTGGGAATTCGTCTAAAAACAAAACCCCACGATGAGCCAAAGAAATTTCACCCGGCACAATTGGATTTCCACCGCCTATAAGGCCTGCCTTACTTGTCGAATGATGAGGTGATCTAAATTGCCTAGAAACAATAAATGGTTGCTCTTTTTTCAGATGCCCTGCAATAGAATATATTTTTGTAACTTCAAAGGCTTCTTTTTCGTGAAGTTTGGGCAAAATCGATACTAGTGCTTTTGATAAAAGTGTTTTCCCAGTTCCAGGAGGACCTATTAAACTAATATTGTGTCCACCAGAAGCCGCAATTTCCAAAGCCCTTTTTGCTACAGCCTGCCCTTTTATATCTTTAAAATCAATATCAAACTTCTCATCAAAATTAAGGTCATCAATATATTCAGAATATGAACGAATTTTAATTATATCTATATTTTTCTCTTGATTTATATCATCAACAACATCACTTAAAGTTTTTATTGGCTTAGCATTTAAACCTTTTACGAAAACAACCTCTAGCGAATTTTCTTCTGGCAAAAAAATATATTCAAAATTATCCTTTGCAAAAAGTGATAATGGTATAACACCCGCAACTTTATTTACATCACCATTCAGCGAAAGTTCGCCAATTATAAAATACTTAGAAATATCTTTAGTTAAAAAGCCTGATGCAACTAAAATTCCTATTGCAATTGGTAAATCATAAAACGCACCTCTTTTTGGAAGATCAGCAGGTGCTAGATTTACAGTAATCTTTCGATTCGGAAATTGATATCCTGAATTTTTTATTGCTGACCTAACCCTTTCTTTTGCTTCATCAATTTCTTTAGCAGGAAGCCCAACAATTATAAAACTAGGGAATCCATGATAATCGATATTTACTTCAACTTCGACTAAATGAGCGTCAAGCCCTACAATTGCACCTGTATAAACCTTACTAAACGACATATACTAAACATATCAATTAAAATTAAACCAACGATAAAATTTGTTTTTTGATTTATTAAAAATTCTCTAAAAAAAGATTAAATATTTTTGAACATCACAAGTGCTTAGCAACATTTTCATTATGTTCCTCTAGAGTTTCTGCATATCTTGTAACACCGTCAGTTCCTGTTATATAAAACCAATATGGAGTTTCCATATAATTCACAACGGCCTCGACTGAATTTAAACTCGGGTTACAAATTGGGCTTGGTGGCAAAGCTTTATTCAAATAACTATTGTAAGGGGATTTAATATTTTTTAAATCTTCACGCGTAACCTTTGGCCACCAATTCCCACTATAACCTTTTGCATATTGAACAGTTGCATCTGCTTGAATCGCCCAATTACTTTTCCATCTTTTGATTAAAATTCCAGCGACTTTTGGCCTTTGCTCATGAATGTTCATTTCTCTTTCTAAAATTGAAGCAACAATCATAACTTCGTCTTTTGAAAGTCCACGAAGATTAGCTTTTGCAAATAATTCTTCTGAAACTTTTTTATCAAATGTGTTTCTCATCCACGAAGCTAAATTCGCGGGGTCATAGCTTTTATCGACGATATAAGTATCCGGAAACATATACCCCTCTTTTATGTAAGCACTTTTTGAAAATTTATCTGCAAAGTCAAAACCCATTTGTTTCTCGAGATAATCTTTATATTCTTCAGTACGCCAACCTTCTATAAATGTTAATTTTCTTTCAAAGGAGCCTTTCTGAAAAATATCTATTAATTTGGAAAACGTTAAGTCTTTTGTTTCAATCTCATAATATCCAGCCTGAATTTCTTTTCTGGGATTTAAATACATGTATGCTTTTAGCATAAGCGGGAATTTTATAAGTTCTTGTTTTTTTAAATATTCGCCGACTTGGCTTACGCCCATGCCCTTTTCTATAACTAGTTTAATTTTTCCAGAAGACGCAAACTTTATTGGTGCATTAATTTCATTCAAATAATATGCATAAACCAAAACTGCAGATATAATGGCAACAAGAAAAAGTCCAGAAAAAATAATTATTAATTTGCTTACTAGTGTTTTTTGGGGCTTTTCTTCAATTAATTCCATGAGTATTAGAAGATTAGCATTATGAATAAAAATGATCTACGGTTTTTGTTAAAAGATAAAACGAATTGTACTAATGAGGATATTAAACTTTTAAAATCAGGCTATCCGCTTGCATACATTATTGGATATGTGGATTTTTTGAACTGCAAAATCAATCTTAATCATAAAGTTTTAATTCCAAGACCAGAAACTGAATATTGGGTTTCTAAAATTATGCCAGAGATAAAAAATTTAAAATCAGGCAGAATATTGGATATTTTTTGCGGATCAGGATGCATTGGAATTTCGTTGCTTTACGAAAATCCAAATATTCATGTGACTTTTTGTGATATAGATAAAAACGCGATTCTTCAAACCAAAGAAAATTTAATTGTGAACGAAATAAACGAAAGCAGATATGCAGTAATAAAATCAGACCTATTTGGAAATATCAAAGGTAAATTTGATAATATTTTTGCAAATCCACCATACGTCGGAGTTAACGATGAAGTCGGCGAAGAAATCAAACACGAGCCAAAGCACGCAATATATAGCGAAAATGGCGGAATGTATTTAATTGAAAAATTTCTTAACGCAGCAAAAAACTACCTTAATTCTAACGGAACGATCTATTTCGAGCCCTGTTTCGAGAAAAATCGCGGAGATACTTAAATCTACCTACTCCGCCGATTTTTCTTGCGATCAGTACGGAAAAGATAGATTCGCGAAAATTAGTCAGAAAGCTTTCTGATTCCAAAACCTACTAATACAAGCCCTATCGATAAACCAAGTGCGAAAACATTTTCACCACCTGTTGTAGGAAGCTTCGTGATTTTAGCTTTGGATGTGCCTAAAACTTTACCTAAAGTTATACAAAAGTTTGCAGAATCTGCAGAGTCTTCTGATTTTTTAAGATCATCAACTCTTTTACCTTTTGCTGTAACAAAGTTTGATAAACAAATTTTGTCGCTTTTTGGCGAAATTCCGTCGTTTTCTATTTTAGTTTTAAACGTAAAGCTCTTTTTTTCACCAGGTTTTAAATCACCAACTTCAAATTTGATTTCTTTGCCATCTTTTCTGTCATCTCCATCACCACTTGAATATACTATAAACATAGGTAATTCATCGTACATATTAATATCTTTGATTTCTATATCTCCAACATTTTTGACAGTTATTTTGAATTTAACAGTTTCTTTTGATTCAAAAATATACGGATTAGAACCACTATTTGGACTTATATTGCTTTCATATTCACCACTTTTTGGATTGTAGATTGTTTTATCAATTTCAAGAGCTGGATTATCTGCAATATTTATACAAGTTTCTCCACCGCCATATTGTGTGGTACAAATTTGCTTCGCAAATGATGCAGTGGAAAATCCACCAAACATTGCGATTGTTAAAACAAAGATCGAAAAGCCTTTTATAATTGCTTTCATTTATATATATTTTCTGGGCAGAAAACGGGGCAGTAACTTAAATAACAAGCGAAATAATACTGGCTATAGGATGCTTTGTCAACACACAAAATAGTATAAAAAGCTTGAATATACGGGCATTATACGGTTCCCACTATAAAACATATGTGTCCTATTTGCAGTTATGTTATCATAATAGGCAATTATGCTAAGAATTGAAGAAGAATTATATCAACATAGCGAACACGGAGGGAATGTTGCCTTTGAGTCTGCGATAGATTATGAGAATACCATTCTTTCGAAAGGACTAACTTGTACATCTGCAAGATTGACACTTTCAATAACCACTTGTTAGAATAAGTACGTGGATTATTCAATTAATTTTAATGAAGAAAAAAATCAGTTATTGAAAGAATCCAGAAAAATATGCTTTGATGATATTGTTAATGCGATTGAAAAAAAAGAATTGGTGGGCAATATTCCTCATTTTAATCAAAAGGAATACCCGAATCAGTTTTTGTTTTTAGTAATTATTGATCACTATGTTTACGTAGTACCATACGTTATAAATAAAAGTAAGAATGAAATATATTTAAAAACATTATATCCAAGCCGTAGGTTTAATAAGTTATATGGAGATAAAAAATGAAAAAACAAATAAAAGATCCATTTGATGGATTAGTATTAGATAAATATGAGCAAGCAATAGAAGACTCTATTGTGGCTGATGGTGATTATTTCTCAATATCGGATGCCCAAAAAGACGACTTCGCAAAAATAGCCAAAATGCATAATCAGTTTCAGGTATCAAAACGAATAAACATTAGAATAAATAATCAAGATTTAGCAAAGGTAAAATCAAAAGCAAAGCACAATAATATTCCATACCAAACACTAATAAGCTCAATTGTGCACAAATACGCGAATGGGGAAATTGGCGTAAGTTTATAAAGCCACTGAAATGAGCCCAGCTCCTTACTTGCGAAAATGCGCCTTCGTGATAGATTTCCCTTACTATGCAAACAACAACAATTATTTTAAAATCAACTAAATCAGTAATAGATGACCTTTACAGTAGTATATCAACGCCAAAACAACTAAAAGGCAAAAACATAGACGATGTAATAAAGTCATCAAAACTAAGACATTTTTCGACTTATAATTTACATTGAAAATAACTTCGAATTAATGAAACAATTAAAGTTTGACCATTTTTATAAAAATGTGATATTGTACAAAGTATGCAAAGCATATCCGCAACAAAAGCAAGAGAAAAGTTTTCTGAAATTTTAAGCAAGGTGGCGTATACAAATCATGTGTTCGTGATAGAAAGGCAAGGCGTACCTTTAGCAAAGCTTGTAAAAGTTGACCAAAGCGAAAAACCAAATGAAATGAAAATTAACTCCGCAAAAGGATTTTTTGAAAAAATAAAAAAACAAAATGGATTCACAAAAGGACCGAAAGATCTTGTAGTTAAGCTTGATACATATCTTTATAATGGCTGAAAGTATCTTTTTAGACGCTAATTTTTTAATTGCTATTCATAAAACAAACGATTCATTGCATCAAAGTGCAATGGACTTAGCTAATATAATCGATAAAAATAACCTCAAAATGGCCACTTCTAATTATGTCATTTTAGAAGTTCTGACTGTTTTATCACAACGAATTAGTAAATCAGTAGCTATAAAAGCCAGCAATCTATTACTATCTAAAGATAGCCCAATAACCCAAATTCATATAGATACAGACCTTGATAATAAAACGTTGGAATTATTTAAAACAATAAAAAACAAAAATATAAGCTATGTAGATTGTAGTATTATTGCCGTGATGAAAAGTGAAAATATAAAGCTATTAGCGACTTTTGATAAAAAAGACTTTAATTCATTACAAAAAATACACAGCTTTAAAATTTACCCATAAAAAGGACTTTCTTCAGATTTAATCTTTCTTTTATATACCGTTAACGCTAGCCCGATGATGTAGATGACTAAAATTGCGTACCCTAAAAATTGTAAGTACTGTGGCCAGAATATAATCACATACGTAGCAGAAGTAGAAGGAACAATCCAAGAATTCGCCCAGTTTTTTGCTAAAACATGATCGGCGTTAGCTTTTTTACATGTAATTGAAGTAGTGATTCCAAGCAAACATGAATCCTTTTCATATAGGCCCCAACCATTTTCAAAAGATTGGTTCAAAATAATAAGACCGTCGTCTAAATATTCAGTAGAATCAGATTCAACTTTTTCAACACTAACTTCATATTTATAAATCGCCTTTTTATTTGCCCTTGATATAGTAATTCCATTTGTATCTAATAATTCTTGTTCAGATTTTGTTACAAAAATACTTTTTAACCACGTATACGGAATATATTTGAAAGTAACCGAATTCAAATAATTCTCTGTTGCATGATTTCCAGCCGAACTATTTAAAATACTTAAATTGTATGCATCGACAAGAGGATACGGAGGAACAAGATATGATTTAACATCTTCGTTAAGTCTTTCACGTACGACACACCTATCGTTATTTTGTGCCCCAAGACAAACTTCGATTCTTTTTCCACTAACATTTTGTGAATCAACATTAAGTATATATCCAGAATTTGGATTAACACCTTTAGTTTCAATCAAGTCACAACTTATTGCATCTATTGCTGAATATAAATAACGATATGAGTTGCCAATAGCCTCTAGTTTTCTCCCATATGATATTTCGTTATAATTATCACAATTTTCAGCAATTGGATTGAAAAAATTACTACCCGGTAAGTAAACTTTATCAAAAACAGACAATTCCGAAATATCGACAAAAACTGGAAGCTCGGCATTTGATAGATCAATAGTTGATGCTTCAGATAATTTTTCATTTATTGGGCTAGCACCAAAAAGATTCGTAACATCATACCTTGTAAGTTTTATATCCTTAACTGTTGCATAATTTTCTGAATAAGGATCATACGAATCAACAGCTAAGACGAACTTTTTACTAACGCCGCCTTTAACGTATACATAATCTTCATAGTGTTTAAACTCTCCTGAGCTTAAAGGTGAATCATAATATTTTTTATTAATACAATTTTGTGATTTTAAATCCAGTAGACAGTATGATAATTTCGCATTCGTTGAATTCAAATATTCAAATTCAACTTTATATAAAGAGTTTCTGTCGTCATTTAGCTCTCCGGGAAAATCTAAACAAACACTATTTAAACTAGCACTTATCTTTACACTCCCAGGATACTTTTCGTAACTTTTACCGGATTGTCCAAAGTCACCTGCACAATCTGTAACTTGAGCATCGTAAATTTTGTCATCAAAGCTATTTTCTTCAGCAGAAGATGTATCAACTATATAAGCAAGGGAATCATTTTTAAGTAAAAAATAATTCTCATTTTTTAAGTCAACAGGATTTAGATCAATTAACAGTGATTGATTTTTAAGCAATCCAGGGACTTTTTGTTCGATTATTGAATCAATTCCCCAAATTACATTCGATTTAGAATCAACTATCTTTGGACTTATAACTTCTAATTTCAAAATGCTATCTTCATCAACTGTAATTTTTGTTGGGACAACAGGAGTATTCTGAACATATGGCGGGACGTAAAGTAACGCATTATTATCAGAGATATTTAAATCTAGTTTAGTAGAGTTATAAATTTTTTCTATAGAGAATTTATCATCTACAAATGGTATGTAATTAACTTCACCGTGATTAATAGTAGCTACACTTGCAAATAAAGAAGAAGGATCTAGATAACTAAAGTTGTATTCTGGGTTGTTTTTTTGATATATAGCAGGCAATTCAATATCTTCCGTTTCATTTTCTGACGGTTTTACGGTATATATAGTTATATTTCCAAAGTCTTTTACCTCGGTTACTTTTTCTCCAAGGGAATCCATTAATATCTTAGTTTGATCATGGAATAAAGATCTAGCACCATAAGGGACAATTACATCTTTATCAAAATAGAAATAACCAATATTATATTTATCGATTAAAAAACTTAATAAATTAGAATCATTATTGTATATTGCATATTGGATTTCGTTGTAGAACTGCTCATTATACTTACTCCAAGGGTCAAAAGCTCTAGCGATTACCGGCTGGGGAATTCCATACCAAACATACCCGCTTCCACGAAAACCCCAATTAGTAAAATACCAACCCCAATAATTTGGCTCAGGCAATATAACAACCTTATGCATATCGTTCTTCCCTGATAAATACTCGAATGATTCCGTATAATATTTTGGCATATGAACCTTTAATCGATCATATATAAATTGCCCCTGAAAAACCGGGAAGATAAAGATTACTTGAGAAATTAATAAAGCAAATAAAACAAAAACATGAATTATTTTTGCTTTATAGAGTTTTAATATCGAAGAGATATATATAAAGCCAAGTCCTAACAAAATTGAATATGACAAAATCGCAGGGATTACAAATTTTGTAAATGGAAATCTAAACGCTTCTCGAAAGAGATCGAAGTTTTCCCTAATTAAGTTAAAAATAAATGCAGTAGGAAAATTGTCGTTTATAAGCATAAATACTGCACCAATAAATACTAATATTGGACCAATCACGATAATTTTCTTTTTAAATATGGATAAATATAGGGCAGATATAAAACCAAGAAGAATGATCCCGAAATTAATATAAGCAATTAATAAAAGATTTTGATTTTCTAAATGAAAAATCCATTTAGAAAACATTAGTTCAGAAATATTCGATTTAGCATCATAATCAACATTTTGGAACCAAAAGCCCTTCAATATCGCGACGTTTTTTATGGTTCCCATTTCGCGATTTAACCAAAAAACATCTTCAGACACAATTTCATTTGTCCTTGAATCTAATACGTTTTTACTATTCGAGACAGTAGAATATACAAAACTTGACAACCAATATGAATTAATTATTAAAAAAGAAAATAATAATACAGATAATGGCTTAATATTATTTTTTATATTACTAAATAAAATACCTAGAGCAAAAGCGATCAAAATAGATAAATATACAAAAAAATTCGTAATAGTAATAAATGTTGGCATTAACAGTACGTTAAGGATCGACCAAGTAAGCAAATCTTTTTTACTTTTGTTATCAACATATTTATAAAGCCAGACTAAACATAATGGTAAATAGCCATAAAAAGTTGTAAATGTCTCATGCGGAGTATAAAAATTTTGGACAGTTCCCAAATTTAGCAAATAAAACCAGCTAGATAAAATAGCCCCTATTCTAATTGTGCTTTCTGGAAGTGTGAAAATTTTTGAGAAAAATAATTTTGAAAGAAAATACGTACCAATTGTCCCTATTAATAACATCGCAAAAGTGTAGACCCATCGCAAATCCATGACTGGAACAAAAAAGATTTTATTTAATATAAACATTTGGGACAGCCCAATTAAATCTGTACTCTTTTGCATAATTGGTGTGATACCAAGTCCCTGAAAAGACTGCCAAGCTCCATGGAAAAGCTTTATGAAACTGACCTTAAAATTAAGCTCTGGCATTACAACATCCCAACCTAAAAGCCATGTTCCTGGTTTGTAGTTTGTTATTACAATTGCCAAAAAAGGTATTAATAGGAGTATTATTGCAAATGTATCTTTAGGAATTTTTTTGAGCCAAGCTAATCTCATATAATTATGATTCTATCAGTTATAGATTCAACGTGTTTGCATATTTCTTCCCTATTTCATTCCATGATCTAAGTTTTAATAATTCAGCAGTGAAAGCCTGTGCCTTTAAGTTATTTTCTCTGTGTTCAGAAAAATATTTTACACTATTTTCAAGGCCTTCTGACATTAATGGGAAAAATATCTCTTTTCTGTGTAGACCAACAATTTTCATTGCTTGTTGAAAATCAAGGTTTTTTGCATATCCACCAAGGTGATCTGAAAGAATGAATGGCTTTTTGTAACTTAATACAAAGCTAAAAGGCCCACTGGCACTAATCATTACTCTATATGGCAGTATTATTAGATCTGAAGCAGCAAAGTAAGTTTCAATTTCATTTTCTGCTACAAATCCAGTTAATCTTATTTTTGTATTATGCTCACGAGCTATTTCTTCAATCTTATTTATCATTCTCAAATATACTGGATTATTTTTGTGATTTCTGCTCCAACCGCCTGCCATTATTAATGTTACATCCGATGGAAGCTTTTTCTTTTCCATCAATTCTGCAAATTTTGCAACAATCCAATCGCTGCCCTTGTACCAAGCCATAAACCCAAAAGACATCATTACGAATTCGTTTTTCGGTAAATCTAATTTTGTTCTGGCCTGTGACTGAGTTATTTTATGTTTTCTGACTTCTGCGCCATGAGTTATAGCAATTATTTTTTTACTTAGTGGAACATACTTGAGTATTTTTTGTTTTAAGTGCTCTTCAAATACTATTGTTTTGTTGCTTGCTAATACGGATGCTAGATATACAGCTCGTACTAAATGGCTAAATATATTATTTTTAAGGCTATGCTTTCTAACGCCTAATTGTCCCGAAACTTCATTCATGTCTAATACAACGTGATGTGATATAAAGTAAACCTTTTTTCCTATTAATCTTAGCAAGAACATAAAAATAGGCATCATACCGACAATTAGTTTATTTAAACCAAAGAGGCTGAATTCAAATGCAATTACTACATCTTTATATGAAGGGTTAGACAAGATTTGAAAGAAAAGCTTTGCAAAAAGCAAAATATCGTCACGTTTCCAAAACCTTTTAACTCTTTTATTACCTTCTTTATAACTTTTATATCCGTGTAATTGATCAGCCAATACTAAATAAGAAGGCCTATGCTCTCCTTTGGATTCCATAGCACTATCTATGGCATTCAATGTATTTTTAGTATAACTAGCCACACCACCAAACTTACTACCGTGAGTACTGCCTTTAGGTGGATAACTAGATATAACAATTATTTTTTTCATGATAATTCGAGTTTAACCTTCAAAAAAGAATTTAAATATTAAAGTCGAACGGTCTGCGGATAATGAATGAAAATGCTTTTTTCCCAAAAATAAGGGATAAGTGCTTGCTTGCGCATGCACGGGCATAAACAGACATCAATCCGCAGACCAATTCGCATTACGCTACTTGTTATTAAATCTCCACTCGGGAATTAGGGACAGGTCCCAGTGTGAGGCGCTCCATTCTTGGAAACCTGAACAATAGCACTTGTGCCATTGCCATTTACGGTTTTCATAAGAATCTGAGCTCCCTTGGCTCCTATCTCTGCCTCATAACAGAGTTGTACGCCGGTATCGCCTTGCACACCCATCATTGTGACTGAGTATCCAGGAGAGATATCGTATTCATACAATCTCGGGCCGCCTTTCCAGGTCGTGGCATCAGTATCGATATAGTCGGTTCTGAGCTGATAGATACCTTCGCCAGGGAAAGATCCTTCGTAAAGCGGTGCAGGCAAAAGAGTCATGACTTCGTCAAGAATGACGTTGTCGGTCACGACACGTGTCCAATCACCTGCCGGCACTGCGATTGTCAGCACAGAAGTGCTCCGAACCTTAAGCTTCTCTTCAAGAAGAATCGCAAGCAAGATGCTTCGGTCCCCAGCAGTAGTCTGACTCACAAAATACTCCCAGCGAGCACGACGTTCAGTTGATGTCTCAACAGTCGAGGTCACCACTTTAACCGTCATGCTGATTGGGCTAGTAACTACAGGCGTCACAGGCTTCGTCACTACGATCGCTGGGGGGGCTACTTCGCACCCTGGGATTTGCTCGCCTGGGGCGAACAGTCTCAAGGTCAAACCTTGTCCTGCAACGATCGTATTTCCTGGGCAAAGCATGCCATTAGCGGTGTCAGCTCGCTCATTCTGCTTGAGAATGTAATCCGAATCCGGACCATTCTCATCGAGAAATGCACAGCCTTCACGGCTTTCATCGAGCTTCGTATACCCGGGAACATCTTGTGGGCATACAAATGTTTGGGCGGCGACCCTTGCGGGTGCCATCGCTACCACGAGGGTAGCTACAAGGGCAATTGCCCATCCGAACAACCAACTGAGATTTTTCACTGCGTGCCTCCTTAGGCTTGCGTATAGGCGAACCCCTATGGGTTGCCTCTAAAAAAAGGGTTGCGCTGAAGTAAAAGCCGCATTAAATTAGTAAGTTTGTTTCTTCCTTACTTAATGCGACTTTCACTTGTCACGTTCCTTTTTTATTTTTTTTAGTAGCGTATTGCGTGTATGAATCTTAATTGTTGAAGGCAATTGCGCATTAGCAATTGTTTCTTCGATTTAGAGACATACTATTTAAACGTGCTCGAGGCTCTCGCCTCTTACACTACCGTTTTTGTGCTAAGCACAAAAACGTAATGTGCGTTCTGATTGCTCAGAACATCAACCAACAAACGCAATGTTTATTGGTTTTAATTAAGATAGAACCTTAAATTTATTTATATAGTTCTACCTTAGTTAAATCGCGAGATTCTACCTTAAAATCAACAAAACGTCAAGACTATAGGCTACGAGTATGTTACTCCAAGGAATTGAGAATTTCCCCAATTAGAAATCGAATTTTCTGCAAGTTGAACATAGACCTCACTAAATAGCATATTTGGCATAAGCCCACTAGCAGGAGCTTTTAAATCTGGAGCTGGACCCCATGCGAATATAGGCCTTGTTTCCCAGGTAAAATGCCTTGGATCTCGAACTCCGTCAAAATGATAAAAATCGCCAGGAACAGAATATTGGGCCCATCTTCCGACATTTGTATGTACACTGTTACGCATTTCTACCTGCCTTGTTCCGGTAACAGACAAAAGATGCATACATCCATCAGTCTTACATGAATTTATTAAAATATTGCCACTTGGTGTACTTCTATCGGTCTCAGAAAAAAGAACTTCGAAAGCTTTTGCACAATCAACAAAATTGCAGTATTGTATATCCGCAAAACCAACGCCCTGGAGATCAATTCCCTGCCTTGCCGTAACAATATCAACCCTTGCAGCCTTAAGCATTCCAACAGCATTTGCATAAACGCCATCAGATGTCAGATTTTCGGCTTGGCTTCTTATAATTCTTGCAGTATCTGTCCAGTTAAAAATTGCTAAAGCATCAAGCGTATGCCCTTTTATATCTTCCAAATATGCACCATGTAAATTCTGTGCAACAATTCCTGCACTTTCTGAATTTGTAAATTCACAGTTGAAAACTCTTACAACGCCTTTTCTTTTACCATCTCTTTCTGGCATTCCTGTAGAATATCTATGATTGTAGCCTGCTTCACCAGGGCCGACAGCTAAAATAAGTGAGTCCCATGGGCTTTTTGGAGGCATTTTATTTCCACTTGGAACACCCTCTAAACCGCCGTCAAAAGTTATATTGTTAAAATGTAATTCACCAGAAAGGTCCTCAACATAAATAATATTATTCACACCAAAAGTACCCCAAATATGTTCACCATTAGCATCTCTTTGAAGACGTGACATTTCTGGCGTCAACTTCAAAACACTACCATTATCATGGCCTTTCATTGAAACCTTAGCACCTTCTGGAATTTTAAATGTGATTGGCCTATCTACTATCATTTGCCCTTCTGGAAGAGTCACAAATTCTAAAAACCCAGTACTTAAAGACCTCTCAATTGTGACATTAATGTTGTTCAATAACACATCAATCGTATATTCTTCTGGCATTGGTGTTTGATTTGGAGTTTCAATTGGAGAAGTTATCAGTATAGGAGGAGTATCAGTAGGAAATAGAGTAACAGTTGGCAGAGGCACTGCTGTAGCAGCAGGCTGTGCTACTGCACATGGTGTAGGACTATTAAAAAGTCTGCCAAACCAATAAGGGACAGATGCAGCACCTGCACCAACAACCACACCAGTCATAAAAATTCTTCTACTATTTAAAATAGGTTCGCTATCATTATTACTATTATTTAAACTTTCCATAATTACCTGTCAAAGCATCTATCATATACGATAAAAGCCTTAAAAGGTACCCCAAGAGAAAAGTTTTTGTAAAAAATGAAATGCCGAAGCAAATCATGAACTTTCCTCTTGGGAAATGGGTACCTAGGTTAATACTAGAAAGGGCCTGCTGTGCAAGTTTCGCCTGGCTGTAAAAACCAATAACTAACCGACAGGTTAGCCACTTGATCTCCTGCGCAGGATCTAACAGCGTTTTGGCCATTCCACCAATCCACAGCTCGGTTCGCAGGAACCGTTATGGATTGAGCTAATTGCCCAGTCCAGCCGCAGCCAGTGGTCCCAATTCGGGTCCAACCGTTCACAGAGGCGATGCCATCTGTGGCAAGTGGATCCTGACAAGGAACCGGTGTCGCGGTAGCTGTGGGTGTCGCCGTTGCCGGAACACTTGTTGCCGTCGCTGTCTGCGTTGGTGTACTCGTTGGAGTAACAGTCGGCGCGTCAGTCGGCGTCTGCGTCGGCGTACTCGTCGGAGTCACGGTCGGTGCATCGGTCGGCGTGACTGGCGGTGCAATCGGTGTATCTGTCGGCTTCGGCGTAGGGATTGGTGTCCCATTTGCTAAGCACACTGTGCCATCAATTAGATCCCACAAACTATGCGGAACCATATTCGGAACAACATGCGGATGACATGCGATTGCGCTAAATGCAACGATCTTTACTCCTGTAGGGATAACGTATCCTGGAACACCTTCTGTATCCCACCCACAGCCTGGTTCTTGAATGCGTTCCCAATCGGTTTCAACACCAATGCCATACTTCAAAGCTGGGTTCAAACAAAGAACCGGTGTTGGGGTTGCCGTGGCGGTTGCCGTCATTGTTGCCGTCGCAGTTGCGGTCGGTGTTGCCGTAACGGTTGCCGTCACAGTTTCCGTCGCAGTTGCGGTCGGTGTTGCCGTGGCGGTTGCCGTCACAGTTGCCGTCGCTGTTGCTGTGGCTGTCACGGTGGCGATTTCCGTCACAGTTGCGGTTGCCGTGTTCGTCGGTGTCGCGGTTTCTGTCGCTGTTGGGTTCGGAATTGGAATTCCATTGCCTTGGCACACCTCGCCGTCAACCATTCTCCAAAAACTCAAACCAAGCATGGCAGGTACAACCAACGGGTTACAGGCAATACTCTCGTATGCCACAATTTTGACTCCACTCGGAATCGCAAAGCTTGGCACACCACTCGTAACGAACCCACAACCACCGCCGGATATCCGGGTCCAGTCCGATTGACTTCCAATACCCTCCTGCTTGGCAGGGCTTTGGCAATTCGGATCCTCCGGGCCCATCACCAGCGGCAGATAAATCTGCGTTGTTGTAGCCTCCTCCACGAATCTCATGGCACTTGCAACGTTTTGAAAAACCATTCCGAACATAACGACTAAGCACGTGACAACATACTGAAGCTTAAACATTCTATCCTCCTGGCATGGGCGAAGCTTGTGCCTCGCAAGAAAAAAAAAGGGTTTGCGAAAGTCTAAATGACGCAAGCAGACCTACCTCTTCAAATTTGAGATAATCCTGACTGCGCCAATTAGTTTAGTTCGCTTTTCTTTATTCTTTAGCCAATTCGGTTTTCTATCTTCTATCTATTATTAACCCAATAACCTCGTTAAGAGGTTAAGGTACCCGTATGAATATGAAACATCGGGAAAACGTTCAGCAATTGAACGCATCCTTTGTAAAATTCATACTATGTGAAAAGAACTTAGCTAACGAAGCGAATTGCCTCCTTAGCTGATTGAAAGGAAAGCCCTTCAATCAAATTTAATTAAGCTGTTTCTATCTACCACCCATCCCATATATTTCTGTATATATAGACAAGTGCAAAATAAAAACAGCTGGCACAGATTATGATTTTAGATTTTGGTTTTTTATTCGCAAAAATTCGCGAACCAAAAAATGAGTCACTGTTATGTGGCTCTCACAACCTGTGCCGAACTGCACTACGCTTGATAAAACTTGCTACTTTTCCGAAGGAATTTCGAGGGCTTGATTGTTCCACGTGGGGTCAGCATCTACTTCTCCATAGACTGGTAACACAATTTTGGTGCCTGGAAACCATTCCACCCATCCCTCGTTGTTTGTTAGGCTCACGACGACCAATGGTTGGCCGTTTTGAACCAGCTGAAATCTGATTTTTGGCACCAAAGGCACCGAAAGCGTCGGCGTGATGGCCAATGTTGGTGTAGCCGGGGCGGCGGACGTATCTGCAGCTTGTCGGGTTTCTGTGGCATCGACAGATACCGGATTCATAACGGATACTGCGGCCCCAAGGCCAAGAGAAACTCCTAGGTAGAAAAGACCTACGACACAAATGACCGAAATAGTCTTTAGCCACTTGTTTTTCTCTCTGAAACCGAGGGTACCGAGCAACACGGCGAGCATCACGATAATCGCGATTAACAAAATCACTGTAAAAGCTGATTCGCTTTGGCCGCTCTCATACGCGAATGTGACCCAACTCCAAGGGAACCCAAGAGTCCAGCTCCACGCCAGTTTGGCCACAGGGATCAAAAATGACTCCCATAATTTACGAACCAAACCAAGCCAAGCTTCAATGGATAAAATCACGAATGCTACCGTTGTCCAAACTATAAGTCTTATGAAGTTGTCTTTCACTGCAGTTCTCCTTGAACTAGTTTTTTTGACCATGGGAAAACCCCAAGGTCTTTGTTCGTTTGTTCTCTATTAATAGCAGAACGCACTTTTTGGAATGTTTTTTATCCCAAAGAGTGCGTCCTAAAATTTTAGAGAACTCTATTTATCAAATATTTATCTGCGTAGTGCAGTGTATTTTCTCAGATTTCTAATAAACCTCAGCAACTGAGGAAATTATATTTTCTAAGTAATACTATTTAAAAGAACTTGACTAACGAGCGATTTACTCCTTAGCCGGTTGAAGGATTTCCCGTCCTGCCCTTCGGAAAACCCTTCAATCGTTTTTCAATTTCTATTTAGTTTTTAATTTAATGATCTTTATCCTGTTAGGCTAAAAGAAATAAGTTGTGGCCGAACAGGACCCTTTCACTTAAAAAGCTATGGGCTATTCAAGTGAAGGCGATAATACTATGGGGTAGTTAAGATGTCAAGGGGGGGCTTAATGTCCCACAACATATGCGACAACAGTAAGTAGACTGTTGTTATGCACATTAACCCTGAATTAATAATAAATACCCTTAGGCTAAATAATTACGATATCAAAATAACGGCCTCTTCCTTAGGCATTCATAAATCCACACTCTATCGCTGGATTAATCGTTCCAAAACTAAATGGACTTCCGATAACATTTCTTCCAAAATAAAACGTAAATCTACCAAACCTCACTCCTTAAACTTCATCCTATCTGGCTCCAACAAAGCTGATATCATTAATATTAGAAATGCTAAAGGATATTGTGCTGAGAAAATTAAATTCCATCTTGGTCTTAACGCTTCTAAAAATACCATCCATAGATATTTAAAATCTCTCGGCTTAATTAATAGTTATGGTAATCATGTCCGTCCTAGATACCAGAAAACTACCCATATGTATCTGAAAAATACCAAGACTACCGGCTTCCTCCAAATGGATGTTAAATATATAACTCCTGAGCTCTCTGGCCTTCCTTGGACTTGCTATGAGTATGCCGTCATTGATATCTATTCAAGATATAAAGATGCTGTCATTCTTAATGATGTTAATCAAGATAATTCTATCCTTGCTCTAATCGAAATTGTTAATAGACTCCCTTTTAAACCAACTTTCATCCAAACTGATAACGGTCTAGAATTCCAATCTAGATTCGCTATGCATGCTAAAGCCTTAGGTCTTGAATACCACTACATACACAAAAGTTCACCTAACGAAAATGCCGTAATTGAAAGATCTTTTAGAACTGACGAAGAAGAGTTTTTCTTTAGACTTGAAGGACCATGCAAAGATTATGATGATTTAAGAGACAAATTTGCTGATTATCTTCTAGAATATAACACAGTAAGGCCGCATCTTGGCATTAGTTTAAAGACTCCTATGCAAGTTGTCGCATATGTTGTGGGACATTAAGGGTGGGCTTATGGGCCCATTAAGGCGAATGCTGATTACTTGTAAACTTCGTCGTGCGTTCCGATATCCACAAACACTGCCACTTTTTCTCTCCAAAAATAAACTATTCGATAACTTTGAGTTACAGAGAAAGAAAAAAGATCATTTGTATAGCCAGATAGTTTATGTGAATGCAAAGAATTATGATATGGATTCTGCGTGAATAAATTAACACGTTTGCCTATTCTTCTCTGCTCTTATAAGATTTTACAAAAGATTTCGAAAACTCAACCTCAATCATTTTGCACTTTCAGACAAAACCTCCGAAGCCAGTTTACCATTAGTTCTTATGCCTTTTTTAGATATTGCCTTTTTTGCGTTTCCCAGAACTCTTTTACTAGCAATTTTTGTAGGTAAATTACCATACATCGCTAAATCAGCTACCGTATCAGGCAATTCAACCGATATATCGCCTTCATTAAATTTGCTCACAAATTTTAAAACTTTTTGTAAAATCTCTTCATTTTTAACACTTATTTTAATAGAATTCATGTATGCATTTTAACACGAAGCAAAATCTTGCAACCATGGGGGATTCGAACCCGCATTCCGGGGTTATTTTTATGGCTCCACCCCTTTCTTTGCAAAATGCAAAGACCTACAACTTCCATAAAAATCAGCCTTTTCCAAGACACCGGGTGTTCCCAAACGCAGTACATAACTGTCTTTCACTAATGATTGCAAGATGTAAAAAAGATTTTATCATATGGGGCTAACCTTATTTACTGAATATGTTTTTAAAATGGTTTATAATCTTTCTCATGAAAACTGTTAAGAATTTATATAATCAAATCTCCGCATTGGCCTGGAAAGAGGATAATTGGCGGAAGATTGATTCCAGGAGAATCGTCGTTGTCATCATCATTAATCGTGGCAACCATGCTATTCTTCCTTAATGCAAGATTATGTTTGGGGGTTTTTAAATAAATCAGAAATTAAAAATAAAGAGGACATCATTAAAGTTGTTTTAAAGAACAGGCAAATTGATGATGTTTCTAAGTTTCTTAATCCTAAAACACCTTCTGAATTTATAAAAAGCGACAAAGAAATGATTGCGCTTATAAAAGAACACGTAATTCCAGCAAAAAAGTTGATACTTGAAGCGATTAAAAAGGGACAGGAAATCGTGATACACGGCGACTATGACGTAGACGGACAAACCGCAACAGCAATACTTTGGAAAACTATTTACGAAGATCTAGGATATAAAAATGTGAGGCCATTTATTCCAAATCGATTTGATGACGGATACGGTTTGAGTATGAAAAGCCTTTCTGCTATGAGGGTAGCCCCAGCTAAAGCTGGGGCTACCCTCATCATAACAGTCGACTGTGGGATTGTGTCAAATATCGAAGTAGAGGAAGCAAAAAAGCTTGGATTCACAGTAATAATTACAGATCATCACGAATCACATAAAAAACTTCCAAAAGCCGATGAAATCATTCACACAACAAATGCAACAGGTGCAGGAATATCCTGGATACTTTCAAATGAACTTTCACCTGAAACATCAACAAAAAAGCTTGGACTTGCAGCACTTGGGACAATCTGTGATCTTCAACCATTAACCGGATTTAATAGATCAATCGCAAAACATGGACTTGAACAATTAAATTCAAATATGCCAATAGGAATTAACGCCCTTTCGCAAACTGCTTTTATAAAAGGAAAAATTGGCGAATACGAAGCCGGTTGGCAAATAGGTCCAAGATTAAATGCAACTGGGAGAATGGAAGACGCTATGGATTCCTTGCTGTTATTGTCAACAAATTCGATGGAACAAGCCATGATTCTTTCCAAAAAATTAAACTCGCTTAATTTACAAAGACAAGACAAGACAATATCAGACACAATTACAGCAGTACGCGAAATTGAAAACGAAAATGCTGATGGAGCAATTAAAGACTTTATTGTTACGTCAAGCAAAAACTATCACGAAGGAATAATTGGCCTTGTAGCAGGGAAATTAACGCAAAAGTATAATAAGCCAGCAATCGCAATTGCTATAAATGAAAGTGAAGATTTAGCTAAAGGTTCCGCAAGATCAATTGCAGGAATATCAATAATTGACGCTTTAAGAAAATTTGATGAACTTTTTGAGGGACTCGGCGGCCATTCCATGGCCGCCGGCTTTTCTATAAAACCTTCAAATATCCCATTACTAAAAAAAAGACTGTACCAACTTAACGAATGGCCTTCTGAAGTTTTTAAAAAATCATTAAAAATCGATGCTGTTTTAAATTCTGATCTAATATCACTTGGCTCTTTAAACGAAATAAATAATTTAAAACCATTTGGTGTTGGAAATTACGAGCCGATTTTCTGTTCAAAAAATATTATAATCGCAAATTTTTCAAGATTCGGAAAAGAAAATGACCACCTAAAACTATTTC
>Ga0209542_10005842_pt1 | contig 24284 bp, 21 predicted proteins | sample RifCSPhighO2_01_FD_184028 | JGI IMG/M metagenome (GOLD analysis project Ga0209542, IMG submission 184028) | Soil microbial communities from Rifle, Colorado - Rifle CSP2_plank highO2_0.1 (SPAdes) (version 2) | ecosystem: Environmental > Terrestrial > Deep subsurface > Rock core/Sediment ...
GTTGGGTAGATATGAGGGGAGCTATTGCGGTTTCTTCAAATATTTATTTTTATACGATTGGTGGCGGTTATGGCGACCAGCAAGGTTTAGGACCAACAAGAATCAAAAAGTATCTTGAACTTTTTGGATGGGGCGAAAAAACAGGCATTGATATTCCAGGTGAGTTTTTGGGTTTTGTGCCTTCTCCTGAATGGAAAAAACAAACTAAAAATGAATTATGGTGGGATGGCGACACATACAACCTTTCTATTGGGCAATCCGACCTTAAAGTAACTCCTTTGCAAGTTGCAACGGCTTACGGCGCAATAGCCAATGGGGGAACATTGTATAAACCACAAATTGTGCAAAAAGTTATTGATGGCGAGGAATTTCAGCCAGAAATTATAAGAGATAATTTTATTGATGCAAAAAATCTGCAAATTGCCAGAGAAGGAATGAGAGATGCCGTAATTTATGGTTCTTCTGTAACTTTAAATAGTTTACCAGTAAAAGTTGCATCAAAAACAGGCACTGCCGAAACTTCTCGAAAAGGTTATTACAATGCCTGGGTTTCAGCTTTCGCTCCCTATGAAAACCCAGAAATAGTTTTAGTAACCACCATTGAAGATGTGCAGGGTTTGGGGGCGGCAACTTTGCCAATTGCAAAAGAAGTTTTAAGTTGGTATTTTTCTAAAAAATAAGATAATATAATTAAATAGAATATATGCCAACAATAGAAGAATTAAAAAAAGTAAGAATCCAAAAGTTAAAAGCTATTGAATCAGCGGGGCTTTTGGCTTATCCTTCAGAATCAAAAAAAACTCATTTAATAAGTGAGGCAATTGATGGTTTTTTGAAGTTATCAAAATCTAAAAAAAGCATAGTGTTGGCTGGAAGAATAATGGCATTGAGGGGGCATGGAGGAGCAACTTTTTTAGATATTAACGATGGTTCTGGAAAAATTCAAGGATTAATTAAAGAAGATAAATTGGGTGAAAAGGGATATAAGTTTTTTATAGACCATTTTGATATTGGTGACTTTATAGAAATTAAAGGCATTTTATTAGAAACAAAAAAAGGAGAAAAAACTATTGAGGCAGAAGATTACAAAATGTTGGCTAAGTCACTTTTACCATTGCCAGAAAAATGGCACGGCCTACAAGATATTGAAGAGAGGTTAAGGAAAAGATATTTAGATATTTTATTTAATCCAGAAGTTAAAGAAATAATAAAAAAAAGAGCTGTTTTTTGGAATTCTATGAGAGAATTTTTAACTGAAAAAGGGTTTTTAGAAGTTGAAACTCCAGTTTTAGAAACAATTACCGGAGGCGCCGATGCCAAACCTTTTACAACTCATCACAATGCTTTAAATCTTGATGTGTATTTACGAATTTCAATGGGTGAACTTTGGCAAAAAAGGTTAATGGTTGCTGGTTTTGAAAAAACATTTGAAATTGGCAGGCAATTTAGAAATGAAGGAATGGATGCGGAACATTTGCAAGATTACACTCAAATGGAATTTTATTGGGCATATGCCGATTATAAAAAAGGAATGCAGTTAGTTGAAGAAATGTACAAATATGTAATAAAAAAAACATTTGGCACATTAAAATTTAAAATTAAAAATTTTAATGTGGACTTTGGCAAAAAATGGGAAATATACGACTACTCAACTTTAATAAATAAATACGCAAAAATAAATATTTTTGAGGCAAGTTTGCCCGAAATGGAAAAACAGCTTATAAAGTTGGGAATCAATTATGATAAAAACGGGTTCAACAAAACAAGAGCCATTGATAACTTATGGAAATATTGCAGAAAAAATATTGCAGGTCCCGGTTTTTTAATAAACTTGCCAATCGATGTTTCGCCTTTAGCTAAAAGAGATACAAAAAACGAAAAAATAGCGCAAAGGTTTCAAGTTATTTTAGCTGGTTCTGAAAATGGAAATGGGTACTCAGAGCTTAATAATCCAATTGACCAAGCCGAAAGATTTAAAGAACAGCAAAAATTAAGAGAGCAGGGCGACCAAGAAGCCCAAATGTTTGATCATGATTTTGTGGAGGCATTAGAATATGGCATGCCACCAACTTGCGGATTTGGAGTTTCAGAAAGATTATTCAGCTTTTTGCTAGATAAACCAGCTCGAGAGTGCCAAATTTTTCCGTTAATGAAGCCCAAAAATTATGATATTTCAGTTTCTGATGAAATTAAACTTAGTGATGAAAATAGTATGAAATAGAAAAATATTTATAATTATTATTAAGTTGTTAAAAAAAAATATGGGGTTTATTGGTGGGTTTTTTATATTTGTTATAATAACGGTTTGCTTAACTTTATGGTCTTATGGAAGTAAAGAGTAATTCTATCTTATAAAGTTCTCAATTCAACGGAGACTTAAAATAATATGAAAAAGGTTTTGGTTTTTGGAACATTTGACGGACTGCATAAAGGGCATAAGAATTTTTTCCGACAAGCCAAGGAATATGGTGACCATTTGGTTGTCGTAGTAGGGTGCGATTCTACGATATTAAAAACCAAAAACAGAATACCAAAATTTAATGAACAAGAAAGATTAAAAGCAGTGCAGGAATGTGGTTTAGTAAATGAAGCAAGGTTGGGGAATGATTGTAATAATCCTTACAAAGTAATTGAAGAAATTAAGCCCAATATTATTTGTTTAGGATACGACCAAACCCATTTTGTAGATAAATTAGCTGAAAAAATAAAAGAAATGGTACTAAATATAGAAGTAAAGAGATTAAAAGCATATAAACCAGAAATTTATCATTCGTCATTAATTAATAATTAAAATATGCTTGATATTAACAAAATAAGAAACAATAAAGAAGAAGTCAAAAAATCTCTTTTAAAAAGATTGAAAGAAGAAGATTTTAATTTAGATGAAATTATTCAATTAGATAATGATAGAAAAAGTCGCTTGACAACAGTTGAAAAATTAAAAGCGGAGAGAAATACAAACTCTAAAACAAAACCAACTCCCGAAATTATTGAGAAAATGAAAACTATTGGAAATGAGATTAATAGATTAGATCAAGAGATTAAACAAATAGAAGAAACATTAAAGAGAGAATTATCGGCATTACCCAATATTGTTGCCGATGATGTAGTTGCAGGAGAAAAAGAAAATAATAAAGTTTTAAAACAATTTGGCAAAAAGCCAAGCTTTAAGTTCCAATATAAAGACCACGTGCAACTGGCGGAAGATTTAAACCTTATTGATTATAAACGGGGGGCAAAAATGTCTGGTTCTGGGTTTTGGGTATATAAAGGCGATGGTGCTGTTTTAGAATGGGCTTTGTTGAATTATTTTATTGATTTTCACAGGAAAAATAAATACACTTTTTTACTACCACCATACTTACTAACTGAGGAATCAGCGTACACTTCTGGGCATTTGCCAAAATTCAAAGATGACTTGTATTGGACACAAGATAAGTTATGTCTTAATGCCACTTCAGAAATGATGGTGGGTAATTATCATAGAGAAGAAGTATTAGATGAAAAATCATTGCCACTGAAATATTTTTCTTATTCGGCTTGTTTTAGACGAGAAGCTGGTAGTTATAGAACTGAAGAACGGGGAATGGTGCGAGGTCATCAATTTAATAAAGTAGAAATGTTTCAATTTACATTGCCAAAAGATTCTTCTAAAGCATTTGATGAAATATTAAGAAATGTTGAAAAATTAACCACAGGTTTAGGTCTGCACTTTCAATCGTCATTATTATCAGCTGGAGATACCAGCTCAGCCATGGCAAAAACAGTAGATATAGAAGTTTGGATACCAAGTATGAATATTTATAAAGAAGTTAGTAGCATATCAAATGCTTTAGATTACCAGGCAAGGAGAGGAAATATAAAATATAAAGATAGTAAAACGCAAAAAAATGAATTTGTTCACACTTTAAATGGGTCTGGGTTAGCCACGAGCCGTTTGATTCCGGCAATATTGGAGCAATTTCAGCAAAAAGATGGAAGTGTTAAAATTCCAAAAGTATTGCAAAAATATACTGGATTTAAAATGATTAAAGCAAAGAAAAAATGACAGAACAAAAGGTTTTTGTTAAAAATATTGAAATAAATTATAAAATTTTTAAAAAAGAACCCGCCATTGAAAATAAAGCATTCTTAATTTTACACGGATGGGGGTCTGAATCTGACAGGTGGCAAAAAATTGGAGAAGAACTTTCAGAACACGGTTTTACGGTAATTGTTCCAGATATGCCCGGTTTTGGTAAAAGCGAAACTCCAAAAATAGCATGGAACTTTAATAATTATGTTGGTTTTGTTCAAGATTTTACTAAAATTTTAAATTTGGAAAATTTTTATTTATTAGGCCATTCTTTTGGCGGAGCCGTATCAGTTAAAGTTGCCGTAGATGCTCCTCAGAAAATAAATAAGCTATTTTTGGTATCTTGCGCTTATATGAGAAAAAAAACATTAATGAAAAAGGTTTTAGCCAAAATATCAAAAGTTGTAAAAGTTTTTTCTTTTTTGCCATATTATTTATTAGTAAGAAAAGCTTTTTATAAGTTTATTATTAAAAAGAGTGATTATATTTATACAAAAGGAATAATGAAAGAAACCTACCTAAAAATAATATCAGAAGATTTGTCGTGCCACTTATCTTTTATTAAGGTTCCCACTGTTATTATTTGGGGCGATAAAGATGAATCTACGCCGGTAAAAAATGCTTATTTTATAAATCAAAAAATAAAAAATTCAAAATTAGTAATTATCTCTGGCGCTGGTCATAATTTAAACCAAAAAGAACCAGAAATTTTAGTAAAAGAAGTTTTAGGTAATATGAGTTTATCTCAATAATAAAATGTTTTTAATTTTAAGCATTCTTTGGTTTATTAGAACATCAAAGCACGTTTTATTCTGGCTTTATTTGTGGCAACTAAAAGAATATCATATGGGCCGTTTTTTGGATCACTTTAAAACCCAAAAAGGTCAAAGATTGGTTTTAAACCCATTACAAAGTTTTAAAATATTATTAACTATACTTTTTCTTTTAGATAATATTGTATTTGTTTGGGTTTTACTTTTATTTTATTTTATTGAATCATTCTTATTTTTCAGAGCAATTTTTAATAAAAGAGCTAAAACACCAAAATTAACCGGAAAAACTGTCTTTTTAATATTATTTTCTTTTTTAGTAATTATTTTGTTCCCAATAATTTTATATGTGTTTGAGCAAAATGTTGTTCAATTTACTTTATACCTTTTAGTTTTTGATATTTTAACTCCAATTATTATTACTGCGGTTGTTTTTTTATTTCAACCATTAGTAATATTATTAAGAAATAACACTATAAGAAAAGCCACCAATAAACTTAAAAATTTAAAATTAGTAAATGACGGCCTAGTTGTTGTGGGCATTACGGGTAGTTATGGCAAAACATCAACTAAAGAATTTTTATCTACAATTCTTTCACATAAATTTAATGTTTTAAAAACAGAAAAACACCAAAATTCTGAAATTGGAATATCACAATGTGTTTTAAATAATTTAAATAAAGATCACGAAGTTTTTGTGGTTGAAATGGGTTCTTATAATAAAGGTGGAATAAAATTATTATCTGACATTGTAAATCCCAAAATTGGAATTGTTACCGGAGTTAATGAACAGCACTTGGCTCTTTTCGGTTCATTGAATAATTTACTTTCAGCTGAAGGCGGTAGGGAATTGGCTCAAACTTTGCCAAAAGACGGACTTTTAGTTTTAAATGGTGACAATAAATATTGTTTAGACCTTTATAAAAAAACCGATACTAATATAGAAAAGAAAGTTTATACACTTTCAAACGATAGAATAAATTCAGATATATGGGCAAACGAAATTACAGTAAAAAAAGATTCTATTTCTTTTGTGGTTTTAACTAAAGAAAAAGAAATGGTTCCTTTCAGTATAAATGTTTTAGGTAAACAAAATATTCAAAATATTTTAGCGGCAATTTTAGTGGCTAAGCACTTGGGTATGAGTTTTGATGAAATTATTGAAGCTTCAAAAGAAATTAAACAAGAAAAGGGTGGCATATTATTAAGAAATGGAAAACACGGAGTTGATATAATAGATTCTTCTCATTCTTCAAATCCAAACGGAGTTATTGCCGACTTAGAATATTTAAGTATTTTTCCCAAAAAGAAGGCAATAATTATGCCATGTTTAATTGAATTAGGTGAAAAATCGGCTGAAATTCATCAAAAAATAGGCAGAAAAATAGGTAAAATATGCGATATTGCAGTAATTACAACCAAAGAAATGTTTGAAGCAGTTAAAAAGGGAGCAGTTGAATCGGGTATGAAAGAAAAAAACATTGTATTTTGTGATAATCCAGAAGAAATACTAACAAGAATATCAATTTTTTGCACTAATGGCGATGCGGTGCTTTTAGAAGGTAGAGTGCCAGAAAAATTAATTTCAAACCTTTAATATGGTGGAAATAAGGATATTTTTCAACGCCCGCCAAACCCACGGCCAGCCCGAATTGAAAAATATCCTTATTTCCACCCAAACATAGTTCTAATAAATGATTTTTAAAAACCGCTTTAGACCAATTTCAATTTCTTTGTCGCCAAACATAGAGCCCGATGATGTTGGGCTTGTTTTGAAACTAATTTTTTCTCCTTGGAAGTGGAAAAACCCTTCGAAGAACTCAGGGCAGGGGGAAAATGTAATTGAAAAGTTAGAAGGTGAATTTAAAAAATATATTGGCGTAAAATATGCTTTTTCTTTTAATAGTGGTAGAAGCGCTCTTTATGCAATTTTAAAAGTTCTTAATTTGCCTAAAAATACAGAAGTTTTATTACAGGCATTTACATGTAACGCTGTACCAAATCCTATTTTATGGGCAGAATTAAATCCTGTTTATGTGGATTGTGATAATGATTTTAATATTAATATTGCCTCTTTACGCGAGACCTTGCAAAGCAATAAAGATTCCAAAGTTTTAATACTTCAGCATACATTTGGTTTACCAGCAAATATGAATGAAGTTTTAGATATTGTGCAACAAAACGGTTTAATCTTAATTGAAGATTGCGCTCATGCGCTTGGAGCCGAATTCAATGGTCAAAAAGTTGGTTCATTTGGCAAAGCCGGTTTTTTTAGTTTTTCAAGAGATAAAGTAATTTCTTCTGTTTATGGCGGTATGGTTGTTACGAGTGACGATGAAGTAGGAGAAAGCCTTCGACAAGCTCAGGCCGATTTTGGCATGCCAAATCGTTTTTGGATTTTTCAGCAGTTATTGCACCCAATTTTATTAAACTTTATAATTTTACCAATTTATAATTTTTTAGATTTAGGGAAAATATTTTTAGTTTTATCTCAGTTACTTCATATTTTATCAAAAGCAGTACATTATAAAGAAAAAAGGGGATTGCGGCCAGATTATTTTCCAAAGGCATTGCCAAACGCATTAGCTATAATGTCTCTTAATCAGTTTTATAAATTAAATAAATTCAATAATCATAGAAAAAAAATTGCTGAATTTTATTATCAAGAACTGCAGAACACACAATTTATTTTACCAGAACCCTTCGACTTATCTCAGGGCAAGAAAAATATTTTTTTAAGATTTACAGTAAAACATCCAAATGCCCATGAAATTATTTATGATGCCTGGCACAAAGAAAATATATTATTGGGGGATTGGTACACATCAGTTATAGCGCCAGCTGACACAAAATTAGACCAAATGCATTACAAGATGGGAAGTTGCCCTAAGGCCGAAAAATTATCAAAAATAACATTAAATTTGCCAACACATATTAATATTTCTATGAAAGAAGCGCAAAGAATCGTTGATTTTATAAAAAGATGGAAATAATAGAAATTAATAATAAACAAGAGTGGGAAGATTTTCTTTTAGAATGTGAAGAAAAAAGTTTTTTGCAGTCTTTTAACTGGGGCGAATTTCAAATAAAAGAAAAAAATAAAATATGGAGGCTAGGGATTATGTCAGATAACAAATTAATAGCAATAGCGCTAGTGATTAAGTTTTCTGCAAAGAGAGGAACTTTTTTATTTATTCCACATGGCCCAGTATTAGTTAATAAATTTAATGAAAAGAGCAACAAAGAAATTTTAGAATTATTATTAGTATACTTAAAGAATATTGCAAAAGAGGAAAAAGTAAGTTTTATAAGAGTATCTCCTATAATATTAAAGACTCAAGACAACGAAAATATATTTTTAGATTTAGGATTTAGGCAGTCTCCTATACATACACATCCTGAAGTGACTTGGGAGCTAGACATTACTTTACCAGAAAATGATTTACTAATGGGTATGCGTAAAACTACAAGGTATTTGATTAAGCAGGCTAAGAATAATAAAGATATTCAGATTATAAAAAGTACCGATATAAAAGATTTAGAATTATTTAAATCTGTATATAAAGAAACTGCCAAAAGACATAACTTTAGTGCTTTTGCTAATGAATATTTAAATAGTGAATTGGAAGTTTTTTTAAAGGATAAACAGATCATGATTTTTTTAGGAAAATATAAAGAGGAGGTTGTTTCTGCTGCAATTTTTGTATTTTGGCAGGGAACTTGCTTTTACCATCATTCAGGATCCCTTTCAAAACATAATAAAATTCCAGTTTCTTATTTATTACAGTGGGAAGCCATAAAAGAAGCAAAAAATAGGGGATGTAATGTTTATAATTTTTGGGGTATAGCACCAGATATCTTTAATGACAAAGATTTTAAAAAATCAAAACATCCATGGGCTGGATTATCATTATTTAAAATGGGATTCGGCGGACAAAGAAAAGAATATGTTAAAACTCAGGACTTTATTATTTCTAAAAAATATTGGTTAAATTATATAATAGAATTATTAAGAAAAATTAAAAGAGGTTTATAATGAAACATAGAAGGCACCACATAAAAAGTAAAGTTCATAGCTTAAAAGAAAAAAAGTCAATTTTAAAAAGACCTATTTTTTGGATAGTTGTTTTATTTCTAATAATTATATTTTTATTTTTGTATCTTTTTTTATTTTTCTCAAAAATTCAAATTACTTCTGTTATTATAAGTGGCAATAGCAGTGTTCAAAGTCGAGATATTGAAAATATAGTGTGGAACAATATTAATAAAAATATTTCTAAAAGCATTTTTTTAACTAGACCTAAAATAATAACTGAAAATATTCTAAATGTATTTCCAGAAATTGAAAGCGCAAAAGTATCTGTAAAGTTACCAGAAACAATAAACTTAGAAATAAAAGAGCGGGTTCCTTTTGCTGTTTTTTGCCAAACAAACAATGAAAAGTGTTTTAATATAGATGAGAACGGTATAATTTTTAATATATTAGATAAAATTCCATATAATTTTTCTGTTATAAGGCAACTCACAGAAGATAAAGAATTTTTTGGTGGAGAAAAAGTTATTGAAAAAAATGTTGTGGACATAATTTATAAAATTATTAAAAATCTTAAAGATAATTTTCAAATAGATGTTAAAACAGCTATGATTTCAACCCCACTTAGATTAAATATAGAAACATCAGAAAACTGGCAAATTTATTTTAATTTAGATTCAGAAACCGATTTACAAATAGCCAAAATGAATCTTTTACTAAAAAACGAAATTTCATCTAGCTCAAGAAAAACCCTCCAATACATAGATTTAAGATTCAAAGACAGGGCCTACTATAAGTAGCATCATATTGACATAATTGGTATATTAGTGTATACTCAATATGATGAGTAAAGATCAAAAGAAAATTTTAAAAGCCTTTATTGTAATATACCTGGCAGTTTTTACTATTGTAAACTGGAACAGCATTTCTTGGGTTTTTAACTATAGAACAGTTTCTAGTATTTTTTATGATTTTTTTAATCCTTACCAAAATATTTATGCGTCTTCAACTTTTGTAACAAATGATGGCAAACAAACAAAATATTCTTATTCACCAGAAATAGATGTGTTAAGAATACCTTCTCTTGGAATTTTGGCGCCAGTTATTTTACCAAAAAATCCAGATATATTAGCCGTAACAAACGATTTAAACAACGGAGTAGTTTATTATCCTGGCTCAGTTTTACCAGGGCAAGTTGGCCAAATTGTTGTTTTGGGCCATTCGGCTCCAACTAATTGGCCAAAAATAAGATACGACTGGGTTTTTAGCGATTTAAATGATTTATCATATGGCGACCAAATACATCTTTACTTTGACAACAAAGAGTATATTTATTCTGTAAGAGAGAAAAAAATATTAAAAAAGGGCGAAGAAATCACTCCTACTTCTTTGGTAAATAATGGAAATGTTTTAGTTTTAGTAAGTTGCTGGCCTCCTGGTAAAAATCTTCAAAGAATTGCGGTTCAAGCCGAATTAGTTACCTATTGACAAGTTTACACTAATATGATAAGATAAAGTACATAAAAATATGTATAAAACTATCTCAAAATTATTTTTAATTTTTTGTTTCGTAATGGCAGGTACGACAGTTTTGGCTTATACAAATCCAATTGCCGATGCAGGTCCCGACCAAACTATTACTTTTCAAAACAGTCCTAATTTTACCACAACTTTGCATGGCAAAGGTTACGAAACAAACGGCGGATATTTAACTTACGCCTGGCGTTGCAATGGCGGTTATTTATCAAATCCAAATATTGCAGAACCTATTTTTACCATGCCTGCCACCACATCTAAAAGCACTTCTTACAATTGCACATTAACTGTTAGAAGCAATTTTGGGTTATACGATTCTGATAATGTAATTATTAATGTTTACGATAACAGCGCAAGTAATTTTATAGTGCAAACAGAGCCGGCAACCAATAACTTTGGTGGTCAAGCAACTTTGCATGGAAGAATTCTTTCAAGCAATAATAACTACAACTTTGGCACAACTTATGTTTGGTTTGAATGGGGGACTAGCACTTCTTATGGAAAGGAATCAAATCATAAATTAATGAACTCAACAGGATACTTTGACCAAAATATTGCTGACTTATCTACAAATACCACTTATCACTTCAGAGCCGTTTCACAGCTTAGCAACGGCCAAAAATATTATGGCAAAGATGTTACATTTTACAGCAATGCAACTAATACAAACATAACTTTATCAGCAACCACTAACACCCCTCCCACAAATCCCACAAATGTATCTACTGGTCTCACAAATAATTTTTTATTTGATTCATTCTTTTTGCCTTTAATGATTGCTTTATTTGGCATTTGGCTATTTCAATCTAAAATTTTAAGTTTTGCTGAATGGGCCGATTCTCATAAAATAAAAAATAAAGATTATATTGCGAGTAAAAAATTAAAATATAAAATCACTAAAATAAAAGAAAAAGAAAAAGGCGTTCTGTAAACGCCTTTTTGCTTACTAAAAATATTATTTTCTGCCCAAAAGCGCCGATTCTAAAGTTTCTTCATCGGCATATTCTAGTTCGCCTCCCAAGGGCAAACCTTGAGCTAAACGAGTAATTTTAAGATCAAATTCTTTTAAAGCCCTCTCAACTAAAATAAATGTTGCCTTGCCTTCGGGCGTTGGGTTTGTGGCAATTATAATTTCTGTAAATGTATTTTGCGTTTTAACTCTGTTTAAAAGTTCCTGAACCCGTAAATTATCAATATCATTTTTTCTCATAGTGGCAACTGTGCCACCTAATATAAAATACAAACCATTGTATTTTTTTGTGTTTTCAATTGAAATTAAATCGGTTTCTTTTTCAACAACGCAAAGTAATTGCTTGTTTCGTGAAGGATTTTTACAAATAGAGCATAAGTCCGATTGCAATGGCGAATTAGATTCGTCTTGGAATGGGTTAAAACAAAAACTGCAAAACTTTATTTTATTTTTTAATTCTAAAATAGCATCCAATAATTCATCAATTTTTTCTTTGGGCAATTTCATTAAATAAAAAACAAAACGTCCTGCTGTTCTAGGACCTACAGTAGGGAATTTAGAAAATAACTCAATAAGTTTTTTAATTGAATCTGCCATTACTCTGTCATTTCAGAAGAATATTCTCCTTTATCTAAGTTTCTAAAGCTTACTCTTTGTTCGTCAAAATACAATTCAACCTTTCCCAGTGGACCGTTTCTATGCTTGGCAACTAAAATTTCAGCAATGTTCTTTTTTAAACTATTTTCGTTGTACCTATCTTCTCTGTATATAAACAAAACAACATCGGCATCTTGTTCAATGGCTCCAGATTCCCTTAAGTCGGCTAATCTTGGAATTTGCGGAACACGCGACTCAACAGCTCTTGATAATTGTGATAAAGCCAAAACTGGCACATTTAGTTCTTTTGCCAGTGTTTTTAACGCTCTTGAAATTTCTGTAACTTGCTGTACAGAACTGTGAAATTTATTAATTGGTTCCATTAACTGCAAATAATCAATAATAAGTAAATGAAGTCCTTTGGTGGCTTGTAATCTTCTTGCCATAGCCCTCATTTGCAGTATGTTTACAGAGCCTGCGTCGTCAATGTAAATTGGCGATTCAGATAAAGTTCCTATAGCATGCTGAATTCTAGAATAATCGTTGTCGCCCGAACCATCTTGAAGTTTGCCATTTCTTATATTCCATAAATTAACATTTGCTTGACTAGAAATTAATTTATCTCCTAATTGGTCTTTTGACATTTCTAAACTAAAAAGACCAACAGATTTATTTTCAAAAACCGCCACATGCCTGGCAATATCTAAGGCAAGAGAGGACTTACCCATAGAAGGCCTTGCGGCCAAAACAATTAAATCAGAGTTTTGAAGCCCGGCCAAAATTTTATCTAAATCATTAAATCCAGTAGGTATGCCTCTCATGCTACCTTGATGTTTTGAAAGTTCGTCGATTCTTTCAAAAGTATCCGATAGTATTTCTTTTATTGGAGTAAAAGTTTGAGTAAGAGACCTTTGGCCAATGCTAAAAACTGTTTTTTCGGCTTTATCTAATAAGTTATCAACTTCTTCTGTTTCGTCAAAAGCCGAAAGTCCAATTTCATGCGAAGCTGAAATTAGGTCTCTTAAAATCTTTTTTTGCCTGACTATTTTGGCATAATTTGAAATGTGAGTGGCAGTAGGAACAGAGTTTATAAGAGATGTTAAATAAGTTGAACCGCCAATTTGGTCGAGTATTTGTTTTTCTCTTAATCTAGCCGACACAGATAAAATATCGATTGGTTCCGATCTTTCGTAAAGGTCAGCCATTACTTGATAAATTTCTTGATGTGTATTTTTATAAAAATCTTCGGCTCTTATAGAGTCAACTATTTTAACAATGGCGTCTTTATCCAACATTAAACAACCTAGCAAACTTTGTTCTGCTTCTGTATTTTGCGGAGGAAGTTTATCTGGTAGTTCTTTTTTATTTACCATATTTTTTTAATACTTTGCCCTTCTTTTTTATCTTCTACTAAATAACCAAATTTTTCAATCTCCATTCTTACTTCATCTGCCTTTTGCCAATTTTGTTCTTTACGATACTTTTCTCGGTTTTTAATTAATTTTTTCACTTCAGAAGGCATTTTAAATTTTTTTGTTTTTTTAAAATCTATTATTCCTAAAATTTGGTTTATCTCTTCAAAAAAAGTATAAATTTTCTTGGCCAAGTTTTTTGAAATTGAACTTGCTTCAAAAACTTTATTAGCTTCTTTTATAAAATTAAAAACAACAGCAAATGCCTTGGAGGTGTTAAAGTCGTCACTTAATTCTTTATAAAAATCTATTTTGGCTTTTTCAAATTTTTTACTAATAATTTTATCATCTGCTTTTAAAGAAACATTTTTAATTTTAAATTCATTTATTTTCCTCAAAAATTCTTCAATTTTTTCTAAAGCTGATTTCACTTCAATCATTGATGATTCCGAATAATCAATTGGAGAGCTCCACAAATTTTTTAGTATTAAAAATCTTAATTGTTGAAAAGTGTGTCTTTTTAAAAAGTCGCTTATTGTTATAAAGTTTTTAAAAGATTTTCCCATTTTCTGCCCCGAAATTGTTAAAAATCCCGTATGCATCCAATATTTTACAAATGGTTTTTTGCCAGAAATTGCTTCCATTTGTGAAATTTCTGCTTCATGATGTGGGAACATAAGGTCGCGGCTTCCTCCGTGAATATCATATTGAGACCCAAAGAACTTTTCTGTAATTGCGGTATCTTCAATATGCCAGCCAGGCCTTCCTTCACCAAAAGGGCTTTGCCAGCTTGGTTCGGCTGCATCTTGCTTAAGTTTCCACAAACAAAAGTCACCCCTATTTTTTTTATCTTTACTGTAATCAATTCTAGAAACACCGTCTTCTGCCTCTAGTAATGTTCTGCCCGATAATTTGCCATAGTTTTTAAATTTACTTATATCGTAATAAATTCCATCTTCCAATTTATAAGCATAACCATTTTTCAAAAGCCGTTCTATTTGGTTAATCATTTCTTTAATATAGTTTGTTGCTCTGGCATATTTTGTAACACTATTAATGCCTAAATTTTTCATTTCTTTTAAATATTCTTTTTCAAAAACCAAAGCTAAGTTTTTTGGCAAAACTCCTTTATTCCTCGCTTCTGCAATTATTTTGTCATCTAGGTCTGTAATATTTTGTAAATAAAAAACCTTAAAGCCAATTTTTCTTAAATACTTGGCAAAAGCATCAAAAACAACATATGTTTTAGCATGACCTATATGAGAAAAGTCGTAAACAGTAGGTCCGCAAACAAAAAGATTAACCCTACCTTTTTTTAACGGTAAAAACTTTTCCTTTTTTCCAGAAATCGTGTTATGTATTTTAAAGTCGCTTGAACTCATATTTTTACTATTTTAACTTGGTTAATTTCCAATACTTTAGAAAGAATGCTTAAAAGCATAAAGGCAACCGAAATCCACAAAATATCAATAAAAAACTGATGTGGGGGATTTGGCCAAACAATTAATATTGCCACAAAAACTAATGACTGAAGAACCATTTTTGTTTTGCCAAATATATTTGATTCAAGGTATACCTTTTTAGTTTTATAATATATTGAAACAAAAGTATTTACTATTTCTGTTAAAAGTAAAACTAAAAGCAACCACCTATGAGGCTCAAATAAACTATAAACTGCTATAGTCATTATTATAATTCTATCGGCTACTGGGTCTAACATTGCCCCTAACTCGGTAACCATATTTTTACCTCTAGCAACTGAACCGTCAAAAAGGTCGGTAAGCACTCCAAAGAAAAAGAGCGATATAATTAAAACCTTATCCTCTATTTTAAAAAAGAACAATAAAGAAAACAATAAAACACCAATAACAATTCTTAAGGTTGTTATTGCATTTGGCGTAATTTTACTAGGCCAATATGGCTTAATAAAAACAAAAAGAACTTCGTCTCTATAATGGTCAAGTTTCTCAAGAAAGAGTTTTAGTTCTTCTATGAATTTATTCATTGAGTTATATTAGCAAACTTTTAAAAAAAATGAAACTATGATAATCTGATATAATTATGAAAATCATAGATATGCTATTTGCGCTTTTTTGTGGCGCAATAGTTGCGCAAATAGCAAGCGAATTTTTAAAAGGATATGGTTTTAAAATAGGTTATTACGAATGGTTTTTGTATTTTGCTTTTCCAGTTATTTCTTTGATTTGTTTATGGCTAGCTTATTTTATTGGTAAGAAATTATTATGGGTTTGGCAGGCGGCAAAATATTTTTTAGTTGGAGTTTTTGCCACTATAGTTGACTTAAAATTATTTGAATTATTAGTTTGGATAAACCCAATAATATCTAAGGTAATATCATTTTTAATTTCAGTATCTGTTAAGTATTGGGGTAATAAACATTGGACTTTTGAAAAACCTGAAAAAGAGGGGATTTGGCAAGAAATTTTTCAATTTATTATTGTTACCATAGTAGGACTAGGAATAGATGTTGGTTCATTTTTTTATTTTACAAATTTACTGGGTCCGCAATTAGGAACGCCAGAAAATGTTTGGGTAAAGTTAAGTGTAATTTTTGCCGCCCTTGTGGCAGCTATTTGGAACTTTGTGGGTTATAAATTTTTAGTATTCAAGAAATAATTAAGGAATATGCCGCAGTAGAAGAGCATAGCTCTCTACACGGCTACCCCGTAGAGAATTTTGACTGCGACAATAAATTAAATTTATGGAATCGGAAAATAATATAATATAAATTAAAAATATAATTAATTAGAGATTTAGGACGAATATATTAATTTAATTCGTCAAAATTCTTCTACTGGGGTGAATAATTTAGTTTTATATCGTAAATATAGGCCGCAGAGTTTTTCTGAAATAATAGGGCAAGAACATATTGTGCAGACATTAACCAACTCAATTTCTGGTAAATCTATTTCGCATGCGTATTTGTTTACAGGGCCCAGAGGTAGTGGCAAAACCACAATAGCCCGCCTTTTTGCCAAGGCAATTAACTGCCAAGACCTATCTTCTTTTGAACCGTGCAATAAATGCGATTCTTGCCTTGAAATTATGCAATCAAAATCAATGGATTTAATTGAAATTGATGCGGCTTCGCATACAGGAGTAGATGATGTAAGAGAGTTAATTGAGGGGATTAAATTTTCGCCTGTAAGGTCAAAATACAAAATTTTCATAATTGACGAATGCCATCAATTAAGTAAACCAGCATCTAACGCCTTATTAAAAACTATTGAAGAACCGCCAAGCCACGCTATTTTTGTGCTAGCAACAACCGAGGTTCACAAAATGATACCAACCATAATTTCAAGATGCCAAAGATTCGATTTTAAAAGATTACAAATTTCAGAAATTATTAAAAAATTAGAGTTTATTGCCAAAAAAGAAAACATAAAATTTGAAGATTCTGCTTTATCTTTAATTGCTTTCAATTCTCGCGGTTCATTTCGCGACGCAGAATCTCTTTTAGATCAGTGTATTAGTTTTTCTGGAAAAACCAGCTCAATAAAAACAGAAGATATAAAAGAAATTTTGGGCATTGTTGAGGTAAGCCAAATTGCGCAATTTGTTGATTATCTTATACAAAAAAACACCAAAGATTCAATTTTGTATTTAAACTCAATGGTAGACAACGGAGTTGATTTACAAGAGTTTACCAAGACTTTAGTTTTTTATTTAAGGCAATCTATGCTTTTAAAAATTAACCCAGAATTTTTAAACTTACAAAACTCGGGGCTTTCTGAAAAAGAAATCGAAAAAATGAGAAGCCAAATAACTAATTTAAACAACAAAGATATTCAAAATATGCTGGAGTTATTTATTGAAACAGAAAACAAAATGAAATACGCCTCAATACCTCAACTTCCCCTAGAACTGGCAATTGTTGATATTACAGTAAAAGAATAAATTTTATTGATAAAAAACACAAAATTTGGTAATATAAAAACATATTCCGGGGTCGTCTAATGGTAGGACTGGGGCCTTTGGAGCCCCGTATCTTGGTTCGAGTCCAAGCCCCGGAGCATATTAGAACGAGAGTTCGCTTCAAGCACCCTGTTAAAGGGTGTTTTAAGTTCAAAAGTGAGGTTTTTACCACTTAATTTGGAGTTCCGAAGTAAGAAGTTCAAAAACGCTCTTTTCTCCATTGGTTCGGAACTTTTGAAAATTTCATAGGCTCGTTTAGCAAGGCTCAAAATCATTGCAATGGTAATGTAATACTCCTTGTCGGCTTTTTGGTGGGTTGCCAATTCGGAAGTTATCAAACTTTGCTTGGTGTCATATTCTATCAGTTTTTTGTTATAGTCTTCTTGCGTGATTTCTTCGTCAGCCAACCTATCCAATAAATTACTTTTTCTCTTTTCGTATTTACCGTAGTCAGCCATTAAGGTTTTTGTAGAAGCCTCAAAAAATGTATTCTTTGCCTCTTCGGTCTTCTTCAAACTCGTTATTAAACGGCTTATTTGCCCGTCTGTGAGGACTATCTTCTTCAAAACGCTATAAACTGGCTTTAAGAGATTATCCTCGTTAATATAAAGCCTTTTAGCGTGGGCTTTCTTTCCGTTCGTGCAACTATAATAATTGTATTTTTCCTTTTTCCTGTCTGCCGTGATAACGCAACCGCAATCAGAACATCTTATTAACCCCCTAAAAGCAAACGGCTTACAGGCATATCTAAACGGCTTTTTGCTATACCCTGCAAATACCGCTTGCACCCTATCAAATAAATCCCTGCTGATTAGACGATGATATTTATGTGGATAGATTATTCCCTTAATTCTCATTTCTCCGTAATAAAAAGGGTCTTTCAAAAGAGAGTGTATTTTGCTTTTTGGCACGGGCTTGGGTTCTTTGGTATTGCTTTTCAATCCCAATCTTTCCATTTCTTGCTGTATTTTTTTGGTTGAGAAACTACCCGTTGAATACATTTCAAACATTTTTACAATAAAATGACTTCTCAATGGGTCGGGAATTACATTTAACCTTTTCCCCTTTTCGTCATACACTCCCAAATAGCCGATAGGGGCTTTGGTAATCCATTCTTGGTTTTGGATTTTCTGCTCATTGCTTCTTTTCACATCATCAGAAAGTCTGTTAAGGTATTGCTTGGCTAAAAATACTTTTGCCTCCCACATAAACATTTGGTTGCCCGTAGCATTTTTATTGATAAAAAAGCCGTCTTGGACGAAATGGATTTCCAAATTCTCTTTTCTTCGCATTTCGTCTAAATCAACAGCGTCCTTAAAATTCCTTGTCGCCCTGTCCACATTTTCGCAAAGTAAAACATTAACATCTTTGTGAGATTTTATGTAGGTTAAAACCTCTTCAAATTTCTTTCTAATTTTACCTCCCGCACTTTCAGAGAACGAAAAAGTCTCGGCTACTTCAAAGCCCTTTCTTTTTGCATATTCCTGCAACCGCCTAATCTGGGCGGGGAGCGAGTGTCCCTGTTCCTCCTGCTCTTTTGTTGATACTCTGGCGAGTATTACGGCTTTCATATTTACTTTCCTAAAATTACTTTTTCAACTTCCTGTTTGGCTTCTTCAATTTCATTTTTAGCCTCCAATCTCATTTTTTCTGCTTGGGCTAATCGCTCTCTGACTTCTTTTGCTAATTTTTCTTGGATTGGTAATGGTGGAGTGGGTATCTGTAAATTTTCAATCGTTTCTATGGTTATATTGCCCTGTATAGCCCCGATTTTCTCCCGCTTGATGAATAACTGGGTAAGTTTATTATTAAGCCACAGAGAAACGAAATCTTTGCTTATCTTATCGTTTAAACAAAACTTAATCATAAATGAGCCAAACGAAAACCCCTTTGCTTCTTTCGGCACGATAGAAACTATGCCAACGCTTCCGCTTCTTGAAATTAGAAAATCTCCCTCGTTCAAAAAGGCGTTGCCTAATTCCTTTCTTCTTTCTTCGGAAACCATAACCACATCATCATCTAAAATTATTCGGTTTGGTTTTAGGTTTTGTATTCTCAATAATGGTATGCCCTCATCAACATAATCATTTTTAAGAGAAGCCCCATAGTGTATTTTGGTAATGTAATTTTTCAAAGGCTCAACTTTACAATTCGCTTTTTTCAACGACTTTTCAGCCTCTTTGAATTTTGGTTGGTAGTAATAACTATCCAATCTGCCGTTATTAACTTCTTGGGCGTTTATAGAAAAACATTCTTTATCTTCGGCTTCTGGCATTTTAATTTCCAATTCCCCTAAAATATAATCATCAATGGAGTTAAAAAAACTTTCCGCTTTCTGTTCTTTTTCTGCTTTTTTATTGTAAGCAGATTGCATTATTTTAACGATTTCTGGCTTAAAAATTACTGGAATAGACTTTAATGCTTCGTAGTCTAACGCTGGTCTTGTCCCTCCCGTAGAGCGTCTTTTTGCCAACTTCTCTCCTATATTAGAATTAAGAAACGCCGCCAATGTTCTGCTTATTTCTTCGCTTTCAGTTTTTATTACAACGATATGCTGATTTATGTTGCCCTTAAATCCTTTTGGGGCTACCGAAGAAATAGCCATTCTTCCTACACCAGTAATTTTGGTTAGCAAATTAAATTCTTCTACTTGGCTTCTTTTTAATTCCCCCTCGTGAGTTGCCTTGTTGATGTATTTAACATCTGTTAATTCCAATCCCTCTGGTTTTAGGTTCTGCACTCTTAAAAATGGGATACCGTCTTTTGAGTCGGTATAATAATTCTCACTTTCTTTAATATCTGGCGTAGCCCCGCCAGACATAGAAACCACAAAATCCCCCAAACTTTTTTTGGATATGCTTTTTATTTTTTTATCAAGTTTGGTAAATTCGGGATTGTAAAAATCACAATCTAATCTACCCTCAATTTCATTACTCCAAACTATGAAGCACTTATTATTTGTATTAGCGACCTGCATAGTTTTTGGTATCGGTTAAGAATTTATTGTATTCCTCAAAAATGGTGTCCAAATCATTTTTTGCGTCATCTCTGCCTGTTGCGTCATATCCGATATGCTCGGCAATAGACATAAATATCGGGTAGCTTGCGGTCTTTTCGTTTTCATCTTTTCTTCTTAAAAATACCAAAGAAGATTTTACCCCTGCCCCAAAGTGGGTAAAGGCGAACTGGGGAAGCGAAACAATGCCTAAAATTTGGCAACGCTCCATAATCAAATCCCTCACGGATTGTAGTGAGGAGTTAGTTAATATGCCGTCTGGTAAAACAATCGCTATCCTGCCCGTTTTTGGCTTCACAAAGTCAATGCAACGCTCAATAAACAAAATCTCGGTCTTTTGATTTTGCTTATCTTCTCCTAATTTGTAGGTGTCCAAATAATCTTTTTCAGTTCTTTTTATGGTTGCTCCAAACGGAGGGTTGGTAAGGATTAAATCAAAATGGTCTTTGGCAAACTTGGGGTGCAATGAAGTGATTTCGTTAAACTTTTCCAATGCGTCCGTGCTGATAACATTGGTATGCCCGTCATCGTGGATAATCATATTCATTTTGCAAACTCTGGCTATCTGGTCATTGATTTCAATGCCGTATAAGTTATCTTTTGCAAACCTATGCCAATGGTCTCTCGCTTCTTGTTCGTCATAATTTTTATCTGCAAAAGCCCTTACATAGTCCAAAGCATTAAGTAAAAATCCACCGCTACCACAAGCAGGGTCTAATACTAAATCTCCCTTTTCTGGGTTCATCATTTTAACGCAGAATTGGATAATCTGTCGGGGAGTGAAAAATTGTCCCATTTTGCCTTTGAAAAAATCCGTCATAAATATCTCAAAAGCAACTCCCTTTGTGTCCAAATCAATTTTGTTGATTGATAAAGCCTGTAAATGTTCAACCAAATTATAGACAATTTTCGGCTCTAATTTGATATCTTCCTTAAAAACTTCTGCATCTTCTTTCTTGGCTTTCTGGTAAATGCCATTTACCCGTTTATAGACTTCTTCTGGTAATTCGTGCGTGCCGATTTGGAATAAATACGGCTCTCCATTCGGGGTATTCTTTTCGTCTTTTAGTTTGCAAAATAACAACTTTGAAACCTCATCAAAAGCGGTGGTGGGGGCGAGTTTTCCGCCTTGCCATACGCTATCGTGGGCTTTCTCCAACGCTTTTATCAGTTCGTCCCGTGAAACAATTTTGAGTTCTTTGTCGTCTTCTCCTTTTACGAATTTATACTTTGGGGTTTTGCCGTATTTTTTAGGAATATCTGAAATAACATTTTTTGCCCGCTCGCTTGGCTTGAAGCCTGCAATATCAAAAGCGGTCTTGGTAGTTCCTGCCACCACAGAGGCGAGTTTTGCCCGCAGGCTGTTGGCATTTCCAAAAGCCTGTTCAATGGCTTGCTTAAATTCAGCGTCGGTTATGCCGTCCTTTTTTGTTTCAACTACCAGATAAGGGGTTTTCAATTCGTCATCTTCATAAACAACAATATCAGCCCTGTCTTCGGGAGTTCTGCGGGGGACTAACACCTCAAAATCCATTTTCTCTTTGGGGTAATCGTAATCAAGCACCAATTCGCAAAAATACGAAGCCCTAACCTTTTCTTCTGGGTTCTTAAAACCAGTCGTATAAGCCCGTGATGAGGCGTAGGTTATTTTTGACATATCTTCGTTGAAAGATACTATACCCGCCTCAACACCTCGTTTTATATTCTGTTCAAAAATGGACTGATTATTGTTTTCCATAGTTATTTTTTAGTTTTTACTTTGTTGAGGAAATTATTAAACTCTTCTTGGTCTATACGAAACTCCTTGCCTATTTTGTAGGCTTTTACTTTTTTTGCTTTGATATAGCGGTAAATGGTCATTGTTGAAACCCGCAGTTTTTCAGCGAGTTCTTCAACAAGGTAAAACTCTTTTTCTTTTGTCATATTATTGAATATAATTTTTTAGCGGTTTATCTCCTTTACTAAAATCATTGAGAAGTGCTTTCATATTTTTATTGGAATTTTTCCATTGTTTTCCCTTTGTGTCTCTCACAAAGAAGTGTTTTATTCTTCCTTTCATCATTTCTTCAAAAATCTTTTTCACATTATCGTCTATGCAATCTTTGTGATTAAATACCTCGTATGGTTGAAGCATTTTAGGTAACTCCCCAGCAACAATATGCATTGCTTGTTTGCCCGCAAAAAAAGAGAGCATATTATTTTTGTAATTCGCACCAATCGCCTCAATCATAACTGGTCTCCTGCCAGAATTAACTATACTGAATAAAATTCTTTCGTCTGGTATTGTTTTATCGGGTATTGCACCTTTTCTTACAAACATCGCACTTGGAAAGCCTTTTACTGCAACAAGTCCGCCAAACTTAACATTTAATTCTAACTTTGTCCTATCTTTTATTAAATCCCTGATTATATTCCAAGTTAGGGCAATAAGAGAAGCGATTAAACCAAGTATGGATATCACCCAAAGGCTAATTTCTTTAATAAAATTCAATTCTTGCTCTGTCATATTTTGTAGAACGCTTTTTTAATAATCTCGGACATTTTCTTTCTTCGTTCTGCCAAAAATTCTTCGTAGGTTAGGTCGTAAAAATTCTCTGGCAAGGCGTGGAATGTGAGCATATTTTTGATTTCTTCTTCGGTAAATCTTTTTTTCAAAATCGTAAAGTAATCTTTGGGGGACATATCGCTGACCTTGATATTGTCTTCAAATTCCAAAAAGGTAAAGTTAGCAATTTGGTTTATCTTTACCTTGTCTTTTTCTTTGTCAAAGCCATATTTTTCAATGAGATAATTTTTAGGGAAAATATGATGTTTTTCCAGCCTCTTTTTCTTTACCTTTATTGAGGGGTCATATAAATCGCTTACCATTTTCTTGGAGAACAACACGGGAGAACCCAGAAAGTTTAATGCCGCAAAATAGGCGTTGGACATTGGGTTTCTGGCGGAAGATGTTTCCAAATCGTTGATAAGGTTTATGTTCCAAAAATCGTTTGTTAGGTTGTCTCCGATTATTTTTTCAAGCAGGGGAATAAAATTCTCTTTGTTCATTTCCTTGATTTTATTCAAGTCTGCTTCAAAGATAGTTTCTGGCGAAGACGAATAGCGACCCGTGAGAGAGGACATTGAAAACCATTTGGCGGTTATCTTCTGTAATTCGTGGCTTTCAATTCCTAATTTTTCCCGACCGATAAGGTAAATTACATAACTGAATAAAACAGCGTTTTTTGACGATATGAGTTCCTCGTTTTTATACCCAATGCCAATAAGAACTTTTAAGAAACTTTGCCAGTTCGTATTATCAATAACTTTGGGTAATTCTTCTTTTAATAAATTAAATTGTTGGGTTCGTAATTCCTCTGAAAAACTATCGGTATCAGAACTCTTACCCCGCAAAACAGAATACACATCTCTCATTTTTGCCCGATTAAATGTAAGGGCGACAAGCGTTCGGAGTATGTCGTCTGGGTCGGGCTTAATGATGTGATTGAAAGAGGAATACTTTGTTTTTTCGTCTGGTGTTTTACGGGAGTCAATGCAAAACTGCTCAATTTCTTTTCTGCCGTGTTCCCAGAAAACAGAAAGCAGGGTTAATATGAAGTCCGCTTGGGTAAGGCTAACACCCTGACTATTTATTCTTACAAAAATATCGGAAACAACCTCTTCATCAATATCGGATTGGATTTCAAGGGCAGTCAAGGGGTATTTGATGATGTTGATGAGGTTTTGAATGTTTGCCGAAATCGTTTTTTCTTCGTCTTTGGAAGTCTCCCGTTTTTCCTTAATGCCAGCCAAAAACTGATTGATAATAAAATAATCTCCCTCGCCAGACCACAGCATTGAAATGTTGGGTATGTATTCGGGGTCTCTGTCGGTGGCGGCGTCTCCTACTTCAAATGTCCCGTCTATCGGCTTAAACGCAATTTTAATTTTCTTCTT
>Ga0209542_10005843_pt1 | contig 24284 bp, 24 predicted proteins | sample RifCSPhighO2_01_FD_184028 | JGI IMG/M metagenome (GOLD analysis project Ga0209542, IMG submission 184028) | Soil microbial communities from Rifle, Colorado - Rifle CSP2_plank highO2_0.1 (SPAdes) (version 2) | ecosystem: Environmental > Terrestrial > Deep subsurface > Rock core/Sediment ...
GCATACAATTCAATTTTACTTCCTCAACGTTTCCACTATTATCAACAGAATAAAATTCAATTGTATGCTCTCCTTCATCGGAAACAACAAAGGTCTCTTTGTACTCCTGAAAATAACCGTCGTCAACTTTATAACCTGTGTAGTACACACCCGATCCTTCATCTCCATCTTGAGCAAAAAGAGTGATACTTACATCAGATCTAAACCATCCGCTTTCTCCCTCTTCTCCGGAAAGTAAAATTTGTGTTTCTGGAGGCGCAGCGTCTGCTTTCTCCCCGCCTAAGACAAAATAGCTTGCGTGATTTAAAGTTGCCGTTGCAACACTATTTGCAAAATCAACATCTGTTTCCTCTTTAGCCCAATCCACGCCGTTGCCGGATGAATAAATCGAAATTGAACTTATTTTGTACTTACTGATATCAAAATCACTAAAATCAATCGTTAATGTGAATTCCTGAGGGAAGGTCGTAATAGGATTTCCTGTTGCATCGATAACGTTAAGATAAAGTCCTGAACCAAGAGATTCAAAGGAGTCGGAAATCGTTACACTTGGGGAATACTGCACCTCAACTGTAAGAGGATCAGCTGTCGCGTCTTGAGGAAAATTAAGTTCATAGCGCTCAAGTCGAAAGTATCCGCCGTTTGACGTCAGTTCGCTTGACAAATTTGCAATCGGGTTTGTCCAAAGGTAGTGACTTTTATTGCCGGTTCGCTCTACCCCTTTATAGGTAAAGGAGTAGTTCGGCCAGGGATCTTCTTCTTCGCTCTGCCAGCCGAAGGGGTCGGTTAACCCGTCGGGTCTGTCATCATTAAAATCGCCGTCCTGGTCTTTATCCTGGATAACAGAAAAATGAATATGAGGAGCAGTCGACTTGCCGGTGGAACCGACTTTACCTATCACCTCGCCTCCATTTACAAAGCGTGGCGTAGTAAAACTTTGGGAGATCGGGTCATTATCCTGAAGATGATAATATCTTGTCTGATAACCATTACCGTGATCTACTACGATAACATTGCCGCAAGCCCAGGTTCCGCAGGCAGTGTTATTTTTATCCGCTTTGTAGAAAGTTGCTGTTCCGGATGCTGCAGCCAAAACAGGATCGTCATTGTGAACACGAGCCGGTCCTAACCAGTCATAACCATCGTGGTTCGAATAGTTCAATGTTAAATCTCTAGGCGGACCTTGAAAGCTAAGTACTGATCCTTTAGCCTCAAGTGGTTCACCCAAAACACTTCCCACATCACTAAACGGATATTCATGATCAAAATATGACCCAATCGCTGTTGCCGCTTCGGAAAAACTCAAACCCTTCCCCTGATAATCCCAGGGCAAATCCAAAAAAGGAACCGGAGGCTGATCCGCCCCTCCCGGACAAGCCAAGGCAAATAAATTCAAAAAATAATTCCTTATATTTTCATCATATTCCGAATATGTATAGAGTGCTTCTCCCGATACCGCCAAATACCCCTGTCCCAACTGCCCTTCAGCAAGAATAGTCCTGTCATACTGTCCGCTTTCTGCTGCCAGAGGAGAGATAACTCCTTCCTCCTCCAAAGAAAATCCGATAAAACAAAGCTCATTAAATCCTGTTGCGATACTTTGAAGAGTTGAGGTATTTATCGGATTGAAAATAGAATGACCTATCGGGTCAATGATTCCGAAAGGCCCCGTTGTCACCGGCGTACCAATCGGTGTTGATGTCGTGCCACAGGGATGAAAATCAATAACTTCACCTTGCGGAAAACTATCCGAAATTCCCAAGGAAGAAAAAAGAGGATTAAATTTAGTTCCCTCAAAACCAGGAATTCCTAATCCCTGATAGGCTGAATAAGCCTCTGCACTAACATAAACAATTCCTCCTGCACGGATAAAATCCGCCAACTCGCTTGCTTCATCACCCGCAAGCTCCCGATTGGAAATACCTGCAAAAAAGACCTCAGACCTTTTTTGTCCTCCGGAAACCAAAGAACCTCTTACAACACTCGATACAAACGGCTGAAAGTTAACAGAACAACTAATGGTTCCTCCGGGGCCGAAATTTGATTCATCCAATAAGGTATTTCTTAACGACGCCGCATAATCCTCCTCAAAATACACATTTGGAGTAAATCCGGTTAACGGCGCCGGGTTTCTTGACGAGTTAAAACCTGATACTCGAATGTCGGCTGCCTGGGCTTCTGCCGAGCTTGCAAAAAGAAGAAATAGACCATAAATTGTCAGAGGTAAAGCTTTAAAAATAAATGATAGGCTTTGTTTCACACCTTTTAGTTTATTAAAAAGCCCTCTTTGCCAAAATGCAATATCCAAATTATTCCCAAACCCGAATTTCCAATCATTAGCTTCGTACTCTTCTCCGAAGCTAACTTGAAGATAAACTTTATTTCTTTTTTTAAAAACAGCTTTTGGACTATAATTAGGGAATGTCAGGGGTAGTAGCTGCAATTTACTCTTCCTTTTTCCTTGCCCTTTCTCAGGCTTCTTTAAAGAAGAGTTATCGAGAGTTAGCTCCTTCTGTTGCCTTCTTTTTTGACGCAACTTTCGGCTTAATCCTCTGGATACCGCTCGCGATATTTTTTGGAATCAAGCTAGCCCTTTTCAAAGAAGTGCTTCTCTACGCCATTCTCTCTGCCATTCTTTCCGAAGCCTTAGTTTTTTACTCGCTATCAAAAGGCCAACTAAGCATCACAACAATTCTCATCGGAAGCTATCCCATATACACCATATTATTTTCCTACTTAGTAAACAATGAAGTGCTAACCCCTCCCTTAACAGCTTTTGTTGGAATAACAATTTTCGGCACTTTAATTTCCTACCTACCATCCAAACTCAACAGGAAAGAACTAAGAAAAAGTGGAGCGATCCTTTGGCCTGTCGTTGCGGCAGTTGCTATTGGCTTATCAGATACTTTATCCAAAAGAGTTATCAACAAAACAATGGATTTTACTTTTCTTTTCGCACTAGCACTAGTCCAAGTCCCTGTAGCTTTGGTTTATCTAAATCTCGAAAAGCAAAATATTTTAAAAGAACTCAGCGAAATTAAAACCAAAACCTACGATTACAAAAACGCTATTGCTGGTTCACTTTTTAATATAATAGGTACAGGGCTTTTGTGGATTGCGTTTTCAAAAACACTCGCCTCCATTGCATCCCCTATAACAGCAACAAGTGGAGTCTTAGTTATCATCATTTCACTTTTATTTCTTGATGAAAAAATTTCTTGGAGGCAGTTCCTGGGTATCTTGTTCGCTTTTGTAGGTATAATTGGGATAGCAGTTAACGTTTAAACCATTATGAAAAAACAAATATTAACTTACTCAGGAAAAGTGGGTTTGCTGAGAGTAACCAAAAATTCTCTGCGAGCTAAAGGTGAAATACTAATTTTTGAAACAAGTTACTCTTCTTTGAATGCAATGTTTACTAAAAAACAAGCAGAAGAAATCAGAAATGAATTTATAAATAAAAAAATAAAAATTAGAGAACTTACAAATCAGGCTTATCATGAACCATATACTGAGATTGAAGGTTATCACGAAAAAGTAATGAATATTCGATACATAAGCCCAAACAAGCTTAAAATAAACATGGAAACTCTCATTTACAACAACGTAGTTACAATTTATGAAGCCAAAAAGGACGGTTTCTGTCTGGAAATTTACAGCAAAGAGCTCGCAGACCAACAACGACAGTTATTCGAGTTTGTTTGGAAACAAGCCGACCGCCCGATTATAGGTAGGGGAGGACGAACATCTATTTCCTGAGAGCTAATTTGAAAACAAATTTATAGCCCAAACTTTAGTCTTTTGTATTCATCAAGAATTTTTTCGGCCCAATAAGAGTAATCGCAAGGTTTCTTGAAAACATTACCTTTTGATATTTTGTCTATATCTAAAGATACCTTATCTCCCAGTTTGTCTTTAGCTTTTATAAGAAATGATATTCCAACCTTCTTTGATTGGCGAGCCAAATAGAAAGCCGCACGATAAAGATCAGCTATCGCATCGGATGTAGAATCGTATTTATTCAACGTCATATCTTTTCAAAATACGTTTTGACTATACTATGAAATTTATTGCGAATTTCTTTATCTAATATTTCCAAGTTATCATTACCTAAACCAGGTCTTAGATTAAGTACAGCAGTTGTATCAATTTGATTATCATTTAAATTAATCCCTCCTCCCCAAATATTATCTTGTCTTGCACCTTTATCAAGTAAAATTTTCTCACCATCCGCGTGAAGTTTTCCTCCAGCAACAATCCAGGCATTTTCGATGTCGACTGTAAGCTTAATATAATCACCATATTTCTTTCGGAGACTTAGAATCTCATTGTTTGTCAATTTCTTGTCTATAAATTCCACAATCAAATTGTACCATTATTTCATACTGGAGCTAATTTGAAGACAAACTTTTATGAACTACCACGGCTTTAGCCATTGTATCCTCGGCTTCGCCTTCGGCGAGTTCGTGATCGTTCAATTCACCCACGGGTAAAACCCGTGGTGCTCTTGAACAATCATAGATTTTTTTTCAAGATAATACTCAGGAATTTTGAAGTAAGTTCCTTCACCCACTATCTTAAACCCATACTTTTTAGCAAGAGTCAACATCTTTATATTTTCTTTTTGAACGATTGTATTAACTTTTTTAAATTTAGTATTTTTTCTAGTCCACTCCAATCTATACTCTAAGAGTATTTTTCCTAAACCTTTTCCTTGATATTTTTTTAAAACCCCCCAAAGAACCAAGATAACCAATAGTTGGATCATTATTATTTTCTCTTCTAACCAACCCCATAGCGATTAACTTTCTGTTTTTAATTAAAAGAAATACTCCTGAATCAAAACTGCTGTGTTTTTTAATTAAATCAATAAAATACTGAATGTTTTTTCTTCTTTCAGTATTGAAAACAACCCCGTACGTCTTTGGGTTCTCTTTAACTAGCTGTAATCTTAAGTTACGTAAAGCCTCAGCGTCGCTTACTTTTGCCTTTCTTATCTTTATCTCTTTAAACATTCGAGGAAATTTTATATGATACAGGTAATGAAAATCAAAGATTCATTTAAAGAAACTTTTAAAGATGTTAAAAATGTCCTTGTAGTCCTTGCGCATCCAGACGATATGGAAATAAGTTGTGGAGGGCTTATTATAAGACTTATTGACAATGGGGTCCAAGTCCGTCTAGTAGCAACAACCAATGGCGGCAAAGGAATGAAAGACAAAAAAGGATTAAAAGAGGAAGAGTATGCAAAACAGCGCGTCGCTGAACAGTTTAAGGCAGGAAAAGTCTTGGGAATAGAAGAGGTAGAAAATTTCAACCTGGAAATTCCCGACGGAGAACTTGAAGCGAGTGTTGAAAATATTGGGAAAATAGCATTTCATATCCGCCAATTTAAACCCGATCTCGTAATAACTCATAATCCCGATAACTGTATCATTGAATTCTTCAATCGAAGCACTTGGGTCAACCACCGCGACCATAGAAACACTGCTTTAATCACAATCGATGCGGTTTACCCCTACTCAAGAGATCGAGGATTTTTCACCAGCCAATTTGAAAAAGATAAATTAGAACCTCATACAGTCAAAAAACTATTGCTGACCGACTCCTACACAGCAGCATCTGTTAAATTTTTTGCTATAGATAATTATCTTTCAAAAAAGAAGATCGCTTTACAGCAACATTTAACAGCTTTCGACCCGTCTGATGCAGATGATTATTTGCAGGAAAACAAATTTGAAAACGGCTACTATGAACCTTTAGGTTTTTACGAAGTATACTAATCTCTCCTAATTCCGAAGCTTATTTGAAGACAAATTATTTTTCTGGGTCTTTATATGGATATCAAAACTAATCCACTCACAATGGTCAAAATCCCAATCATCTTATTTTTATCAATCTTTTCTTTTAAAAATACTTTAGCTAAAAGCACAGATACCAATGCAAAGGCACTGCCAATTGGAGCAACTACGGAAGCTTGTGTCCCCGCCACCCCAAATGAATAGCTGAAAAATCCGCCAATATCAAAAAGTCCGATTAGTAAAAGTAACTTTAGAGGGAACTTTGTTGATTTTGGAATAAACATGCCTTTGGAAAATGATATATAACCTACTAAAAGTAATAGGACGAAAAATCTAAAGACAAATGCAGGTAAAAACCATCCCAGTTCTTTAGTGACAAACACTAGAAGGAAAAGAGATGTTCCCCACCCCAGCATAGCAATAACACCTTCCTTAACACCAATAAGCAAATTTACCTTTTTTGATTTTACAAAATCCGAAATATTTATAGAAAGCATAACTATACCAATAACAATCAACCCGATCGCCAAAATCTGAAAAGTGTTTAGCGATTCTTTAAAAAAGATTACGCCAAGTATTGCAACCACCAAACCCCAAGCAGCTCCCACAGGTGAAACTAACGAAACTTCAGCTTTTTCTAGACCCTTATAAAAAGCAAGATAAGCTACTACTTGTAGAATCGCCACTATAATTAGAAGTGGAATATTTTGAAAAATAGAATTAAAAACAAAAGAATTATAATTAAGAAGAAAATAGCCCACACCAACTAGAAATCCAAACAGCTGCATCCAAAAAAGAGTTAAAACATTTCCCTGTTTACGAGACGCCAAAGCAGCCAAAAAAATGGCCGTTCCCCAAAAAAACATGCTAAGTATACCCGCAACAACTCCCATAACCAAATCTCCGTTGTAGTTTACCACTCAGACAAATGAAATCCTATCAAGTTTCATTTAGTAATAAGCTCACTTGTAGGAATAACTCGATTTTTTGTCTTTTGGAAAACCTGTGAGAAAAAGATATCCCTGCCAATCACCCTCAAGAGGTACCGTTTTGAGTTTCAATGAGGAGATAAAATTTCTCCAAGCCAAAAAATTAGAACCAAAAGGCCTATCGTGGTAGTAATATAAACGAGAAAGAAGCGCTCTTTATTTTTTAAAATTGCGACAATCCCTGTAAAGAAAGCCAACACACCTGAAATTCCCATAAGTAAAGCCGGAATGGCAAGAATGGGGTTGTCAAAAAATGTTTCCCCTCCCTGCTGACCAGAAGTAGCAAGAATTCGAATCATCAACAATAAAACAAAAAAGGCCACCATTAATCCGACCGACCATTTGCCAAACCTAGTTTCGGGCAGAAAAGTTATTCTAATCATAAGGTTTTCATATCTTACCCATCCTCCAACAACACAAACGTATCCTTATCCCCATCCAGACAAAAGTGTCCACCGCGCCTTTAAAGTTGTGAACTACAATCAATTTAAACAATTGTAGTTTACCTGCTTGTGGCGAATTCAAAGCTTATAAATTCTGATAATACCCAATCGTTTTTTTCAATCCTTTTTCCACTGTAACTTTTGGTTCCCATTTGAGAATCCTTTTGGCCTTTGTTATGTCAGGTCTTCTTTGTCTGGGATCATCTACAGGACGCGGTCTAAAAACAATCTCAGATTTTGAACCGGTCAGTTTTTTAATCTTTTTAGCCAAATCTAAAACTGAGTGTTCTTCTGGATTTCCCAAATTAAATACTTCTCCTTTTATCAATCCGTCTGTAAACATTACTTTTTCAATTCCGGAAACTAAATCTGAAACATAGCAAAACGAACGGGTTTGATTACCGTCGCCGTAAACGGTTAAAGGCTTACCTGAAAGTGCTTGGTTTATGAAGTTACTTACAACCCGCCCATCGTCTTTTTGCATTCTTGGACCATAGGTATTAAAAATTCGAATTATTCGAGCATCAATCCCGTATTTATGAATGTATATATAGGTCATAGTTTCCCCAAATCTTTTGCTTTCGTCGTAACAGCTCCGTGGCCCAAAGGAATTGACATTTCCCCAATATGTTTCTTTCTGGGGATGCTCAAGTGGGTCTCCGTAAACTTCGGACGTTGAAGCAAAAAGAAAGCGAGCTTTATTGTGTACGGCCAATCTCAATATATTAATAGTACCAAGAGAGTTAACCAATACTGTTTCTTCGGGACGGTTCTGATAGTCTATAGGCGATGCAGGGGATGCAAGGTGAAAGATATAATTAATATTTCCCTCCCCGACTTTTTCCTTTACAACGTCTTGTTTTATAAATTTAAAGTTTTTGTTCTTCCTCAAGTGATTAATATTTTTTTCGGAACCAGTTATCAAATTATCAACACAAACAACTTTCAACCCCCTTTTAATTAACGTGTCACAAAGATGACTTCCAATAAAGCCTGCGCCTCCAGTTACTAGTACTTTCTTCTTCCCCATATTTTAAATTTAACTACGCTGATATGAGAATTCAATTCGACAAGGTGGTACGGGGTAAATCCAACTCAGCCTGTTATAAGAACTTTTTTCATTGACAAACCTATTATATCTTCTTTTTCAGCCTTCTGCCGTGCTAAACTGAGTCTACATAATATATGGAAAATGTATCCAACCAAAGTATATGGGGAGACGAGGGATTTTCCGCCATCCTTTCAATGAAATCCCTTCCCGAGATTATAAAAATAATCTCTCGTGATACTTCTCCACCTCTTTGGAACATCTTTGAGCATTTAGTTTTTCAAACTCTTGGAACTGATGAAATTTATATTCGTGGTTTGGCTTTCACTTTTTTTCTGGGAGCCGTTTTCTTCACTTACAAAATTGGTTCCTTCCTTTTTAACAAAAGAACAGGTTTTTTGGCAGCTATATTGACCTTTCTTAATCCCTTTTTCTTTAGCTATGCCTTTGAGGGGCGAATGTACTCGATTTTAGCATTAGGAGTTACTTCCTCGATGTATTTTTTTCTAAAAAAAATGTGGAAAAGCTACGTTTTAGCAACCCTTTGGGCATTATACTCTCATCACTTTGCCTTCTTTGCGCTCTTTGTTCAAGGAATATGGTTTTTATACGATTTTTTATTTGGCGAGAAAAAAGTTGCCCAAAAAATGTTTAAAGCTTTCTTAACTATCGGAGTCGCTTACACCCCATGGCTTTTACCTTTATATAGACAAACAAAAATGGTTGGTGGCGGATTTTGGCTCGGGAAGCCCGATTCTAAAAATTTTATAGGACTTGTCTTTGACTATCTAGCAACAGGAATAAGAAGCTCTATTAAACTTCCCTTTATTGATATCAAAATTTCAATCCTTGCCCTTCTTTTAGTTTTTATAAGCTTACTTATCAAAAATTGGTTTGAAAATTACAAAAAAACTTTTTTTCTTTTATCCTGGTTTTTAATCCCGATTATCGCAACTTGGACCATTTCCCAATACTTTCAGTCAATTTTTTTTAACCGCTATCTTCTCTATAGCATCCCTGCGGGCATGCTTCTCCTAGTTTCAAATAGACAGAAAGCTTCAAACATAGTCTTTGCCTTCTTGATCATCATCTTTGCCATTGTCGACTATAACTACTTCACCCATCCAGATAAACTCCCCTTTAAAGAGTATGCCAGCTTTATAAAACAAAATAAAAGAGAAGGAGATTTCTTAATTAATTGGAATTCTAAATCCCATCACCTTTGGGAAACAAAATATTACGGAATTCCAGCACCTATTTATATTTCTGAAGGAGCTGGTAATCTTCCCTTCTTTGTTGGCACGGCCCTGATGGAAGAAAAAGATATTATCAGAAAAATTCCAGATTCAGCAAAAAGAGTTGGAGTGATAACCAGTGGACCTATTGATGAAATTTCACTACCCGGATATACTGAAGTTGAGGTTAAAACTTTCGAAAGATTAAAATTTATCTTATATGAAAAAGGGTAAGAGTGTTCTTGATATTTTCAACGTCCCAATCTGGCTTTTTGTCTTACTTCTAACTGTCTTTGTTTTAAGAATTCCCTCTTTTTTCGAACCCTATTCATACGGGGATGAAATGATTTATCTTACTTTAGGTGAGGCAGTCAGACAGGGCGTACCACTCTATAAGGGAATTTATGATAATAAACCTCCGCTTCTTTATCTAATAGCCTTTATCTCAGGAAATCTCTTCTGGTTTAAAGCAATTCTTGCTCTTTGGCATTTAATTACGGTTTTTATCTTTTTCAAACTTACAGAATTTCTATTTTTGGGAAAGAAAAATTCTCAATTAATTGCAACAACCATCTTTGCACTCTTTACCACTTTACCCCTTCTTGAAGGAAACATAGTAAACGCGGAGCTTTTTATGATTCTTCCTACAATTGCGGCTTTCTATATCCTTTTGACAAAAACTCCCAGTTCCAAAAACTTAGTTTTTTCGGGTGTACTTTTTTCCATTGCAACTCTTTTTAAAATACCTGCAGCATTTGATCTAGCTGCAATTGTTTTTTTCTGGCTTATCTCAGCCAAAAAACTGAACAAGAAAAATTTGAAGAAAATTTCCCTTAGTATTTTTTATTTATCTGCCGGTTTCATAACACCTATACTTTTAACCTTTATCTGGTACTTCTTGAAAGGGGCATTAACTGAGTATCTTTTTGCAGCCTTTTTCCAAAACATTGGCTATCTATCTAGTTGGAGACCCGTAGGTTCTCAAGAACCATTCTTTCTAAAAAATGCCCCGCTTTTTACCAGGGCATTAATAGTGCTCTTACTGCTTTCAGCTCTTTATTGGAAGAAAAAAGTTGTTTCTCCAAATTTTTCCTTTATTTGTGCTTGGCTTTTTTTCTCACTTTTTGCCGTAACACTCTCTGAACGTCCCTACCCTCACTACCTTATCCAATCAGTTGCCCCCATCTCACTTCTTAGTAGCATCCTTTTTACCTTTACAAATCTGGAGCAAGTTCTTGCCATAATGCCCCTGACTATTGCCGTTTTTGCACCTTTTTACTTCAAGTTCTGGTATTACCCTACACTTCCTTATTATATTCGCTTTGCTAAATTTATTTCCAAAAATATTTCTCAAACTACGCTAGCCATATCACAAGAAATTATAAAATAGCAACCTTTTTAAAATCGTCTTCCCAACCTGATGAGAAGATTTTTGTCTGGGGAGATACTTCCAACATCTATGCGTTAAGTCAACGTCTACCACCAGTAAAATATGTTGCAGATTATCACATCAAGGACTTTTCTAATGAGGAGGAGACAATTAAGGCCTTAAGATCTAATCCTCCCTCGTTTATAATAATCCTTCCGGATGCTTCTCCTTTTCCTCAACTTAATAATTTTTTAATTTCAAATTACGGACTGGTTGAAACTATAGACAGTGCCAAAATATGGAAACTCCTCAATTCCCAAGTCCGTTCTTTGCTAACCTCATAATTCCAGCCAGCCTAAGGCACCCAAAATTTGCTAAAATTATGTAAAATCAATAATTTAAAATTAGGTATTCAATTTATAGAAAATTAAAAGGTGCTTAAGCTATGGTTAATAAAAGTTCTTTTTTTAAACAAAAAATTAAAACTTCCAAAATTTACAAACCGAGAAAAGAAGATTTAGAAAAAATTCCTCTGGCCAAAATGGCTTACTTTTCCTTAATCTTATCTATCTTAAACATACTCATTGTCCTAGTTTCACAAAATAACCTGCCGCCAGAAGTACCGTTATTTTATGGGTTGGCAAGAGGACAAGAACAACTTGCAAGCGCAATCAAACTTACTCTCCCAGCGATTATTTCAATTTTTATTATTATCATAAATTTTATCCTTACCACCTTTACAAAAAATAGATTTTTACAACAGGCACTTATTTTAACAGGTTTTGCCGTCAGTTTCCTTTCACTTATTACGATAGTTAAAACAATATTGCTTGTGGGAAGCTTTTAGAAAGGTCAAAAAGATGAATAACTTTCCCAAACTCATAATATTCCCGGCCTTTGTTTCAGCTTTTATCTCTTTTTTTTCTACACCTTTGGTAATAAAGATTGCTAAGAAATTCGGCCTGATTGATGATCCCAAAAAACATAAACATCCCAAGGTAATTCATACTTATCCAACTCCCAGAGCCGGAGGACTTGCAGCCTATTTTGGAGTCTTGGTTGCCTCTTTAATTTTTCTTCCCCTAGACAAACATCTACTGGGAATACTTCTGGGCGCAAGTATTATAACTCTTGTCGGAATTTCAGATGATAAACTCGATTTAAATCCTTATTTAAGACTTCTTATCCAATTTACGGCTGCCTCTATTCCTATTGCCGCAGGAATCGGCATATCTTTTATTACCAATCCTTTTAACGGAATTGTTGACCTTTCTCAGCCTCAAATAAATTTTTATCTTCTGGGTGAAGCCCGGAGTATCTGGCTTGTTTCTGATATATTCGCCCTTTTTTGGATTGTCTTTATGATGAATATCCTCAACATGGGAGCCAAAGGAGTTGATGGGCAACTTCCCGGGATCGTTGTCGTCGCTGCGGTAACAATTGCAGCTCTTTCATCAAAATTTTCAGCGGATATTACTCAATGGCAAGTAATAATTCTTGCCTCTATTACGGCCGGAGCCTACCTTGGTTTTTTACCGTGGAATTTCTATCCTCAAAAAATTATGCCTGGTTTTTCTGGGTCAAGCCTGGCAGGATATCTTTTAGCAATTTTATCTATTCTTTCAACCACAAAGGTGGGAATATTAATGGTAGTATTGAGCGTTCCAATAGTTGATACAGGTTATACTATAATAAGACGAGTGTTTTCGGGAAAATCACCTGTCTGGGGCGATAGGGGGCATCTGCACCACAAACTTCTCGATGCGGGATTCAGCAAAAGACAAGTTTCATCCTTTTACTGGTTAGTTAGTGCCTTTCTAGGAATAATTGCTCTTAATTTGAATACGTCTTACAAGTTATATACAATTCTAGGAGTAATCGTCTTTGTTGGTGGATTACTTTTATGGCTAACTTATCGGCCAAAATCTTAAACTCTAAAATGCAATTGTTACTTGAACTGATAAAAGTGGCCAGACCCATTCATTGGATAAAAAACCTGGCGCTTTTTGCGGCTTTGATTTTCACTGGAAAACTTTTTGAAAGCACTCATTTTAGCAAAACTCTCTTTGCATTTATTTCCTTTAATCTGGCGACTTCAGCTGCCTACATCTTTAACGACCTTCTTGACGCAAAGGAAGATCGACTCCATCCTATCAAAAGATTCCGTCCCATCGCCTCTAGGAAACTACCCACTTTTTTTGCATTAGTGGCTATATTTGCTTTTATCTCTTCTTCACTTTTTATAGCAGATAAGCTTAACTCACTTTTTTTCCTGACAGTATCGGGGTACCTTTTTCTTCAAACTTTTTACAGTCTGGGTTTAAAAAATATACCCATAATTGACATATTGATTATTGCCGCTGGATTTATAATCCGGGTTTACGCAGGTGCATTTGTAATTAATGCCCATCTTTCTGTCTGGTTTTTGCTTTGTGTTATATCTGTGGCTCTTTTCTTGGCCTCGGGCAAAAGAAGGGCCGAACTCGGAAGTATTTCTTCAGCCAAGGGAATAACCAGAAAAAGTCTTTCCAAATATACAGACACCCTTCTTGACTCTTACGTTACCATGTTTGCCAATGCTACCTGGATGAGCTGGGCCTTGTTTACCTTTTTTGAATCTCCTCCTGCCTCCATTCCTGTTTGGATATTTTTAGCAGAAATATCAAGAACAACAACTATAAGTAAACTCTTAATGTCAACCATCCCATTGGTCATTTTCGGAATAATGAGGTATCAGGCGTTAATTTTTGAAAATCGAAGCGAAGCGCCTGAAAAGCTCCTTCTTACTGATAAAGCCTTAGTTTCCTCAGTCATTCTTTGGACAGGGCTAGTTATCTGGATACTTTACGGAGGAGTAGCACATACAACTTACTAGTAAATACTTAAGTATATTCAAACTTCATCAACCCGACGGGTTAATTTGTTTAAACAACCTGTTACCTCCTTTTAAATCAAAAGAAAAATTAAGCTCCATTTAAGAAACTACGGGATATCTAGTATAATCTCTAATATGAAAACGGCTTGGATATATTCTAAAAAAATGGAGGCACAAAGAATAATAAATTGTGCTTCCCATATCGCCGGCGGATTTTTTGCCGAAAACAACTTTGTTGTCGTTCCTTATGGCTTGAAAATTATCGATCCCAACGTGGTAATCTTTCCCAATCTATCCTACCACCAAATCCCAAGATTCTGGGAAAAAGTTCAAAAGATAGACAACACTTGCATTCCGATAAAAACCGATGAAAAACTTACTAATAAAGTTAAAAATCTTGTTAACGACAAAAACTTTCCCTTACCTAACTACGACAAAGTTAGAAATACATGGGAGAAAGCTCAAAACGAAATTGTATCAACAATTGAAAATTTCATACCACAAAAAGGAAAAGCAATTAAAAGCATTGCAATCTATCCAACATTATTTGGTACAAACACTTCATTTAATATACCAAAATCTTACCCGGCTGATTTTTCTCTTTGGCTTCGGGAGGATCAAGACATTCATGCAATCACGGAAGCACTTATTAGTTCACTTACAAGAACCGATTTAACTAAAAAATTCGATGGAACATGGAGCGAATCAGAACTTTTAACCGACTGGTTACTAACTGAATCAATTCTTGCCAAGGTACTAAAAAAATACCAAGCAAAAACCAACTGGACCCCAACAATAAAACAAGTCCGATATAAACAAAAAGCAAAACTTATAAAAGTCTCAGAGGATTTCTACAAAAAACTGGGTATCTCACAAAGCCAAAAAATATTCTCTCTTAACGGCAAAATGCCAGAAATTTATGGCAAGACAGCTAAATATTTAAGTCAGCGTGAAAGAGAAATTCTGACGCTTTTAATTAGAAAAAGTGGGGAAGTAGCAAGCTATGACGAAATTGCAGAAATAATTTTTGCAAGCGAAGAAGCTTACAGTTTATATACAATCTCAAAAACCATGCAAAGACTGCGGGATAAACTCGAGATAAATGGGGTTTCCAGTAACTGCCTTCAAACCCAAAGAGGGAAAGGGTATATTTTTAAAAGTTAGCACTTAACAACCACCCACTTCTCCCTGCTTTTTCTTGGCTTTGCCTCGACCCTGCTTTCTCTTTTTTTCCGCCAGTTCGAATAAAGCTATTTTCAGACCACACCTATTTTTGCTGAGACGAAGGTTTATAAACTCTACGCGCCCGGCCTAAAAAAACCCTCTCTCCTCCTTCCCGAAAACGGACCATACCGAGAAAATTATCATCTGGGTTATTTGGCAATCTAGTAACAGGTTTTAAAGAATAAGTACTCTCCACCTTGTCACCAAGTCCACTCTTGCGAACAGTTCGAGGATTAAGTACTGTTTCGCCGACAGGTACTTTACATGCTTTAACTTCCTCTAACTCTTCAACTGCTTTTAAAAAATCATCATAAGAGCCAAATTCTCGAGCCATGTTAAATCACCCCCTTCTAAAAAAAACGAATTTTCAACATTATCCTATAAGATGGAATAATTATCTTGACCGGAGTTTGACCAAGCTGAGCTTGGTTCAACTACATACTGATCTTGCCTGCCCAAGGCAAAGTAAAAATAAACTAAGGTGTAGTCGTGGGTTTGGGAGTGGGCGTTGGTGTAACGCTAATCTTTAATTTGCTAGTGGGCGTTGCACTTGGAGTAGATATTTTATCTTTAGCCTCTTCCTCTTCAACTTTTCGAGCATATTGATTGGAAATCCAACCTTCCTTTCCCTGCTCATAGGCAATCTTAAACCAACCTGTTCTTTCATCAATGGCAAGTAAGTCATAAATCTCTCCCGGCATAACTTTAGCAATTTCCTCTCCCAACGTTGATGGTTCCTTTCTTACTCTTAAAAATCCTGTAGAGGTTGATAGTATTTCTACTTTAGGACCTTCTTTCTTTCCCTTTTCTTCAGGCAACTCCGCAGGCTCTTCTTCCTTTTCTTCCTCCTTTTTAGCCAATTGAACCAAAGCGGTTAATTTATAGCCTGCATGGGTTTTAACTTTGACATATCTTTCAAAATAACCGCTGGTGCTTAAGACCAGCGTGTGCTCTCCGGGAAGGATATCAGTAATTTTATGAGGGGTAATATACCTTTGGCTCCCGTCAAGCGAAAGTTGAGCCGAATCCGGAATAGATAAGACAATCAAACTTGCCTCATCTTTACCCTCCTTCTCAAAAGAGATCATCTCTCCTGAAGATGTTTCATCTAACTCTCCAAAATCCCTTTTTACTACTGTCTCTATTCCAGTGATCAAATTTACCTTTGTTTCATAAAAAGCCAAAGGCTTCTCAAATGATTCAGGTACCAGTTTAAGAGTAATTTCACCGGGATTTCTCGTCTCCCTATATGGCGTTCTTCCTACCTGTACAGCCTCAATAAAAACACTGGAAGGGGGGTTCGTTTCAATGTAAATTCCAGCTACTTTGGGTTTAAGATAACCAATAAGAAAAAAGCTAAAGCCTATAATTAAAATAATTAATAAAAAGACCAAAGCAAAAAGTCTAACTTTTCTCACGAGAGCCAAGTTTAGCAAAAAAGTTTGCTCCTGACAACTTGACTCATCCTTATTAAATTATCAGTTAGCAGTCAAACTGCCGGAGTGCTAAACCTTCGGGCCGGCAGCTATAGTAAAAAAGGTTGCTGATCCGGGGTTTCTGGCCAGAAGGAAGTGAGAAAAGTGGTTAATTTAATAAGAAAAGATCCTATAAGGTCGCTTTTTGCCTTGCCAAAAAAGATAACAGTCAAAGCAAAAAGTAAATCCATTACTGAATTTGAACAGTCAAACCTCTAGAGAGTCTTAGTTAGAGTATTGTCTTTAATTTCTTTTGGAGTAAAATGAAAAGTATCTCCTGATCCGGTGGCGAAGTGGAAACGCGGGTGTCTGCAAAACATCTATGCGCGGGTTCAATTCCCGCCCGGATCTCCAAGTCTCTAAAATTTGCCTTTTTATCTTCAATTTGCTAGAATACTCTTTATAGGTCTCGCAAAGTGCGAGGCTTTTTTGGTGGCTTTAAGTTTCTTTAGCCACACCCACTCCTCACTGGGAAAACGTGAGGGATATGGTACACCTTCCTATTAATCTGTTTACACGACATCGTCTTGATTTACGTTTGGTAAAAAGGCGAGAAGATTCTAATTCCCCCATCATACCCAACCTCAGTACAGTCTTACGAACAAGAAGTGGGAACAAAATCTCAAGGTTCTTTAGACATGTTTTCGAACATAAGAAGATAAAAAAACTTATTGGCACAAACTTAGCCTTAATGATATTTACAGCAAACCTGATTGATACAAGTACAGATAAAAGCTTCAATAACGAGGAAATCAATTTAAGAGAGGTTCCTCTTATTCTGACAACGGAAAAAACTGTTCAATACCCTCTTAAAGAGATAAAAATTTCCCAAGGATACAAATTCTATCATCCAGGAATAGATTTTGACGGAATCACTGGAGATGAAGTTTACCCGATTATGAACGGAAGGGTCAGAGAAATAAATTATTCAAAACTGGCTTATGGCAATGCTGTTTTAATCGACCATGAAGGCAATTTTTCCTCTCTTTATGCCCATTTATCCCAAATCGATGTAAAACCAGGCCAAGAACTTAGTAAGTCAGACACCATCGGAAATGTCGGTTCAACTGGTTTTGCCTCTGGAGATCATCTGCATTTAGAAATCCATAAAAACGGAAAACCTATCGACCCCTTAACCGTTCTTCCTTAAACATACTTATCAGACTTCCCCACTAGGAGCGTATTGGATTACATATATTCATCTAAATCTATCTTCGGTAATTCGCTAAATAACTTTGTTATCTTCAGTTTTCTTACCCACTTATTAAGATAACCCTCATCTAGATTTTCCTTTTGTATCTGATATATAAATGCAGCATCTACTAAATGTTCTTCTATTCTAGATTGTTTATACCAAGTGAGTTTATTAAGGATCGTATCTTCGGCAGTTGCGATTGACATAAATCGATCTAAAAGTTTGACCTTTTTTCTTCTGGCAAAACGGCTTTCATCAAATGCGTTATTTTTTAATAACCAGAAATCAAGCTTTAGTGTTGTAGGAAGGTGGACAATATTAAACAAATCTTTTTTTCAATCGCCTCCTTTATACTATCCGTTTGTATAAGATACTCGAAAGATAATTCCCTAAAGGCTTTGAGAACCCTGAGAATATCTTTGTTTTGCAGTTCGACAACAAAGTCTATATCACGGGAAGCATGGGGTCTTGCGTAATAGATAACACCCCAACTACCAGTAATCATAAGGAAGTTATTGACTTAAGAAGTTGTGCTTGATCCGTTTCTAGCATTAGTCTGATTTTTACCTTCTTTGTTAACTCTTCTTACAAGTTCTGACCACTCCATTGCAATTCTTACTTTCCTATCACCAGACACTTTTGCACACTGTTTCGATAAAAAAGAGATGTTTTTTGCATGTTACCTAGTATTAATCTGACTGACAGTTTAGCACAATAAAGGTTATATTAAAGAAGGAATTGGGTACTTAAATTAGTCTCTGCTCGAACAATGGAAGGATTATCAAAAAGTGGGCTGGGCAACAACGGATCTGGGACACGCTGTATGTACAAGAGGTCAGATAAATTTTTTTCTTAATCTGAAATAGGTTTTATCATTTCGGTATAAACCTTTTTGTTACGCACAAATCACCTTCTGGTAAAACAAGAAGAAGCTAAAGTTTAGTAATCCATCCCTCCCATAGCTGGATTAGGAGCCGCTTTCTTTTCTTCAGGTATATCGGTAATAAGCCCTTCTGTTGTTAACACCATCATGGCAACTGAGGCTGCATTTTGAAGCGCAGAACGGGTTACTTTTAAAGGATCCAAAATTCCAAACTTGGTCATCGAACCAAAAGACCCAGTTAACGCATTAAACCCAAAATCAGACGTCTTTGATTCCTGGATCTTTCTTAATACAAATCCATCATCTTCACCCGAGTTTTTAGCCAGCCAGCGGACTGGCTGCTCCAAAGCCACTTCTACAATATCAACTCCTACTTGCTCATCATCACTTTCAACTTTAAGTGTATCAAGCGCCTTTCTGGCTCTAAGTAAGGCCACTCCCCCCCCAGGCAAAATTCCTTCCTCAATTGCCGCTTTAGTTGCGCCAACTGCATCTTTCACTCTTTCCTTTTTCTCATTCAACTCAATCTCTGTCGCTGCACCCACATTAACTTGAGCAACACCGCCGGAAAGCTTGGCTAAACGCTCTTCCAACTTCTCTTTGTCAAAATCTGAATCTGTATCTGCAATTTGTCTTTTCAGAAGGGCTATTCTTGTTTTTATCTTGGCCTTATCACCTTTACCCCCAATAATTCTGGCGTTATCCTTGTCCGCCCAAACTTTATCAGCTTGTCCCAAGTCAGCTATATCAATCGACTCAAAAGTTCGCCCAGCATCCTCACTAACAACAACGCCTCCTGTTAAGACTGAAATATCTTCAAGCATCTCTTTCCTTCTGTCACCAAATCCGGGAGCTTTAATCGCAAGGACATTAAAAGAACCTTTAAGTTTATTAACAACCAGTGTGGCTAGCGCTTCTCCTTCAACCTCGTCAGCAATAATAACTAAAGTCTTGGAAACCTTAACAAACTTTTCCAAAAAGGGCAAAAGTTCTTGAACCGAAGAAATTTTCTTATCGGTAAGTAAAATATAAGGATCTTCAACTTCTGCCTCCATTTTTTCAGGATTGGTAACAAAATAAGGAGACACATACCCGTGGTCAAATTCCATACCCTCCTTGTATTCAATATCAATGGTTAACCCCTTCCCTTCTTCAACCGTTACCACTCCGTCGCGCCCGACCTTATCTAAAGCTTCAGCTATTTTGGCTCCAATGGCAGAGTCCCCGGCTGAGATTGTAGCCACCTGTTCAATCTCCTCTCTTACCCTGATCGGCTTTGAAATTTTCTGAAGTTCTTTGACAACAGCCTCAACCGCCTTCTCAATACCCCTTTTTATAATCATTGGGTTGGCACCGGCTGTAATATTTTTCATTCCGGCTGAGGTTATGCTTTGAGCCAGAAGTGTGGCTGTAGTTGTACCGTCACCGGCTGCGTCATTGGTTTTGTCTGCGGCTTCTTTTACTAATTGCGCACCCATATTTTCAAACGGATCCTGAAGTTCGATATCTTTGGCAACAGAAACTCCGTCATGAACTATGTTTGGAGCTCCCCATTTCTTATCTAAAGCAATGTTTCTGCCCTTGGGTCCCAAGGTTGTAACCACAGCCTTTGAAACAATGTCAATACCCCTCATTAGGGCTTGTCTTGCTTCGTCTGAAAATTTCAGTTGTTTGGCCATAATACCTCAATCTACCACGGCGAGTATATCATCAAATTTTGCAAAAAGGTACTCGAGCCCGTCAATTTTTACCTCACTAGCCCCCCATTTTTTATAAATTACAATATCACCTTTCTTTGCCGGACTTTTTCTTTTTGCGCCCGAATCTGTAACCTCATCATCACTAACAGCAATAACCCGACCTTTTTGGGGTTTTTCACTTGCAGACTCAGGAAGATAAATGCCTGCTGAAGTTTTCCCCTCTTTTTCTAATGGCTCAAGTAAAAGATAGCCTGGGGTTGGTTTTATATTTAACTTCTTTTTTGCCACAATGTTTTTTAACCTATATTTTTAGCATTCAGTTTCTGCGAGTGCTATTTTAATAAAGCAAACCACTCTTTGTCAAGAGGAGAATAAACTACTTCAACCAAGTTGCGAACTATTCCTCCTGCCTACGCAGGCAGGACGGACAAGTCTGCTCACTCCTTCGCCAACCGTCTGGTACCTGGCCTCACTTCATTCCAACTGAGCTGGGTTTTCGGAAAGTTGGAATGAAACTAGAAATTCGTTAACTATCTATTAAACGTTTGATATTTACTCAAGATAGTTCTAATCTCCTGCGAGGCAGCTTCGAGTTTTTTGGGTGTTACGCCTCCAACTAAAACCTTTTCAAAAACTTTGCTTACTTGAGAGTTTATTCCCATCTCTCCATCAAAAGTTTCATCAGCCAAAAACCAGCTTTTGGCATTGGGGGCAAGAGCAACTACTGATCCGAAAATCAAATCTTTGACATAAAAATTTGCCGAGTCAAGTCTAGGGGAAAGTTTTTTCAATCCTCTAGAAAGCTTAATATTTTCATTAAGTTTCTCAAGTGATTCTTTTTTCGATAAATACTGTAAAAACCTCCAGGAGTTTTCTCTATTTACACTTTTCTCCCAGACAGATTGAACCCAATATGTTGCATACGAATAATCGGGATCTTGAGGTGCGTCCTTGGGAAGTTGTGGAAGTCGGACTGTTTTAAATTTAAGTTCTGGGTTGGTCTTGATTATTTTAAATGCGCTTCGTAAAGGACCGAAATACATAGCAACTCTTCCATCTGCAAAACCATCAGTTGAAGAGGGCAAAGTTTCGTTCCAAACACCCATCTTGGAAAAAGATCCAAAAAAGGAAAGCGCATCCTGAGCTAATTTTCCTATTGGATTTTTCAGATCCGTCTTGTTTTGTAAAAGCATTAAGGCAACAACTTCTTGCCAATGGTCAATATTTCCGGAAAACCCGATCGCGGCTCCAGATTGAACGATCTCTCTCCCCCTACCGAAAATTGTCAGGCTGCCTTTCCTGGAAGGATCAACCAGGTTTATGAAATCATCCCAGGTTCTTGGCGGAACTTTAGCTGCTGACAAAAAGATATTCTCATTGATAAAAAGAGTTAAAGCATCATATTCCAAGGGAATTCCTACAATTGCTCCGTTTAAAGTTAAATCAGAAGTAATAATTGGATGGAAAGTCTGTTCAAATTCCTTCTTTTCCATAATAGAAGGAGGAAGCTTGGCCAACTGGCTTGCAAACATCAAAGGCCAGCTGTTGTGAATTTCAAAAATATCAGGCCCTCTATTTTCTATCAAAGAATTTGTCAATTTTTCTCTATAATCCGCTTCGGATTGTTTGATATAAGTTATTCTTATGCCTGGATTTTCTTTTTCGTATGCAGAGACAAGAGGCACTATTTCTGTCTCATCAATAGTTAAACCCCACCAGACTATTTCCCCTTTTTTGCCAAAAAAAACTTCTTTTTTACCTCTGAGCCTAAACGTAAGAATAAAAAGAAGCGTAAATATTAATATGAAGATCAAGACAAATAATTTTTTTTTAGATGAAAACTTTGAAAATATCAGTTGAAAGAAAGCTGTTAATCTTTCTGACAAAGAAATTCCAATCTTTACATTACTTTCATCTGAATGAGAAACTTGTTGCGAAAAACCATCCTGGCCTGATGTCTCGGTTTTATCCATAATACTACTTAGCAAGACAGTCACCAAAGTCTGAAATCTTACCTTTATCTTTTTTCAATTCTAGTATACAGTAGCCGTTAGAAAATGAAAGAGAAATTACTTTTTAAAAAATATCCCAAAATTAGAATATTTATTGTATTTATTGCCACCCTCCCTCTTTTCTTCCTTTCATTTTTTTACCTCTTATATGAGGATAGAATTCTTCCAAACATCGAGTTTGCAGGATACAAAGTTTCTGGAAAAACCCGCATGGAAGCTGAAAAGTACCTTAAAGAAAACGTAAATGAGCCGGAGAAACTAATTCTAATAACGAACGATAAAAAATTTGACTTACTTTTAAGAGAAATTAACTTTAGTTTTGACTTTCAAGCTTCGGTAGATAGTGCCTACCAGGCAAAAAAAAACAGAGGGCTTATCAAAAATTTTATTAATCTTCCATTTTCAATTCTTAATAAAAAGGAGTTACCTCTAATTATTAATTTTAATAATCAAAGTCTTGAAGAATATTTATCTATTATTTCAAACCAGCTTGGTAAAGAACCTGTATATCCTAAAGCAACCTTCGAAGAAAATACAGTTTTTCTGAATAAAGGCAGTCCAGGAGAAAAAGTAGAAACGCTTAAATTAAAAAAGGAAATCGTAAAACGTTTATCCACAGCTAACTATACACCCGTCTTTATCCCCTTAAGAACAATTGACCCTAGGCTTTCAGATACAGAAGTGGAGGTTTTAAAGGAAAGGGCTGAAAAATTAATTGGTAAGAGTCTTACCTTCAATTATGAAGTTTACAATCTTTTGATTAAAGAAAAGGAGATATTTAGCTTTCTTAAAATTAATGATTACCAAGATGAAGAGATTAAAAAAATTATTGGAAAAACCTCTTCTCAAATAAATAGAGATCCGCAAAATGCTGTGTTCAGATTCGAAGGAGAAAAAGTCAAAGAATTCCAAGCGGCCAAAGAAGGGGTTAGGGTTGACACAGAAAAACTAGAGGAGCTTATTAAATTAAATATTGATAAACTGGAGAAAAGTGAAGAAAAAAATCTAAATTTAACCATACCTGTAAAAACTGCTTCTCCTTTAATTACTTTAGATGAAGTAAACAATCTTGGAATAAGAGAGTTGATTGGAAAGGGAAGTTCAAAATTCAAAGGTTCAATTGCCTCCAGAATCCACAATATTAAACTTGCCTCCTCAAAATTTAATGGAGTTTTAATCGCTCCGGAAGAAACTTTCTCTTTTAACCAAACTTTGGGAGATGTTTCCACTTTTACTGGCTATAAACAAGCGTATATTATCAAAGACGGACAAACCATTCTTGGCGATGGAGGCGGAGTCTGTCAAGTTTCAACTACCCTTTTTAGAGCTGCACTAGATGCAGGTCTCCCCATAACAGAAAGAAGACCGCACTCCTACAGGGTTAGTTACTATGAGCAAGACTCAGCCCCAGGGCTTGACGCAACCATCTACTCCCCAACCACTGACCTTAAATTTAAAAACGATTTTTCTAGACACCTTCTTATTCAAACAATATTTGAGGAAAAAACCCTAACTTTAACTTTTGAAATTTATGGAAGTAAAGACGGAAGAATAAGTAAAGTTACAAAACCAACCATAACTGATATTGTCCCTCCACCTGAAGACCAATACATAGATGACCCGACACTCCCCCTGGGGCAAATCAAACAGATAGATTATAAGGCTTGGGGAGCGAAAGTAAAATTTGATTACAGAGTTGAAAAGGATGGTAAAACAATTTTTGAAAAAACATTTTACTCCATTTACCAACCCTGGCAAGCAAAATTTCTTCGGGGAACAGGTCCTGTAATTTAGACAAGTAACGAAAATTATAATAACACCATCATTATGATCATTAAAAACAAAAATGAGATAACAGTTTGCGAAATTATAGAAGCTCTGGAAAAGGGCGGATTGGTGATTATGCCGACCGAAACCCTATACGGCGCGATGGTTGATGCAACCAACCCTAAAGCAGTCAAAAAACTAACCGAGTATAAAAATCGCCCCTTCGGTAAACCTTTTTCCGTTGCTGTTTTAGGGTTGGTTGCATCAA
>Ga0209542_10005844_pt1 | contig 24282 bp, 21 predicted proteins | sample RifCSPhighO2_01_FD_184028 | JGI IMG/M metagenome (GOLD analysis project Ga0209542, IMG submission 184028) | Soil microbial communities from Rifle, Colorado - Rifle CSP2_plank highO2_0.1 (SPAdes) (version 2) | ecosystem: Environmental > Terrestrial > Deep subsurface > Rock core/Sediment ...
TTGTCGAAAAGTCGGGGCGCCAGGAATCGGACCTGGACCGCACGACCCCCAGCCGTGCATTCTACCACTAAACCACGCCCCGAAAATGCTTCTTGCATTTTAACACAAAGTTGTTACAATGGGTAGCAATTATGGGCAGGACGCCAGCGCAACCAAAAACCTCTCCCAATGGTCCTACAGAATCCTCCCAAAAACTTGAAGCAGTAAATCTTGCCATGGAGCAGATCCAAAAGCAATACGGACGCGGTTCCATTATGCGTCTTGGAGAAGCTTCTCAAAAACTGGATATCTCGGTAATCTCAACCGGATGTCTTCCCTTAGATTTGGCACTTGGAGTAGGTGGTGTGCCAAGAGGAAGGATCATCGAAATCTTTGGTCCGGAAGCATCAGGAAAAACAACCGTTTGTCTATCCATTTTAGCCCAGGCGCAAAAGCACGGCGGGATAGCAGCGTTTATAGACGCGGAGCATGCGCTTGATCCGATCTGGGCAGAACGCATTGGGGTTAAGCTTGAAGATCTTCTTATTTCTCAACCCGATACAGGAGAACAGGCGTTAGAAATAGCGGAAAGCCTTATTAGAAGCGGAGGAGTGGATGTGTTAGTTATTGACTCTGTTGCCGCACTTGTTCCCAGGGCAGAGATAGAAGGAGAAATGGGTGAAGCGCAAATGGGCCTGCAAGCGCGTCTTATGTCCCAGGCACTAAGAAAGCTTACCGGCGTTATTTCCAAATCAAAAACTATTGCAATTTTTACTAATCAACTGCGTCAAAGAATTGGCGTTATGTTTGGAAATCCCGAAACAACCACTGGAGGTCTTGCGCTTAAGTTTTATGCATCCGTGAGAATGGACGTACGAAAAATAGAGACCCTTAAAGAAGGAGATAAAGCAATAGGTTCCCGTCACCGGATTAAGATTGTAAAAAATAAAGTTTCAGCACCTTTCCGCATTGCAGAATTTGATGTGCTTCAAGAGGTTGGCATATCACGAGAAGGGGGCATTATTGACGTGGGGGTTGAAATGGGAATCATTCAAAAATCAGGCGCGTTTTTCCGATTTGAAAACACTATGCTTGGACAAGGAAAACAAGCAACGGCCCTCTTTTTGAAAGAAAAGCATGAAATAGCCAAGCGCATTGTTGCGGAGATTATTAAGCAGAGTAAAACAGGCGCTCCTCCCGTTGAAGTAGGAATAGAAGAAAAAGAGTTTGCCCAAAATTAATGGATGCGTTCGAAAAGTTTTACGCGATAACCCTTCGATTCCTATCGTTGCGTCCCCGGTCACAAAAAGAGATACAAGATAGGTTAGAAAGAAAAAAAGCACCACAAGACGTAATAGAAAAGGTTATCTCAAAACTTAAAGAGCAACGTTTCTTAAATGACGAGGAATTTGCCAAATGGTGGATAGAACAGAGAACACTTTTTCGGCCAAAAGGAAAACGATATATACAGATGGAGCTTGCGCAAAAAGGGGTTCTTCCAGAGATTATTAAAAGCGTGCTTGAGAAAACAGGAGGCGATCTTGTCAACGCACGGAAACTTCTTAGAAAAAAAGTTGCAATGTACAGGCACGTATCTTCTGAAAAACGAACCCAAAAACTTAAAGAGCTTCTTTTGCGAAACGGATTTGATTACGAAGTAACCAAAGAAGCCATTGACGAAATGGATACAAAAGAGGTATACTAAAGATGCGACAATAGAAGATTGTCAAATTATTGATCTATGCAGTTTTACTTAATAGATCATCGCAGTATCAGTTGATACCTCTCGCTACGGGAGTCTTCTGTTGTATTTAAAACCTTTATGCAAAATCAGGATTTTATTGCGCTTGAGAAGAAACTTCTTGATAAAGAAGAACGACTCTCTGCAGAAAAAGAACTTTTAGAAAAAGAGGAAAAAGCAGTAAGCAAGCAAAAAGACCTATACCGCAAAAAACTGGAGGAGGCATCCGGTCTTACCCTGGATGAAGCACGTAAAGAACTTCTTAAAGAGCTTGAAGACTATCTGTCTCACGAGATAGCCCGCATTATTAAAGAACGCACGAATGAAGCCATGCAGACAGCAGATAAAAAAGCACAAGAAATTTTAATAGATAGCATGCGGCACGGCGCGCTTAACTATATTGCAGAATACACGGTCTCCATTATTAAAATTCAGGATGAAGAAATCAAGGGAAGAATTATTGGAAAAGAAGGAAGAAACATTCGCGTCTTTGAACAAGCAACCGGTGTTGACGTGGATTTAGATGAAGAGGGGATTATTCGCATTTCCTCTTTTGATCAGATTAGACGGGAAATAGCCCGTCGCTGCCTTGAAAAACTTATTAAAGATACCCGCATTCAGCCGTTTAGGATTGAGGAAATCGTTGAGCAGACAAAAAAAGAAGTAGAGAAGGTGCTTTTTGAAGAAGGACAGAATCTTGCCAGTGAAGCAGGAGTGTATAATATTCCTCCCGAACTCCTTTCCATTCTAGGACGATTTAAGTTTAGAACATCCTATGGACAAAACCTTGTTGTACATACCCTAGAAGAGACAAAAATCGGTGTTCATATTGCTCACGAGATTGGAGCGGATGCCAACATTGTAAAGTTGGGCTGCTTGTTTCACGATATTGGAAAAGTTGTAGAGGGAGAAGGAAGTCACGTGAAGCTTGGCGTTGAGCTTTTGAAGAAGTTCAATATTCCTCAGCCGATTATTGATTGTGTTGCGCAGCATCATGAAGATGCGCCATTCTCATCGGTGGAATCCGTTATTGTGCACATTGCGGATTCAATCTCCGGCGCCCGTCCGGGAGCGCGGTTTGAAGATTATGAAGACTATGTAAAAAGACTTACAGAAATGGAAACAATAGCCAAAAAATACGAAGGCGTACAAGATGCATATGCGTTTGAGGCAGGACGAGAACTTCGTGTCATCATTGATCCGGGAACGCTTGATGACAGCCAAACGGTTCTTGTCGCGCAAAAAATTAAGGATGAAATCAGCAAGGCTTCTCTTGCTATCCCGGGAGAGGTAAAAATCACGGCAATCAGAGAGTTCCGCGCCACCATTTCCGAATCCTCATAAAATTCTTCTTGACAGACAGTTGTTTTCATTGTATTGTTAGGCAAATCGTATCTTGAAGAATAAAGGAGGTGAGATAATGACCAAGCGAGACCTTATTGAATTAGTATCAAAGAAGGCAAACCTTACCAACAAAGCCTCTCGGGAAGCAATTCAGGCGATGTTAAACGGAATTAGAGATTCTCTCAAGAGAGGAGAAAAAGTTGTTATTACCGGATTTGGTACGTTTAGCGTAAGAAAACGAGCCGAGCGCCCTGGAAGAAATCCAAAGACGGGTGAAAAGATTATTATAGCAGCAAGAAAAGCGCCTGGGTTTACCCCGGGAAAAACGTTGAAGAAAGTTGTTCGATAGAAAGTCCTAGAAGGAGAGTAAGCCAGATTCTGTTCTATCCGCAATCTGTCTGAATGACGATGTATTTGTCGTCTTTCCCCCGCCAAAGGCGGGGTGCCTTCTTACTTCGATGCTCTCCTAAAGCAAGATAATAACGCATCTATCGGAAGTTGCAGCAGGTAGGATTGTCGCGTTTCATCCCCGCTCGTTTCTGTGACTCTCAAATCTTGTCAATTCAAGATCTGCTTCAAGCTTCACATGCGGGTAAAAAGCTTGAATACTAGTCCCGTACCATTTTATTGGTTCGGGATCGGAGCTTACGCTCCATCCCCGGCTTTACCCCGATTAAATCGGGGCTTTAGACCTGTCTGGACTTTCCTCCCGCCTCATTTTTGCCATTCACCTTTTCAGAACTATTCGTTCACGGCTCATGGCGCAAATATGGGCGGGTAGCGGTCTTCCCTCTAGGACATAAGTATTATACCAAAAAAACCTTATAAAAACAACTCGAATTTTGTATAGTTTGCAACCTCGGGGGTTTCAGGGTAAACTGTTTCTATGCCGCGCAGAATAATTCCTTTCGCAAATAATGAGCTTTATCATATTTACAATCGTGGAGTTGAAAAACGGGAAATTTTTACCCAACCTAGAGATTACAAAAGATTCTTAAAGGCGTGCTACTATTATCAATTTTTAGGATCAACACAGAGCTTTTCAAAATTCTCCAAGTCACAACTAAACACATTCAAATCATTAAACGAGAATAAGCTGGTAGAAATAATTTGCTATTGTCTTATGCCTAATCATTTCCATTTTTTAATCCGTCAACTTAAAAGTAATGGAGCATCAATTTTTATTAGCCATCTTACTAATAGTTATACAAAATACTTTAATACAAAATACATCCGCATCGGTCCACTATTGCAGGGAACGTTTAAAGCGTTAATCGTAGAAAGCGATGAGCAATTTATTCACCTTTCCCGCTATATTCACTTAAATCCGATCGTGTCGGGGTTAGTTAAGGACTTGAGTCAATACCCGTGGTCATCATACCACGAGTACATGCAAGGTAAGGGTATGATTTGCTCTGTCAACGAAATATTAAATCTTTTTCCTTCAGTAGATGAATATAAAGAATTTATCGAAGATCAAATTGATTATGGTACAACGTTAGAAATTATCAAGCATCAGGCTTTGGATGAGCTTTAGCCGTTAACCTCGGGGGTTGAAAGCTAAAGATGCGTCAGGTTTGGCAGAGCATACGGTATTCGCATGTTTTACACAAAGAAGATTTACTACACAAGAAGCTACTTGCTTCCATCTCTTGTGCTTTTTGGAAAATATCTTGCTTGGCGTTCTCTAATTCCTCTTTAGTCTTTGTTATCGAAAGTTTTATCCCTTCATCCAAGTATAAAAGCGAGAGTATTGTCTCATTTGCATTTTTCAAAAAAGGCGCATCCTGAACGTACGTTGCCGCTAAGGCGTAGATACCAAGCTGTAAGTCTTCTTTTAGTTTTCTTTGGTCCGGGACGTTAGTTCCTGTTTTGTAATCAATAATTTCAATTCGGTTTTTTCCCACCTTGTCAACGCGGTCAATCCTTCCCCCAATAGTGATAATCCGCTTTGGGTTTTCGGGGTCTTTGAGAGAAAATTTAAATGGCATTTCTAATGTCAAAGCAGAGAGAGGCGATGTCCTGTTATATTCTTTCGTAAGATAATTAATGACTAAAGTTTCTGCCTTTTGTTTTGCTTTTTGCTCATGAGCCTTAGTTGTGTATCCTTCATTAACCCAATTTTTACTCAAAAGGCCGGGGATGTCCTTTATTCGCAAGGGTTGTTTTTGGATCCACGCTTGATAAAAATCCCTAAGGGTTGCATGAATACTTGTTCCAAAACTCTGAGCGGCGCTTTGAGGGGTGGGAATCTTGAGAATATACTTAAGTTTATAATGCAGCGGGCACACACCAAACGTTTGTATTTGAGAATAAGAAAGATAGGTTATCGGTAAGTTACGGAATAAAACGTTATGAGCCTGTTCTGTCTTTGGAGTCCAGTCAAGAAGCGTTAATTGTGCTGAGGATGGATGGTCAAGATGACTGATCACTTCTTTTATATATCTGTCTACTTCTTGTTGTCCAAGAGCTTCAGCTACGAATGGGGAAACCTTCCTTTCCCGCTTTCCTTCCGCATACAAATGCGCACTCGTTAAGAAAAGTTCATCGCGGGCTCTTGTCATTCCCACGTAAAATAATCGCCTTTCTTCCTGCAGATGATAATCTCCTTGCGGAAGAATTTCTTTTACGAGTTTTGTTGGAATAGGAATCTGCTCATTCCTGTCGCGAGTAGGAAACCGGAGCGTGACAAGATTTACAAGAAAAACAACAGGAAACTCAAGTCCCTTACTGGCATGAACGGTCAGGATATTAACCGCGTTGTTAAGAATCCAGTCGGAATCGGAAGCAAGCGGTCCTTCCCCAAGCTGCATGGAAAGATCAATCCAATCAACTACCGCAAACACGGAAGAATCTTCAAAAGAAACCTCATGGGTTTTTAGTTTGTCAAAGAAAAGCGCTACGTTTTGAGATTTTTGTACGTTTTGTTCGGTCGCGGCCCCCATATAGAAACGCAAAAGCCCGCTATCCTCCAAAAAGTAATACAAGATTTGGCCGGCTGTTTCTTTTGGAATAAAAGTAAGGTGGCGCTTAATCATGGACGCTATGGTATTGAGTGTTTCTTTTGTTTGGGACAGAAGATGGAGCGGAGGATTTTCTATTGCTTCAAAAAGCGTAAGATTTTTTCTGCGCGCGTAACTCAAAAGAAGCGAGATATCTTTACTGTTAATGCTAAAAACCTCCATAGTAAGCGTTCTATACAAAGACGTGGCATCTTCTAAGTTATAAAGAACTTTAAGGTAGGCAATGAGGTCTTTTATCTCTTCTTTGTGAAAAAGATGTCCAGGTCCCAAAAACTGATAAGGGATTTTTGCCCGCCCGAGCGCTCGCACAAAGGGCTGCGCGTGATCGTTTGCGCGAACCAATAGGGCAAAATCGCGGTAGGACCTATTAGTTTTTTCAACTAGTTCTTGAATTTTTTTTGATACAAGGCTTGCTTCGTCCTCAACCCGTTTTCCAAACAAAAGAGTTACTGGATTGCCGTCTATATTGCGTTGCGATACGAGTTTTTTATTAATGCCGGATTTTATCTCAAGCCGGTCAGGATTATTGTACTGGATAGCTCTATATGAGGAACTAAGAATTTCTTTTGTTGAACGGTAGTTCTTGGTAAGCGTTATAATTCTTGACTTAGGAAACCGTTTTTGAAAATGAATAATATTTGAAATGGCAGCGCCTCTCCACCGATAAATCGCTTGATCATCATCGCCAACTACGGTGATATTTTTGTCTTTTCCCGCAAGAAGGAGTGCTAATTCGTTTTGGGCAAAGTTTGTGTCTTGAAATTCATCAACAAGGATGTACTTAAATTGCTGTTGATAAGAAGAGAGGATATTCTTGCGAGTTCTAAGAAGATAGAGCGCGTAAGAAATAAGATCCGCAAAATCCATAACACTCTCTTTTATTTTAAGCGCCTGATAACGCGTAAATGCGTTGGCAAGCTCACCTATCTTGCGGGCTTCTAGTTTTTCTTCATCTTGCTGTTTGGGGGAAAGAGCAAGGCGCTTAGCGTATGCAAGATATTGAGAGGGAATTATGTCTTCATCTTGGAGGCGGCTAAAATGCGCAATGAGTCCCTCAAGAAATTTATTAGGATTTCCCAAGGGGCGAAAATAATCAAATTCAAACGAAAACATGTGTTTTCTCAAAAACAAAACCGCCTCTGACTGACTCATAAGTTTGTATGCGGGATTTAGCCCAATATGAATTGCATCCTGTCGCAAAATCCTGTCGCAAAACGCATGAAAGGTAGAAATCCACATTTGCGTGTACCCGTACGGCATTGCCTTGTCAACGCGCTCCTCCATTTCTTGGGCGGCTTTTTCGGTAAAGGTGAGAGCAAGAATATGCTGGGGAGATACGTTTTTTTTGAGGATAAGATAGGTAATGCGATGCGTTATGACCGTTGTTTTGCCTGTTCCCGCTCCCGCAATAACAAGAAGAGGCCCTTTTCCAAACAGAACTGCCTCTTCCTGCTCTTTATTAAGTTTTGGATCATCTGCCATGAAGAATATTGTAGCAGAGAACTACTCTACCACAATGGTTCCCTCTCGCTCCGGGTTGAGATGATCATGGTACGTATAGGTTCCTTTCTCGGTAAACATCATTTGAACAGATGAGCTTTCCGTGAATTCACCAAGATTAAGCTTAGGATACAATTTGTGGAATGGATGATCGTCCGAGTTGACGGTTGCTGCATTCCCACTGTTGTTAACCCAGGTAACTTTTGTTCCCGTTTTAATAGTTGCTGTTGTTGGTTCAAATCCGCTTTTTGTAACGGAAATAGTGACCTCACCGGATGGCGTTGGAAACGTCGTTTGTGCCTCTGTTGTAGGTTGGGATTTTTCTTTCATTGCGTCTTTGTTTGGGCTATTTCTGAAGAAAAACGCGCCAATTCCAATCAAAAGCACGATTATTCCCAAAAGAATTATCTTGTTCATGCCTCACCTCCTTTCCCGTGTTCTATTTGTTCAATGTTAGCTTTCTCAAGGTGACGGCTTGAGGTAAGTTTATTGCCAAATTGCCCAAAACCGACCGATACATTAGAAAACTGTGAGGAGGCATTGGTAAGATGTTTGCCAAGCACGTCAAGATTGTCTCCGATTTTTTGGTAATCAATCCGGAGGGTTCGCAGGAGGCGCAACACTTCTCTTGATTGCAGCTCAATCTTTTTCCCCTCAAAGGACAAAAGAATTGTCTGAAGATGTGCGTACAAGGTATTGGGAGAAACAACATAGACTCGTAATTTACGCGCGTATTCAAGAAGATCAGTCGTGTTAATAAGCTCATAATACACTCCTTCTGAAGGAATATACATAAGGGCAAAGTCCATAGTTCCTTCGGAAGGAAGAACGTATTTTTTTGCGATTGTGTCGATATGTTTTTTGATGTCTTGCGTAAATTCCTTTCTCGCCTCCTCTTTTTTTTCTTCGTTTTCCGCTTTATAGAGCGCTGAATAATGCTCCATAGGAAACTTAGAGTCAATGGAAAGGATTCCCGCATCGGTTTTAATTGCGGCATCAACGCGGTCTCCCGATTTAAACTGATACTGCAGGAAAAAGCTGTTTTTTGGAAACATTTGGGAGATTAAATCTTTGAGCACTTGCTCTCCGATATTGCCCCTCAGCTTTGGGTTTTTAAAAGCCTCCTGTAGTTCTTTAATACTTCTTCCAATCTCACTCATTGCCCCAACCTCTTTTCCCACTTCTTTGATAACATATGCCGCTTTATCAAGTCGTTCGTTAAGCTGCTTTGAGTTTTCCTGAAGGACTTTTGTCATGTCCACAGAGGATGATCGTAGCGCCTCACGGATCGCATTATTGGTTGCGTCAAGAGATGCCTGCATGCTTTTAAGCCACTCAAAAAGCGTTTCGTTTTGTGCATTTTTTGAAAGAGAAGAAAATTTTTTGTTAAGAAAAAAGAGGACAATCCCGATACCAAAGATTACTGTTCCGACCAGCGCAAAATACTCGTACGTCATGATTCTATTGTAGCAAAATAGAGTTGTGGGTTCGCATACACATTTTTCCACAAGACTGGTTTGTAATTAAAAAACGCGCATGAGGCGATCATTGCTCCGTTGTCGGTACAAAGCGAAGCCGCGGGAACAAAAATTTCAGCGTCTAGCTTATAGCGTCTAGCCTTTAGTTTAAATTCATCACGTAGTTTCTGATTTGCAGCAACGCCACCGCCAAGAAGGATTGATTTTGCCTTATGTTGCAATGCAGCATTCAATGTTTTTTTAATTAACACATCAATAATCGCTTGTTGGACAGAGGCGGATATATCAGCGATTGTTTCATCGCTCAATTGTTTCATTGCTCTTACTTCTTTTAGTACGGCAGTCTTTAAGCCAGAAAAAGAAAAGTCAAAATCGTTTGAATTAATCATTGGTTTGGGAAATAAGAATCGTTTTGAGTTTCCGTTCTTGGCAGCCTTTTCAATCGCCGGGCCGCCCGGATAGGAAAGCTTTAACAATCGTCCTATTTTATCAAGCGCTTCTCCTGCTGCGTCGTCTCTTGTCCCTCCAAGCCACTGTAATTTGCCGTGGTCTTTAAGAAGAACTAAATCAGTGTGTCCTCCGGAAACCACCAGGGCAACCGCAGGAAACTCAATATCGCTATCTCTTATTGCTTTTTCCCAACTGCCCGTTTTAATAAAATTTGCGTAAATGTGTCCCATCAAATGATTCACAGGGATCAGAGGAACATTCCATAGATACGCAAGTGTTTTTGCGGTTTCTACTCCCACAAGAAGTGATCCAATAAGTCCCGGTCCAACAGTAACGGCAATCGCATCAATAGGGGGTTTTTTTGCCAAAGGGTTAGATACGCCAAGCGTTTCTTTAATAACGGGAAGTATATAGGAGAGTTGTTCCCGCGCCGCGACTTCGGGAATAATCCCTCCTGTCTTTTTGTGAAGAGACAGAGAAGAGGCGACGGTATTTACCTCAAGCGTTACCAGGGGATCGGACGGATTGCCGGATATGAGAGCTGCTGATGTTTCATCGCATGAGGTTTCAATCCCAAGAAGACGCATATCAGAGTGAAATTTTTACCTCATCGCCTTTTTGAAGGCCCAGCTTTTCGGCGCGTCCGGCAGCAACCTCAATGACCATATCAGATGGCTCATCGGGTTTGTAAATAGTAAGTTCTTGATTCGCATCAGGTGGGGGGGATACGCGAGATACGATTGTCACAATTTTTCTTTCTCGCAAAAAGATAATGTCAATAGAAAACTTCATGTCTTTCATCCAAAACGAATGATACCCGGGGCTATCAAAGAGAAACAGCATACCTTCATTTTTTTCAAGCGATTCTTTTTTTGAAAGCCCAATCTGTTTTTCTTTGTCTGTTGCGGCGACCGTTAAAGAAAACGTTTGGTCATGAAGAATTGCTGTTTTTTTACTGCTCCAGAATGTCAATTTTTCGACAAAGGAATAATCTTGGGATATCTTTACCGCCGCAAGGGCGACAATAAGAACAACAAATAAAAATAAAATCTTTTTCATTTTTTCTTACCGATAAGCATTTCTATTGTTTGTGTTGAGGAGTGTTCTTTAACACGGTCAACAACCTCAATCACAGGGATTCCGAATAATTTTGCTTGGCGATCTTTGTGTCTTCTGTGCTCGTCATTTTTTGTGGTTGCTATTATATCAGGTTTTATCGATTGCGTCAGCATATCATATTCTCCATCCGTTTTCAGATGAGGGAGAAGTACAATATAGTTTGTTGATGAAAGTGCCGCAAGAATCTCTGCTCTTTCTTTTTGAGAGTTGATTGGTCGTCCTTCCCCCTTCCTCTTTCTTATGGATTCATCATTTTCCAAAAGAATCATTACCATATCTGCCTGTTGCTTTGCCCCCTGTAAGAATTTTATGTGTCCTATGTGAAGAATATCAAAGCACCCTCCAACCAAAACGATCTTTTTGTTGTGTCTTTTGAGTTGACCTGCTATCTCAATAGCTTTTTTGGTAGAAACAATTTTATTCATATAATTTCTCATTGAGCATTAAAAATTATTCTTTTGTCCCCCGCAAGTATACCGCTTGCCATGGGCGGTAGTTGGAAACAAACTTATCAGAGATGATAACCTTGCCGTTTTTGCTGACTTGGCGGGTAAAATATACGTTAGCCCCAACTGCAGCAAAGTCTATTTGTTTTAGTTGTCCTTTTTGGATCGTTGGATCGTCTTGATACAGGGGGGCGGGCGCGGGCGCTTGGCCTGTAATTACCGGCTTTCCAATAATTACCTCTCTCCCATCTTTTGTTCCGTACAATTGAAACGAAAGCTGTTGGTATACAGGATCAATCGTGGTTTGGATAAGGATATGGTGGTTGGTATCATTTGTAAACTTAAAGTCAACCGTTGGCACATAGACACTCGCATCAATTCCCGGCGGCGAATCTTGTTCATAGTATCCAACTCGGTACGAATGGGCATTCCTCTCGATAATAGGAAGCCCGGCGTTTAGAGCGGCTCGAAATAGCGTAGTAGATACTTGGCATACCCCTCCACCGTCTCCTAAAATTGTTCTTCCGTTCTGGATGATAAAAGCTTGCTTATAGCCGGTGAAGGAAGAAACGTCTCCTAAAGCTTTTGCCATTGAAAATGTTTCGTTTGGCGCAACTAAAATGCCGTTTAGTCGGGTGCTCGCAAGCGTTATGTTAAAAATTCTATTGGGAATGGAGCCTTGGAATAAAGAGCGTCCTTCTCCGATCAATTCTGTTATCCCCAGATCATTTACTTTATCGGTTGTGATTTCCGGTTTTGTCGTCTTTAAAGAAATAGCAATAGTTACTGTTTGAGGTTCTCTTGAAGACACAATGCTAAATATCTTTGCCGCGATCTCGTTTTCCATAGCCTTAAGATCGACTTCTTGCCCGTTATTTGATGGCCTAAACGTGATCACCCGCCCATCTTGGAAATTAAAGAGCGCGTTAACAGGTTCTTTGTAAACGTTCTCTGTGATGGGTTGAATAAGTTTTTTCATGTTTGTTTGGGAAAAGCTGTAAGAAGCAGGAAGATTGAGCCCATGCAGGTAGGACTCCAAAATAAGGCTTAGGTTGGTAAGTCTGTCGTTGGATCTTCCTATGTAATACGCCTGGTCAGCAAGGAGTAGGGTATTGTATCCCAACTCAAGCTCCCTTGCAGTTGTTGCTATCTGATCTGATGCGTATTCAAATACGATTTTTGTGTCGGCGATTTGCTCGTTTTTATTTTGAAAATACGCTGCAACATCTTCTTTTGTCTTTCCTCCAAAATTTATCCCTTGTACGCTTATTCCCTCATAGATTTTGCCTTCATGCAATTTTTGGAAGATAATAAGACCAAAGCTTACAAAAAAGAAAAAGCCAAGAACGCCTCCTATGCAAAACCAAAAAGCGCTTTTTGCAAGAGGTGTGAGTCTGTGCGGTAAAAATCTCATTTGAAGTATACGTCTATTGCCATTATACTATAAAGAAATGGACGAGCATACTGTTTTTAATTCAGCTCAATTCGACGAACCGACTCCCATGGTAGACGGGGAGGATGGAGGAAAGGCAAAAAAACTAAAGCTGCTTCTTAAGGCGCTGCTTGGTCTTGTGGTGGTGGTTGGTATCCTTTTTGTTTCTGCGGCGTTTATTTATCCGCAGGTTGCTAAGCGTATGCAAAAAGAGCCGATTACTATAACTTACTGGGGTGTGTCAGAAGATCCATTGGTAGAAAAAGCCGTTATCGCGGAGTTTGAAAAAAATAATCCCGGGATTAAGGTGTTATATGTAAAACAAGAAAAACAGGAGTATAGGGATAAACTTGCGGTGAGGATTCCAAACGGGACAGGCCCTAATGTATTTGCTTTTCATAATTCTTGGCTGCCTCAAGTATCAGGTATTCTTGCTCCTCTTCCAACAGATGTTATCTCATCCTCCGATTTTCAAAAATCGTATTATCCCGTTGCTCAAAAGGATCTGGTAAAAAATGGTGCGATATATGGAATCCCCGCATCTATTGACACCCTTTCTCTTTTTATCAACACGCAGATTTTTGAGGCAACAGGGGCTAAAACGCCTGTTACGTGGGAAGATTTTCTTAAGCTTTCCCGGCAGTTAACGGTAAAAGATGAGATTGGCACGATTAAAACATCAGGCGTTGCCATGGGGACATTTGATAACATTGCGCATGCCCCCGACATAATCGCGCTTCTTTTTGCTCAAAACGGAGTAGAAATGACGCGTTTTTTAGAAACATCTTCTCGCGTTGAGGAAGCACTTTCTTTTTATACATCGTTTGCGATTCCTCCGGACAACGTATGGGATTTAACGTTTGAGTCTTCGTTATCCTCTTTTGCGAATGGAAACGTTGCGATGCGCTTTGGATATTTCACGGATATCGCCCTTATTCAATCGCTTAATCCAAGCCTGCGGTTTTCAGTGGAAGAAGTCCCTCATTTGTTTGGCAGAAACATGACAGTCGCAAGCTACTGGGCGTATGGCGTTTCTATCACCAATAAGCATGCAAAAGCGTCATTTTTGTTTGTAAAGTTTCTTGCGCAGAAGGAGACTGCACGTCTTCTTTTAGGAAATCCTCCTGCGCGGGTGGACCTTGCGCAAGAAGCATTAGCCAACCCGCTCATAAAACCATTTATAGAACAGGCGACGTCTGCGCTTTCCACGATATTTTCATCAGAAACGTATGATAATGGTCTTAATGATAGGGCAAACGCGTATCTTGGAAACGCAGTTCGATCTATGCTGGCAACTACCCCTGTTTCATCCGCCACGCAGACATTTGCCAAGGGTGTTGTGGAAGTACTTACCCAATACGCCATACGATAAACAAGCACAGTCATTCATTATTTTATGAAGCGTTATCATTTTGTGGTGTGTGGGGGAACATTTGACCATTTTCATAAAGGCCACAAATCGTTCTTATCCTATCAATTCTCCATTGCAGAAAAGGTTGTGGTGGGCGTTGCCGTGGATTCGTTTATTCGGCAAAAAGAATATGTTTTTAGTTTGGAGCCATTTAAGCTACGTAAGCAAAGCATTGAAGCGTTTTGCAAAAAGAAGGGATTTTTCAACAGAGTCAAAATTGTGCCTATTGATTCCGTGTTTATTCCAAAAGAGGCCGAAGAATTTCCCATTGAGGCAATTGTGGTTACCAAACAAACCCAAAAAGGAGCAAATCTTATTAACGCAAGCCGACAGCTTGCCTCTCGTAAAAAGCTTGACGTGATAGTGCATCCCTTTGTTCTTGGAGAAGATGGTCTTCCTATTTCTTCTGCGCGCATTAGAAAAGGAGAGATTAATAGGGAAGGAAGATCCTACGTTAAAGATTCATGGATATTAAAGGATCGCAAACTCCCTGTTTTTTTAAGAAGTGCTTTTCAAAAACCGTTCGGAGAACTTATGGAGAAAAGCGTGTTTGAAAAAACGTTTTTTGACTCCCTGCTTCTTGTTGCAGTTGGAGATATTATTACCTATTTTTCTCATAAGCGTGGTCTTACTCCGCGTATATCGGTTGTTGATTTTCACGAAAAAAGGAAAAAACGCTTTCAAACGCTTAGGGAGATAGGATTTTTAGGAACAGAACGCGTGGTGTATATTAAAAACCCGGCGGGAACGCTCACTGCCTCTCTTTTTCAATGCTCAAGAGATATGTTTTTCTTTTCAAAAGAAAAGAGGAGTGTGGTTGTTGTGGAAGGGGAAGAAGATCTGGCGGTTCTCCCCTTTGTGCTTGCAAGTCCTTTGGGATACACCATTCTATACGGACAACCGGATGAGGGTATCGTGCGGGTGGATATTAACGAAGAGACCAAGGAAAAGGCATTCTCTCTCGCTAAGCGATTTAGGCAGATTCCGTAAGAAAAAGAGACAATACTAGAGGTTATTGACAAAAGGCAAAATATGCTTTACCATGCTCCTAGTTTTCTTATTTTACTTATTCCCTCGCCGATTATATGGAGGGATTTTCTGTAATAAGAGCATATGGATACTATGAAGACAAAAAAGATTTATCTCACGGAAGAAGGATTTGCCGATCTTAAAAAAGAGCACGAAGAACTCACGAAGAAAAGAAGGCCAGAGGTGGTGGAGCGAGTTTCTCTGGCTCGTAACCAGGGTGATCTTTCCGAGAACGCCGAATATGTGGCGGCACGGGAGGAGCTTTCTTTTATTGATGAACGAATCGCAGAGCTTGAAGAACTTCTTAAGCAAGTTTCTCTTATTCACAAAGATAACGATAAAACAGGCAATAGAAGCATTAAGCTTGGTTCAAAAGTAACGGTTTCTCATGGAAAAACAAAAGACGTATTTACACTGGTAGGTGAATGGGAAGCGGATCCTACGCAGAAGAAAATTTCTCATGAGTCTCCTCTTGGGAAAGCCCTTATGTCCAAACGGATAGATCAGATTGTTGAGGTGAATGCTCCCGCGGGAAAAATTACTTACACGATCGTTGGGATAAACTAACGCTATTCCTCATGAGGATTTATCGTAATACTCCTCTTTCTCAATGCACATATTATCGCATAGGTGGAAACGCGGATGTTCTTTTGGAGATCGTCAACGCGTCTGATCTTCAAGAGGCAATTTCGTATGCTGGAATAAATCGTATAGAAGACGTTCTTCCGTTAGGGTTAGGATCCAATCTATTAATAAGCGATAAGGGATTTCGGGGAGCGGTGTTTCGATTTATAAATCCTCAAGCATCATCTATTGAACAAGACGGTTCTTTGATCAAAGCGTTTGCTTCGGTTTCTCTGGATGATCTTATCTGTGCCTTATTCGAACAAGAGTTTGTAGGGCTTGAGTGGGCAGGGGGTCTTCCTTCAACCGTGGGGGGAGCGGTTCGGGGTAATGTGGGTGCGTTTGGAGGAGATATATCTCACGTCTTTGAAAAAGCAGAGGTGTATCTTTTGGAAAATAGCACATGGGTAAAAAAGACCTGCGATAGCAATGATATGCAGTTTGGGTATAGAACAACGAGCATTAAGCAACAGAAAAATGCAATCGTAGCTAACGCGTGGTTCCGCCTCAAGAGGGGATCAAGTGAGGATCTTGAAAGGGCAAAAAAAGAATATGAAGATCACATTGCCTACCGACACGCGCACCATCCCATGGAGTATCCCTCCTGCGGATCGGTGTTTAAAAACATCGTTGTCAAAGAAGAGGTTGAAAAGATTCTGGAAGTATGGCCGGATGTCGAAAAACTAAGTATTCAGAAATGGCATAATAAAGTAGCAATGGGATATGTTCTGAGCAGACTTGGGTTTTCAGGTTTTCAAATCGGGGGAGCTCAAGTTTCAACCAAACACGCAAATTATATTCTTAATGTTGATAATGCAAAGTTTGATGACGTTATTTCAATCATAGATAAAATAAAAGAAAAATTTTCAAAAACCTTCGGTTTCTCTCCAGAGCTAGAACTTGAAATTGTATATTAAGAACACAGGAGTTTATTCTGCTTGACGTTATGAATAATTTATGTTATTATTTAAATCGTCAATATGAATACAAATAGTATCATTGTTGTAAAGACAACCAAGAAAGAAACCTCTGTGAGGGGTTTTTGTCTTGGTTAAGTAAGTAATTCATAATCAAGAGAAGCCCCTCAAATGAGGGGTTTTTTAGTGGGGAAAAGGAGGTGAGAATTATGGAAAGAGAAGCATATCGCAAAACACAAGAAGAACATCTTAGATTCTCAATAGATGTTGTGAGGGTACTTAAGACATCCAAATTGAAAATCAGTAAATATGACAATTTGCACCTACTTGATGCATTTTCGGAAAGTTTTTTGACAGTAACTATGACGCTTTGTCCGCTGTATGAGCCAGGTACACTAAGTGAGTCGCGTCTCATGGGGAGTCCTAATACTATAGAGCAAAGTCGAGTGGCAGAAAAATGGAGAGTAGGGACACGTGTTTTTAAAGCAATTACAGAGGCCTGTTCTAGAAAAGGGATTGGTACAAAAGCAGCATTGACTTTTGCCGACGTTGGTGTAATAACAAAGGATCCTAATGAAGAAAACGTTTCTTTACTTGCTTACCATGAGGGATTATATAGGGATGCTGCAGAGAGAGATTTATATGGTGAGTTAGGGATGCAATACTCTTTTCAACGCTACAGCACGATTTGTCCTGATTTTCCACAATTTATTCCTGCTAACAGTACACGGTTAGATGGTATAAAAATGGAGAGAGGAATTAGTTCAAGGGAGGTATTAAGAAAAAAACCAAGTCTTATGCCCGAAGTTACAGAATTGATGAACAGAGTGAGTAGGAATAGAGTTGTTTTTGATCCATCTATATATGATCCTCAAACAGGTTCTTTACAGCAGAGAACCATAGAGCGTATTGTGAGCCTTATATGTTTGCTTGAGGGCAATATTGGCGTAGCAGAGGGACTTATTCGGCAATATGGCACATTCGACGCCCACACTACGCTTAAAGGAGCATTAAACGTCTTTGTGGAACGTGAATCTGCAGCATTGTTATTGAAGCTAACAGATTTATTTCCTCATAGAACAAACCCGAGAATAGATATGTTATGTTAAGGAAGTGATTATGCGGACTTATCAAACAAAATTAATACGAATAAAGCATATTGCTGGAATGCTTTATGTGTCCAATGTGCCACGCAATACGCTGGTTATTTATGGAATTGGTGCTCCTTTGATGCCGGACAGCGGCAATTTACCGGATGCGCGAACAATTATGAATTTTGACGCGGATTTGTTCGTCCCAGACTATATAGGCTATGGAAGAAGTGATGGAATTTTTACGCCAAAAAACTGTATAAAAACATTTTTATATCTCTACGAATGGATTACTGAGGGGTGTAACGGTATAAACCATTATGAGAATAACAAGATAAAATTGTGGTACAAAAGAATTGTTTTTATAGGTCGAAGCTTCGGCGGAACATATATTCCCTTACTTCCGCGGTTTAATTCAAGTATTCAAGAGTTAGGGATCATTTATCCTGCAGTAGATAACAAGTCGTGCGGAAGCATTCCTGGAGAAGAGAGTAATGATGATTTCATGCGAAGCATGCGATTTGATGGCTACAAATATTTATACAGAGGCATTCTTTCAAAGGTATGGGAGAGACATCTTGAATGCGAGGATGACTTATCTCCAATGGATAATATACGTTATTTAGAGAATGTACGATTATTCATCGGTCACGGTAAGAAAGATACATGTATTCATTACTCAAAATCAGTAGTCTATCATAAAAAAATTTTAGAGAAGTATCCTGGAAGAAAAAATCAGTTCGTTCTTAAGCTTTATCCAAAAAGCGGACATACTCCAGAAACATCGACGCGCGCAGTTAATGGTTTTTTAACGTGGCTTGGTATTAAGAGGTTGAATGAAGAATGATATAATATAAATGACTATGTTTTGGGCGGATGAAGTTGCAAAAAAACTAAAAGAAAGAAAGTTACCGCTTGAATGGGTTGACGATATGAAGACTCCTTCGGGAAGAATTCATGTTGGTGCTTTGCGTGGAGTTGTTATTCATGACCTTTCTTATAAATCCTTGCGCAATATAGGAGTAAAAACAAAATATACCTACATTTTCGAAGATCATGACCCAATGGATGCTCTCCCTGTGTATTTGCCGAAAGAAAAGTATGAACAGTATTTAGGCAAACCTCTTTTTACTGTTCCTTCTCCCGAACCGGGCTTTAAGAATTATGCTCAGTATTACGCACACGATTTCCAGAAAGTTTTTAATACAATAGGCTGTAATCCAGAGATTATTTGGATGACCGATGTATATAAAAGTGGAAGAATGAATGATGTTGTAAAGCTTTGTTTGGATAAGACGGATGTGATTCGCGGAATTTACGAAGAGCTCTATAAGAAACAACTTCCACATGATTGGTATCCATTTCAGGCATATTGTCCAAATTGCGGCAAGGTTTCTACAACAAGAGTGACAGGATGGGATAGAAAAGAAGTTACTTTTTGTTGTGAGGTAGACAGGCTAAACTGGACAAAGGGCTGTGGTTTTTGTGGAAAGATATCTCCGTTTAGCGACAAACATCACATAGCAGGAAAACTTCTATGGAAGGTTGAATGGCCTTGCAAATGGAAAGTCATTGGTGTTACTGTTGAGGGCGCTGGGAAAGATCATATGAGCCGTGGTGGTTCTCACGATCTTGCAAAGTTAGTTTGTCAACGAGTCCTCAATTATCCTGTCCCATGCCCATTGGCATATGAGTTTTTTCTCGTCGGTGGAAAAAAAATGTCCTCGTCAAAAGGTCTTGGTTCTGCTTCTTCGGAAATGCTAGAGATTTTACCGCCAGAAATTCTGCGTTTTTTAATGGTAAAAACAAAAATAAATCAGGCAATCAATTTTGATCCAGGCGGAGATACGATTCCTAAACTATTTGATGACTATCAAAGAGCAGCGGATGCATATTTCAATAAGACCGATAAAGACTTAGAACGAGTATTTGAACTTTCGCAAATAGGTGAAATTAGAAAACCCCCAAAAATCCGTTTTTCTGTCCTTGCGCAATGGGTGCAGATGCCCAATATGGATGAGGAAATTAAAAAAGAGGGGCTAACGGAATGGGCAAAATATGCACGAGTTTGGGTTGAAAAATTTGCGTCGGAGTCAGAAAAGTTTTTGATATCAGAAGATGTTCCATCGGGAGCAAAAAACTTATCGGAAAAACAAAAAGAGTTCTTAAAAAAGGTTTCTGAAGAACTTGATAAAGATTGGGAAGCTGAAAAATTTCAAAAAGAACTTTATGAATGGGCAAAGGAAATCGGCATTTCTTCAAAAGAAGCATTTTCAGCAATCTATTTATCACTGATCGGCAAAGACCATGGACCAAAAGCCGCTTGGCTCATCCTTTCTCTCGATAAAGAATTTTTGGTTAGTCGATTCAAAGAGGTCTCATCTGTTCAAAAAGTCATCCCGAATTTAGTTCGGGATCTCGGTTCGGATAGGATCCTGAAACCCTTCGACCTCGCTCAGGGCGGGCAAGTTCGCCGTGGCAATATTGACCCAGAGATATTTTCTATTGATTCTCAATTAAAGAAGCAATTTCCATCAATTAGTATTGGCGTTGCAGTTATTAAGGGAGTTACCATTGAGAAAACCAACCAAGAGCTAGAAAAAGAAAAAGAAGAATTACTGAAATCTTTGGAAGGGTTAACAACGGAACAGCTAGGACAATATCCACAGGTCCAAAGTTATCGGAAATTATACAAAGAAATGGGAATTGATTGGCATTCTCAAAGACCCAGTCCTGAAGCATTACTCCGCCGGATTGCTCTTGAGAAAGGTCTTTATACAATCAATACCTGCGTTGATGCGTATAATCTGATTGTTATGAAAAATCGTGTTTCAATCGGAGCGTTTGATTCAGATAAAATTCAATACCCAACAATTATTCGGTTAGCAAAAGAAGGAGAGGAAATACTTTTGTTGGGAGATAGTGAGCCAACACAATACAAAGAAAAGGAAATAGCATATTTTGATCAAAAAGGCGGATTTAATATCGATTTTAATTTTCGAGACGCACAAAGAACAGCGGTTCAGCTAGAAACAAAAAATTTATACATAAATGTTGATGGTGTTTATGATATAACTCCTCAACAAGTTGAGAAATCTTTAAGAGAGGCATGCGATCTTATTATCAAATACTGCGGAGGAAAATTAGAATTATTTGGTATTGAAACTACTTAATAGGTTTTGATGAAAAGGCTTCTTATTGCAACTAGGAATAAGGCGAAGCTTAGGGAGATTTCTGATTTTCTTTCTGATTTGCCGTTAAAACTTGTTTCTCTTTCAGATTTAGGCATCAAAGAAGACGTTGAAGAAACAGAAAAAACATATAGAGAAAATTCTCAGAAAAAAGCAATCTTTTATGCTCAAAAGTCAGGTTTGCCAACAATTGCGGATGATGGAGGGTTAGAAATTGATGTATTGGGTGGGAAGCCTGGGGTCTTGAGTAGACGTTATTTTGGGAAAGATAACAAAGCCGCAACAGATGAAGAAATTATTGAGGCGGTAAAGAAACTCGTCAAAAAATTCTCTCAAAAAAAACTTTCTGCAAAGTTCAAAACAGTCGTAACCTTAGTACTTCCCGGTGGAAAGGAAGCTAAGCTTCCAAAAGTATTTTCTCAAACAGGTGTCGTTCACGGAATTCTTAAAAAACCTCTTATAAAACTCATGAGAGGCTATCCATACCGTTCGTTTTTCTATCTTCCGAAAATTAAAAAATATTATCATGAAAGCGAGCTATCGACCCATGAGCAAAAGATGTATAATCACAGATATAAGGCAATAAGTAGGCTCAAGCCGATTATAATAAAGGCTTTACATTTATAATTCAAAGTTCAAAATGCAAAATTCAAAATTACAACTCAAAGTTCAAAATTTTTAATATGCTTGATATAAAGTTTATTAGGGAAAATCCGGATCGTGTTCAAAAAGCGGCACAAGATAAAGGGATTGTCGTGGATATAGCATCGGTTTTAGAAATTGATAAGCAGTATCGTAGTCTTCAGGAAAAAGTCCAAAGACTCCATGAGGAAAGAAATAAATTTGCCAGAGAAAAAAATGTTAATGCGGGGAGAAAATTAAAGGAGGAACTTGAACAAGAAGAGAAAAAACTCGTTCAATTAGGAAAAAAACTTTCCGAAAAACTTCTTACAATTCCTAATTCTCCTGCAGAAGACGTAAAAGCTGGAAAAGATGAATCGGAAAATGACGTAATAAAAAAACATAAGGAGCCCACAACATTTTCTTTTACCCCAAAAGATCATCTCGACATTGGTGAGTTATTAGATATCATCGATGTTAAACGGGCGGCTAAAGTTTCAGGAACACGATTCGGATACCTTAAAAACGACGCGGTTTTACTAGAGTTTGCTCTTGTTCAGTTGGCGCTAGAGACCCTTCTTAAGGAGGGATTTATTCCCATCGTTCCTCCTGTTCTTATCAAAAGCGACGTTATGAAGGGTTTGGGATATATGGAATATAGCGGAGACGAAGACATGTTTGTTCTTCCCAAAGATGGATTAACATTGGTAGGAACGGCAGAACATGCTCTTGTGCCAATACACAAAGATGAGACATTTCAAAAAAAAGATTTGCCAAAACGCTATGTTGCGTTTTCGTCTGCTTTTCGTCGAGAAGCAGGAAGTTATGGGAGAGACACGCGCGGCATTTTACGCGTGCATCAATTCGACAAAGTAGAAATGGTATCATTTGTTCCAGAAGAGGATACAGATAAAGAACACGACTATTTACTTTCTTTGGAAGAAAAATTATTTCAGATGCTTGAGGTTCCATATCGGGTTGTTAAGATGTGTACAGGCGATTTAGGCTTTCCCGCCGCACGAAAGTACGATATAGAAGCGTGGATGCCGGGGCAAAATACCTATCGTGAAGTGACTTCTGTTTCAACAGTTACCGATTTTCAATCGCGAAGACTGAATATAAAATATCAGAATGGTAACGAGAAAAAATACGCCCATATTTTAAACGGCACGGCATTTGCGATTGGAAGAACGATTATTGCGATACTTGAAAATTATCAAAAAGAAGATGGATCTGTTGTTATTCCGGAAGTTTTACAAAAATACATAGGAAAAAGTATCATAAAATCGCAAAAATAGCTTCGATGATTTCTGTTGTTATTCCAATCTAAATTCCTCATTTTGAAGCAACGAAAAAATCTTGACAAATAGTAAAAAATAATTCACGATTGAGGCACATCTTAAACGCACTGTTCACCCTTTCTGTCCGGGGGTACCCCTCGCAGATAGAAAGTCGCAGTTCGAGGGGAGGTGATATAATCCATGGCAAAGAAAAAAAAGAAGAAGAGATAAATTGGTTCCGACTAAATCGGAGTGCCAATTGATCAATTGGTAATCCCTCGCCAAAAATAAATATTTAGGCGAGGGATTTTTTTGAGTCCCATGTGTGGTAAAATCATTCTATGAAGTTAGGATTTTTAGGAGGCTTCTTCGATTCCAATGAAAAAGAAATCAGAAGGCTTAAGCCAATCGTTGAGGAAATTAACGCGCTTGAAGAAAGCGTAAAAACTCTTAAGGATAAAGATTTTCCCCAGAAAACACAAGAGCTAAAAGAACGCGTTGCAAATGGCGAGTCTTTTAATGTTGTGTTGCCTCAAGCCTTTGCGCTTGCTAGAGAGGCGGCGCTAAGAACCATTGGCCAAAGACCCTTCGACGTGCAGCTTATGGCGGCAACCGTTTTGTCAGAAGGTAAAATAGCGGAACAAAAAACAGGAGAGGGAAAAACGCTTTCTGCGGTCTGCGCTTTATACCTCAATAGCCTTAGCGGAAAAAGCGTTCACTTAGTTACCGTAAACGATTATTTGGCTCGCCGTGATGCGGGATGGATGGGACCGGTGTTTTATTTTCTTGGGATATCTATTGCTTCTATTATCAATGAACAGCAGTTTGTGTTTGATCCGGACTACACCGATCCTAATCCGTTTGATTTTCGCCTCGCGCATCTTCGCCCCATTTCACGAAAAGAAGCGTATCAGAAAGATGTGGTGTATGGGATCAATTCGGAATTCGGGTTTGATTATCTTCGCGACAACATGGCATCCGACGTGTCCCAAATTGTCCAACGGGGACATTTTTTTGCGATTGTTGATGAGGTTGACTCTGTCCTTATTGATGAGGCGCGAACTCCTCATATCATCTCTGCCCCTCAAGAAGAGCCATCGGAAAAGTACTATCAATACGCAAAGCTTGTAGAAAAATTAAGTTCAGATACCGACTACAAAATTGATGAAAAAATGCGGACTGCCCATCTTACGGATCACGGAATTGTAAAAATAGAAAAATTGTTTGGCATCCCCAACATTTACGAGAATGACTTTGATACGGTGTATCATTTGGAAGCGGCGCTTAAAGCAAGGACGCTGTTTCAAAAAGAACGGGATTATATTGTTAAGGACAATCAGGTAATTTTGGTAGACGAGTTTACGGGGCGTCTTATGATGGGAAGAAGGCTCTCCGAAGGATTGCATCAAGCTTTGGAGGCCAAGGAAAGCGTATCGATTCAGAGAGAGTCAAAAACGCTCGCGACGGTATCTCTTCAGAACTATTTCCGCATGTATGAAAAGCTGGGAGGCATGACAGGAACCGCGGTAACAGAAGCAGAGGAGTTCCACAAAATTTATAAACGTGACGTAGTGGCCATTCCTACCCATCGGAATATGGTGCGCGT
>Ga0209542_10005846_pt1 | contig 24275 bp, 28 predicted proteins | sample RifCSPhighO2_01_FD_184028 | JGI IMG/M metagenome (GOLD analysis project Ga0209542, IMG submission 184028) | Soil microbial communities from Rifle, Colorado - Rifle CSP2_plank highO2_0.1 (SPAdes) (version 2) | ecosystem: Environmental > Terrestrial > Deep subsurface > Rock core/Sediment ...
CGGCCATATCTAATAAACCAATAAGCAAACATGATTACAAAAATTATCCCACCAAAGAAAAGTGTATCAAGAAATAATGAGTCGAAAGCGCTATCTCTTTCTGATTGGCTGAAAATTTTGGCAAACGCCAAAAGAAGAAACCACCAGTTGCGACCTAAATAACTTTTGAATGGATAGTGTTCTCTCATAGTTACTTATTAAACTCCCAATTATCCTCATATTGTTCTGCCGTAGGCGTGCTGACAATATATTTTTCGCCTTTCAATCCCATTCGCAAAATTCTCATTTCTGCGTCCTTAACTTTTTTACCTTCCTTTTTCTTTTCATCGAGCCAATGCTGATGTTCCTCTTTGACATATTTTGCCACAATCTTGCTCGGCACAATATAGAACTTGAAAATGTTTGTTTGCTTCCCGATGTTCACAAAACAATAGAAAAGGTCGGGGTCTACTATTTCTTCATGTTTCTTGTGCATAATCCAACCGCTCACAGCTTTGCCGTGTACCCTTGAAACTTGTGGTTTATTTCGGCTATTTTGATAGTTGGTCTTAACTTCAAGTTTATACATTTTCAAGTTCTTTGGATCGGATACCAAAATATCAACGCTTTTCGTTCGTCCAAGCGTCATATTTGCGTCATACCCCCGGAGAGCAAGTTGCGACAAAACCGCAAATTCTCCGGCAAGCGAAACTGAATTGTTGTTTGTTCCTTTCATAATTATTGGAGTAAATCTTCAATAGAAACGCCGAGGGCTTTCGCGATTTTTTCCACCATAAGCACAGAGGGCGTTTTAATAACTCCGCTTTCAATCTTGGTAAGTGTCGTGTACTTCACGCCTGACTTTTGGGCAAAATCCTCTTGCGAAAGCCCCAATTTTGTCCGGCGTTTCTTGATATTTTCGCCTATGTTGTTTTCGGTTGCCATACTTGCAGTATCTTGATAGTATTAAAATGATTTGATACACTATCAGTATCATACTATCAAATTATATGATTTATTTCAATTCCGAAAAGAAAAGCCCGCTTCTGGCCTTACTGAATTCAAAACGGCTCGTGAACCCCACTACAGCGGGGCGAGCCAATGACTTCATTTCCTAACTGGCGGAGAGGGAGGGATTCGAACCCTCGAGACCGGTAAAGGTCTACGCGCTTTCCAAGCGCGCGTACTAGGCCACTATACGACCTCTCCGTAATAGGCATATCGTATCGCCTTCAAGTACATTTGCCAAATGGTTCATCTAATACGCTCGAGCGTATTAGATGAACCTATTTCACTTTAATGCAAAGTGCTCTCTGAGATCAGTATCATTGGAAATGTCCCTTGTCGAAACCAGCCGCACATACGATGCGACGCTCAAGATGTCCGTGAGAAAAGATATCTCTTCGTCGCAGGGATGGGGAAATATAAAAATACTCTCCTGCATGCGGTAAAAACCCATCGCCTGCAGGCGCCCGCGTAGCGCGTCCCTCGCCCATTTATGCCGGTTGGGGATGTCAAACATGACGATACGCCATATGCCATCCCACTTCTCGGCTGGACCAATACGCATAGCATTGAAAGATTTCCGCAAGATGATATCCGCTCCTCGTTTCGTCAGCTTCATTTCGTACGCATCATCGTCCTTGCGTATGGTCACGTATTTTCTGCTTCGCAGATACTTTTTGGCATTCTGAAAGCCCTTGCGTCCGATAAATCCTTTCCGTCCTGCGATACGGCCGATTGCTCCGAACATATTTGGAGCAATCGCCATGACCGTTACCACGCCGCCTACCAAAAGCAGCGCCATGAGATAATTGACTGCCATGCGCCCCGTATCTTGCGCCCTGCGTACGACCTCTTCACGCCGGGCTGATCGCTGTATCTCATCCCATTCTCTGCCCAATCGATCAATGAGAAAATCCCTACGCCGCGCCAGTTCCTTTTTCAGGTGTTGTTCGTATGTTCTTTTTGATTTTCGCATAGGTTCATCTAATACGCTCGAGCGAATGTTAGTAACCTTTCTTTTTTTTACGCCATTACTCGGTGGGGAGGTATTCCGCGGACTTCACTTGATTGGCCGTGCCCATGAGCATGCGCTTCATGCCTTTGGAGCAAATCCTTGCAATGCCGCAATGCGCTCTGCGATCGGCGGATGCGTGGAGAAGATACGCACGACCCACGAGACGCGGCGTTCCCCCTGTGCCATGGGGCGATCCGCGCCAAATGGGTTTTCTAAAAAGAGATGGGCTGTCGCATTGGTCGCGGTGCGCAAGGGACGGGAATATGCGGCTATTTTCCCCAGCGCAGATGCCAGGCCGTCGGGATACCGCGTGAGCAGAGCGCCCGAGGCATCAGCGAGAAATTCTCGCTTGCGGGAGATCGCCATGTGGATAAGGGACGCGATGATGGGTGCCGACACGGACAATGCAATGCCGATGAGGATGATGATGCCGCCCGCGCGCCCGCGATTGTCATCGCTATTGCGATACCACATGGAGCGCATGAACATGTCGGAGAGAATGGAAACAAAGCCAACGAGCACGACTGCGACCGTAGACACCAGCATGTCGCGGTTGCCGATGTGCGAGAGCTCGTGCGCGAGCACTCCCTCCAGCTCGGAGCGATCCAGGATTTTCAAAAGACCCGTGGTGACGGCCACTGCCGCGTGTTCAGGATTGCGGCCCGTCGCAAACGCATTCGGGGCAGGATCATCAATAATATAGAATCTCGGCATGGGAAGTCCTGCGGTAATAGAGAGATTTTCCAGAACGCGGTGTACCTCCAGATCGGTTTTCGAATCCACGGGCTTGGCGCGGTGGAGCCGGAGCACAATGGCGTCTGAAAACCAATAGCTGATTACGTTCATCATGATGCTGATGATGACCGCGATATAGAGAATGCCGGGACTGCCGTATACCGTAGCGAACACCCAGCCAATCGCAATGACAATGCCGAAAAACGCGGCCATGAGAAGCCACGTCTTTTGTATGTTTGCCGTTTTGTGCGTATAGAGCGTTGCCATCAACAATCAGAATTTTACCGCTACGGGCTCCTGCGCCGGAGAATTGTCGGGGATATCAAAGAGGTCTTTTTTTGTGAAGCCGAATGTGCTACCGACCATGTTGGAGGGGAATGCTTCGAGCATGGTGTTGTAGTCGCGCACATTGCCGTTGTAAAAGCGGCGGCTGGCCTGAATTTTATTTTCCGTGTCCGCGAGTTCTCGCTGAAGCTCCAAAAAATTCATATTGGCTTTGAGGTCCGGATAATTTTCCGCGACCGCGAAGAGTGACTTCAACGCGCCCGTGAGCATGTTTTCTGCCGATGCATGCTGGGTGGCTGTGGTAGCGCCCATGGCCGCCGTGCGGGCCTTGGTCACATTTTCAAACACGCCTTTTTCGTGTCCGGCGTATCCTTTGACCGATTCCACGACATTGGGAATCAGATCATATCTGCGCTTGAGCTGGACTTCGATGTCGGCCCATGCTTCTTCCACGCGGTTGCGGCGCGTGACGAAACGGTTGTATATGGCGATGAATGCGACAACGATGATGATTGCGACGACTCCTATGATGTAGAGAGGTATCATAAAGAATATATTAGCAGATAAATCCATGGTCGTCCATACGGAGCCATCAACGGCGGCAAAGGCATCGTGCGCCTGGGCTACGAGTATTAGCATGGCGCAATGTTTCTATCCCCTGGAGACAGACAATTCCATAAAAAACGTGGTTCCCTCGCCTTCCGCGCTTTCAAACCAGATGCGGCCCTTGTGGGCTTCCAGAATCTCTCTGGCGACGAAAAGTCCTAGTCCTGAGCCGGAGATTTGATGCGTGCGGGCATTGTGCGCACGGAAGAACTTGCCAAAAATCTGCCCATGGTCCGCCTCGGATATGCCGATGCCCTGATCGGTCACTTTTACGCGCACGGATGTGCCGCCGACATCCAGCGTTACCATGACCAGTTTGCCCTGGGGCGTATACTTGATCGCGTTGTCCATGATGTTTTCGAATGCCATGCGCAGTTTATCGCGGTCGCCGCGTACCAGGCATGGGTTTTCTGCCGCGCATCGAAGCGTGACGCCTTTTTCCACCGCAAGAGGCGCGAGGGCCTGCGTAATTTCTTTGAGGAAATCGGCGAGCGCAATCGTCTCCATCTTGTACTCCATGCGCCCCTCTTCAATACGGGCGACATTGAGGAGATTGGCAACGAGGCGCACCATGTGGGCGTTATTTGCCAGAAGTTCGTCCAGCAGGGTGCGGGTTTGGTGCGGCGCGCCCAGCGATAAGTCATCCTCCAGCGTTTTTGCGAGCCACCGCGCGGCGGTAAGCGGCACCAGCAACTGATGCGAGACCATCGAGAGAAATTCCGACTTTGCCGATGAGAGCCGCTGGAATTCCTGGTTAGCGTCTTCCAACTTTGCGTTGGCGCTTATCAGCTCCTGGGTGCGCTGTGCCACGCGCTCTTCAAGCCGCGCGTTGGCTTCCTGCAGTTCGGCCGTGCGCTGGAGCACCCGTTCTTCCAGCTCTGATTTGGAGAGGGGCTTTACCTTTTCTTTTTCCAAAAAACCGTCGGGGATGCAGTACAGGATATCGGCGGCGGCCGACGTTCCTTTTGTACCTCGCGTTGCCCGCGCATACGCTTCAGCCAGCGAACGCTCGGCAAATGCAAGACCGAAACTCGCGACGAAAAGATCGGCAAGCGCTTCGGTCAGCCGCCGTACGTGCTCGCGCGAATGCGGGCCACTCGCAGAAACGCCGCCGTCTATCGTAAGCGAAAGCTCGCCTCGGGGAAACGTGCGGCTAAAAATCGCCGTGACCGTCTGCGGACCCAGGAGCCGGGCCACGGAGCGCACGAGTGATTCGGCAAATATAATAAGCTCCTCCTGTCCGGATTCAGGCATAGTGAGCGGCAATGTTACAAAAGATTTCTCCCACGAAACGCCGACCTGCACGGATTATGAACGCGCAAGCAGGGAGAATTTCCGAGCGGCAAGCACAAAGAGCACCATGCCTGATACCATAAAAAGGTGGTGCACATCCACCGTCGGCGGCGCCAGCAGACGCAGACGCGTAAATACGATGGTCCAACCCAGCGCCAATATATTGAAGAGTACCCCACCCACCACCAGGTTGAGCGCGGCACCCACACGCCCGCCGAGCGTGCGTTTGAGCGTGAGCATGAGTAAAACGGATATCACGCCGATGATGATGCCGGCGATATCAAATGCGAGTACGGGTGTAAGCGTCATAAGTGTCTTGTTTAACGGTTAATTACTTTTTTTCTGAACGAATGATCTCACTATGACCGCGACATATGCGCAAGCAGAGCGATAGCGGCTCCCAAAAGGCCGACATCGCGGAAAGTAACCGGATCAATCCCGACGCCGACGAGGATGACGAAAAGATGCGCGACGGCAAGCATCGCCGCGATCTGAACAATACGGCGGGGCAGAAACCACGCAAGCAGTGCGGCCGCCAGCAAGAGTTCTCCCACACCCTGTACGCGAAGAAACATCTCAAGCGGCATAACGGGCGTTACCACCGCAGAGAACCACGCCGGTACGAACCCGTACCAATCATAGGGATTAGAGATCAAATCCCATCCCGAATACAGAAAGGTGAAGCCGAGCCCCAACCGCAACACCCGTTCAGGATGCATCCTCTGCAAAAACAGCATACTTCAGTATACCATGCCCAGCCATCTTGGCTGTCCACAGGCACGCCGTTATCCCACGATTGCCGCAAGTACGGCGCCGATGCCGTAGGACAGAGCGGCGGCAGAGCCGCCGACGAGAAGCATTTCCAGCCCGCTTACGATCCATGATCGGCCAGAGAAGACACTGCGAAGAGCCCCGATGATAAAGAGGGCTGTCGCAGTACTTGCTATCGCAATGCTGAAGGGCGCTTCTGCGCCCATGAAGATATAGGGTAGCAGAGGGATACTGCCCGCCGCGACAAACGAGCCAAAGGTCAACGCCGCGCTCGCGAGGGGCGATTCGCCGCCCGGCTTTTGCATACCCAACTCGTCGTGCATCATGAGATCCACCCACATCGTTTTGTTGGCCGTTACCAGTCGCTCCATTTCTCCCAGATCCGCTCCACGATATCCCTTGTGCGCCAAAATGTCTCTTATTTCTTCGCGTTCGTCATCGGGCCGCTCTCGCACCTCTCGGTATTCCTCGGCTTCTTCCTTGGCATAAAAGTCATTTTCTGACTTACTGCCGAGGTAGTCCCCGCTCGCCATTGAAAATCCATCGGCGAAAAGATTGGCAATGCCGACGACGAGAATCGTAAGAGGTGAAAGCGATCCGCCCACGGTCGCGGCGACCACGGCAAATGTCGTGACGATGCCGTCGTTTGCCGCGTACACCACATCTTTGATGTGGCGCCCGATGCGCACATGTTTTTCCCGTTCTGCCGCGTTTGTCATATCACTCTATGGATACAAGGACTCATTTTTAAAAGGAATCAGCGCCATGATCACCGCCTCGCGGTAATAACCTTTTCGGTCAATTGCGTTGTCCGTGAGGAGCCCCACGGCGCCGTTTTCTTGCTTGGAATTGACGCGCCCGAATACGATATCATCCGCTTCCCCCAGTTCTTTGCCTTGCTTGATGAGCGCGGCCACGGCCGGCGGCAGGAAAAACGAGGCGCTGCGCGCCGTGCCCATCCTGCCTCCTGCAGAGCGCACGACGATCCACGCGAATGCTTCCATTCCTTCGTCATTTTCCTCGACGCCGCCTTCTATCCCAACAGAGAAATCACCAAGAGACGCGGCGGCACTTGCCGCGGCGCGCTGTACGGCGCCCCGGCGCGTTTCTTCCCTGCCGTGCGGCTGGTCGCGTACGCCTGAAGGCACGGCCACACCTTCCATTTCAAAAGATTCTGCAGGGAACATGCGCGCGAACGCCTCGTGCACGGCGGCGAGCTTCACCGGATTTTTTGATGCCACGACGATTTTTTTCATATCTGCGGCCTTTTTCAGGGATCCGTTCCTCGCGTACGCGCGGAACGCCTGTATTACCATCCCCACTCGGATAACATCTCTCCCTTTGCGGCGCACGCAATGGCATGGCGCAGATACTCGACCGTGTTGTCCGGCAGATGGTCGGCAGGAAACCATGCGACTTCGTCGCACTTTTCCGATTCCCTGTTGTGCGGCTCTCCTTCCCATTGATCGGCAGTAAAAAAGAAATCAGCGCGCTCGCCCGTCTCATCGTGCTTGGCGCGGTACATGACGTGCACGAGCCGCAGGTCTTCCGGACGCACGGCAACGCCCACCTCCTCCATGACCTCGCGCATTATCGCAGACGTAAGCGATTCGCCCACTTCTACATGTCCTGACGGAACCATGTATTTGCCGTCTTCGTATCCGGTATTCAGACGGCGCGTCAGCAGGATATTGCCGTCTTTGGAGAGAAAGAGATATACCGCCGGAACGACTTTGAATCGTTCGCGCAGAACCATAGATGTATGAGAACATATAAAAAATAATCCCTGCCTTTAGGGTAGCGCAACGCGTATCATGAATCAAGACGCCGCGGCGTAAAAGAAAAAGGCGAGTCGCGTGGACTCGCCGTGTTGATGAGTATTTCTTATCCGCGCGCCAGCAGAAACTCCTTGTCCTGCCAGCCGATGTCATGGCGCCAAAAAAGATTGTTCCCTTCTATATATAGACGCGCCATCGCGGCATAAACGGTTTCAAATGCCCGCCACGGATCCTTGTCCTCGGCCACGACGGTGAACAAACGCCCGCCGTTGGCATACCAATGTTTATCTTGCCGCGCAAGACCTCCCCCATAGATCCGCACGCGGCCGCGAAACTTTTTCCGCACCTCCTCAAGTCCGAACACGCGCTTGCCGATAACGGCGTGGTAGTCGCCGGGGTACCCACGGGACACTCCCACAACACCCACACGATACAGACCGTCATGCTGAAGCGTAATGTCGCACAGTTTGCCTATCGCCGCGGCGATCACCATCTCGGTATAATCATTCTGGACGCCCGGTAGAACAACCTGCGATTCCGGATCGTCGTGCCGCGCATTGCCTTCTATGCAGTGTGGCATATAGCCGGTCGGGCTTTCGTCATCTTTGACGAGTATACCGTTGAAGCACAGTGCTCCGGCATACGGAATGCCCTCGTCTGAAAACCCGTCCATCGCGTTGCCGAATAGATAGGCGTCTATCTGGGTGGCAATGGCAGACGCGATCATCGGCACCGGCGACGTAGCGCCCGTACCACCGGTTTGCTCGCCTTCGTCAAATGGCAATGCCCGCTTGTGGTCAGTGCTGTACGCGAACACGCGATACTCTCCGGTGCCGTCCGCAATGATGGTACCCGAGAACTCGCGCCCGAAAAGCGCGCGCTCGATGAGAAACACTTTTCCCGCGGGGCCGAGCGCTCGTACCTGTCGGATACGTTGCATTGTTTGCTTAGAACTTGCGGCTTTCAGAGATCCTTTGCCTGCGGCAAGACCTGCGGCCTTTACGAAAACCACCGCATCCGGCTCGTCCGCATACAGCCCATGCAGATACCGCTCCGCTCTACGCTGGGCCGTAAAGACGCTGAAGTCGGGCGCCGGAATGTGGTGCCGCGCCATAAACCTGCGGGCCCACGCTTTGTCCCATTCAAAGCGCGACGCTTTTCGCGAAGGACACAGCACCAAAAATCCCTGTTCACGGAGCATGTCTCCTGCGCCGCCCGCTACCGCATCATCCTGCGTGAACTCAATAAAATCCGGACGATATGCCTCTGCGATATTACATATGGCAACGTGGTCCCGCATACCGCACGGAATGGAGATCACTTCTTTTTTTCGCTCGTATGACGTGAAGTCGTCGCCTCCGGCGACGATGATACTGCCGACATGTTCGCTCTCCTCATGTTTTTCAGACACCGCGTGTCCCCTGCCGCCCCCGCCGACGACCATGACTTTCAATTTCCTATCCATCCGATGCCTCCTCGCTCTCGGACTTCCTTGACAAAGTGCTCCTGATACATCCTCCCCTTATATGCCCATCCGCAAAAAATAGGGATCGGATCCCTGTTTTGCAAAAACTATCCTTTTTTCTTTGCCTTATTGCGCTCGGCCTCGGTGAGAAATTGCTTGCGCAGGCGCACGTTTTTGGGCGTGATTTCAAGATATTCGTCTTCGGTCATGACTTCGAGGCCGCGCTCAATGGTAAGCGTGAGCGGCGGCGTGAGATCAATGGACTCGTCCGAGCCGGACGCACGCATATTGCTCAATTGCTTTCCCTTGGTCGGGTTGACGGACATCTCCTCGCCTTTTGCCGTGTTGCCGATAACCATGCCTTCGTACACTTCCGTGCCCGCCGGAATATACAGCGTGCCGCGATCTTGCAGATTCCACAGCGAGAAGCCCGCGGCTTTGCCCGGGGACATGGAAATCATGGAGCCCACGTGGCGTTTTTTGATTTCTCCCGCCCACGGGAAAAAGCCAGAGACCTGCGAGGACATAATGCCCTCGCCGCGCGTATCAATCATGAACTGGTTGCGATATCCCAAAAGTCCGCGCGTCGGGCCTTTGAATGTGAGGCGCACCAAATCGCCGGAAACGCGCACATCCTCCACCACGAATCCGCGCGCGCCGAGGCGTTCGATAATAGCGCCCTGATACGCGCTGGGCGTGTCCACGATCACCTCTTCAAACGGCTCGAGTTTTACGCCTTTTTCTTCGCGGATGATGACCTGCGGCTGGGACACTTGCAATTCGTATCCTTCGCGGCGCATCTGCTCCAGCAGAATGGAAATGTGCAATTCTCCGCGGCCGGATACGGCGAACGTCTCCGCAGAGCCGAAGTCCACGCGCAGTCCCACGTTTATTTCCAATTCTCGCTCCAGGCGTGCGCGCAATTCCCGCGACGTCAGAAAATTTCCCTCTTTCCCCGCAAACGGAGAATTATTCACCAAAAAATTCAGCACGATTGTGGGCTCGTCCACGGCAATCGCGGGCAGCGCCTCGCTTGCGGGGTCCGTCATCACGGTCTCTCCGATGTCAATGTCCGGCAATCCCGCCAGCATGACGATCTCCCCTGCTGACGCACTTTCTTGCTCCACTTTTTCCAGTCCTTTGAACGTGAATATCTTGATGATTTTTCCCTGACGCATGTCGCCGTTGGGCTTTTTGACATACACGTTCTGCTTTACTTCCAGTTTTCCCTCGTACACGCGGCCCACGGCAAGGCGGCCGAGGAAATTATCATATCCCAGATTGAACGGCTGAAAGCGCAGGGGCTTGGCGGCAAGATCCTCGGACGCGGGCGGCACATGCGCAAGTATGGTTTCCAAAAGGGGCGTCAAGTCCGTTGAAACATCCGTGAGTTTCTTTTTTGCCACTCCCTCGCGGCCGATAGCGTACACCACGGGAAAGTTTGCCTGCTCATCATTCGCTCCCAATTCCAAAAAGAGTTCCAGCACCTGCTCTTCGCACCAATGTGGGTCTGCCGCGGGCTTGTCTATCTTATTGACCACAACGATCGGCTTGATGCCGAGCTCCAGCGATTTCTTCAAGACAAAGCGCGTCTGGGGCATGGGGCCTTCCTGCGCATCCACGACAAGAAGCACCGAGTCAATCGCGCGAAGCACCCGCTCCACTTCCGAGCCGAAATCCGCGTGCCCCGGCGTGTCTACGATATTTATTTTTGTATCTTTATAAAAAACTGATGCGTTTTTGGAATAGATGGTAATGCCGCGCTCTTGTTCAAGCGTGTTGGAATCCATAGAAACTCCTTCCTGGCCCACGCCCATTTGGCGCATCAGGGCATCGGTCAAGGTGGTCTTGCCGTGGTCTACATGGGCGATGATCGCAATGTTTCTAATTTCCATAAAAAATGCCTCGCTCGGAGGCCATATAATCGTACAAGAAATCGTGAATTCAGTCAAACCAGCCCCGTGCTACGAAAAAAGCCGCTTGCCTCACCGGCCAAGCGGCTTTTCCCCATTCTTGTGTATGTGCGGTTTACCTTCTCCCCCTCCATGCGGGGCGGCTGGCTCCGAAGCCAGGACGGCGGGGACCGCGCTGGAACGGGCGCGCTCCCCCTCGAGGAGCAAAAGCGCGGGGCGCGAAGTCGCGCTCCGGCCGCAACCCCTGAACGGGCGGGCGTTCGGGCGGCAGTTCCGGCAGTTGAGAAACAGGCAATGCTTTTTTGATGAGGCGTTCAATGCTCCTGACTTCCTGGCGTTCGTTGGGGGCGGCAAAGGATATGGCATGGCCGCCGGCGCCAGCGCGGCCCGTGCGGCCGATGCGGTGCACATAGTCGTCGGAGCTGGCGGGTAGATCATAGTTGACGACCAGCTCAATCCCCCGCACGTCAATCCCGCGCGAGGCAATGTCGGTCGCGATCAGCACGCGATATTTTCCCGAACGGAATCCTTCCAGCGCTTCGCGCCGTTGGGACAGCGATCGGTTAGAATGTATCTCGGCGCCGCTGTGCCCCATGGCGCGAATGGCGCGCGTGAGCCGCTTTGCCATGTGCTTGGTGCGCGTGAAGATGAGCGTACTGCCGCGATAATCGGCGAGTAGTTTATCAAGCAGACGGTTCTTGTCATTTTTCTGCACAATAAAAATCTCCTGCGTTACGTGCTCTGCCATCGTGCCCGAGGGCGCCACTTCCACCCGAATCGGCAGGGCCATGTAGCGCGTCGCCATTTTCATGATCTCGTGGGGCATGGTCGCGGAAAAAAGCATGGTTTGGCGTTCGGTGGGAAGAGCCGCGAATATTTTCTGAATCTGCGGCGCAAATCCCATATCAAGCATGCGATCCGCCTCGTCAAGCACGACAATGGAAGCATCTTTGAGGGAAAATGTCTTTTGTTCCAAGTGATCAATAATGCGGCCAGGCGTGCCGATCACGATGTGCGGACCGCGGCGCAAGGCACCGATCTGGGGGCCCATGGCTGCCCCGCCGATGAGGAGCGCGGTGTGCAGACCCAGCGTCCTACCCACTTTTCGCAGAGATTCATCCACCTGATGCGCAAGTTCGCGCGTGGGCAGAACCACCAGTCCTTTTCCTTTTATCTGCGCCATGCGCTGAATCATGGGGATGCCGAACGCGAGCGTTTTTCCCGTACCGGTCTGCGCAATACCCACCACGTCTTTTCCTTCGATCGCCACCGGAATCGCCTGCTCCTGAATCGGGGTCGGGGTGGTGAAATTGAGAGAGTCGAGAATACTCAAAATCCTCGGCGCAATGCCGAGGCCGTAAAAACCCGATCCTTCCGTTTTATGTGTATGAGGTGCCATCTGAACGATCGTACCATATCCGAAGAAAAAAATCAACTGCCCGTTTCTGAATGATGATTTTTATTGCGTTTCAAACCGTACGGGGATGCGGCGTTCGTCAGCGTGTTCGGTATTGCCGGAAAGATGGGGACTATTTTTGACGCCATCACCTGCTCTGCATTTCTATCTGCCTCTTGATTTCAGCTTCGGTCTGGCGCCGCGCAGTATCCAGGGATACGGGGATCCGATCCCTGTATGGGGCGCCTGTGTCTTTTCCTATTTCTCCACGATTTCTACCGCGTTGATGGTCACGTTCTCGATCGGGTGATCGCCTTTTGCTTTGTCCGTGCGGACATTCTCAATCTTCTCCACCACATCCATGCCTGCGGTTACGCGGCCAAATGCCGTGTGTTTGCCATCAAGCCATGGCGTTGCTTCCGCCGTCACGATGAAGAACTGGCTTCCATTGGTGGCAGGACCGGCGTTGGCCATCGCAAGCGTACCGCGTACGATCTTGTGGCTGTTGATCTCATCCTTGAACGTATACCCCGGGCCACCCGTGCCGTCGTTGGACCAGTCATCGTCCTTGCTGTTCGGGTCTCCGCCCTGAATCATGAATCCCTTGATGACGCGGTGAAAGCGCGTGCCGTTGTAAAAGCCGTCCCTCGATAGTTTGATGAGATTCTCCACGGTCGCGGGCGCGTCTTTGGGGAACAATTCAATCGTAACATCCCCGTGATTGGTCTTGAGCGTTACCTGAATCGTGTCTGCCATAGTTTTTTGCGACGCCTCCACTTCGGCTTGCGGTTGTCCGGCAGGTGTTGCCGTCTCCAGCAAAGACCCGGGTTGGGAAGACGCGCCCGTCGTATACCAATAATGCCACGAGCCAAATCCGACGGCTACCACGGCAACGGCTAAAAGAATAGATACTGTTCTGCCGTTCATTGCATTAACGGTGCTTTAATCCTTTAATGATTCTATGACTCATGCGCACCAGTTATTTTCGGCACAATGAAAGACGCGATGACGTAAGCGACAAGGCCGGGGATGACACCCGCGAATTTCTTGTTGTGCTCACTTCTATATAGTTTCCTCATGTGCGAAGATTCGGTAACTTTCCGGTTCGTAAAAGGATTGTATTATTGTACCATACCACCCATGAGATTCAAGCAGACAGACATGAAAGCGCAAAAAGAAAAAAAGGGGCGATGGACCGTTCCTCTGGAAGACGTGAGTATGGCAAACACGGCGCTAGTTGGCGGCAAAGGCGCGTCTTTGGGCGAAATGATGCGGCATTTGGGAAGTGCGGGCGTGCGCGTGCCGCCCGGATTTGTCGTGACCACGCGAGGATTCAGCCATTTTTTGAAAAACGCCGGACTGGAAGACATGGCGCGCAACGCATTGGCAGGAGGCAGAGGCGCGGTGCCGGCAAAACGCATGCGCGACGCTCTCATGTCTGCGCCATTCCCCCGCGATCTTGAGCAAGAAATCGTAGGGCGCTATGCCATAATGGAACAGCGCGCGGGCAGAAATGTGTCCATAGCCGTTCGTTCAAGCGCCACGGCGGAGGATCATGTGACGGCGAGTTTCGCCGGCGCCCACGAAAGTTTGCTCGGCATCTCCGGCTCCCGAGATGTGCTCTCTGCTGTGCGGTCTGTTTTTGCTTCGCTCTTCACTGACCGTGCGGTTTCGTACCGCGAAGATAAGGGACTTGAGGACTCAGATGTCCTGCTGTCGGTCGTTGTCCAGCAGATGGTGCGGTCGGACATGGGTGCCTCGGGCGTGATGTTCACGGCCGACCCCGAATCAGGATTTCGCGATGTCATCGTGATCAATGCCTCGTGGGGCCTGGGGGAAATGCTCGTACAGGGACGCGTGGCACCCGACGAATACTTGGTTTCAAAAAAGGCGCCCGGGACGGTCCTGTCGCCCATCATCAGCAAGCATCTCGGCAGGAAAGAGGCAAAGATGGTATACGCGGGGGGAAAAGGGGGCATTGCCCGCACGCGCGAAATGCCGACCACCGCCAAAGAGCGCTCTACGTTCGTGCTGACGGACAAAGAAATTTCCCAGCTCGCCGCGTTGGGCATGGCCATTGAAAAGCATTACTCGCAAAAAGCCGGCGTCCGCACGCCCATGGATATTGAATGGGCAAAAGACGGCAGGACTGGATGTCTTTTCATTGTCCAGGCACGGCCGGAGACCGTGCATGCTACGAGCGATTTTTCAAAAGTGAAAGAATACGTGCGGAAAGAAAACGGCAAAGAACTCGCGCGAGGTAGCGCCGTGGGCAACGGCATCGCCTCCGGCGCATCGCGTATCATTGTCTCTGCCGGACACATCGCACGATTTAAAAAAGGTGAGATTCTCGTTACCCGCACCACGGACCCCGATTGGGAGCCGATCATGAAGATCGCGTCCGCCATCGTCACCGAAACCGGCTCGCGCACATCGCACGCGGCAATCATTGCGCGCGAACTTGGTATACCCGCAATCGTAGGCGCGGAGCATGCTATGGCCGCCATTCCCGCAGGCCGCATGATTACGGTGGATGCCACTGGCACCGAAGGACTAGTATTGGAGGGCGCGTTAAAATACGACGTGAAGGAGCACAATGTGCGCTTGCTACCTCAAACGCGCACCAAGATCATGATGAATATTGCGACACCCGATACCGCGTTCCGCAAATCATTCCTCCCCCATCACGGCGTGGGTCTCGCGCGTCTTGAATTTATCATCGCATCTGAGATCGGCGTACACCCCCTGGCGCTCGCGGGATATAACAATCTTCCCACAGGGCTCAAGCGCGCGATGGATAAAAAAACCGCCGGATGGCAGGACAAAAAGAAATTTTATGTTGATCATCTCGCATACGGCATTGCCAAGATCGGCCTCGCGTTCCACCCGCATCCGGTCATCGTCCGTTTCTCCGATTTCAAAAGCAATGAATATCGCACGCTGATCGGCGGCGAGCGCTACGAGCCCGTGGAAGAAAATCCCATGATCGGATGGCGCGGGGCGTCGCGCTACTATGACCCGCGATTCAAAGACGCGTTTCTATGGGAGTGTGAGGCGATCGCTCGCGTGCGGGACGAGATGCATTTGAAAAATGTCATTCCCATGGTGCCTTTTTGCCGCACGCCCGAAGAGGGTGAAAAAACACTCGCCATCATGGCTGAAGCAGGATTGGTAACGCGGTATATGAAAGAGAAAAAAAAGTTTCCAGCCAATACAGAAACCGTGCCCGTGTATGTCATGTGCGAGATACCGTCAAACGTGATCCAAGCAGATCGGTTTCTTGATATATTTGACGGCATGTCCATCGGCTCCAATGACCTGACCCAGCTGACCCTTGGCCTTGACCGCGATGCTGGCGCCCTGCGGCATGTGGGCGACGAAAACGACGCGGCGGTGAAAGAAATGGTGCGGATGGCCATACGCGCGTGCAAGAAGCGAGGAAAATATATCGGCATCTGCGGACAGGCGCCATCCGATCATCCGGCGTTTGCGCAGTTTCTCGTAGAGGAAGACATTGAGAGCATGTCGCTCAATCCTGACGTCGTGATCAGGACGATCGTCGCCGTCGCAGAACTCGAAAAAAACTTGGACAAAAGAAATAAAAAACTCCCCACCTCCTCGAATAAGACAGCGTACATTCGTCCTCATAGCCAACAGAGGCAGATCACCTGATCTGCCTCTGTTCCATTTGACTATGCCGATCAGAGTAGGCCGCTGTACTGATCGAGAAATTGTGGCAGTACAAAAACAAGGCCGATGAGCGGCAATGCGATCACGGCCACAGTAATAATCAGCGTCCAGAGAAAATAACTGCGCATCTGCTCCACTGACCGGTATATCGCGTCCAGTTTCTGCCCCTGCGTGGCAAATCTTTTTTCAAGCTCCTGGTCCATAGGTAGACGGTTTTATTCTTTTCAGAATCCCAATTTCTCGTTCACAAAAATGACGTGGACTTTTCTTCCCATAAACGCGGGCTCGCGCTCGAAGACGAGGAGTTTTGAGATAGCGCTTCCGCCCATGCCTGCATCTTTCATGCGTTGATCTTCAAGGGGCAACACATACTCGCGCACGCGCACAAGCGCGGCAGGAAGATTCGGCGTGATTTTCTGGGTGCCTACCGCAAAAATAAGATTGGGCGACGTGTAGGCAATGTGCGGTAATTGGCTCCCGGAATTAGATGCAAACACCAGCTCGCCTGTTTCCGCGACTGCATGCACGCTTCCTAGATAATAGTCCGACAGGACGGCGTATTTGCGCAGGATCGTTTGTTTTGCCATATCCTTTTCCAGGAGAATTTCTTCATGCAGATTTGTCCAGCCGTGAGTACCGGATTTCAAATACTCTATAAACCCTATTTCCTCCAGGGTGCGCGACGAGCCATTCATCACCGAAGCACTCGGCGGAATGAGCGACTTTATATACTCCAGCGCTTCCGTCCGATTCTCTACTGTGATTCCTGTAACACCGCGCTTGGTCAGCGCCACAATTGTCCCAGTAATCACCTCCCTTGTTGCTAATGCGTCATACGTCATAGTATCTGTATGTTTTAGGAGCATACGCCTTTCCTACTTTATTTTTCTGATCATATGGGGATTATAACACACATCTCTATGACGCGCACATCGTGCCTCTGTTTCATCATCCCGAATCATACTTTTCCGCTTTTTCTATGAGCGCCGGCGAATCAACGGGATTATAGAATGTCAATTCCCTCACCTTCGCAATATCCACCCATTCGGCTTTTTGGGAGTATTGTTTCTCATTTGCTTCAAAATGCTCGTCAGAGATCTCGCCTTTCAGATCATGGCAGAGATAGTAGACGAGGATCGTGTGGTAGGGTTTTTTGCTTATGGGGTGGATGAAAAAGTCCGATTCGCAGAGTAGAATCTCTCCCCGCTCAGCGTTGAGTCCCGTTTCTTCCTTCATCTCTCGCCGAAATGCCTCGTCAATTGTCTCACCAAGATTCACTCCGCCGCCCGGAAAATCATATCCAGCCACGAACTGCTTCGCCCACTGCGGTATTAATAAAACCTTGCCGTCCCGTAAAGCCACGCCATAAACAGAAGGCCGAAACACTAGATCAGCCGTAGGAACTTCCCGGGTCGCACCATCCAATGCTCTGCATATTACTGTCTTATCCATTACTGCAACAGTACATCAGGCGGGAAATATGACAATAGGTAAAACCAATGCCGCATCATCAGAGGCAAGGTAATTGACATCAACTCATATAAACCTTACTAAAAAAGATGCTCGCTGATCTCGTCTATGTAGGTTTAGTATACTTAAGACGCTGTCTAGTTTGCCCTCTTCCTACCCAGCATCTTCAAAATAGTGTCTCTTTATCCCCCCGATCCAGCCGGAGATTTGTCGCGAGAGCAGTGAGCTTGCTTTCACGCGCACGCGCATCAGGCCGTGATGGACTTTTGTCAAAGTCCCTTTTCTTTTTAACTTATTCTTCTGAAAGTATACGTGCGAGAAATATGCGCGCGGAAAGCCGGTTGCTTTTGCCCAATAGGAGACGATCTCGTCGTGCGCGTCTCTTTTGCTTTCGTGCAGATAGAGATCAAAGGTGATTTCACGTTTGCGAGTATTCCCGACCTGCAGGAGCCACTCAAGAAATAACTTGATGATGAAAGGATCGGAATTTGAAAAGCGCACCCCCAGTCCCGTACGCCGCTCGCTTTCCTCAAGACCGCACGCCCAATAGAGCACGATGCCCATGAGCCATAATTCTTTTTGGGAGATCGCTTTGATATTCTGCATTGCGGAACTGTGGACGATGCTCGTCTCGGCGATGCGGCGCAAGTTTTTTCGCTCCGCTTCTTTGAGAAGTCCGCGGATACTACGCCGCCGAAGCTCGCGTCTGCGCGTTTCCGGGATTTTTGTATCTTTCAGCCACGCAGACAGCGTGGATTTTGACACCGGAAACTGCTTTTTTATCTCCGCATACGAAAATCCGCGCCTGCGCAGGGCAATAATCTGACTCTTTTTCTGCCTTTTGGCTGATTTTGACTGCCGAACCACGATATAGTGTTATAATTAATATATCATCGTTGCACCAAAATCTAGGTTCAACCGGCACTGAATCCTATGGTGAGCGCCTCAAAAACTCCTCAAGCAGAGCCAAATTATTTTCCCACTTTCCAGGAATGACAAAAACCGGATTCTTATTCCTCAACCCCATTCTTCTCCATGTGTTTTTTGTTCCGTGCGTTGGATATTTTACCAGATGTTTTCCCACTTCCCTTTTTGTTGCCACCCAGAATCGAGGCGACTCGTTTTTAGTTGGCGATCCCAGCCAGACAAAAACTACAAATTCATTCCTTGCGGAATGTACCCATTCCTCGTGTTTGACGGTAAGCGGCCAGCTATTCCCTCTATCAGGATGGCAGGACTTGACCTGAATATAGCCCAGGACATCACCATCTTTGGAACCAAAAAGAATGTCGTTATCCGAAAAATTCTCTGGCAATAGAGCATTGGGGATGCCCCGCTTTGATAGCTCGGCGGCGACATAGAGTTCGCCTGCGTGTCCGCCTAGTTTTTTTATCCATTGTGGTGTCTTCATGATGATGTGGATTTTCAAATCTGCCGGGGAAGGAATCGAACCCTCATTCGCGGCTTCAAAGACCGCTGTCCGACCATTAGACGACCCGGCAATAATTATCCTCACTATTTCTTTGAACGCCGCATGCGCAGGCCCCGCGGAGATAACACAGACAGGTTGCTTACAAATTCATGGTCAGGAATCCCGGACATGAGTGTCCCTACGATCACGTTTAGGGCGCTGGACGGCATTTCATTGGGAAAGCGGAGAATGATAATGCCATGATGCGAGCCGAGCGGAAAGTGGACGACATTTGCGAAACCAAGATCCCCGGAAAGCAGTACAGCGCCCTGTTCCTGCGCAAAACGAAAAATGTCTTCATCTGGTTTTCCGCGAAGACCAATGTCACGCACATCCGTGGTTTGATGCCCCAATGACCGCAGGACTTCAGCAAGAGAGCGATGGATATCTTCGTCAATGACGATTTTCATGCCCCCACCGCAAGCTCTTCTTCAGCAACGAGTTTTGCGGCGTATTGAAGGGCTACGAATACCTGCTCACGGGTAAGATCGTACTCCTGCGCCACTTCTTGCACGGTCATGCCTCCGGCAATTTTTCCTACAACAAGACCAACGGGTACGCGGGTACCTTTGATAACGGGCTTTCCGAAACGCGTATCGTGCCGCACTTCGATATCAGGAAAGATTTCGTTGGGCATAGGCATAGAGTACCATCGTGGGCTTAAAAAACAAGAGGTCGCTTTCTACCGATCTTTCCGCGCGGCGCGGGCGTACTGGAGGAAATACTGATCAAGATATTCGAAGGTCGTGCCGTATTCCTTGCCCTCATAGAGCGCATCGGCGATCAGTTCCCGTGCGCGCACCAATTCTTTCAGCCGATGCTTCCACCGCGCGTCTTGAATGGTGAAATCAAGCAATTCCAAAGCGCGGGCAATCGCTCCTTCAAATGCTTGCTCATTTTTGCCTTTCCAGTGCAGTGCCCTGCTTACTTCGCTGCCAATGTTTCCCATCTGCTCGTCAAACGTATACTCACGCCATCGTCCCTCTCCAAAGGATGCGCTGTGCATGTTGGCTACTTTTTCTCCTGCACTCGCTCTTCTCCTCCGTGCATGAGTTCTATGACCGCCAATTCCAAGGGGAGTTGGGGGATGGGGGTTTTTCTGAAGTTCTGGATGTGGCCAAAGAGGATGGTGATGCCGCGGGAAAGATCGGCCGAGGTGAATAACAAGAGATGTTTTTCAATGGCCTCAAGTTCGTCGGGCAGGAGGTCTGCGCTGATAAACGGCTTGAGCGACGGGTCTGTATGCAGAAAAAATGCCGAGCGGAAATATTGGAGAAGCACTTTAGAAAAGTACGAAAGATCATAACCGGATTCGGCAAGCGTCTGGATGAGCGCAAGAGCGGCAGGCGCGTCTTTCTTGGCGATGAGAGAAAACATTTCTTTGACCGCTTCGCGCCTGGGAAGCCCAAGTATCTCCTCCACGGCTTCGCGTGTGATGTCTTTATCCTCTGCGGCCATAATCTGCCCTAGGATGCTTTCGGCGTCGCGCAGTCCCCCTTCCGCCGCAAGAGCGATGAGATGCGCCGCGTCTTTTTTCAGCGTGCCGCCTTCTTTTTTGGCAATCGTGATGAGACGCTCGGCGATGTCCATGGCGCTCGGACGGCGGAACGCGTAGTGCTGGGTGCGGGAGACAATGGTGGCGGGCACTTTTTCAAGCACCGTGGTAGCGAGGACGAATACTGCATGAGCCGGGGGTTCTTCAAGGGTTTTCAAAAGCGCGTCAAACGCCTGTTTGGAAAGCTGATGCACTTCGTCAATGATGTATGTTTTATATTTCCCGCGCACCGGAACAAAGCGCACGCCATCGCGCAGTTCCCGTATCTCATCAATGCCGTTATTGGACGCGGCATCTATCTCAATCACATCCACGGCGCGGCCTTCGTTAAAATCTCTGCACAACGCGCACATGTTGCACGGCACGTCCGCTTTGCCGTTTTTTTCGCAGTTGAGGGCTTTGGCGATCAGCCGCGCCATGCTGGTTTTCCCGATGCCGCGCGGGCCAGAAAACAAAAAGCCGTGCGCCACGCGCCCCATTTTGAAGGCGTTTTTTATCGCCCCCACGACATGCTCCTGTCCCACTACCTCATCAAACGACTTTGGCCGATATTTCCGATACAAAACCTGTTCGTTCATGACTGCACCATAGCACAACCACTTTAAAACGAAAACGGCCTTACGGTCGTTTTCGGAGTCACTCCGCCAAGCACCCGTAGCTCAGCTTATACTCTCATGTTTCAAATGAGAGGTTTATCTTGGAGACGTTTGAAACCCGGCATCGGGTAGGGATGCAATGATACATCACTCATTGTTTGGCCGAACATTATCCTAGAGAGCAGAACTCAATTTTATTAGTAATTCCATAGAATGAAATTATCCAATAAAATATGTCCCCATAATAAGTGGCTGCGGCATCATTCGTCAAGCGGTACTTGCCGGAAAAGTTTGCTTGGTTCAGCCCTATCGGGGCTGAAAACTTTTTCGGCAGGTAGCAAGGCCGCCGCAGGACGCGCGAGTAAATTGCTTTGCTCACGCGGGAGCGTGCCGCGAAAAGGAAACCGCCGCGAGAACCGCGGCGCTACCTTTACTGTGCCCACGGAGGGAGGTCATTTAATTTCCACCACGGTGTAGACCACATTGCCTGCCGGGGCTTTGACTTCAACGTGCTCCCCTACTTTTTTTCCCAGAAACGCTTTACCCAAGGGCGACTCGTTGGATACCTTGCCTGCGGCGGGATTGGCTTCTTCGGAGCCCACGATCATATAGGTGATCTCTCGCTTGCCTGCGGTTGCGCGCACCGTGGAGCCGACGGAAACCTTATCCGTCTTTGTCGGCTTTTGCATGACCACGGCCTCGCGGACGCGCTCTTCGAATTCCGCAATGCGCTGTTCCACCAGCGTCTGCTCTTCTTTTGCTTCCTGATATTCGGCGTTTTCGGACAAGTCACCGAGGGATTTGGCGTGCTCAAGCCGCGCCGCAATTTCCTGGCGCTTGGCGGTCTTGAGCATGTGAACTTCCTGTTTGAGCTTTTCAAGCGCTTCTGCGGAAAGATATTCTGCCATAGATCGTGGAGATAAAAAGTTAAACGATGGTAATGAAAAAGATTAACGCGTAGGGGCTTTCTTGTCAATGCGCGTTATGCACATCGGACAAGACCCCCTCGGGCGCTATGCCAGGCGACACGCCCGGCGTCGTCGCGACAACGGCCTGGGGGATTTTTGAGCCATGATCGCGGTGCGAGAAATACCATTTCAAGATTTCATTGGTGATCGGCACCGCCACGGTCGCGCCCTCGCCCGCGTACTCCACCATCACCGCCACCGCAATTTCCGGCTTTTCTGCGGGTGCATACGCGATCACCCATGCGTGCGGCAGTTTGCCGGGAGCTGATTGCGCGGTGCCGGTTTTTGCCGCAACAGCCACGGGCACTTCCTGAAGCAGGCGCGCGGTGCCGTATGTCACGGTCCCCTGCATGCCCTTGGCGATCTCGGCGAATACGTCTGGCCGGACCAGATGATCGCGAATCGCGCGTGGCTCGCGTTTTTCCACCACATTTCCCTCCTCATCGCGCACGGCATCCATGATATACGGCGACCACAGCGTACCGCCATTGCCAAGGGCCGCGGTAAGCGACGCCATCTGGAGCGGCGTAGCGCGCAACCCTCCCTGGCCAATGGATATGTTATAGGTATCACCAATGCGCCAGTCGGGATTCTCCGGCTCTGTTCTTTTCTTGGTCTCGGGGTCGGGGATAGAACCGGATTTCTCGCCGGGCAGATCAATGCCAAGCGCCGCCCCCAGGCCGAAGCGCGCGGCGTATTTTTTGATGCGCTCGATGCCAAGACCTTTTTGGTCCTTATATCCACCGCCAATGGTATAAAAGTAGACGTTGACCGAATAGGCGATGGCGTCATACATATCCACCCAGCCGTGGCCGCCTTTTTTCCAGTCAACAAAACGCGATACCTCGCCCGGACGATACGGGTTGGGAATTTCAATATATCCTCCGTCGAATATTTTTTTTGCGGGATCGATAATGCCCTCTTCCAGGGCCGCGGCGGCAAACACCGGTTTGATCACGGAGCCGGAAGGAAACTCACCCGCAACCGCGCGGTTGAACAAGGGCTTGAGCGGATCTTGGAGAATCGCGGAGAATTCTTTTTGCGACAAGCCGTGGCCAAAGCGGTTGGCGTTGAATCCGGGCACTGAGACGAGCGCGCGGACCGCGCCGTTGGCAGGATCAATAATCACCGTACTCGCCCCTTTCTTGCCACCGGTGTATCCCATGATCACGTCATAGACCTTCTGTTGGAGGCCGCCGTCAATGGTAAGCGCAAGTTCCACGCCCTGCCGCGGTTCTTCGGTCAGGCGGAAGCGCGTTTCAACGCCCTTTGAATCCACCTCGACAATTTTTTTACCCGCGTTGCCGCGCAGTATCGCGTCATAAAAAACCTCTATGCCGCTTTTTCCGATGGTTTCCTCCTCGGCAAGATCGGCGTGCGCTTCCAAGTCCCCTGCCGACACTTTGCCGACAAAGCCGAGCAGATGCGACAGCGCTTCCGGCGCAAGATATTTACGCTGGAAGCTCTCGAACACTTCGACGCCCGGCAGATCATCGAGACGGGGAGCAAGCGCTACGATTTCCTCGCGCGTCAGATCGCGTGCCAGAAACGCCTTGCGCGGCGTTTTGTCCACGGTCCCATCCTGCGGAAAGCCGAGTTCGTCAAAAAATTCTTTCGGCTTGTCCAGGATGACCGAAAGATCCGTGAGAAGCCGGGGCACGTTGCCCTGTGCTTCGATAAACTTCTCACGGTCAAAGACGAGCCCCAACGATGGCACGTTTTCGACCAGCGCATCGCCGTAACGATCGCGAATAATGCCCCTGGGCGCAAAGAGCGTGCGCGACGCAAAGCGGTTTTCCTGCGATTGCGCGAAAAAGTCGTTCCCCGACACCACCTGCAAGGAGAAACTGCGCACGAGTAAATAACCGATGCCGCAGGCCACGATCACGAGAAACCAGAATGACGACCGGTTTTCAAGCGGCCGTTCCATGCGGCCTTCAAATGCGCGCGCGGGATCGCGCGCGGCCAACGCGGCATCCACGAAAACCTCTTCCGGATCGACACGATGGCGACTCCGGCGAAGCAGATGTTTTTTGGATAGAAGCAATCTCATGAAAAGAATCTTTGCGCATAGCCGATCATCGCCTCAACGATCGGCATAAGGAGGAGCGCTGATACGGCAAGGGCGGCGGACACGCTGACGTGCCCCAGGCCCCCATCCCTCGCGGAGATGATAGAACGGAATGCCTCCGCCAGCAGGGCGGCGACCACCATGACGAGGATGGACACGCCAAAGGTCTGACCCCCGAAGATGTCCATGACCAGACCCGCAAGGGATGGGGGC
>Ga0209542_10005847_pt1 | contig 24275 bp, 18 predicted proteins | sample RifCSPhighO2_01_FD_184028 | JGI IMG/M metagenome (GOLD analysis project Ga0209542, IMG submission 184028) | Soil microbial communities from Rifle, Colorado - Rifle CSP2_plank highO2_0.1 (SPAdes) (version 2) | ecosystem: Environmental > Terrestrial > Deep subsurface > Rock core/Sediment ...
CGGATGCGAAACAGGGGGCAAGTCCGTCGTAAATATTGGCTGTGGGGGTACCCATCATATTCTTTATTGACTCCCACGTACCGGGTGTAAACTGAAACAATCCGTAAAATAAATCGCCGTAACCAACAGCTGTCTCATTCCACTTGCCCCCTGTTTCGCATCCGGCCAAACCCCAGAGGAACCTGCCGAAACTGTCCTGACCCCCATTAGAAATATTCCAATTGGGAATATTGTTGAGGGTCTGGTCATCGACTTTGCTTTGAATATGTTTTTTAATATCTTCAGGGCTTGCGGCATAAACTTTCGAAAAATTATTAAAACTTATAAAAATAACAGGCAAAAATAAGAAAATTAAGGTTAATCCAAAAACCAACACAACTCTTTTAAGAATTCTGAAATATATGAAAGTTGGATTTTGAAACATAATAATCAGTGCTCCAGCGAGAAATTAACGGTCGCAACTTGCCCGGACGGCAAAACTAATGGATTTTTTTGTGATTTATAACTATGTAGGCTTGCTTTTAGACCGTACTTGCCAGCCGGAATTTTAATTATTGTGTAGTTTCCGGAATCGTCGGCTTTAGTCTCGGATTTATAATCTGAACCTTCCACAACAATCACAGCGCCGGCTAAAGGCTTGCCGCTTGATTTTTCCACTACACGTCCGTTTAATTCAGAACCTGCAGATTTGACTTCTCTTCTTGCGTCTTTTGAATCTGGAAAGATTTTAGTCTCTTCATGGCGAGCAACATCTGCATCGCTTGCCGAAGCACCCGCCTTTTTAACTGAATCCTTTATAAGGGATCTAGTTTGTGCCGATTCCTGCCTATCCTCGGACTTGGCGAAGGTTTCCTGCTCCTGTTTCCTTTCGGATAAAAGACCCAGTTTCTCACCGATCTGGGGAGCCACAGAGGCCAAAAGCAGGAAAACAACAATTGCAGAAAGGCCGATATAAATTCCTATGAAATTGGCGTGGGGGTAACCTTTGAGGTTTTGACGAACCTTTAGGACTCGCTCCAAAGGATTTTCCCAAGGATTAGCTGTTGCAGGTTCGGCAGACTGTTTTGGCATAATGCAGGCCAGTCCCGCATCGACCACATGGTATGCACCACATGGTACGTACCAGTGCGGGGCTTTTTCGATCTAAATTCAGTATCTCAATTAGTTTCGGCGAGTGTCAAACCAAAAGATATAAATTTTCATTCTACTTTAATCAGATATTGTCTAAGATTGCTAATCTTTGAACCTCTAGTAAGATTTTTTAGCTTAAAGAAAATTAACTAGAGGTTTCGAGGATAATTTTATTAGGTTATTTTGGGGAAACGGTGAAATAAATTTCCTTAAATTGCTGTTTGAAACTATCTATATTTTGTGGGTCCGGTAGTCTGCCTTGAGTCGCGTATTCATCTATTTTTCCATATGTATACGTTTCCACCGTTTTAAGATCCGATATCAGGTTGTTTCTAGTGTCGTTATTTTTCTCGCTGCCAATAAGATCGTTAATCCCTCCTCCGACTTGTCCACAGCTATGTAATACTGTCCTGACTATATCTCCTGAAGAAACATTATTTTCATTGCATGAATCCAGGCGTTCTTTTATTTTATCCGGAATTTTTCTTCCGGCTGAACGATATGCATGGTTAACAGCATCAACCACATTAGAATAAGTTGGTATTCGATCCCCCTCATCTATATTTTCATTTTTGCCTTTGTTCAGCCCAAACCCAATTTTAGCTGCAGCGGCAGTTCCGGCAGCAACTACCCCCAGCCCGAGTCCCAGTTTTAAGAACTTCCTGCGGTTAATTTCTTTCGGTTGCGGGCCGCTATTTTTTTCTTCTCTATTTTCCATTTTTGTGTCGACTATTACATTATCAACTATAGGTCAAGATTCGTCAATAGAGGTTATTTATAGGAATTATTTCTCGGATCCGGACTGAAAAGATTTACCGTCTGAGGTGACTTCGATGATGCCGTTTGTATCATTGCGAAGTATTTTTACAGTGTTTGATGTTAATAAATCAATGACTTCTTTTGTCGGATGCCCGTAACTATTTTTGCCAACCTGAATTATTACCAGACGAGGACGGACCTCGTTTATAATTTCTTCGTTTGTGCCGGTTTTGGAGCCGTGGTGGGAAATTTTTAATACCTGACACTGCCGATCAATTAACCCCTGCAATGTTTCTTTAGGTATATCACCGGTTAAATACGCGCAGAGCTGACCGTAATTGACCCGTAAAACTATCGCCGATTCATTTAAATCCGAAGGCGGCGAACTTTGCCAAACGGCAAGTTTCCCTGCCTCAGGCCACAAAATATCGATTGACAAAGTCTGACCTTGTTTGGCGTCAATAGACAACTTATCGCCTGCTTTGGCGACGTAAACTTTGGTTTTCTCATTCTCAACTGCTTTCTCCCACGCACGAGCCATTATTAACCTTAGTCTCTGCAACCATTTCGACTTTATATCTAGCCAAAACTTCCAATAAGCCTTCCATGTGGTCTTTTTGCGCATGCGTGGCAACCACAAGCTCGACGGTGCGGTCCCAAAAAGGCATATTTTGCGAAAGACAGTCGGCAATTTTTGTCCCCGGCCCGCCGTCAACAACAATTTGCTTGCCTGATGAAGAAACCAAAAGCATGCCGTCTCCCTGACCGACATCGCAGAAAATCAGGCGGAATTTGCCCAAATTTTGAAAAGACAAAATTAAAAGAACTCCAAGCCCTGCAAAAATTACGGCCAGAGTCAGGAAGATTTTGGTTTTTTGGTCCATCGGTTGTTAATTTTCAATTTTGAATTTGCAATTTAAAATGAAATCTTAATTATTAAATTTTAAAACATTAAAAATTCAATAAAAATTAGAAATTAAAAATTAGAGTTTTTAGACTTTCTCGTCCAGACTAACATCAGCACTATCAAAAAAACATAGAAACCAAAAACCACAACAGCATTCCCTTTTCCCAGAGATACCTGCTCAACTGGGATTTTGGCAAAAACCTCAACAACTTTAACGAAATAATACGCGGGGACGTAGGCAATATATGAAATCACCTGCGCAAGGGGCGAAAAAATCAGACTTATGATAGATACCAAAAACCCCAAAATCATTACAGGAAAAACCGCTTCGGCAACCAGAATATTTGCCAAAGGCGCCAAAGGCGAAATCCGGCCGAAGTAAAACAAAATTATCGGCGCCGTAAAAATGTAGGCGCTGGTGGCAATGGCGGCATTTTGTAAAAACATATCCTTAATGATGCCAGACATGTCTGCTTTCCTGTTATCAGTTTTCCGTTGTCGGTTTTCGGAATTTAGTTTGCCGGTTTTCTGTTGACCGGTTAACTGACTAACCGATTGACCTTCATCCGATAACTGAAAACCGAGAACCGATAACTGAATTTTTTGACCCAACGTCATAATTCCCAAAGTCGCAGCAAAGGTTAGCTGGAATGAAACCTCAAAAACTGCCCGCGGCCAGATAAAAATGATTAAAAGTGCCGCCAAAACCAAACTCCAGACTGGCATCACTTGCCTACCGAAATATATCGCGCCAGATGCCAATATCACCATTATGCTGGCCCTAACAACCGGCGGTTCAAAGCCTGTTAGAAATGCGTAGGTGACAACTGCCAGACATGCCAAGGCCAGACTTTTCCTTCTGCCAATGTACCTCACAAGCGACAAAAACACTCCGGCTACAATCATCAAATTCTGCCCTGAAACCACCACCACATGGATCGTACCGGTTTTAATAAGCTGATCGCGGAAATCACGCTCGATGGTATCGACCCCAAGGACCGTCCCTGAAACAATCGTTGCTTCGCGCGAGGGCAAATAGGAGGCAATATTCTGGGAAATGTTAAGCCTAATGTTTGAAAAGAAACTTGAAAGCGAATCCTGATGGCCGGCTACCTCAATCTGAGGCCTGAAAATCCTGCCTTCGGAATCTACCTCTCCGGAAACTTTAATCCGATCCCCTACCCTGTATCTTGGATACAAGTCGACGTAGACCTTGCTATCCCCGATTTCCAAAACCTGCAAACCGCCGGAAATTCTCGGCTCCGCTTTGACGGTTGCCGCAATTTTTACAGCTTGGTTTCTTGGAATTTTTTGAGTTTGCGAAGTCGAGATTCTGTAGACAAAACCCAAACCTAATAAAAATACCAGAATGAAATAGAATATCGGGCGCATTACTGCTTGCGATCAGTTACCTCGAAGAAAACTGTAGCAACAAGGACCAAACCTTGATCGACCCTTTGAAATGCTTCAACTCTGTAAATTCCCGGCTTGCCCGTTTCTCGTACAAACGATATATTCCCCTCCTCATCCGGCGAAACAGCAAAAGAAGTGCAGCAGGTAGGATCCGATAAGTTTAGAAAAACCACTGTCCCGACTTTAAATCCCGACCCTGCGACTTTGTATGAAACACCTGCTGATTCTGCAGGATCCGGATCAACTTTCAGAGTGGCTTTGCGCTCTTTGGCCGCCGTTGCCTGATCCAGTTTTCGCTCATATAAAGTCCCGAAACGGTTTCCAAAATTGGTCCCGAATACAACAAACAAAAAAAACAGAAGAGCAAATAAAAGACCGATTACCAGAAGTACCGAAATATTGGCAGATTTAAATTTCACCGGATTGACAAATCACTTAATCTAAGTAAGACACTTGGACCAAAACATGTCAATTGATAGCAAATTTAGAAGCCGCCTTTTTGGTCAAAAGACGTTCTGGTAAAAATCCAAGAATCTAGGATTACTTACACACCCGCCCCATATAGGGAGACAACACCTGTATGTCGAAGGCATTTATCACACCGTTGGCATCAAGATCAAATCGGGGGCTAAAACCCTGGCTGCCCGTCGTTGCTCCCATGTGAGGAGAAAATGCCAAAATGTCGAATGTGTTGACGACCCGATTGTCATCAAAATCAGGCGGCCAGGAATCAACGGCTTCATCATTGGTGATTGAAGTAACTGCGCAAGCCTTATTTGGGTCGGTGCCGAGAAAGTATTCCTTGTAGTTAGTGAAGCCATCATTATCAGTATCTGTATCAGTATCTGTGTTATCTAACCCTACTGTCACGAAAGATGAAACCGCCATATTATTGGAAGCACCGAACGTCGTTCCCGAATTGTCATATGCTTTCGCATACAATCGGTAGCTTCCATTTGGCACTCCGGTTGTGTCCCAAACGGCACTGTAAGGTGCTGTATTATCAGTACTGATCAGTTTAGCACCTACTTTAGGAGCGTAATAAAACTCTACTTTTTCAATCCCTGAGGCATCCGAAGCCTGCGCAGTGACATTTACACTTCCGAAGACACTCGTCCCATTTTGGGGAGCAGTAAGAGAAACCGTTGGTGCTATCCAGTCGTCTTTCCCCAACGTAACATTCAACGTCAACGAATTTCCAGTTTTTGATACCACCGACAGCTTGGTAGCTGTTGCTGGATCAATAATAGTTTGACCATTTTTTAAAGTTACAATAAATTGCTCCTCATAGAAAAAACCACTAAAGTTTAAAAGTAAGGGGCCCCCGGGCGGTGTAGCGTCAATGAGCCCAGGGTAGTGGTTTCCAGAAGGTGCTATGTGCAAGAGTGCGCCATCAAATACATCGCTTGGCCACGTCCCGAATGTCCCAAGATTAGAATCGGAACCAATAGGCTGACGATACTCGACATAGAGATAATCATTTTGAGCCCTCTGAATTTTAAGTGCCTTAAGCCCGGCGGTTTTTGTTTCAATCGGTTCGATAAGGTAATCACCGCTTGTCGATACGGTTTGGATGTTCGTTGAGTCAAACCATCGCATATTGTCTTTGTGCGGCGCGTTAAATTGGCCTTTGTTTCCGCCCATAATATCGAACGCATCCCCATACTCTAGACTGTTACAACGCTGCCCAACTGTTAAAAAGGAAAAATCCCCGCAACTCAAAAAGCGGGCGTGGTGAACTCCAAGGTTATGACCAAACTCGTGTCCAATTACCTTAGGGCTAACTGCTGATGTCGCTATCCAAGCAGTCTGACCGCCAAGTTCTGCCTGGCCGGACCAACCGCACGTAGGTTGTCCGCCTTCTGCAAAGAAAGGAGCAATGATTATCAAACGGTCATAATCAGAAACCGATACATCAGATTGTGATTGCGTAATCGCTTCCCTACGAACCGTATAAACATCACAGGTATGATTAATAGGAAGCGTGTACCAACCGAAAATATCACCGTTGATCCAGGTTTTATTGTAAGAAGTTTCCGAATAGTAACTGTCCACCTGATTAAAGACAACATCATTTGCTTTCGCTTTGGCCGCCGCCTCGCTTAGGTTGAATACATCCTTAATATCTTGAAAAAGCACCAAAAGCACTATCGTCTTTTGCTCCCCTATGGAGTCCGGTTGGGCTTCTTCTATTACTTCAAGACTTTTTTTTGTTGTGAAGGCAATCTTGTCATCGAGCTTGACGCCGGTGACTCTGACTTTGCTTCCGGAAAGCGGTGGCGAAAATGGATCGGCGGTGTGTAAAGAGAGGCGTTGGTTTTGAAGTTTGAGGAAGTAGAATTCCCGGCTTTTCTGGTTCTCAAAATCATCTTCATGAAGAACTTCCAGGGAGCCGGTTAGATCAATTTCCTCTTCAATGTTATCCCGGACACTCGGAGGCAGTTTGTCGCGAATATCCTTGGATATTCTATACTGCAGTATCAAATCCGGTCTTTTTTCGATAACAGACAAAAGTTTTTCTTTCCTTTGTTTGGAAATGTCAACCATCCTTTTTTCAATATCTTCTTTTTTCTCTTTTTTATCTTTCTTGTCCTTCTTGGTTTTTTCTCCCTGAACCTGTGCCTCTTGGGTTGCCGTTAAATCTTGTTGCGGTGGTGCCGGAGACTCGGGCCGGGCAGGAGCTGTTACTTCAGGCTGAGCAGACTGGGTTGCTTGAGGTTGCGGGGATTCGGGTTGAATTTGGGGTTGTTCCTGTGGTATCGGGACATCTCCCGAAGCTTCCTGATAATTGGCATACTCCGCAAGTAAACTGTCGGTTAATATTTTGATATCGGCTTCTTCCTGACTGGCAAAGGACTGCTGTCCTTCTTTGCGAAGAGAGAACAGTCCAAGTTTCTCACCGATATATGGGGCAAGAGAGGCAATTAAAAGAAAGATGACTATGGCTCCAAGGCCGAGGTAGACCTCAATGAATTCGGCATGGGGATGACCTTTTAGGTTTTTGCGGATATTATGATAGACAGGCTCGATGGGGCTTTCCCAGAAATTCCCCGTCGCAGGCTCGGCAGGCTTTTTCAAGCTAATTTCAGCTTAACATGCAAAATAGAATAATTGCCAATTTTTAATCTGCAGCACTTAATTGATAGTCAGAAGACTGCGATTAAATCCTTAATTTTTTCATAAACCGACTGTCCAACCGCCTTTTTGGTCAAAAGACGTTCTGGTAAAAATCCAAGAATCTGGGATTACTTGCAAGCCCGCCCCATATAGGGAGACAGCGCCTGTATGTCAAAAACATTAATGACACCGTTGGCATCAAGATCAAATCGGGAGCTAAAACCCTGGCTGCCCGTCGTTGCTCCCATGTGAGGAGAAAATGCCAAAATGTCGAATGTATTGACGACCCGATTGTCATCAAAATCAGGCGGCCAGGGGTCGACGGCTTCATCACTGGCAGTTCGGGTGACGGGACAGGCGCGATTGGGATCGGTTCCGAGGTACTGTTCTAGCACGTCCTTGAATCCGTCACTGTCTGAGTCATTATCTGCCGGCGGTGAAGGTGAAGACGTCGGGGTTGGTTCCGGCGGCGGAGATGGAGCCGGAGTCGGTGATGAAGCCGATCCCAAGACACAATTGTCACCGGTTCCTGAAGGTATACAGCTTAAATCACTCGAAAAAATCAGCCGGTCAAGCCTTACTCCACCCTCCCGGCCAATCAGCTTCACATTATGAACTCCGGCCGAAAGTGAAACCGAAATTTTGTTGGAATCGGCACCATCCTTATAATCTATCCAGACCCATTCGCGACTGGGCATTGCGCCATTGTCTCCGACAACAATCGGGCAATCGGTATCGATTTGCAGGTAATATGAATTAACTGTACTGTCTGAAGCATAAATTCTGCTCCATATTTTATATGTACCCTGGCTGTCCAAACCGATGGTTTTTTCTACGGCTCCTAAAGTTGTGGCAACTTGGGAGCAAGGCGGCGGCTGCGGTGAAGGAACAGCGCCGGTTCCCGCTTCGAGTGCCGGCAGATTTCTGTTTAGTATATCTATATAAAGATTTTTGAATTGGTAGCCGCCGGGATCCGGCTCATCCTTGGCAGTTGCCGAATTAAACCTAACCTGCTCCCCCGGCTCAACAGACGTCCCTTCACCCCATTCATTCCAGGTCTCTGTCAGCTTCCAGGCTACATTGGCAGAAACCATGGCTTTGACTGCATTTTCAAAATCGGCGGAGTTTCTGACAAGCCGCTCCAGGGATCCATCATCCAGCCAGAACCCCGGGCTGACATATGCCGAATATGGGACATGGGAACCGCTTCTGACAGCCGGTGCGTATTGATGCCAGGAATCAGGTTGGTTGGGATCGGTGGCATAACCGGCAAATACTTTTAAAACTACGTAAAAGGAGTTTCCAATTTGAGAGTTGGCATCCTTCCACCTTTTGGCCATTGCCGACCCGTCGGCAGCATCGGCGTAAACAAAAATAACCGGCTTGCCGCCGATTTTGAAAAAATAAGGACTTTGAGTATATTTGTCCTTTAAGTGATTCAAGTCGCTGACAATCGTTGAGACAGCAGGATCTGCAAAGCCTTCATCCTCGTAGTAAATGGACCATCTCAAATTAGGGTAAGGATTATCCGGCTTTGTCATAAATGAATTGACGATATTTCCGAAGGCCACATCCTCCCGCGTTGCCGGACCAAACCAGGAGGCAATGGCCACTTCCTGCTTCGCTTCCGCCATTTTGGCAACCTGCCACTTAAAATTGTTATAGTCATTGCTGCTGTAAAGCTCATTTGCCGGATCGAAACTTGCGGGATTATTGTCCGGAATAAAGTGGGAAAACCATGTGCTTGGAGGCTTATTACCGTGATCGCTCCAGTAACTCCAAGAACCGTCAGTGCTTGAATTTTTATACCACTGATAGTAAAAAGTGGCGTAATAGGGACTACTCGGCTGGAAATTGACGGAGGGGGCTCCGAACTGGACATAGGAACCGCCGGCTGCATTTGGGTCAGTTCCGACTGTAGCCGGAGCCGTAACTTGCCCCGATTCTGCTTCAAATGCTTGCGGTTCCTGCGCAAAAACTTTCATCAGCTGTTTACGGAGAGAGATAAGACCGAGCTTGCCAATTTCGGGAGCCAGCGAAACAACCAGCAAAAACACAATCACGCAGCTCATACCCAAATATAAAAACAGGCTGGGATTTGCAGGCTTTAATTTACTGAATTTTGAAAAGGAGGCAAAACTTGAATCTTGTTTTGGATTTGCAGGCCGTGTCAAGCTAATTTCAGCTTAACATGCAAAATAGAATAATTGCCAATTTTTAATCTGCAGCACTTAATTGATAGTCAGAAGACTGCGATTAAATCCTTAATTTTTTCATAAACCGACTGTCCAACCGCCTTTTTGGCCAACAAGTCTTCCGGCGAGCTGTAAGGGCGCGAGGCGATAATTTTTTGGGCGGTTGCCGGACCGATACCGGGCAGTGTATCGAGCTGGCTTTCTGATGCCGTGTTGATGTTGACAAGAGCCGACATTGACTGACCACTGACCGAACCTGACGATACTGAATCGTTAGTCGATTCGCCGACTTTCGGAATATAAATTTTCTGGCCGTCCGAAACTTTGGCCGCCAGATTGACGCGTGTCATATCGGCGCTATCTGATAAACCTCCTGACGCAGAAATTGCATCGGAAACTCTACTCTCTGCAGACATTTCATAAACCCCCGGTGTAATGACCGCGCCGTCAACATGGACAACCAACCCTGATCGAGGACTGTCCTCGTTGGTGATTATTTGGATATCCCCGGCAGATGTGTTGGAATTTCTAAAAAGAAAAATGCCGGCGCCTATTGCCAAAAGAAACAAACCAACAAAAAAGAGTCCGACAACCAAAAGCTTTAAACGCTGATCTTGCCCGAAAGAATCCTCTTCCTGTAAATTTTCAGCCACTTTTTAAACGCCAAAATTAAGCTTTCGGCGCCTCTATCTTTCAGCTCCTTATTGACAATACCACCGTGATGCGGATATTTAAACATCCGCCTGTTTTGGCTGGAAAATCCGTGGGCGAAGTGGCACAGTTCGTGGGCAATCGTGTAACGGACAACATCGACGGGTATGGACTCTTTGGCAAATAACGATGTTATCGTAATCACACTTTTTTGAGGAACCCTTCGTGCAAAATTCGAAATTCGAAATTCGAAATTCGAAATCTTTTTACTTTTGATACCTTTCGTACTTCTTATCAATTTTATCGACCCGAAGCGGTACTTTGCCTCCCTGCCGAATTTAATTTCGATGGGATTGGTAATTTTTACATCAGAGAAATAATTTCTCAAAAGATATTGTAGCTGGCTATCTAGCCAATTTTTGTCTCTCATAAATAACCCAGTAAAAATATTTTTTAAGAAGAAAATCTAATTGCTCTTTTAGCCAAGTATTATCTCTCACTTGCACAATTGTATTTCAAATTGCCTAATTTTTGTACTGCTTATATTATTTTAAATAGTTTATCTGGAAGAAGTGCTATCCCAACTTATAGCTGATCCAGTCACAAGATTATAAATTGCCAGACCTTTTGTTAATTCTTGGCCGTCTGAACGTTTTACATATCCCGAATATACAAATCCGATTTTATTTTCCTCAACCTCAAATGCCACCCATGGGCCTCGCAGGTTTGGCTGGTATTTTTCCCTGCCTCCTGTAGAACTAACTAAAAAGCCCTTATTAATAGATTCACCAACACCGAGTGTGTCTAACCTGTTCCCTTCGAAAATTGCCGGATTTTTTCGGACATTGACATAGTCACCATTCCCGTCCGGGTTGACTACTTTAAATTCAGTAACATTGCCTTCCCTTTCAGCTCGTTCAAGAACTTTCTCAGCCGCCGTTTGTTCAAATGATTTCCCTGAATTCCATCTGCCCCATTCACTAAGCCCTAGAGAAATCGCAGCACCAGTCGCACCAGCGGCTACTAGTATCTGCAGAAATTCTCTGCGGCTTACTGTTCTACCGTGACCTTTTTGCCAAGGACGACTCTTTTCAGGTGAATTCATAGTCCTATATCCTATAATATTTTATTCCTATTTGCAAGTATTAAAATGATTCTGCAAAATATTACATCAGAGGGCGTCCTGAATTTTAGGCCCGCAGCTTGCGAGGACCGCAAGCTTTGCTTATCGAAGGACGACCTGCTGATATAACATTTTTGACTGAATGTCAAAAAAGAATACGTCAGAGGAGCGCAAACTTCTAAACGAGGTCCGTCCTCGTTTTGATCAATCAATCTTGCCTTCGAGGAAAAGCTTAACGCTGTTTTCGGAGACTTCGACAATGCCGCGCCGGAAAAAGTAAACATCCTGCTTCTTCTCCATCGTATAGAGAACCAGACTGTTGTAAATCACGCTGATGAAATTGGCATGCCCCGGCAAAATATCAAACCTGCCGGTTTTATTCTCGGAAGAAATTGCGCTTGCCGCAATCTCAAAATCGGCAGCGCCGGTGAAATGGTGCCAGATAACAGAAACATTAAGTACGTTTTGGCCGTCCACGTAATTCCCCCAAATCTCCAATGTATAGAAACGCCTCCTCGGGCGCCGAGTCTACTTTTCCGGAAATAATGCTGGCAACGTCGGCTATGGTCTTGGCGCGGGGCACAAACTTGCCCGGCCTGCCTGTCTGATCCGAAGTTACGAAGAAACTCTGAGTCATATAATTCAAAAGCTTTCTGGCGCGGTGATAAATAACCTGATCTTCCTTGGCAAGCTCATATTCGCCGACTATGGAAACAATCCTGTTCAAATAGCTGTACCTTTTCAAGATTTTCTCCGATTCCACAAACAAATCGTAATGCTGTTTTCCTATAACGTCAGCATCTATAACCGACGATGAGGATGCCAAAATATCAATTGCCGGATATTTCCCCTCGCCGGCAACCGTCCTCGACAGGACTATAATCGAATCAAAATAGGCAAAGGCGGTCTGAATTCCCGAATCTGACATGTCGTCTGCAGGCACATAAATTGCCTGAATCGATGTCACGGCCGCATTTTTGGTCGAAAGCAGTCTTTCTTCAAACATGCCGACATCCGAAGCCAGAGTCGGCTGGTACCAGTCCTCCGAAGGAATCCTGCCTAAAAGTGTGGAAACCTCGTTGCCGGCCTGAATAAAACGGTAGATATTGTCAACAAAGAAAATGACGTCTTTTGACTCTTCGTCCCGGTAGTATTCGGCCAATGTCGTTGCCGCATAGGCAACCCTGAATCTTGCCGCCGCCTTCTCGTTAATTTCACCAAAAACCAGAGAAACTTTGGAAAGAAGTTTCTTGGTGGTCAGACTTTCATAAAGTTCGTGACCCTCTCTTATTCGCTCACCGATCCCGCAAAAAATCGTGGCCGTGTTTTTTAAAAGCTCGGCATTGTGAATAAGCTCCAGAATAAGAACCGTCTTGCCCACTCCCGAACCTCCGAAAATCCCCACTTTCCCGCCTTTTCGAAGCGGCATAAAAAAATCGACGGCTTTGATACCGGTTTCCAGAACTTCCTTGTGGATAAAAAGGTCGGTATAAGGTGGAGCCGGTTTATAAATCGGCCGGCGGGCCAGAGCCATCAGATCCTTGCCGTCCTGTGGTTCCCCGAAAACGTTAATTAACCTGCCGTTTACCGAACTGCCTACCGGCACGGTTATCACTTCGCCCGTTCGGGTGACAACCGCTCCCCGGAAAAGGGCCGTCACATCCGACAACACCAAGGCAAATACGGTGCCTTCCCTACTTGATGAATAAGCCTCGAGCTTTACCGAATTGTCGCCTTCCAGAGTTAAAAGCTCATGGCGAAACGGCTGAACGCCTGAAAATGCAACTTCGACGATGTTTTCGCGGACGGAAATTATCCTGCCTGCTTCCATCTTTACCTCCCGTATACGTTGGTATTTTTGATATTCGGGTTTTCCGTGATGTTTTGGCGGTGGGCAAAAATCGTCACCTGCTGCTGCTTCTGCAAAAGGGATTTTTTAAACTTTAGAAAATCGCGCGTCAGCTCCTCCAGAAGCCTTGCCCTGGCCATCTGCTGTTTTGTCCAGTTCCATCTCTTGGCGGCGAGTCTGGCGTACTGTGCCTCATAAACCCGCTGGTGAAAAGAATTTATTGAAGTCTGGACTTGTAAAAAATCCAGAACTTCATCTGCGGTTGGCTCGAAAATATATTTTTTGGCAGGCTTAACCAAATCCGGAATTTCGCGTAAAACCTCGCTTCTTATCGGAATTTGCCTAAGGAGCGACTCTGTCTTTCCATGATAAACCAAAACCTTATCATATCCCTCCAGAATTTCCAGAATCTCCTGGACAACGCGCAGGTCCGGCCTGTCGTCGTCAAGGTCGAAATATCTGATTCTTGGAGAATCAACTTTCTCGCGCATCAAAATCGCCCGGCCGATTTTGCCGATGACCACGGCATCGGCCTCGGTTTTTTTAAAATCGGCAATAAAAAGCCTGGAAATTTCAAAAATCAAATCCCCGTAAAAATCCTGGTTGGCGGCTATGAAAACCATGACTGTTTTCTGGACAGCACCTTGTTTTTTGAGCATATACTGCTTCTTTCGCTTTACGTACGATGGGTCATTTGAGGGATAAATCTCAAAGACCCGCTTTATCGAGGCGTTAATCTTTTCCAATAAGCCCCTGGTTTCTTTTATCGTTTGGTAAGTCTTATTCAGCCGCAGGACCGTAAGGGCAGTTAATGCCTTTACAACGGTTATCATCTCCTGCTGTTCAAGCAGTTGTCTTTTGCTGTAGACTGCCACCTGTTATTTGAGCTAATATGCCTGCGTTTTTTGAAAGCAGTGCCGCAAGATAATTAAAATCTTTGGCTTTGGCAATTTCCGAGGCCAGGCTTTTGAACTTGCCTGAAAAATAGGCATCGATTATTTTTTGTTTATCAGAAACCACCCGGCTTAGCTCTTTCTCGTCCCAAAAATTGGCAAATAACAAACCCAGCAAAAGATGCTGGAGGGGTTTTGGAATCACCGCGTGGCTTGCCTGATCGAAAAGTGCCTCAATTTTTAAGCCAAAGTTAATTTCCGTTGAGTACTGAGCCGGAATTTCCACACCGAAACTTGAAGTTTCCCTGAAGCGGTAGTAATTGTTAAGCCGGAAGGCAATCATTCTCCGCAGGTCTTTTTCAACCGTAGATTGAGTCTGGTTACCAACCCTGGTTACCGAAAGAACATGGGAAATCGCCGGCCTTCTGCCTCTTTTAAACTCCTCTACGTCGAAAAATATGTGGCCGTCGGTCATGGCCATCAGGTTTGTCTGGATGTAGCCTGTTAAATCACCCTCCTGGGTTTCGGCAACAGGCAAAGCCGTGATCGAGGCAACTTTACCGCCTGTAAGCTTGATGTTGCCGGTGCGCTCCAGAAGCCTTGCCTGATGGTGGAAGACATCGCCCGGATATGAACCGCGGCCCGGTGTTTTCTTGGCAACCAGGGCTATTTCACGGTAATATTTTGCATGAGTCGTCATGTCATCCAAAACAATCAGCACATTCTGGCCTCTGTTTCTGAAAAATTCGGCGATCGTAAAGCCAGCAAACGGCGCGAAATAAACGTATGAAACCGGGTCGGAAGAAGTTGCCGCGACTATTACGGAGTTTTTTAGAGAACCCGATTTGGAAAGCTCGGTTTCTACATGCTTAAGATCGGATTTTTTCTTGCCGATGCACACATAAACGCAAACTATCCCCAATTGTGCCTGGCGGGCCATGGTCTGCAGTAAAAAAACGGTTTTGCCGGTTTTCTGGTCGCCCGCAACCAATTCCTTTTGCCCTTTGCCCACCTGAACCATCATGTCGACTATCATCACCCCTGTTTCCAAAGGTTCGACCACCCTTGATCTTTGCAGGATTCCCGGCGCCTTTACATCTATCGGAAGCTGTACTTTTTTGCCCGCTATAGGACCCAGCCCGTCAAGGGGATTACCCAAGGAGTCAACTACTCTCCCCAGCATCTCTTGGGAAACTCCGATTGAAGCCGGTTCCGAAACCCGGGCTACTTTTTCCTGATGGGAAAGCATCCGCGCCTCAAGCATTAATACTTCCACCAAATCGGGGAGTAAAACCTGGACTATCCCCCTGCTGCCGTTTTCAGTAATCACGACCTCCTGAGGCCGGACACTAGGCAGGCCCGAAACGTAAAAAAGCGGCGTTTCTATTGACTGGACAACTCCGTATTCGCCGGTTTCTTTAAGATAATCGGCAAAAGTTCTCATGCTCGCCTCATCTGTGGTTCAATTTCTTGGGCTTTGGAAAAGTCTTTGTATTTACCGTGGTACTCAATTACCAAACCCCCGATTATTCCTTCATCGACTGCAAAATCACAGACAACCTTCGTTCCTAAATTTTTCTCAAGCCATAGAGCGATTTCCTTTTGAAAATCCACACTCGGCTCAAAAGCCAAAGTCAGAGTAATTTTGTCGATTGCGTCAAGAAACCCGGCAAGCTCGGAAAGAAAGTGCCCGAGCGACGCTGCAGCAGGAAGCCTGTTTTCTTTTTCCAAAGACAAAATATAGAGGTACATGCTTGGCCCGACCTTGGTCTTTATCTGGCTTGAAAGCGAACCGGCTCCAACTTTAAAGGCCATCGCAGAAATCGTACGGATATCGTCCCGGATTCTGGCAAGCTGGTCTGCTGCAAATATGCCATCTACCAATGATCTGAAGGAGACCTTCTGATTCTCAGTGTTTTGCATTTTCCAAAAGATTTTCTTTCTTGGCGCGCTCAAGCGCGGCTTTAACCAAATCCTCGTGCGTTGAGACATCGATTGCTTTTCCAAGCACCTGTTTGGCGATGTCATAGACCATGTCTTTTACCTGCTGGTCAATCCTGGCAAATTTGTCGGCCCGGTACTTTTGAAGATCCTCCTGAAGTTTGGCAATGTCCCGGGCTACCAGAAACTGGGTCTCTTTGACAATTGACTCTTGCTGTTTTTCAATGAAGCCGGTAAGCTCTGTTCCTTTCTTCTGGGCGTCATCTACAAGAGTCTGGAAATATTCTGAAAGCTTAGCATCTATTCTGCGGCCGGCAGCTGCAATCAGCTTTTCAACTTCACCCTCCAGGCGGATTTCAAGCTTTTTCGTAAGCTTAGTATTCTTGGCAGACTCCGGCTTTTTGACAAGCGGGATTTTGGCAATTTTTAAAATGGCAATTAAGACCAGAAAAGCCAGAATTATGTTCAGTGCCAGAGTCAATGCCAAAAGAGTCACCATTTAAAAACCCCTAAAACCTATTATATAGAGCGCCACCCCGAAACCGGAAAGGGCCAAAAGGGAAATCACAAAACCCGAAAGAACCATTGACGAAATTATTGTTTTTTTGGCCATCGGGTTTCTGCCCAAAGCCGTAATCCCGTTTGTCAGAAACTTGACAAAAGCATAAACTGCCCCCGCAAATGTTGCCGCCCCTATCAAAAAGCCCGCAAGATAACGCACAAAATTCCTGAAATTCTCAGGTTCTGAGAGCATAGCAAGTAAACTTTTGATCCCCGTCCCTCCGGCAGAAACCGGAATGTCAGCGTATCTGATGCTGATTTCAACCGGAATTGTCGAAACTGAATCTGTTTTATCATAATTTTCAAGGGCTTTACCCAAAACATAGCCCGCGGTTGTGGCTTTCTGACCGACGCCGGCCTCATCGCTGGTTGTCACATAATCGCCGATTTGGATATTGCCGGCTTTTGTGGAAACTTTTACCCTGGCAACCCCCGTTGATGCCACCGCCGACGTCACATCGCTTCTTGGCTCAACGGAAATAACCGGCGAGCCGACCACAACGCCGAAGATTGCCACATCGTAGGCGGTCGTGCTTCTTCTCAGGCCTTCTTTGGTGATTGCAATAATGTCGCCTTCCTTCGCATCCTTGTCCGAAATCTCAAGATTTACCGCAAATTGGGAAATCGACGGCAGCTCCTGGGCAAATACGGCCGATACAAAAATGAATAACAAGAAAGCCGACAGAGTCAGCGCCTTTAACATCTTAATCCCCAATTTAGTTATATTACATTTGCCGACAAGCAGTCCATCGAAGAAAGTGACAGGCGGATTCTTTGAAGATTTTAAGAGTATCTATATATGCACTTAAGATAACATAATATATCAATTCTCTTTTATTTAGACGACTATGTTTATGAGTCTGTCCTTTACAAAGATTACCTTTTTGGGCTTTTTGTCCGAAACATACTTTTGGGTATTTTTAAGATCAAGCACCAGTCTTTGGGCATCCTCTTTTTCAATTCCCCGGTCAACTGCAAGTCTGTCGCGGACTTTGCCGTTTACCTGAACTACAAGTTCAATCTTTGAAGACGTTGCCAACCTTTCATCATATTTCGGCCAGGGATGGAGATGAATTGAGTCAAAAGTATCAAAGGTATCAAATATATCAGAAGTACCATGAACTTTTGTGACCTTTGTCCCCTTTGAAACTTTTGTTACTTTCAACTGCTGCCACAATTCCTCAGTCATATATGGCGCAAATGGAGCAAGAAGAAGAAGAAGATTCTCGACTTCGTCGGAAGTTATGAGTGATGAGTTATGAGTTATGAGTCTTTCTGACTGTTTCTTGTTCACTTTCTCCTCGAGAAAGTTCACCCATTCCATAATCGCCGCAATTGCCGTGTTGTATCTTAAGTTTTCTATATCCTCGGTTACTTTTTTGATGGTTTTGTTCATCATAAACGCGGCTTCGCCGCTCAATTTTAAATTTTCAATTTTAAATTTTAAATTTTCCCGAACCAGCCTCCAGATTCTTTTCAAGAATCTGGACATTCCCTCAATGCCCGTGTCCCTGAAGTCTCCGCCTTGGTCGAACCTGCCGCAGAACATCAAGTACGTACGCAAGGTATCCGCGCCGTACTTTTTAATATAGGCATCAGGCAAAACAACGTTGCCTTTGGATTTGCTCATTTTTGCGCCCTCGGAAATCAAAAGGCCATGGGCGCGGAATTTGGAAAACGGCTCTTCAAAATCTAAGAGTCCCGTATCGTAAAAAGCCATTGTCAGAAACCGGCTGTATAGAAGGTGAAGCACCGAGTGTTCCGCCCCGCCGATGTACATGTCAACCGGAAGCCATTTCCTTGTAACCTCCCGCCCCCACGGAAACTTGTGACTTGTGACTTGTGACTTGTGACTTTGAGATGGATATCTCAAGAAGTACCATGCTGAATCCAGAAACGTATCCGAAACATCGGTTTCCCGTCTGGCTTCGGATCCGCAGTCGGGACACTTTACTTTGACAAAATTGGGATCCGTTGCCAAAGGCGAAACCCCGGTTCCCGTGGGTTTAAAGTTTTTGATATAAGGCAATTCCACCGGCAAGTCCTTTTCTGGCACTGGATGGATCCAATGTTCTATACCGGCAATAATCGCAACATCCACACCTTCCTGACTTTTGACTTTTGACTTTTGACTTTTGACTTCCCAACATTTACGGCAGTAAATGATGGGAATCGGCGATCCCCAATATCTCTGTCTGGAAATTATCCAATCCCTCAAGTGCCACATAACGTTTTTGGCACCAAATCCTTTTTTAACTGCTAAGTCGGAAATTGCACCAATTGCTTCTTGAGAAGTAAGGCCATTAAACTCACCCGAGTTCACAAGCACACCGTAGTCTGTGAAAGATTGTTGTGAAAGACTATCAACCAAGCGGGTGGCAGCAGTGGAAGGGATCCCGACAGCGCGCAAGTCGAAAGGTTCGGAAGATTGGGAAGATTTGGATGGTTGAGAAGACTGAGCACTGGCGGGGAGGAAACTGCTGACAGGACCCGCTGGTTTCACAACTTTAACTATATCAATCCCATACTTTTTAGCAAAAAGATAATCACGATGGTCATGAGCCGGCACCCCCATCACAGCTCCTGTCCCGTAAGACATCAACACATAATCGGCAATAAAGACAGGCACCCGCTTGCCGGAAGCCGGATTAGTACAGTGAAAACCGGTCTTTATACCCGTTTTCACAAGTTCCGGTGCTTTCTGTTTTTCCCCCTCTGTAAGAACAATTCGCTCTGATTCGGGTTTTTTTATACTATCGGTAACATATTTTTGAATTTGCCGCCTTAACAAGCCTTTTGACTTGTCTAAAATCTTTATCACCTGCGGGTGCTCGGGTGCTAATGCCATGAATGTCACCCCAAATAAAGTATCCGGCCTGGTCGTGAACACTTCAACCTGACTGTTACTTTCTATATCAGATTCGAACTTCAGGAGCAGTCCTTCGGATTTTCCAAGCCAGTTTTTCTGGGCAACTTTAACTTTTTCGCTCCAGTCGATCTTTTCAAGACCTAAAAGCAACCGACCCGCGTAATTTGTTATTTTGAAAAACCACTGTTTTAGCTTGCGCTTCTCAACCTCGGTCCCGCACCTCTCGCAAACATTTCCGGATTTCGGATTTCGGATTTCGGATTTCGGATTATCCGACTTCTGGCTTCCGACGTCTGACTTCCGAACTACCACCTGCTCGTCTGCAAGCACGGTCAAACAGCTTGGACACCAGTTAACGCTAGCCTCGGCTCTATAGGCCAAACCCCTTTTAAACAACCGGATGAATATCCACTGAGTCCATTTGTAATAGTCTGATATATAAGTTTCTAGTTTGTGAGACCAGGCAAAACCGTTGCCTATCGAACGAAGCTGTGCATAAATTGCGCTTTCCGTCTTTTTGGAAAGGTCCATAGGATGTTTGCCAATTTTTAGGGCAAAATTCTCGCTGTGGATGCCGAAACCGTCAAGGCCGATCGGTTCAAAAACATTAAAACCCTGCATCCTTTTTAATCTGCCGTAGATGTCCGAACCGACAAATGCATAGATGTTGCCAACATGAAGACCCAAGGCTGAAGGGTATGGAAACATCATTAGATTATAAAAGGGATTCTTCGACCTTTTTATATCAGGCTGATACAAACGATTCTCCTCCCAAATTTTGCGCCACTTAGACTCAACAGCCCTGTGATCAAAATGAGCTGATAGTCGTGCTTTACTTTTTGGTAGTTGCTTTTGCATACGAACTCCAATCTATGATCTATGAACTATGAACTACATACTCATCTGGCTAAGTATGGCAAATTTGTGGCAAGATTGCAAAAATTTTGCCGAAAATTAAAGACCTATAGATTTTAATTAGAAATTAGAAATTAGAAATTAGAAATTTCCTACACCCTATAAATAATTTTCCCGCAATTATTGAGAGAATTTTTAGAATTTCAAAAAAGAAACTTAGTATTAATTGCTATGGGGAGGAAAATACATTAAGCCTTTTGAAGTAAATCTTTTTTTCGTCAACTTTTATTAGCAGGGAAAAAAGCGCATATGCCAAACCAATGACACTGATATGCTTTGACCTTTTTTGACAATTCTTTTTTCACAAACCGATAGGAAAAAATCCTAAAATCTAAATCCAAAACCCTAAACAAATCCTAATTTTAGAAATTCAAAATTATTTAGAAATTAGATATTAGAAATTAGAAATTCCGCGGATGCGGCTGTGGAGCTAGAGGGAGCTGCCTGCGCGAGTTCCTCACTCCGTTCGGAAAGCGAACCCTTCTGTGGACCTACCGAGAATCGAACTCGGGTCTGGGCAATGCGAGTGCCCTGTTCTGCCACTGAACCATAGGCCCAAAAGTTTACCCTGAGCGAAGTCGAAGGGTGGACCGGAGGAGATTCGAACTCCCAACCCCCTCCATGCCATGGAGGTACGCTACCGTTGCGCCACCGGCCCTAGTTTACATCGTGCTTGCCGAATGGTTAACTCCAAGATTCTATCACCTTGCCTGATGTTAGACAAACAGTATTTGCCTAAAGTAACCGATTGGATTATTGCAAAGACCTAAACTGGTCTCAATACGCACTTAGCAATTATTCCGTTTTTGTGCTAAATACTGCTGTGAGGTTTTGGGTATAATTAATCCCTTAAATTTCAACAAAAAAAAGTATCAATACCTAACTACAGACTAACAATATCACACTTATCCTCTTGACAACAACCGTATAATATATATTTTAATAGAAGTAGAGGTGTCCCGTCACAGGAGAATCTGTCCCGAACCGGACGGTGAAGGACAGAGGGGAATCGGCTTAAGGGCAGAGGCTTTCCAAAAAGCCCAGAATGCCTAAGTTTAAAGTTAACCAGAAACCAGAAACCAGAAACCAGAAACCAGAATATTCCCCTGATACCCTGCTTTCAACCGAAAAAATAATTGAGCTTGCCAAAGAAGCCGGTGTCGACTTCGGCCCGGGCGATGCCGCAGAAAGAATCCGCTACTTTATTAAGCTTGGCATTTTACCTCACGCTGTCCGCAAAACTCCGGATCCGTCACTATCCACCACCCACCACCCGCTACCCACTACACCTGTCGGCCATCTCCCCGCCTGGGCGATTAAAAGACTAATACAGGCGGATAAGGTTTACAAAAAGGGTGCGTCTTATCCTGCAATTGCCCAAAAAATAAAAAAGATTGAGGCCCGGGAAAATAGAAAGTTTGAAAGCCCCGAAATTTCAGAAGAAGCACCCGCACAGACTGCGGCTCCGGATTCTAAACCTATAGTTACGGGAAAACCGGCTATCAATCTATTCCCCCGTGTCGGTCTTTCCGAAAAAGAAATCGAAAGAAGATTCAAAGAGCACGAAGTTAAAGTCAGAAACATTGTTGAAGAGGAACTTAGACTGGCAACTAAAAAACCGGCTGTTCCCCTGCCGCCAAACAGGTTTCTGCAAACAGCAAGAATATTTTTGCTTTTGACCATTGTCGCCGGCCTTTCGACCTTCGTTTTTTACGCAGGCTCAAAATTGTACAAGGATCAGCAGACAGCCCAAGAAACTGCCAAAAAAACGGCTAAATCTACTGGCACTCTTGGCGAAGTTCTGGCAGCTTCTTCAGAAAGGCACAAACTCTACATCGACGCCGACACCGAAGTTTCGGGAACCACCCTTTTTCTTGAGGATATCACCGCTCCCAATATAATCTATTCGGTTTCAGGCGGCACCGGTATTTCTGTAACAGGAGGTCAGCGCCCGATTGTTTCTTTGGACGAAACGGAAATCGTTACCAGCGTCAACGATCTTACAGGCGACGTCGATGTCAAAGGATCAGGTGGAACTACAATCAGCACTTCCGGTTCAACAATTACCATTTCCTCAACAACCGGTCTAACCTCGGAAGCTGACACTCTGGCAACAGTCACCGGCCGAGGCGCGACAACATCAACCCTAGTCAACTTAGACGGTGGAATTGCCGTTGACACCTCCAATTTCACGGTTTCCGGCACCACCGGTGATATCCTTACAGCCGGCGACCTGGCAATAAACGGTGATGATCTGACATCGGACGGCAATCTCTCAATCAAGGCAACAGGCTATGTCCGCATCGGTGACACTACTCAAACTCCGGATGTTGCCTCCGGAGATGATGATCTTTATATCGAGGGAGATCTGGAGTTCAATGGGGCTCTGATCGTCGGAGCGAATGGCTCCGCTTCAGCCGGGTCCGCTACCCAGTGTTTGCAGTCCGGAGGATCCGGTACCCCGCCTTCCTGGGGTACTTGTGCAACCGGAGCAAATTCTCCATTCAGTGAGTCCGCAGGAATAATCACCAAAGTTTCTTCAACCAGCGAAGTCGACCTGATTTACGGAACGGCAAGCGATGTCCAGCTGGAAATCACCAACAGCACCTTGGCCGCAGCCCCGACAGCCGACGCGGTCCAGCTCAATTTGGCAGGCGGTTCCGGTATAACCACTGACGGTGTCGACGGCATCTACGTAAACATTGAAGGGGCAGACGGTACCACAAACACTGTTTCCGCACTTCATCTTGATTTTGACCCGATTGGCGGCTCGGGCGATGAAAATTTTTACGCAATAAACATTGATTCGATATCGGCAAGCTCGGCTAACGAATCCGCAATTTACTTTGGGAGCAATTGGGATAACGTATTTGAGTTTGAAGGGACAAGCGACGACACTAATGAAATTCTAATCCAAGCTGCCAATGCGACCGCCGACAGAATCTTTACATTTGCGGATGTCGCCAGCGGCAATATCTGCATTTCGGGAGTCAACTGTGCCGCCACTTCTACCAGCTCAACTTTGCAGGAAATCTACAACAACGATACCGACAGCGACGGCGGCGCCAATGACAATGTCATTTTGGCTTTAACTTCTACAGACGATGCCTTAATCTTTAGAAATCCTGCATCGAGTGGTTCAAATACTTCAAGCGCTTTGTTAACCTTGGACCAATTAAATACTACCTTCGCCAATGCGGTTCTTGATATCTCTCAAGCCTCCAATGCCGCTGATGCAGTAAATATCACTGCGAATAGTATTGATACAGAAAATGTCCTTGATATTTCGGCAACCGGCTTAACAACAGGCAATGGTATCAATGTTGCCCTGACCGAAGGGACCTTAGCCGGTGGCTATTATTTCAGGGCTTATGATAATACCGCCGCCTCGGCTGTCTTTACGGTTGGCGAAGACGGGGTTACAACTATTGCCGGCAGCGCAGACGGCACCAATGCCTTAACCTTAACTGCCGGCGATATCGAAATAACCGATGGGGACTTAGACGTGATTGCAGGCGACTTCAACGTCACCTTGGACACAGCCGACAGCGCCAACATTACCCAGTCCGGTTCCTCAACTAACCAGACAGCCGCCTTAAACATCGCCTTTACCGGTACAGCCGCCGGCGCCATCACCCAGTACGGACTCTTGGCCACTCTTTCCGAATCAACGGCAACCACCACCGATATTACCCATGAGACCTATGGTGCCTACTTTGCCAACACCAGAACTTCCCTGGACACGGCCACCAGCCATACTGTCAATACCTATGGTCTGGCTTCCGTTGCCTCCAATACCCAAGCCTCGGGGGCCGGTACCGGTACCCGCAACATCTATGGAGGATACTTCTCGGCCGCAGGCGATACCGAAGGCACTCAGGAAACCTACGGCATCTATGCCACGGCCTCGGGTGCCGATTTAAACTATGGCTTGTATGTCGGAGGAGGAAA
>Ga0209542_10005848_pt1 | contig 24268 bp, 18 predicted proteins | sample RifCSPhighO2_01_FD_184028 | JGI IMG/M metagenome (GOLD analysis project Ga0209542, IMG submission 184028) | Soil microbial communities from Rifle, Colorado - Rifle CSP2_plank highO2_0.1 (SPAdes) (version 2) | ecosystem: Environmental > Terrestrial > Deep subsurface > Rock core/Sediment ...
CGCACGAGAGCCGTGCTGCGGAGAACATTGTTTTTACTTTTTCCAACCACGAGAACCACACCATGATCGTCGCATCGCCTGCAATCAAGAAATATTTTGAACATATCGAGAGTGAAACGAAGCGAGCGTATGCAGTTGCAACTGAAGCACGCTCTAAAGGGTTTGATCCGGAGACGCGCGTTGATATTCCACTTGCCGCAAATATGGCTGAGCGTGTTGTCGGTTTAATTTCTATTGTTGCACCTCAGTTGGCGCAGTCGAACATGACGCAGCGCATCAAAGAACTTGAAGCGGAATATGGGCATCTTGATTGGAGAGTTGGATTGAAGATTGCGGAAGAAGTTGCATTTCAAAAGTTTTGTCCGTTTGAGACGAGAGAATTGGCAATGGACATTGCGATTCGCGTTGGATTTGCGTACTTGACGCTGGGGATTGTTGCGGCGCCGCTTGAAGGTTTTATTGGACTTAAAATTAAGAAAAGGGCGGATGGACAAGACTATCTTGCTATCTATTATGCTGGACCTGTACGCGGCGCGGGTGGGACGGCAGCAGCGACGTCTGTATTACTCTCTGATTATATACGTACGGTTATGGGACTTGCGCCCTATGATCCGACGGAAGATGAAATTAATCGTTTCGTGACTGAAGTGTCGGATTATCATGAACGTGTCACAAATCTACAGTATCGACCAAGCGACGAGGAAGTTCGATTTTTGGTGAAGCATATTCCTGTTGAAATAAATGGTGATCCTACTGAAGAAATTGAAGTTTCTAATTACAAAGACTTGAAGCGAGTGGAAACGAACCGTATTCGCGGCGGCATTTGTCTTGTACTTGCTGAAGGTGTAGCTCAGAAATGCTCGAAAATGTGGATTCGTTTAAGTGCTTGGGGGAAAGATTTCAAATTGAATTGGGATTTTCTTGGTGAGTTTATTGAATTGCAGAAAAAAATTAAAGCGCAGGCAGCGTCAGCGGTGAAAACGACGGGCGATCAACAATTGTCGCCGAATTATACGTTTCTTGCTGATCTTGTTGCGGGACGACCTATACTCTGTTATCCTCTGCGTAATGGTGGTTTCCGGTTACGCTACGGGCGCACGCATACTTCGGGCTTTTCGAACATGTGTGTTCATCCGGCGACTCTTGCGGTGCTTGACCAATATATTGCTATTGGAACACAATTGAAAACTGAACGGCCTGGAAAAGGAGCAACACTCACGATTTGTGATTCTATTGAAGGACCTATTGTTAAACTTGAAGACGGCTCTGTAATGCAATTGAATGATCCAAAACAAATCAAGCAACTTCATTCGCCTGTCCAGGAAATTGTGTATTTAGGAGACTTGCTTATTTCTTATGGTGATTTTTCTGAAAATGGACATAAACTCATTCCTGCGGGCTACTGTGAAGAATGGTGGGTTCTTGAAGTTGATAAAGCGATTGCTGCGCAGAATGTACAATCTGCTGTACTTACAGAATCACTTCATCTTGAACCAGAGATGCTGACGGGCATTCTGAAGAATCCTTTGAGCATCAAACCATCATTTGCTACGGCACGAGATTTATCGTCTATCCTGAAAGTCCCATTACATCCGGCATACACATTCATGTGGAATAGTATTACACCACAGTCGCTCTCAATCTTGCACGAATGGACTGCATCTGCACGTCTGGAACGCGATGGAGAAATTAGCAAGATTATCCTACCGACTCCTACGAATACTGAAGCCAAACGGGCACTCGAGTTACTTGCTGTTCCTCATCGTGTTATTAATAATGAATTTGTTGTCATTACAGATGATCACGCGCAAAGTTTCGCAGCGTGTTTACGAATTGGGGAAGAATTGCGAAATTTTTCTGTTCCTCCAGATTTTAAAGGAGCGACGATTGAACTTGTTCAGACACTCGCTCCTTTTCCATTGCGTGACAAGTGCGGCACATTCATCGGAGCACGCATGGGGCGGCCAGAGAAAGCAAAAATGCGTAAACTTGCTGGACAACCCCACATTCTTTTTCCTGTAGGAGATGAAGGTGAACGCATGCGCAGTTTTCAATCTGCATTAAAGCACGGCAAAGTGACTGCTGAATTTGCGTTTTTTATTTGTGCGAAATGCACGAAAGAAACGATATATCCGTATTGTTTAGATTGTAAAATATCGACGGAACGATGGTATGTGTGTCGTGATTGCGGACCGAGCCAGAAAGCAATGTGTTCGCATGGAAAGAAACATCAATATAAGAAACAAGCTATTGATATTCAATATTATTTTCAAAAAGCGCTCGAGCATCTTGGCATATCGGCATACCCTGATGTTATCAAAGGTGTTAAAGGAACTTCAAATGAAGCACACACGGTTGAACATCTTGCTAAAGGAATTCTGCGCGCAAAGCACAATATTTTCGTCAATAAAGATGGGACGATTCGATATGACATGACCGAATTACCTCTTACTCATTTTAAACCCAAGGAAATTGGAACGTCCATAGAAAAGTTGAAAGAACTTGGGTATGAACGAGATGTATTTGGCAAAGAAATCCAAAGTATTGATCAAATTCTTGAATTGAAACCGCAGGATATTGTGCTGCCTCTCAATGAAAATTCACTCGAAGAGTCTTCGAAAAAAATGCTGTATCGCGTTGCGAATTTTATCGATGACCTGCTTGAAAAATTTTACAAGCTTCCACGTTATTATAACTTGAAAGCTGAGGAAGATATTGTTGGACATATTGTCATTGGTTTAGCACCACATATCTCTGCGGGACTTATTGGACGTGTTATTGGTTTCACACAGACTCAAGGTTGCTTTGCTCATCCGATGTGGCACGCTGGACTTAGACGAGATTGTGTTTTTCCATCGACACGTTTTATGACTGAGGATGATATTGGGCAGCATTATGAACACATTGGACCTTATGTCGAACGATTAATTGCTGAAGGCGCACACACATCTTCACTTGATCCTTTTGGAACGATTAAAGTTGAGTTGAAAAAGCCACTATTTGCTCTTGGCGTTGATCCTACGACTAAAAAAGTGAAGAGAAAAAAGATTAGATATTTTATTAAAGGACCCATAGAGAAAAAATGGATTAAAATAACTACAGCAACAAATAGAACTCTAGTTATGACTCCAAACCATGAGTTTTTATTTGTGGATAATGGAGTATTTAAATTTAAGAAAGCTCATGATATTACCATTGGTGATCGTGTTCCACTTCTGCTTCGATCAGATGATGCTGAGAAGCCTGTCCATTCGCTCAATCTTGTCGAGCAATTTATTAAGTATCTTCCTGAAAAAGCTTCTAAAAAAATTGCACTTCAAAATAAATCTTTTTTCAAACGGCTTGTAAAAATAAAAGGTCGAAATAATCTCATTAAATATGTAAGCAAAGGCAGTTTGCGCAATCTTAATGCTTGGTACTGTAATACGCCACTTTTGGATGTGCAGAAGCTTCTAGAAGCCGGCGTAATATCTTTGGCTGACATACCTTCTGATACGGTTCTTCGAGTTCGATATTCTTCCGCTCGGTATCCTGTTCAGCTTGACGTTACTCCACAACTTGCATCATTGCTTGGATATTATTCTGCTGAGGGTTATTGCAGACAAAATAAAACTGTTTCACAAGTTGCATTTCGTATTGCAGATCTTGATCTACAGCGTGAAATTATTTTGCTCATTAAAGATGTGTTTGGTCTGGAACCAAATCTTGGTGAAGAGTCAACTAAAATTACGATCTGCGATCAATTTGTTTATAATTTATTTCGATATTGCTTTATTCTTGGATCAACAGCGTACACTAAGAGAGTTCCATCGCTCTTATTTAACACTTCTACTAAAATTATCAGCTCTTATCTCTCTGCATTCATCGATGGAGACGGCAGTATTATATCCCCTAATAATTCTGTTGCACTCTATTCTGTGAACAGAGAGTTACTTGATGACATTGCATTTCTCTTTACAAGATTTGGTATTTTTTCGAAGTTCCACACTACTCCATTACGGGCGCCTGGAAAAACGGTTTTGGGCATCTACAAGCGGCTCAACAAGGAACCTAAAAGTCACATACTCCATCACTTAATTATTAACGGTAACGATGCGCCTCGTTTATCTAGCATACTTACTTTGAAATCTGTTCATAAACAGCGCAAACTTACTAATCTTTACACTATTAAAAACGATAGAAAAACAATGTTCAACGGAAAGCAGTATCCTTTAGAACAGCAATCTGATACGGTTGTTGATTATGTCAAAAAAGTTGAAACGCTGACTGATTCTGAACACTCATACTGCATGGAAATTGAGTGGCACACAAAAGAAGATCGCAATGTGCTTTGGGGAGATCAAATTCTTAACACGAGATGCGACGGCGACGAAAATGCAATCATGCTGCTTCTTGATGGTCTGCTTAATTTTTCACGACAGTATTTGCCGAACATGCGCGGCGCAAAGACGATGGATAGTCCTCTTGTTTTGACATCACTGCTCATTCCGAGCGAGGTCGATGATCAGTCGCACGGACTCGATGTGGCGTGGCATTATCCACTTCAGCTTTACGAGGCGGCGCTGCAGTATAAAAGTGCGAAGGATGTGAAAATCGATCAAATCAAGCATCGATTAGGTACAGAAAAGCAGTATGAGGGTTTTGGATTTACTCATGCGGTAAGTGACTTGAACAATGGCGTTAAATGCTCGTCATATAAGTTGATACCGACAATGGAAGAAAAGTTGGCGGGACAGATTAGGATATCACAACGTATTCGGGCAGTTAATCCTGCGGATGTTGCACGATTGATCATTGAAAAACATTTTATAAAAGATATCAAAGGTAATTTGCGTAAATTTTCAACGCAGAAGTTTCGATGCATTCAGTGCGGTGAACAATATCGGCGGCCGCCATTACTTGGGAAATGCATGGCATGTTCGGGCAAGATCATATTCACGGTTACCGAAGGCTCGATTGTTAAATATTTAGGACCGAGTTTTTCGCTGGCACGACAGTTTGAGCTGCCGCCGTACTTGGTTCAGACGCTTGAAATTACACGACGGCGTATTGAAGGTGTGTTTGGAAAGGATAAAGAGAAGCAGTCGGGATTGGGTGGGTGGACGTAGTTAATTATAAATTTGTGATGGTGATTATTAGCAATGATTTCTTATTTTAATATGATCAATTCAGTGACACTTGTACTTCCACCACCAATCTTATCATAAACTGTAATTTTAAGTCTGTAATTACCTGATTCCATCGAAGATTCTGTGGTAAACATAGCATGAATAATTGGTGATATTCCTTGAGTTAGTGGAACATGTCCTCTCTCACCAAGCACATCAACATCGTCAATAATAACTTCATTATTTGGTCCTGTCACTAGAAAATCCATTCCCATTAAGTGCAATCCGTCTTCCCCTTGTTTGAATTTTCCTACATCAAGCAAAGCGAGTCCTACTTTCTCACCTTTTTCAAACGTTATTCTTTCTGCGGCCTCAATTTTACCATCTATTTCTGTCACTATTTGAGATTCTTCAAAAAATAAACCATAAGAGACTGATGTTCCGCAACCTGTAACAAAAATAGATAGAAGAACAAATACCATAATATATTGAATTTTATGCATTCTTTGTTTATTTTATCTGATCTTAAATACTTTTCTATTCGCTGAGAAATGAACGGCAAGAATAAATTAAATTTTAACTATACACCAAACACAATTTGAGTATGCGGAATGCCGCCGATGGTTATGATTCTGGATGTACTATCAATGATGTTTGCTTTTTTGGCGAATTCGATACTGTGTTTGCCGGTGATGCTGATGATGTAGGCGGTTGGAGCGAGTTCTTTGATTTGCTGTTCGGACATTTCTTCGCCTTTGTAGAAGTCGCTGGTGAGGTCTAATTGTTTTTTTCCTTCTTCGAATTTTTTACCGAGAATGTCAGAATCAACTATTGAAATTAGTTTTTTGTGGTTTGCGTTGTGGATTTTGACGATCAACTTTATTTCTTTTTTCATGCTCATCACTTTTATTATTTTTGCTATGGTTATTAACTATTAAATCCCTTTTAACGGATGTTCTGTACCACATGCACTGCATCGCAAGTATGTTAAATTACCTTGTTTCATTAACTTTGTATCGGGTTTACCACAGTGGGGGCATAAGACGTATTCGCTTGCGTATTTGCGGATTTTCTTGTTGATTTTTGATGCAGGTACTTTTGATCCGAGGATCGTACGGTCGCCATCGACTTTACCGGGCGTTGCTAATTCCTTGAGAATGAACTTGAGTGCGTGATCTGGGTCGCGCTGCATGTCTTTGATGATTTTCTTGAAATTGGAGAGAACTGTTTTATTGCCTTCGATGTGGCCGCGGACGTTTTCGATCTTGAAACGGTCGCTGCTTGCGATGACTTCTGGAAGCTCTTTTTGCGCTTTCTTGAGCAGTTCTTCGTAACTTTGTGTCATTCCATGCCTTTTGGATGGTTTGTTTAAATAGGTTGCTGTTTTTTTCTACTTATTTAGCTCATCTAGCCTACAGTTTTTATATATTAATTTACCGACTATATTTAGACCATCTGGGTGCGGCACGGCATCGTCGTGTTGCGTGTCTCCATTCGCTGATTATGGACGTTAGATTAGATCATATAGTTTTCGCGTGCATTGAGAAGTGGCAATTTTGTCATTAAGTTTACACTTCGATTTGCTGTAATCCTATGAACTTGAGAATTGGATCGTCTAATTGCTTTGTTTTAAGATAGAGTTTGATTGCTTCTTTTGTTCGTTTTATCAATTCATCATGCGTTTTAGCTTGCGTATGACAGCCCGGTAGACCTACTACTTCTGAGATTAAGTAGCCATCTTCTCCTTGTTCTACTATAACATTGAATGTTTGTACCATATCCTAATTGTGGTTAACTTGCTTTAAATATCTTTTGCTTCATTCTAAACTAAACGTTTATAAACTCCTTTCATGTTATTTTTCTCATGGTGTTAGAGTCACTTCTTAATCCGACTATTGCGAAGAAGAAGCCCTGGGACGTGTTTGCGTTTGGAATGTTTGCAGCGAGCATTGGACTGTTCTTGTCCTATTGGATATTTCGAGAATACTCAAGTCTTATTATGGTGTTTCTTATCACACTTTCAGCAGTGCCGTTGTTTTATTTTACGGTGACCTCCGAAGAACAATATGATCTTTCGCTCGTTGGAGAGCCGGCCATCCTCAAAGAACATTCGCGTGTGTTGTTTTTTTTAATGACGCTCTTTGTGGGCATTACTGTGGCACTGTCGATATGGTACATCATCCTTCCTGCGTCCATGACAAACGTTCTTTTTGCATCTCAATCACAGACTATTGTTGATATCAATAACCATATTTCTGGAAATTTCTTTAGTGTTGATATATTGGCGAAAATATTCCTGAATAATTTTCGCGTGTTAGTGTTCTCGATTCTTTTTGCGTTTTTGTATGGTGTCGGTTCGCTTTTTATTTTAACTTGGAATGCTGCAGTTATTGCGGTTGCGATTGGTAATTTTGTGCGCATAAATCTGGCAGCTGCGGCAGATGTTGTAGGATTTCATAGCGTTGGCGTGTATCTCGGTGTGTTTTCATTGGGGTTATTGCGTTATTTTATTCATGGGATTCCGGAGATTCTTGCATATTTTGTCGGGGGTCTTGCGGGTGGAATTATTTCTGTTGCTATTATCAAACATGATTTGTTTTCGGATCGACGAGAGAAGATATTGTTTGATGCGGCTGAACTTGTGTTGATTGCGGTTGGATTACTCGTCATTGCAGCGGTACTTGAAGTTACGGTGACGCCGCTGTTGTTTTAGTTGATTACTATGGTTAAAGAACATAAACTTCGAATTAAAAAGCCTTGGCTTGCTGCATTGCTAAATCTTTTTCCTGGTTTAGGTTATTTGTATAATGGGAAGAGGTTAATTTTTGGTGGCGTTTGGTTCTTTTTTACGATTGCTGTATTACTTGAGTCGATTTACTTAGTTTCAATGCAAAAATTACCTCCTGAATCTGGAAACGTCACTCTCTCTACGATTTATGGGATTATACTTTTATTTGTTTTTGTCTACGATGCATACACTGAGGCTAAAGAAATAAACTTAACTAAATAACCTAAATAATCAGCTAATGGGGTGCAGCACGACGTTCGACGGTTGATGTGTGCCCATTAGCTGATTTGTTAAATTACGTTTCGATACTAGTATACTCTATTAGATAACCTGTTATTTTTCTACTCCAGCACCTTAATCTTCCCCGGCGTTATCTCAAATACTTCGCCGCACTGGATGAAGTGATCGACTAACTTCTGGCTATCTTTCATGTTTGATTTACTGAGCAATTCGTCGATGTCGACGCCTTCGCCTTTGTCGAGTTTCTTTATGAGAAGTAACAAGTCTTCGTGGTGGTTGTTGCTGTGGTCTTCGTGTTTTTCTTTGATTGGTTCGGGTTTTTGTTTTACACCTTTTGGATTTTTTTCGAGTTCCTTTTTTCGGAGGCTAAGCCACCCGGGATCGGATTTCTTTACAATGTCTGCGCTAATGTAAGGTTGTTCATTGAGACTCACAACACGGCCCATCGTCATGATGACATCGCCTATTTTCATGTTTATTTCGGGTGTACGGACGTGTACTTGGCCTGTGCCGTCATCGATGATTAATGGTGTTGTACTTACGACGACGCCGATCACATTTACTTTCTGAGAACTATCAATATCTTTGATGAGTACTTTTTCTGCTGGTTGACGTCTCTCATGTGATACGCTGGATGAATCCACGTTTTGGCTCAAATATATCACCCTGGCGTTTTAATTTTTCAAGCGCTTCGTCAACTTGTTCCTGCTGTATGCCGCTTCCTTTTGCTCGTTCAATTAGATCATCAACTGGTATTGTTTTTCCGATCTGCTCTTCAAGCTGGATAATTAATTCCTTCACTACAATAATCTTGCTGCGCTGCGCGGTTGAGACGCCTGTGCTGATCTGATCTATATCAATACGACCTGTGGTAGCGTCACGTGCAACTTGGTTCAAACAATATTCTAGCAGTTCTATTGAACGAAGGGCATCATCGCGTGTTACTTTATCTGACAAACGAACTTTAGCACAGGCTTCAGCCAGACGTACAAGTGCCTCTAACTGACGGGCTGTAATGGGAATTGCACGGATGCCGACGTCTTCGATGTCGCCTTGGTTTCTCATCTTGATGTAGTAAGACTTAATCTCTTCTAACGCTTCATCTGTTAACTTTGGTTTTATGCGGTTTCGTGCATATGCAATAAATTTTCTGAGTAAATCTGTAGGAATCTCCGGGTCGCTTTTACTAGGATCTTGATGCATACCTAATACGTGCGATGCCAATAATTCATCGCGTTTTTTGTCAGGAATATCTTTGACGGGGAAAATTAAATCGAAACGGTTGATTAACGTTGGAGGCAGATCGATTTGGGGAGCTAATGGTTCCATATTGTTAAATCGGCCGAGCTTTGGATTTGCGGCGGCTAAAACAGTTGTTTCGGCGCGCAATGTTGCTTGAATGTTGGCCTTCGAAATACTTACACTTTGTTGCTCGAGAGCTTCGTGCATTGCAGAACGATCTTCTTTGCCCATTTTATCCATTTCGTCAATCATAACGAAACCACGATTGCTTAAGACAAGTGCGCCTGCCTCAAGACTCCAGCCACCGAGGAATTCGTCTTTGACGACTGCTGCGGTGTTGTGGACTATGATACCGTCTACGACAAAATTATGCGTGCCTTCAACCGTTACATCATACACGTAATCATATTCTGGCGATTTTGCGTTTATTTCTATTATTTTTTCCCATAAGATGTCGCTATTTACTAATTTCTTTACTTCATGTGTTTTATCGTTTTCTGGAAGCAAGTTTGCTAGTTTTTGTGCTGTGTTTCTTCTTATTGTATTTTTTATTCGCTTTCCTGATCTGATATTATGCTCTTTTAACAATCTCTTTAGCAGCAATCCTGCTCCTGGAATTACATCCCGATTAGGAGTTCCTTCTTCAATAGAATATATTTTTTCTAGATTCTCTTTTTTTCTTTGGTGGCGCAACAATATATTTTCTTTAAATAATCTACTATTTTCTCTTCCTCTTATTTCGATATTGTATCTTTTGAGTTTTCCTTTTATTTTTCCTGTCGTTGGTGGTCTGCTTCTTATCTTTGATGATATATTGTATCTTAGTAATATGAACTGGAGCTGACGCGCAAATTGTTCTGAACAGGTATAATATTCGATGCTGTGTGACCCTTTTGTTTTTCGCACATTTACACATCCATCTGTATCGTACATTCCTGCGAGATAATGTGCTAGAAGCTGATTATTCATCTTCAATAAGATTGGTGAAAATGTTATTCTATGGGATTTAGGTGATTCTGGTATGCCTAATATTGAACATATTTCTTTGAGTATTTTTGAGTGAGTTCTTGTTGCTGTTGGTCGTTGTGTGTTTCCATCTTGGACATCATACTTTAACCCAAATTCTTCTTTTAGGATTTTTTGAAATATATTTTGAAGCTCCTTTGTTTCATTTGAAAATCTTATACTGTATGTATAACCAGATTTTCTTATGTCGCCATCACCTGCAATGAGACCTGCTGCATAGAGTACGTTTTCATTGATGAATTGAGGAATTTTATGCGTTTTTCCATTATATAAACTTAATTCTCTAATGAATGGCTTAACGTCTACCTCGGCAATTTTTGCTAATCTTAATAACTCTTTTAACTTAATATTACCACATGCATTCTTATTTACCCAATGCATATATAATTGATTTTCTTTTATATTCAATTCCTGCGCGGCATTGCGTATTGATCCATATTTTTTTGATAGTTTGTCTACTATTTCTTTAACAACAGTTTTTACGTTATGGACAACCGGATTAGACTCAATGAGATCAATCGTGTTTACAGTGCTTACTTTTCCCTCCATGAGGCGTCGAGGAGTTGCAATATACATTCCTGTTCTTATTTCGTTGCTTTTTATCCACGTTAACTTTCCATTAATACATGTTAACAACTGTGTATTACCTGTCAATTCAACTTTTTTACCGCTTGTTGTATTTATCTCGATAATAGATTGCGGCGTTTCCAATTTCCATAATGAAGCGGGTTTTGCTGAATGAATTTTAAGGTCGTATGATAATGTTTGGATTTTTACGTCATCTACAGCATCTTTCTTCCATATTCCATTCCTGTATTCCATTTCTTGGGAGATTGGTTCTACGACTTTTTGAATTGCAATCATATCTCCTGGGTTTGTGATTAGGATACTATTCGGAGAAACGCACAATCCAGCGCCACTTACTCCTTTGCCTGTTACATAACGCGCTTTTGGAGCTATTTTTGTTGCGCGCTTGAGCATTTGACTTTTACCACATCCAGGGTCGCCTACAAGAAGAACGTGCATGTCACCGCGCGTAATTGTGCCGTCTGCGCGTTCTTTACGGACGCCGCCGACGAATTGGAGAATCAAGGCTTCTTTTGTTTTTTCATGGCCGTAGATGCTGGGTGCAACACTCTTTGCGAGACGTTCTAAAGCTTGTGGATCACTTGCGATTTCTTTTATTGCTTCTTCATCTTCTTTTGAAATTGGTGTGTCAGTCATGTCCTCAGCAATTGATTCTATAAAATTTGCTTCATATAACAAATCGAATTTTGTTGATTTTGCGCCGTCCTTTAGGTTCGTTGGGACTTCAGTAATCCAGCCGGTGATCTTTACTTTATTGCCTGGTGAACAACGTTTTTCGTTTAATGGCGACACCAAGTCGTTCTTCAAGAATATGTTCATACGCTTTGGCTGATCGCCGCCTTCGAGATCTTCGCTTGCTTCTTCAAGAACAAGTCCCTGCGCATCAATGAGCTCTTTCGATAATTCCTTGAATTTTCCTTTACGGCCGCAACTGCATTTCGATGGCTCGCGAAACTTTTTTTCAATCTCTATTTGAAGAACTGTAATAACGTTTCCGCAGCTTGGGCATTCAAATCGAGCACTCGTTACCTGCGGACGAACATCACTTTTTTGGCGGACAACACCAAGAGACCAGACCAATCTTCCGAGATGTTTGCTGCGAATTTCACGGATTAACATTTTTGCGCTTTGGGGCAGATCCTTTACGCGTACGTGAAACGTTTTTACTTCGCGGGGCATATCAAATTCTTTAATCGCATGTTCTGCAGCGCGTAGTGTTTCTTCAGGCTGTTCGATCAGGATATCTGCTAATTCGGGGTCGGATGAACTAAGTTCACGGAAATCAAACACGAGAAAATTTTCTCCTTTTCGAACTTGTTCCAGCAGCTTTGCATAATAAAACTTTTCAAAAAATTCATGAAACCGAGAAATCTGCTGTTGAACATTTAAAGTTTCTTGGTTTTTTTCGCCGATTTCGCTCATTTGACTTTCTTTAATGTATCAATCAGTTTGTCCAGGGCGTCGTAGACTTCTGCTTCGGTTTTTGTGCCTGTGCAGACGATCTTGCCGTTTGTGAACAACAAGAATGTTGCTTTTGTTCCGCGTAGCTTGTATACTAGGCCAGGAAATTGTTCCGGTTCATATTCTGTGTTTGGCAGCTTGATTGCAAGCGTATTCAAATTTAAATCCATGCCAATTGCGCCGGATGCAACAATGTTTTGTACTGTAACGACTGGTTTTATTTTGATGTCAATGTTAATCTTCTTGAGGCTCTTGATGATTTTTTCAATGCTTTTTTCAACATCATCCATGCTTCGAGCGCCGGTTAAGACAATCTTGCCGCTACTAAAAATTAATGCACTTGTCTTTGGATCTTTAATGCGGATAACTAACCCTGGAAATTGTTCTGGATTGTATTCAGTGTTGCTCAACGTTGCAGCCATCTTTTCTAATGGTATATCCTGCTCAAGGCTTGAGCTTATAACTATATTTACGACAGTAATTGTGCGCCCTTCGCCTACTTTTTCGCGTACTGCAGCCTGTCCCATCCCCTTCGGTTTTGCTGTGCTTTTTTTTGATGCCATTGCACTACCCCCCCATACTTCCCATAAGCTTGGCTTATAAACTGCTAGTATTTAAAGGTTCTTTAAAAAGGGGGGCGTTCTAGAACGTAATTGTCTGATATAATTTTCTTGACAATATTGTCCTCCTCCCTGGCAGCGACGGTCATGCTTAAAAATCCGCAGATTTTTGGCACCTCAGAAATGCACGCATTTCTGATGAATTGTGTTCAATTTGCCCTCTTCCGCTCGCTACGCGAGCTCCAGCGCGCCACGGAGGACAATATTGTACTTTTTACGACTCGACTTATTACGTACTTTTTCTATGTATAATCTTCTGCCTCTCTATTCATAAACTTCTCTCCCCACTTGTTCGAGAAAAGATTAAATAATTGCTCATTTTTTGTGGTTTTATGGCTTCATGCGAACTTTGCGGTACTGATACTCAGCTTGTTCGAGCGGTGATTGAAGGTACAAACTTAGATGTGTGCAAAGGATGTTCGTCGTTTGGCAAAGAACTTGGGCAGAAAGCTCGGCCTGTGGCATCAGTTGTGAAACGGTCGGTGACGCTTCCTCAAGAACTTACAGAAACTGAAGCAATTGTTCCTGATTTTGCGCAGCTCATCAAAGAAGCTCGCGAGAAAAAGGGATTGACACAGAAAGATTTTGCTTTGTCGCTGAATGAAAAGGCCAGCTTGATTCATAAACTTGAGACGGGTGTTGAGCCGTCCATTAATTTGGCTCGCAAAATTGAGAAAGCTCTTCATGTTGTTCTTGTTACAAAAATTCAGGAACAGTATATTCCAAAAGATTCAACAAAAGTTGGACCGATAACAATTGGTGATATGATCACAATAAAAATCCCAGCCGCACGAAAAGGTGATGCATTGTCCAGTGAAAAGGATGCTGGGATTTTTAAGGTTCCAAAAACCCAACCTTCGCAAGCGAAGGGGAATTTGGAACAAATAAAACATAGGTCCTAGTTATGGCTGATTTCACTCTTATTATTCCGACGCTGAATGAAGAGGCTAATATTGGCGTTCTTATCAGACGTTTGCATGAGCTCTATCCTGGTGTTTTTATTATTGTTGCGGATGACGGAAGCACTGATCGGACAATTGCGGTTGCAAAAAAACATGGTGCTGTTGTTGTTGATCGACATGCTGCGCTTGTGAAGGGCATTACTGCGGCTGTTGTTGATGCGATGGCGCTTGTTACTACTCCTTTTGTTATTGTCATGGATGCAGACTTTCAGCATCCTCCTGAAAAGGTTGCGGAGATTCGGGAACAACTTGACGACCATGATGTTGTGATTGCGGCGCGAACTCGAGTCCTTGGAGAATGGGGTATTTTTCGACGGTTACAAAGTTGGATTGCTACGGCGCTTGCAGTTGTGCGGTTACGTCGACGAGTAAAAGATCCGTTATCTGGATTTTTTGGAATGCGAATGAACGTCTTTGGTTCTCTTACGACTCGGCATTTTGAGATGAGATGCTTTAAGATTTTATTTAACATATTAAAATCGATTCATCTTCGTGCAATTCGTATTGGTTATGTGTTTTATGATTTTGATTTGCGAAAAAGAGGAGAAAGTAAAATTATGATGAAACATGTCTGGTATTTTTTGAAGAATTTGGTTAGGTGAACGTTCTGATTGCGATTTAAATAATATTTTTCATTTTTTTGTTGCAATAATATTCTCCTCCATGGCGGCTTATTGGACGCTTATTGCGGCAACATCATTGGCAGCGGTCGGGTCACACGTTGTGTGCCCTCCGCTCGCCTTCGGCTCGCTCCTTGCCAATGTTGCCGCACGAATATCACGAGAACGGCGCCGTGGAGGACGATATTGTAACTGTTGCGTCTTGACTAATTACGTACGCCTACTCTACTTCATATATATAGTAGTTCTCTTCATAATATGTTGCGTTGAATATTAACTTATTTTTTTTAATTAATTTAACAATTTCATCTCTTTCCTTTTTGCAGATTTCATCAGTTTCTGTGCAGGGAAGTGAGCGTGGCGAATAAATAATTGTTTTTGCAGTGTATTTTTGGAGTGTTTCTTTTACTATAGGTAGACCCTCATGTACGGAAAAATAATATGGGATGAACAAAAGATCGTTGTATGCTGCCGGCACAGGATCAGACGTGAGCACTGTACCATTGTAATCATATGTGTAGAATTGGTCTACAATAGTTGTGTCTGCGGTTTCACGCCAAAACGAGTATGTACTGTCTTGGCTGTATGCGCTCAGAAATGCAATCATGGCAATTCCTATGCAGAGTACTTTCAGATTGTCTTTCTTGAATAACTCAAATATTCCGTATGCTGCGATTATTGCGATGAATGGAATAAATGACAATGCGAATCGTGGCTGTTTGTTGGATATCAAAGTGAAATATGCGAAATATAGTACTGCGATTGTTAGCAGTATTTGCGTTTTGTTTTCTTTGTACTTTTTTTGGAGGAGTACTACTGCGAATGCTGCAATTGTAAACACGAATGTTATGTTGTTTTCGATGAGCTCTCTTCCATAGAAAAATAAACTGCCGGTGGGAGCGAACGGATTCGATTGGTGCGCTGACGCCATTATTATAGGATGGAGAAGTGCGTCGACAAATGTTGCAACGTTATGGTATGTTATATAATTGAAGATGAAAAATGGGATAAGTACTATTGTTGTTCCGGCGATGTATCGTGCAGTTATTTTCCAATCTTTTTCTTGGATTATTGTTAATGCTCCAAGTATTGGTATTATCAATCCATGGGGAAAGCGAGTAAGAAATGCAATGCCGGCGAGTATGCCAGCGACCATAAACTTTTTCTTTGTGAATAAAAGCACGGCAGCACCGGCGAACATTGCAGATGCTATATCTGTTAAGAATAATCCTGTGTTCTTGAAAAAGACAGGTGTCACTAATACTATTATTCCTGCCCAAGCAGCGATTTCATCATTGAACAATTCTTTTGCAAGGAGGTATGTAAGTAGTACATAAGCTGCGGAGATGAGAAGCATCAGAATTTCCATGCTGAACAATCCTGCGCCAACTAACCACAGAGGACCGAGCATTAATGGGAGAAACATCGGCCGCAAATCTTCCCAAAGTCCAATAGTGCCATCAGAATAGAGATATTTACCCATGCCGATGTATACTGACTCATCCCAGAATACGACGTGTGGATTGAATGCGAGCATTAATTTCCAGATGAAGAATAAAAGAAACGTGATTACGAATATGATTTTTACTCCTTTTATTTGTTTGATCGATTCAACATAATCCAGTTTCATTTAGGTGGGTGCAAATTATTTTTTTCATATCTTCTCGCCCTACAACTCCCTCATATTTTTTCTCTTCGACGATTATTGTTGGGTAAATTGTGATATTATGTCGTGCCTGCACTATTCCTACGACTGGCTCTTCACCTGCAATATCTGCGTCGATTGGATAGACTAAGAATTTGTCTCCCAGAATATTCTTGAAGTACGTTAGTATGACTCCTTGATCTGGGCAACTGCTGCACTCTTTTTTGTAGAAGTAGAGCACGTTGAGGACATTGAGGCCGCAGACATCCTTGCTCTTACGTGCAAGCAACCAGTAGTTTACGTTATCAAGTACATACTGACGACCGATTGCTCTATAGCTCTCTGAATTTATTTGTGTATTTTCCTCGAAATTTTGATAACGATCGAGTGATTTTGATAGGTCTGCCACTGCTTGTTGCAGCGTTGCCTGGAGAACGGGGCAGACATAATCATTGTTTTCTGCGTTTGTTAAGTAGAGATATTGCAACTGAATGCTTTTAAAATCGAGTTCTTGCTCCTTGTTTTGGTCTTCAAGCCATTGGAGACGCTCCGTATCAATGAGTAAGCCTAGGATGAGCCCTAGCATGAATAGCAGTAATGTAATGAATCCTGCTAGAATGTACTTGTCTTTGCTTATCTTCCGCTCGCCGTTACTCTCTGTCATAGTTCTACCATCTGTGATTAGTCTGTTTTCTTTTTCTTCGTGAAAATGTCATCCTCCTCTATGGCAGCGACGGTCGCATTGCGATGCGCCCTCTTACGCTCGATTCCTATCGAGCTTCAGCGCGCCACGGAGGATGACATTTTCACTCCATCATTCACTCATTACTTACGTTCTACCATTTATCCTTCGCTGATACACTGTATTCGATTAGGGAGTATATAAAAATTGAGCCTTTGAGTAAGTAATAGACAAATAGATAGGGGATTAATGGAATCAGATTGACTTTCTTTAGTTTTTCATTTGTTGATTTATGGGAATAGTATAGGAATGCACACGTTATTGCGAAGAAAATGACGTAGATGAACATACGTGGAATGTCGAAGCCCAGCAAATTCGGGTCGAACTTGATATTTTTAATGTACGGAATGATGTCAAACCTCACGAGCGATAAATCTTGGATTTTTTCAATGATGGGCAGTACTATAAAGTATCCGGCAAAGAACATCCCGGACATTGCAATAAATATACCTGTGACGTTTTTCATGAGCTGGATCATCCCAAAATCGCCATACTTCTTGTTCAACAGCATTTTTCTGTATCTAAATAAACATGCAATACTGCCTTTGTACCAACGACGGCGCTGGCGTGTGAATGTCTTGAATGTTTTTGGAGCGGTTGTGTGAACGATAGCAGTTGAACACTGTTTTAATTTCATCTGGTTCAATTGTACTCGGTATGCTATTTCTTGGTCTTCCGTGATGCATTTTTCGTCGAAACCCCCGAGATTTCGTATGATGCTTGTTTTATACAGAGAGAATGGGCCAGGTGCAACGTACAATGCGTCAATATGGCTTGCGAGACGAGAAATGAAACTCATGACCAAGTATTCGAGCCACTGGACGCGCTGAAGCATATTTTTAGGTGATTTTACTTTTAGGACTGGTGTAATAATTGCCAGATCGTTTGGGTCTTTTTGGTATAACGCAATCATATTTTTTAGTGCGCTTGGATCAACAGTGCTGTCAGCGTCAAGGCAGACAAAGAATTCGCCCGTCGCTTTTTCAAGCGCGCGGTTCAGTGATGCAGCCTTCCCTTGGTTTACGTGGGAGAGAAGTTTGACGTATGGATACTCTGTGATGAACTGTTTGACTAGGACTTCGGTATTGTCTTTGCTTCCATCGTTGACGACGATGATGTCTAGCTTATCTTTAGGGTAGTCTATGCTTATTATTGATCTTAATGTATCTATAATGCCTTTTTCTTCGTTGTATGCGGGAACTATGATTGAAACGGTGGGGGTTGATTTTAGTGTTGGTTTTTGCTCGTTGAAGAATTTGCGCTTATCTAGGAATACGAGAATGAAGAATATAGAGAAGTATAATGAAACGAGGTAGGTTGTCCATAATGTGATACTTGCTACGATGTTCATTAGAGGCTATTCTCTTTGTGTACTTTAAATACTTTGGGAATAAAATGCTTATAGTGCTTTGATTTTAAACTGAAATGCGTTTCTATGACTGTTAAACCTATTACTGCGGCAACAACGATGGCTGAGGTCGGTCATGCTACGCATGCCCTCCGCTCGGCTGCGCCTCGCTCCTCGCCAATGTTGCCGCACGAGAGTAACGAGAACGTTGACGTTGACGAGGCATGGATTCTTTACCGCCACAACCTTTATTATCCCCTCTCCATCTCCGCGATCTTTTGATGGTTGAGGCGAAACTTATTCTGGAAGATGGGACGGTGTTTGAGGGTGTTTCTTTTGGTGCTGAAACTGCTACTTCGGGTGAGGTTGTGTTTAATACGGGGATGGTTGGTTATCCTGAATCTTTTACGGATCCGAGTTATCGCGGGCAGATACTTGCGCTGACGTATCCTCTCGTGGGGAATTATGGTGTGCCGGGCGATGTCCGAACTCAGGGGTTACTTGACAATTTTGAATCTGATGCTGTACATATTCGCGGACTTGTTGTTTGTGATTATTCAATACACCATTCTCACTGGAATGCAGCGCAGAGTTTGGGTGAATGGCTGCGAGCGCATCATATTCCTGCGCTCTCAGGTATTGATACGCGGCGATTGACAAAAGTTTTGCGTGAAAAAGGGACGATGCTCGGGAAGATTGTGTTTGGTGCGGATATTGCGATCGACATGTCAGAAATCGATAAGATTTCTGATCATGATCAAGAACATGCTACGAACTTTAGTTCGGCAGTTCTTGACAATCCGAACGTTCGTGATTTAGTTCGTGAGGTTACGATTGACAAACCTGTTTTGTATAATCCTGATGGCTTGAAGAAAATTGTTCTGATTGATTGTGGTGTGAAAAATAATATCATTCGTAATCTTGTTTCTCGAGATTGTGCTGTGCTGCGTGTGCCGTATGATTATGATTTTTTGAATGAACGTTTTGATGGCGTTGTTATTTCTAATGGACCGGGTGATCCGAAAATGTGCACGCAAACGATTGAGCATATTCGACGAGTGCTTGAACGTAACGTCCCGACATTTGGTATTTGTTTAGGTAATCAATTACTTGCTCTTGCGGCAGGTGGCAGGACATACAAACTTGGATATGGACATCGTTCGCAGAATCAGCCGTGCATTCTTCGGGGGACGAAGCGCTGCTTTATTACATCACAGAATCATGGATTTGCAGTTGACATGAAGTCACTTTCTGCTGATTGGGACGAATGGTTTGTCAATGCGAATGATGGGACTAACGAGGGAATTACACATAAAACGAAGCCGTTTTTTTCTGTTCAGTTTCATCCGGAAGCGATGTGTGGACCGAATGATACTAACTTTCTTTTTGATGAGTTTCTGAGGACTATACAATGAGAAATGATGATGAACTAGTTGACGTTGTTGATGAGAATGATTGTGTTATCTTCACAGTTACTCGCAAGGAACAGGAGGAACAGAAACTTCGAAAACGTATAAGCAAAGTTATTATACGAAATAAACTCGGTTACTATCTTATTCAGCAAAGAGGGAACACTCACATGTGGCCACATCACTGGGATATTGGGGTTGGTGAAACTGTTGGGGCTGGGGAAAGTTATGAACATGCTGCGATTCGTGGACTTCAGGAAGAACTAGGAATGCTTACAAACCATTTGAATTATTTTGGGAAATATCCCTTTCTTTTAAGAGATAAAATCCCTCGAATGGTTTCGTTTTTTGAATATGTTGGGGATGATTCTATATCACCGGATCCGGTTGAAGTGAAGGATTTTCGATGGGTTGATGAACAGTATTTGAGAGATCTTATGAAAGCTCAACCAAAAAACTGGATGGAATTGACTTTTATTATGCTTGAAAAATATTGGGAGTGGAAGAAATGAAAGCAGCGCACTGGACAAATGAACTAGTCGCACTGGACAGCTTATTTTTTGAAAATCAAGCTCATTTTTTGCACTGGACAGATTTTGGCGGACGCGTGAGGTATTTAAATGGAAAAGACAGAAATCATTCTGTGGTAAAGAGAGACCGAATCCGAACGAAGGAGGAATTCATCACGGAGTTAAAACACTTATCTGCTTTTGATCGTAACTATCTTAATTATAATTATCTTCGCAAAATTAAACGATATGATCTTCTTTTTGAAGCAATCAAACTTTTTGGTGGCTGGAGAAATGCTTTGCTAGTAGTTGGCTTTCAACCTATTCAGAAATCGTGGACGACTGATGAAATTATCTCAAATATCAAACTAATGGCTTCTAAGTTGGGCAGGCCTCCAAAAAGCAAAGAAGCACTTCGTTTAGGGTATTCAGGTTTAGCTAATGCAGTTAATCGCCGATTTGGTAATTGGACCGATGCGCTTATTGCGGCAGGCTTTAAACCACATAGACTCAATATTACAAAAGATCAATCAATCCTAATGCTTCGAAAAATTGCCGAGAACCTCTGTCACAGTCCTAGTATGAGAGAATTAAAACAATCAAATAATTATCCTTTACTTGCTGCTGGTCTGAAATATTTTGGCACGTATAATGTTTTTCTCAAATCTGCTGGTCTTTCAATTGTTTTGGACATGAATAAATGGCCTAAATCTAGAATTATTTCTGAACTTCTTTCTGTTGCTGAACAACTTGGTCGTTCTCCAACTCGTACTGAACTTGTTGTGATGAAAAGATATGATCTTATCAACGCTGTTGAAAAATATTTAGGTTCTTGGTCGGATGGACTTATTCAAGCAGGTCTTATTCCAAATAAAGATGTTCTCAACGATGATACTACGTGGAGATTTTGGGAAGAATTAATTTTTAATATTCTTGATTGTCAAAATATTTCCTACATCAAGCATATGTACATTAAAAGTGTTGGTTATCCTGACATTTATATCCCTTCGGAGAAGAAAATAATTGAGATAAAACTTAACTGCTCGGATAACTCTGTAAAAAAAGATATAGGAAAATATCTCCCTTACTGCGAGAAGCTTGAACTTTGGTATCTTTACGGTCGTCATTTTGGTATTCTTTCAAATAAAGTTTCTTTTGTTGGACCAAATCATATTCGAGAAATGCTTAAAGATAACCATTCACTTTTAGAACGTTTTAATAAAATTCAACGGAGGGAGATACACGTGCAACAGAAACCTAGGAAAGTTTTAGTGCTTGGTAGCGGCGCACATTACACGACAGTGTAAGCGAATTCAAAATCGGAGAAGCCGGCGAGACCTTTCATGGCGCCAATTCGACTACTCCGGTTCACAGGCACTGCGGTCCTTGCGCGAAGAAAAGATAGAAATCGTCTTAATAAATCCAAATATTGCTACAACGCAAACGAGTAAAGCTCTTGCAGATAAAATATATTATCTTCCCGTCACACCGGAATTTGTTGAAAAAGTTATTGCAAAAGAAAAGCCGGATGGCATTCTTGTGACGTTTGGCGGACAAACTGCATTAAATTGCGGCGTTGAATTGTATAAACGAGGAGTATTTGAGAAATATAATGTTCGGGTGCTTGGGACGCCGATTTCTGCGATCGTTGATACGGAAGATCGTAAATTGTTTGCGGAACGATTACATAAACTTGATGTGAAAACGCCGCGCAGTGTTGCGGTGACGACGGTGGAAGATGCGCTGACGGCAGCGGATACTATTGGTTATCCTTTGATGATGCGTGTTGCGTTTGCTCTCGGAGGCAAGGGAAGTGGTATTGTGCGGACGAAAGACGATTTGCGGGTTGCGGTGACGAAAGCGTTGGTTACGAGTCCGCAAGTACTTGTTGAAGAATGGATTGGTGGATGGAAAGAAATTGAGTATGAAGTTGTTCGCGATCACTATGATAATTGCATTACTGTGTGTAACATGGAGAATTTTGATCCGATGGGGATTCATACAGGCGAAAGTATTGTTGTTGCGCCGTCGCAGACGCTATCAAACAGGGAATTTCACCTGCTGCGTGATGTTGCGCTTCGCGTTATTCGGGATTTGGGTGTTGTCGGCGAGTGCAACATTCAGTTTGCGCTGAATCCGCATTCTGAAGAATATCGAGTTATTGAGGTTAATGCACGACTTTCCCGTAGTTCTGCACTTGCGTCGAAAGCAACAGGATATCCGCTTGCGTTTGTTGCGGCGAAATTAGCGTGTGGGTATGCGCTTACTGAGATAGAGAACAGAATTACACGAAAGACGTTTGCCTGCTTTGAGCCGGCGCTTGATTATGTTGTTGTTAAAATTCCTCGATGGGATCTGAAAAAGTTTCGGCATGTGACGACGCGTATTGGCAGTGAAATGAAATCTGTCGGCGAAGTTATGGCGATTGGGCGCACGTTTGAAGAAGCGTTTCAGAAAGCTTTGCGCATGATTGGCACGGGCATGAATGGACTTGTGGGAAATACGCTTACTTTTGATGATGTTGCTTTTGAAATTGCTCAGCCAACGGATGAACGCGTGTTTGCAGTTGCGGCTGGTTTGCAGCAGGGAATGAGTGTTGATTCTATATATTCTGCTTCGCGTATTGATCGATGGTTCTTGTGGAAAATGAAGAATATTGTTGATGTTGAAGTTGAGTTGCATGGGTTTACTCTTGATACGGTTCCCGTTGAACTTTTTAGACGAGCGAAGCGGTTTGGATTTTCTGATATTCAAATTGGACTGTGTGTCGATGCGTGTGAAGCTGATGTTCGTGCACGACGACTTCATCTTGGAATTGTTCCAGCTGTTAAACAAATTGACACGCTTGCTGCAGAGTTTCCAGCGCAAACGAACTATCTTTATTTGACATATGCTGGAGATTTGGATGATGTTTCATTTGGAGAGAAACATATTGCTGTTCTTGGAAGCGGGGCGTATCGTATTGGTAGCTCTGTTGAATTTGATTGGTGCTGTGTAACGACGGCGTTGACGCTGCGTTCGTTAGGGTATAAAACAATCATGATTAATTATAATCCGGAAACTGTTAGTACGGATTACGACATGTGCGACCGCCTTTATTTTGAGGAGTTGTCTTTTGAGCGTGTTCTCGACATTTATGAAAAAGAAAAACCATTGGGTTTTGTTGTATCGATGGGTGGACAAATCCCTAATAATCTTGCGATGCAACTGAATACGATTGGTGTACCACTTCTTGGGACGAGTGCGTTGAGCATTGATCGTGCAGAAGATCGGCATCAGTTTTCTGAATTGCTTGATACGCTTGGTATTGATCAGCCTGCGTGGATCGAAGCGAGATCAGTTGCTGAAGTCGAGAAGTTTGCAGATGATGTGGGTTATCCCGTGCTGATTCGGCCTTCGTATGTGTTAAGTGGAGCAGCAATGAGTGTTGCGACTGATCGACGTGAACTTGGTCTTTATTTGGAAAAAGCAGCTGCTGTATCAAAAGAACATCCTGTTGTTGTGAGCAAATTTATTACGCGGGCTAAAGAGATTGAAATTGACGCAGTTGCACAACATGGGCGTATCATTATTTCTGCGATTTCTGAACATATTGAAAATGCGGGTGTTCATTCAGGTGATGCGACGTTGGTGTTGCCGCCGCAATACACATACATTGAGACTATACGTCGGGTCAAGGATGTGACGGCACGCATTGCTCGCGAGCTAGCGATTACTGGACCTTTTAACATTCAATTTCTTGCGAAGGATAATCATATCATGGTTATTGAGTGCAATCTTCGCGCGTCACGAAGTTTCCCATTTGTTTCGAAAATCACTCGACATAATTTTGCGGAGATTGCGACGAAATCTATGTTGGGACTCTCGGTTGATGGCAATTATAACACGCTGGAATTGCCGTATGTTGGTGTCAAAGCGCCGCAATTTTCATTTTCACGTCTTCAAGGAGCGGATCCGGTG
>Ga0209542_10005850_pt1 | contig 24267 bp, 24 predicted proteins | sample RifCSPhighO2_01_FD_184028 | JGI IMG/M metagenome (GOLD analysis project Ga0209542, IMG submission 184028) | Soil microbial communities from Rifle, Colorado - Rifle CSP2_plank highO2_0.1 (SPAdes) (version 2) | ecosystem: Environmental > Terrestrial > Deep subsurface > Rock core/Sediment ...
AGCATTAACGAACGCCTATGTAACTGACTAGGGCAATTCGCGATTCCGTCTGCTGGTTTCGCAGGCAACGCCCGTAGCTCTCAGCTTTCGAAGTGTTCAGTGCGTTTTCACACAGCCTGGACCCAAAGCTGACGGTCGAATTCATCATTCTGGAGCTTGCAGGCATTGATCAGGCGCTATTGATAACTGTTGTTGACGCTCATTCGGACAATTGACGCGTGCATGGACATGCACATATAGTCATCCGCATGACAAACCGAACCTCTACACGTTCCCGTGCAATTGATGCTGCCATCGACTCTCTCGATGGAGCCTTCTTCAAGGCTCTGTGCGAGCCGTCGCGGGTAGCTGTGCTCAAGCGAGTCATGCAACTGGGGCGAGCAGATATCGGTGAGATTGCCGAAGGGCTGCCTCAAGAGCGTTCAGTGGTGTCCCGTCATCTGCAAGTGCTATTAGAGGCTGGCATTGTCCGCGCTACCAAAGTCAGCAGGCAGATGTTTTACGAGGTGGATGGACCGGCAGTGGTGACACGGCTCGAAGCCATTCTCCAGCACATGAAGAGCCTGGCCCCGTTTTGCTGCCCTGGTGCGCCAGAGTAGTTTTTTATCATCTATATATATGCATGAGTGCGCACGTATGAACATAATTAATGAGCCCAGGGATGTCATCGTTATTGGTGCGGGCCAAGCTGGGCTCGCGTGCGGTTGGCATCTGCGGCAGCAGAATCTCAGTTTTCTCATACTGGATGCTGAGAGCCAGCCAGGTGGAAACTGGCGCAATTACTACGACAACCTGAGATTATTTTCTCCTGCTGCTTACTCGTCTTTACCTGGGATGCCTTTTCCAGCTGAAGCTAAGCACTATCCACTACGCGATGAAGTCGTACGCTATTTGGAGCAGTACGCGGACGCTTTCCAGCTACCCATTCGGCAGAACATACGAGTCCAGAGCGTGAGTAGGGAAGATGGCCTCTTTTTGCTTCAGGCATCTGATGGTCAGCGTTTCTACTCAAAAGCATTGATCGTTTGCACTGGCGGATTCAATCAGCCGTTCATTCCTGACATTCAGGGGCTGGAGGGTTTTCGCGGGCAACGTTTACACAGTGCTGATTACCGAAATGTCGACGGCTTCAGCGATCAACGAGTAGTGGTCATAGGTGCTGCCAACTCAGCTGTACAAATTGCCCATGAGTTGGCTCAAGTCAGCAGCGTCGTATTGGCGACAAGGAAATCGATTCGGTTTTTTCCGCAGAAGATCCTCGGTGTGGATTTTCATGCTTGGCTCAAGTGGACAGGGATGGAGAAGACTCGTTGGCTGAATGACCAAAGTACCCCCGTACTGGATGATGGTACCTATCGTCGAGCCATCAAGCAGGGACTTTTTGAGCGCAAGCCGATGTTCACGGAGGTAACGTCAACGGGCGTGATCTGGGCTGATGGGCAGCACACTGACGTGGACAGTTTGGTTTTCGCGACCGGGTTTCGACCGAACCTTGGTTTTTTGGCAGGTCTGCACGTGGCAGGCAATAAAAGCCTGACCCAACGCAACGGGAAGGCGGAGCACGTACCGGGTTTGTATTTTGTGGGGTTACCGAAGCAGCGTAACTTTGCTTCGGCAACCCTTAGAGGTGTTGGGCCAGATGCTTCTCACATCATCCCTGGCTTGATGCGCTTCATTCACAATGCATCGTACCCAGTGTTGGCTTGATGCCAGGTATCGACTTTCTTCTGTTCAACACTGCATTACTGGAACATCGTAATTACCTGCCTTTTTGCGTAATTGGCAAACGCCAAGTGGCGATGAAGCACAGCAACAGAAACCCGCACATCACGCTAAGCAGTACCGATGCTCCGAAACTGTCCAGAACGTAAGCGGCGGCGATGGGGCCGCAGGCTTGAGCGACAAGGACAGGCCTTGCGAGCAGTCCCATGCGTGCGCCATATCCTTGAGGTCCAAACAGCGCCAATGGAAGCGTGCCGCGAGCGATCGTGAGGATGCCATTACCTGCACCGTAAAGTGCAATTGCCACGAAGGCCAGCCAGGGCAGGCCTGAGATCAGCAGTCCAAGTCCGACCAAACAAAGCAACACACCGGCTCGTGCGGACCACGTTGGATGGAGGTTCCTGCCTATGGAAAACTCAGCCACCCGTGCCAGGACTTGCGAAGGACCAATCACCATGCCGATGGCCAAGGCCACGGCAGTCGCGATTCCCAACTGCTTGAGGACATTGAGCAGGTGTACTGAGATACCTGATACGACCAACGCCAGAACCGTCAGCATGGCGGCAATCAACAGGAACAGCTGGTTGGTGGCCCTAGGGCGAAGCTCGGAAGCATTGGGTGATTCTACTATTACGGGATGGGGCGGTTGCTTTGTGCTTCCAGGAATCAACAGCGCATGAATGGGCAATCCGATCAGCAGATGAGCTGCGGCGATGGTAAAGCAGGCGTTTCTCCAGCCTATCCAGCTCTCCAGTCCCGCTATCACCGGCCAACCTACGGTGCTGGCGAAGCCACCCAACAAGGTCAGCCCGGTAATTGACGTTCGAGCCTCCTCTCCGAAAAGTCGTCCCAGGGTTGAGAAGGCTGCGTCGTATAAGCCTGCCGCCATGGCAACGCCGATCAGGGTCCAGGCGGCATAGTAGGTGGCAATGTTGCCCGCGAGTCCCATCAGTAGCATGCCGAGAGCCAGCAGCAGCGAACTGGCGGCTAGGATGGAGCGTCCACCATGGCGATCAATCTGACGACCAACGGCCGGCGAGGAAGCTCCCGCTATCAGCAACCCCCAAGACAGGCCGCCCACCACACTGGTAATGGACCACCCCGTCTCTTTGGCTATCGGAGACGCAAGCACTGCGGGCAAGTAGTAGGTCGAACCCCAGGCGAGAATCTGAGTGAGCCCCAGGGCCCATACGAGCCTGGAGCGATTGATCGGGAGATGGATCTGCTCTGGAAGTGTCACGACGGGCGTGCTCATCTTTTTGTTGTCAGTGACAACAAGCTAGCGCCTTCCTTTAGCTATCGTCAACCGAGAGATCGGTGTTGACGCTTTCGGGATATCAGGATTACTGTTGCGACTACCAACTATTTTGTGACGGTCATGACGAAGCGTAAAAACGATCAACTGACTCAGGACTCCGAGGACTTGTATGAGGCGTTGAACCAGCTTGTTCGCGTCCATCAGTTCCGTGATCGTGATCGGATTTGCTGTTACGACGTATCTGTAACCCAATGCTATGCGGTCGAGACGCTGGTCAAGAAGGGCGCGTTGCGCCTTCAGGTCTTGGCTGAAGAAATGTTCTTGGACAAGAGCACAGCGAGTCGCGTGATCGATGCCCTGGAACGTAAAGGGTATGTGTCCCGCGTTGAGGATGATGAAGATCGGCGTGCAGTACGAATCCAGGCAACGGAAGCTGGGCGTGAGCTATACGAAAAAATCAAAGCTGACCTGATTGCTGAGGAGCGAGCAATGATCGAGCACCTGTCGGCTGAAGCCAGGCAGGGAGCGCTCAGTTTGCTCAGACAGATTACGCGGGCTACGGAGTTCCGTTGCGGACTCGGGAGTGAGTGCTGCCCAGCCGTGAAGAGCAAGGATTGAAAGGGGCTAACTTCCCTTTTTTTGCCAGTAATGTTGTTACTAACAACGTAATGGGGCTCCAACAATGCGAGTTCGTTTAGCTGAACCCAAAGACACTGTTTCAATAGCGGCCATCTACAACCAGGGGATCGAGGAACGTAGCTCTACGTTTGAAACGACTCCTCGAAGCTCGGCAGACATGCTTGATCGCATCAACTCAATGGAGCGCTATCCAGTGTTGGTCATGGTCGACGAGGCAGATCAGGTTGTTGGCTGGGCAGGACTCAGTCGTTATCGCGCTCGTACCTGTTACGACGGCATTGCGGATTTTTCCATTTACCTGGATCGCAGTGTTCGCGGCCAAGGGCTCGGCAAGCAGTTACTACAGTCACTGTTGGAAGAAGCCAAAGCCCGCGGATTCTGGAAAGTCCTTTCACGCATTTTTACTTTCAATCACGCCAGCCTCGCATTGTGCAAAGCCTGCGGTTTCCGCCAAGTGGGGGTGTATGAAAAACACGCCTGCCTGGAAGGGCGCTGGCTCGACTGCGCGATTGTCGAGCGCCTGTTTCCGGTCAATCAGCCAGTCTGAAGAAGGAATCGATCATGGACAACAATCACCTTCCCGTCGCCATCATTGGAGCAGGGCCAGTGGGCCTCGCCGCAGCCGCTCACCTCCTGGCCAGAGGTATCACTCCACTGATTCTGGAAGCTGGTCCGGAAGCTGGGTCCAGCATCGAAGAATGGGCGCATGTGAAGATGTTTTCGCCCTGGCAGTTCAATGTGGACAAGGAGGCGGCCAAACTTCTGCTGGCCGATGGTTGGACTCCACCACCGCAGAACGAGTATCCAACGGGGCGCGAACTGCTGGACCGGTTTGTTCGACCTCTCGCTGGCCTCGAGCAGATCAAGCGTCATTTGCAGCTTAATACCCGTGTTCTGGCAGCCACTCGCGTCGGTCAGGATGTGATGACGACCCAGGGCAGATCGGCAGCTCCTTTTTTACTGCGTGTCGCAGGGCCAACGGGTGAACAGGATGTGCTGACCAGTGCTGTCATTGATGCCTCGGGCACCTACCTGACACCAAACTGGATGGGCGCCCATGGCATCCCTGCCTTGGGCGAGATCGAGCATGCAGCGCACATTGCGTACGGCATTCCGGAGGTGCTGGGTCGTGCGCGGAATCGCTATGCCAACAAAAGTGTGCTGGTGGTGGGTGGTGGTCACTCCGCGTTTAACGCCCTACAGGATCTGGTGCGTCTGATTCAGGAGGCACCGCAAACCAGAGTGCTCTGGGCGATCCGGGGTAATTCTCTTGAGCGCATTCTGGGTGGTGGTGCGAATGATCAATTGGAAGAGCGCGGAAAGCTCGGCCTGAAGATTCGCCAATTGCTGAATGACGGCGTGATCGAGCTGTTCAAGAACGTCGCTATCGATCAGGTTGTAGGCAATGGTCAAGGGTTGGTTGTGAGGGCCGGAGACCAGATACTTCCACCTGTGGACCAAATCATTGTGGCGACTGGATTCCGACCTGACATGAGCCTGCTCGCCGAGTTGCGTATCGCACTTGATCCCGCAACTCAAAGCGCAGTGTTGCTCGCTCCAATGATCGATCCCAACGCGCACAGCTGCGGTACGGTCAGGCCTCATGGCGCGATAGAACTTGCCCATCCTGAGGAAGGTTTGTTCATCGTTGGGATGAAGAGCTATGGTCGGGCACCTACGTTCTTGTTGATGACCGGGTATGAGCAAGTTCGCTCTGTCGTCGCGGCGCTGGCGGGTGATTGGGATGCGGCCAAAAGGGTTGAGCTGATCCTTCCGGAAACGGGCATTTGCAACTCGGATTTCGATGAAGTCGATGATCGCTTGAAGGCCTCGGCAAATCAGACGTCTTGTTGTGGCACCGGAGAGACAATCCTTGAGGCCGCGCCTCGTACCTCGCCGGGGTGTTGCAAAGCCTAGTGCGCAGCAACAGAACCCGCCCTCGATGACCGGGGCGGGTTAAGGGCGACCTTCTTATTTTCTTTTGCACGTCCGGGTAGTCCTTGAACCAAGGAGCGACCTGTTTCTGCGTGAGTGACTGATTCATTACAGAAACCGTATATACACTACCGCAGATATTTGAAGAGGCACGGAAGGCGGGCTAGCGCCGTAATACGCAGCTTTCATTGAAGGTGCTTAGCGGAGTCTAATCGTTTTGATGGATTAATGGGGCATTGGCTCTTTACCTTGCATGCGGAAAAACATATATTCGTTAAGCCGCATATGAGCTGAGACTTCACAATGACCCGTAAAGCCCGTGTCCTGTTCGTCTGTACTGCCAACGCTGCACGCTCCCAGTTGGCCCAAGCGTTGCTGAGGCATACCGATTCGGAGCATTTCGAGGCGTTCAGCGCCGGCACAACTCCAACTCAGGTAGATCCGCGCACCTTCGAGGCGCTTTCACACATCGGCGTGAGCACCGAAGGATTACGTAGCAAGTCGATAGACGAGTTCGGTGGTGAGCGTTTCGATTACGTCATCACCTTGTGTGATAAAGCTGCAGCGCAATGCCTGTCTTTACCTGGAGCGGGGGAGTCATTGGCCTGGAGTTTTGAAGACCCGGTCACCAGCACCAAGCCCGATGCCTTCCGTCACACCCTTCACGAAATTCATGAGCGCATCAAGATGTTCGTCTTGGTCAAAAACAAACACTGAGAAACGATATGGCTGACCATCTGACACCGACCACTGTTTTCAAATGCCTGGCCGACGACACTCGGGTCCGCACGATGATGCTCATCACCCGTGAAGGAGAGCTTTGTGTTTGCGAGCTGACCTGCGCGTTGAACGAGAGTCAGCCAAAAATCTCCAGGCACCTGGCGCAGCTGCGTACTTGCGGCCTGTTGTCGGACCGTCGGCAAGGCCAATGGGTGTATTACCGACTGCACCCGAATCTCCCTGATTGGGTTCATCAAGTACTGACCACCGTGCTGGAAAGCAACAAGCACTGGTTGAGCCCTGATGCCAAACGCCTTGATGAAATGGGTGACCGTCCTGAACGGGCAGCCGTGTGCTGTGAAAGCAAAATCGCCTGATTCCGCCTTCGACCACGAGATCACTCGATGAAAATCCTGTTCCTCTGCACTGCCAATAGCCTAAAACCCGTATTGAAGCCTTCCTGGCATTACCGCTTTCCCAACTGAGTGCCGAACAGCTCAAGGCAGAGCTGGCCCTGATTGGCACGTTGTAACCACAGGAGCAATGATCATGAGTAAAAGCCGCCTTTCCTTCCTGGACCGATACCTGACCCTGTGGATTTTTCTCGCCATGGCCTTGGGTATCGGTTTGGGGAGCCTGTTCGAAGGCTGGCCGCAATGGCTTAACAGTCTTTCTGTGGGCACAACCAACATCCCCATCGCTATCGGCTTGATGGTGATGATGTATCCGCCTCTGGCAAAGGTTCGTTATGAGGAACTGCCGGAAGTCTTCAAGGACAAGCGCATCCTCGTTTTGTCTTTGGTCCAGAACTGGGTCATCGGCCCGGTGTTGATGTTCGCGCTGGCGATCATCTTCCTTCGAGACCAACCGGAATATATGACGGGCCTGATCCTGATCGGGTTGGCTCGTTGCATCGCGATGGTGCTGGTCTGGAATCAGATCGCGGGAGGCAACAACCAGTACGTCGCCGGGCTGGTAGCGTTCAACAGCATCTTCCAGATCCTGTTTTTCAGTGTGTATGCCTGGGTCTTCCTTGGTCTGCTGCCGCCGCTTTTTGGGTTGGAAGGCAGTGTGATTGAGACCAGCTTTGTCAGCATTGCCGAGTCAGTCCTGATCTACCTGGGTGTGCCGTTCCTGGCAGGCTTCCTGACCCGCAGGATCCTCATTGCCCGTAGAGGTGAAGCTTGGTTTCAGAAGCGCTTCATTCCAAAGATCAGCCCGCTGACACTGGTGGCACTGTTGTTGACCATCGTGGCCATGTTCAGCCTCAAGGGTGATGTGGTGCTGCAATTGCCGCTGGATGTATTGCGTATCGCGGTCCCTCTGACGATTTACTTCGTGGTGATGTTTTTCATCAGCTTCTGGATGGGCAGGCTGCTCAAGGCTGATTACCCACGTACCACCGCACTGGCGTTTACAGCCGCGAGCAACAACTTCGAACTGGCGATTGCCGTGGCTATTGCCACCTTCGGCTTGGCTTCCCCGGTCGCCTTCGCCACGGTGATTGGCCCGTTGGTGGAAGTGCCAGTGCTGATTTCCCTGGTCGGTGTGGCCCTCTGGTTGAAACGCCGCTGGTTCGATGACTCCAAGAGCGCCATTGCGAAGGACAAAGACTATGTTTGATGACCCTATCCCCCAACTCGAAACCGAACTGGTTGATCTCCCCTCGACAGACAAGCTCGGCATCGAAAAGACCTCCATCCATAAGCCGCGCATTTTGCTGCTGTACGGGTCGACCCGTGAGCGCTCCTTCAGCCGTCTGTTGGTGGAGGAAGCCGCTCGACTGCTGGAGCACTTCGGCGCGGAGACGCGAATCTTCAATCCATCAGGTTTGCCGCTGCCAGATGACGCCCCTGACGATCACCCCCGTGTGAAAGAACTGCGCGAGCTGATGCTGTGGTCCGAGGGGCAGGTCTGGTGCTCTCCTGAACGTCACGGCTCCATGAGCGCAGTGTTCAAGGCACAGATCGACTGGGTGCCACTGGCCATGGGCGCGGTACGCCCGACCCAGGGCAAAACCCTCGCGGTCATGCAGGTTTGCGGTGGCTCGCAGTCGTTCAACGTGGTCAATCAGCTGAGAGTGCTGGGACGTTGGATGCGCATGTTCACCATCCCCAACCAATCCTCTGTGCCGAAGGCCTATATGGAGTTCGATGATCACGGCCGGATGAAACCTTCTCCGTTCTACGACCGTGTCGTCGATGTGATGGAAGAGTTGGTGAAATTCACGCTGCTGCTTCGTGACCGCCAGGACTATCTGGTTGATCGTTATTCCGAGCGCAAAGAGTCAGCGGAAGCACTCATGAAACGTGTTAATCAGCGCTCCATCTGAGGATTTTTCACCTTGACACAACACCCTTATTCCGTACTGCCTCTGGCACAGTTCAATGGCCAATTGATCTTCACCCCGTGCCCCGGCACAAAGGGCACCAAGCCTTTCGAGGCGTTGCAAACCCTCAAGGACGCAGGCACATCGGCGTTGCTGACGCTGATGCCGACCGAGGAGTTGCTTCAGAACGAGATCGACCTGCTGCCCGAAGAGTGCCAAATGCTCGGCATCGAGTGGTTTCACCTGCCAATAGAAGACGATCAAGCGCCTGGCGAAGCATTCAAAGCCGCATGGGAACAGCATCATCCGCGACTCCAGCAGCTGCTGACCGAAGGGAACACGATTGCTATCCATTGCAAGGGCGGCTCGGGTCGTACGGGCTTGGTCGCCGCTCAGTTATTGATCGAGAGCGGTGTGCCATTTAGTGATGCCATCCGCGATGTCCAGTCGTTGCGTCCACGCGCCATTCAGCATCCTGCCCACATTGAATACATCGGTCAGTTCGACACCCAGTCGAACTCCCTCTGACAACAGATACAGAGCACATCAACATGACTATCAAAGTTGGCATCAATGGTTTTGGTCGGATCGGTCGCCTCGCGCTACGAGCCGCCTGGAGCTGGCCGGAGTTTGAATTCGTGCAGATCAACGATCCGGCAGGCGATGCAGTAACCCATGCGCACCTGATCAACTTCGACTCTGTGCACGGTCGTTGGCACAGCGAAGCCAGCGCAGAGGGCGATCATGTAGTGATCGGCGGCAAGCGCATCAAGGTGACTGCGAACAAAGCGATTGGCGACACCGACTGGTCGGGTTGCGATCTGGTGATCGAGGCCAGCGGCAAGATGAAAACTGTGGAGGTGTTGCAGGCCTACCTGGATCAGGGCGTTAAACGTGTGGTGGTCTGCGCTCCGGTGAAGGAAAAAGGCGCATTGAACATCGTCATGGGCGTCAACCATCAGCTGTTCAACCCGGCTGAACATCGCATCGTCACCGCCGCTTCGTGCACCACCAACTGTCTGGCGCCAGTGGTGAAAGTGATCCACGAGAAGCTGGGCATTCGCCACGGTTCGATCACCACCATCCACGACCTGACCAACACCCAGAGCATTCTCGATCAGCCGCACAAGGATCTGCGCCGTGCGCGTGCTTCCGGCATGAGCCTGATCCCAACCAGTACCGGCTCGGCCACTGCCATCGCCGAAATCTTCCCGGAGCTGCGCGGACGCCTGAATGGTCACGCTGTACGCGTGCCGCTGGCCAACGCTTCGTTGACTGATTGTGTCTTCGAGGTCGAGCGAGCCACCACTGTGGAGGAGGTGAATCAGCTCCTCAAGGACGCTTCCGAGAAAGAGCTGAAAGGCATCCTCGGTTTCGAGGAGCGTCCATTGGTGTCCATTGACTACCGTACCGACCCGCGTTCATCGATCATTGATGCGCTCTCGACCATGGTCATCAACGGCACCCAGGTCAAACTTTACGCCTGGTACGACAACGAATGGGGCTATGCCAACCGTACCGTCGAACTGGCCAAAATGGTCGGCCTGGCAGTCTGAGGAGCGATCATGAAAGCGTTGTCAGCCCTCGCTCCGCAAGTGCGGCAGTATCTGCTCGTGACGGGCAACTACTGGGCCTTCACCCTCACCGACGGCGCTTTGCGCATGTTGGTGGTGCTGCACTTTCACGCGTTGGGCTACAGCCCACTGCAAATCGCGGCGTTGTTCCTGTTCTACGAACTATTTGGCGTAATCACCAATCTTGTGGGCGGCTATCTCGGTGCTCGGCTGGGTCTGAACCGAACCATGAACATCGGGCTGGGCATACAGGTCGCGGCGCTGCTGATGCTGACAGTGCCCTCGGCCTGGCTGACCATCCCCTGGGTGATGGGCGCTCAGGCGTTGTCGGGGATCGCCAAAGACCTGAATAAGATGAGTGCCAAAAGCTCCATCAAGCTTCTGGTTCCTGATGGGCAGCAGGGCAAGCTCTACAAGTGGGTGGCGATTCTCACCGGCTCGAAGAACGCACTCAAGGGTGTGGGTTTCTTTCTGGGCGGAGCCTTGTTGGCACTCATCGGCTTCAAAGGTGCCTTGCTGGCCATGGCGGGTGTCTTGGCGCTGATCTGGATCAGCAGCTTGATCCTGTTGAAGAAGGACCTGGGCAAAGCGAAAGCCAAGCCTAAGTTTCGCGACATCCTGTCCAAGAGCCGGGCGATCAATATTCTTTCGGCAGCACGGATGTTTCTGTTTGGCGCCCGCGACGTTTGGTTCGTGGTGGCCTTGCCGGTGTACCTTAGCAGTGTTTTCGGCTGGGACTTCTGGGAGGTTGGCGGATTCCTCGCGGCCTGGGTGATTGGCTACGGCATTGTGCAATCCTTCGCGCCCAACATCACCGGCAAGAAACGAGGGCACGTACCGGATGGTCGTGCGGCGTTCCTGTGGGCACTTGCACTGGCAGGCTTGCCTGCGGCAATCGCTCTCGGGCTGAACACTGGTTTGTCGCAGCAGATGGTGCTGCTCGGCGGATTAATGGTCTTTGGCGCGCTGTTCGCGGTGAATTCGTCGCTGCACAGCTACCTGATTGTCTCTTACGCCAAGGAAGACGGCGTGTCGCTGGACGTGGGGTTTTATTACATGTCCAACGCCATGGGGCGGCTGATAGGCACGGTGCTGTCCGGCTGGGTTTATCAGGTGTATGGGCTGGAAGCATGCTTGTGGATATCGAGCGCATTCGTTCTGCTCGCTGCATTGATTTCTATCGGGCTGCCGAAGCATGCCGAGGCGATATGAAACCGTCAAACAGGATGCGGTGGGGACATGGTTTATAGGAGAGTGGCGCAGTAACCAGGCAGATGCTTGAGCGCTACCGTCACTTCGACTTTCCGCCGACAGGCTGCAATGGGGGGATTGCACGGTGGAGTTTGGCAGCCTGATTAGCCGCGATGAGAAGCGAGCATCCTTGGCGGTGAAAGAGGGCAGCAACTGTCCAGCCAACAACCAAGGACTGCTGAAGGATATCCTGCTTCTGCGCATAAACGACTGCGTGGTCAGTGTCCAACTTTACGCTTCTGCGGAAGATGTCAGGCAAGGCTCTCCGCAACAGTCAGCGGTATACACCAAGGCCGATTGCAGTCCGCCTCAGGCGTACTGACCGGCGAGAAAGGCTACGATCTCATTGACAGTGCTTCGTGCTGTTCGTGTCACACCGATCAGTGTGGCGGACGCCGAACCTGTCCACTCACCGTAACCAACCAACCACAACCTTGGCTCTTCGGTCGAGTGGGTGCCTTCGACCTCAACGCGGCCCTCGGCGTTGACCAGCCCCAGTGATTCAAGATGCTGTAGGGCTGACCTGAAACCGGTGCACCAAATTACCGCGTCCACCTCAGATTCGGAACCATCGCTCCAAATAACCCCGTTGCGAGTGAAACTGTCGAAAGGTCGTACAGACTTGAGAACATTGCGCTCTCGGGCTTCGACAACTGGCGGCACCATGACGATATCGCCCAGCCCACCAACTGGCTGCTCGATGGTGCGCCCCTCCAGTTGGGCTTTCCAGCGCTCAGTTGCACGCTCGAACAGTACCCGCCCATCCACATCGTCAGGCAAGAACATCGGTTCAACGGGGGTTACCCACGTGGTCTCAGCGACCTTTGATACTTCGGCCAGAATCTGTGCCCCTGAATTACCGCCACCTACCACCAACACCTTCTTGCCCGCGAATGCTTGTGCTTCGACATAGTTAGCGGAATGTAACTGCCGACCGGCGAATAGCTCGGCATTGGGGTAGTGAGGGATGTAGGGATTGCTCCAGGTGCCTGTAGCGCTGACAACAACCTTGGCATCCCAATGCTTGTCTTCAGAACGTACACGCAGGCCAGATTCCGTTCGCTCAACAGAAGTGACCCGAACCGGGCGCTCGACCGGGAAATGGTAGCGCTGTTCGTATTGGTTGAGGTATTCGATCACATGATTTCGTGAAGGATAGCCATCTTGCGTGGGTGGCATCATCCATCCAGGTATCGAACTCCAGGTGGCGGGCGAGAATAGACGCAGCGAGTTCCAGCCATGTCGCCAGGCACCACCGGGTTCTTCCTCTGAGTCGAGGATGACGAACGAAAGAGGTGTGCGGCGCAGGAAATACGCTACAGCCAAGGCTGATTGCCCCCCGCCGATAATGACCACGTCTAGTTGAGCGCTGAGCGAATCAGTCATCGGACGAACCTTAGGTCGATGCAAGACGGTCCAGTATAGCGATTCAATTTTGACGCCAACTGATCTAGCTCATATGGAGGGGATGCTTCGAATTTTCCGCTTATTCACGTTGTCTGCCGATGCGGAAAAAAGGGGAGGAAGTAGGCGCTCAGCCGTTCATCTAATGTTGGGAAGACAGTTGGGATGCCGCTTGCCCAATGAAGGCAATTAGCCATACGCTGCGAAGCGTGAGATACCTCACGGATAAAAAAACATGAGCATGGAGCAAGCCCTGATGAAACTGTCCGCCATTTTGATCGCCGCTTTACTTTCGATTACGTCCGTTGCTGTCTTGGCGCACAGTGGCGGTACTGATTCAAAAGGTTGCCATCGCAACCATAAAACGAACGACTACCACTGCCACTAAACCGCTAGAGCACACCTTGCGGCTGGGCCGCAAGGTGGCTGTCTCACATTTGTGGAGGCCAGTTAAAGAAAGGCTTCTTTCATGCGCTTCAGACTTTAAAGTGAAGGGCTGCTCTTGGCCGATTTTGTTGAAAAAGTCGGTCCTTCCAGACTGCGCTCGCACTGATAGCTGAAAATGCCTTTTTATTCGCGCAGCTACGCGAAATCTGAGCCCGGAATCCTCTCCTCTAAATGAAGATTTCAATCTCAAGCGCGTACTTTACTGCCGTGGAAACCATGGCCGACTTTTTCAACAGGATCGGCCGATTGTTGCCTGTCCCGAAGGGTTGAATGGACGGGGCGGGTCATACATGTCTCCGGTTTATTCGGTCACTGGCGTTTCCTCTGCGAATCCCGCTACAGCGGCGCGCGACTTGATATCCGGGAGTCGGTGATCCCCACTAGGTGCGTTTGGTATGGCGCGCTGGAGGGAGAGTTTATTCGCGTTTCTGCTGAAGAACGCCAACAGCAACCTGAAGTACTTCAACATGCCGCTGAGCAAAGTGATTGAACTGGGAACTCAGGTAGAAATGTAACGGATCTACGGCCTTTTCATCCAAAGGCTCCTGGTCAGATCACTTTAACGGCCCGGCCAATGAACTGCACCGGTCCTGTGGGTTTGCCGGTCTGCGATCCATTGGGATTCTCGAGAGTCAGTTCAAAGAGCTGGTTGGGTTCCAGCGGTGGTAATTTATCCAGCGGGACTGAAAGCGTCTGCCCGGGTTTGACCATTCCAAGGGACACCGGTCCTTGCCAGCCGTCCGCCTTGGTCCAGAACTCAAGTGCCTTGTCGGTTGGGACTTGCGCTACCCCCAAAGGTATCAGTTGGATTTCCTTCGGGTTGCTCGCTTGAATCACCCAGCCGGGTGCCTGGTTTTGCGGAGCCACTAGAACGACCAGGTAGGTGGTCGGATTCTCCGGCGCGGTTCGTGTCAGCATGACTGTTGCGAGCAAAAGCGTTGCGACAAGACCCGCTCCCGCGAGCCCGCGCCATAGTGCTAGCAGGTTCCACCAGGAGATTGGCTGCGCGGCAGCCGTCACGCGTGGTGCTGGCTGTTCATTGCTACTCAGGCTGCGCTCGATTCGCCCCCAGAGCTGCGGAGTAGGGGATTGCGGTTCAGCCAGTTCAGTCAACGCAAACAATCGTTGTTCCCACGCATCTACAGCAGCTCGCAAATCGGCGTCTTCAGCGAGACGCTTTTGTATCTCGATGCGTTGCTCGGCCGGCAACGTGCCTAACACATACTCACTCGCCAGCTCGTCAATAGTGTCGGGGGTGTCTCCTTCCGGGCTTGAGGTCATCCCATGCACTCCCGCAATGCCACCAGGCTGCGTTTGATCCAGGCTTTGACGGTTCCCAGCGGGGCGCCCAGTTTCTGTGATATTTCTGAATGCGAGTAGCCGTCTACGTACGCATGAAGTATGCAGTTGCGACGTGCCGGTTCCAATTGCTCAAGGCACAGATAAATCCGTCCTGAACGGGCTCGACTATCGAAGGGGTCTGCACTCTCTACCGATGTCTCGATGGACGCTAAAGCTTGCAGTGCCATTTCGCTGTGCTCGCTAACTTGAACCTCCCGGGCGTTATCTCGCATGAAATTGAGCGCCAAATGCCGCGTGACGCTGAAAATCCAGCCACGCGCACTGCCTCGTGTCGGATCGAAACTGGCGGCACGGGTCCAGATCCTGATAAAGACATCGTGCACGATGTCTTCAGCCAAGGCGTTATCGCGAGCGATTCGCTTGGCGACTCCTAGAAGACGAGCACTTTCCTGCTGATACAAGTCCCGCAACGCTTGCCGCTCGCCTCGGGCGCAAGCAATCAGGCAGGCTTCATAGTCAAAATAGGGCTCTGGTAAGGACAAGGTTTTCAGCCGCCAGCAGGTGGTCAATACCCCAGCCATGGGCTGGGGTTCCATCGGAGCAGAGTAGACGAGTTTGTGCGCTGACAGCCTGTTTTGATCGTTGGCTTAATTGGCGGCCCAAAAAATATAGTCGGCCTGATATTTGACTAACTCGCGATTACCTTTGTTTGCGGCGGTGCATTCGATCTTGGGCGCTACGCCACCTTTAACGGCCACCCGCTGGATGTAGCTGACGCCGTTCATCGCGCCATTGCCTTCAGCAGGGTTGGCCTTGACCAGCTGATAAGGGAGGTCACCGGTACTTGAGGGTGCAACAGCCAGTTGTGTCCCGGTGATTTTAGAGCCGTCTTTGGCTTGCCAGGTGGCAGGTGGTCCGAAGTAGGTACCCACCTGTTTGCCACTGCGATCATTCAGCACCGCTTTAGGCCCGACAAAAAACCATTCAGTCTGGCCGGCGGAGTTTGCCTTGTCGCGACACTCATACGTGATTTCGCCCACGCCCACGGTCTCCAGCGCGACCTTATGACCGTCCGGGACCTTGATGCTGTCGGGCAGATCTGTTTGCGCATAGGCAGCCGGCACTGTGACCAACAAGCAGGTGGCAGTAAGCGTAGTACTGACAATCCCCAAGAATCGTTTAGCGTTCATGTAATTCTCTCCAGAAAGGTAATCAGTTCAGCAGCTGTGGCTACTACCTGTACTACCCGCTGGAGGACGAACTGGATGCAGCTGATTGAAAAAATATCAGTACAGGAAGGGTTGAAGCGTTATCGCTAGATCATTTGACTGTGAGAATGTCAGCTCATGGCCGATTTCTGCCCGTGGTGAGGGGCTGAGTGCGACCCGAAGCTGCCATTCAGGTCTAACTGACCTACTTGAGGGTGATCCATTCAATCCCCTCAAACTTGTCACCGTGCGGCCGATAGCCTGATACCCCTTCTGCCTCAATGCCTAGCGATGTACCTCATGCCTGAACACCCACCTTCTGTCCTTGGCCTAGCGCACCGTCGCTCAAGTGTGAGCATCATTCGTGTTTCACTGTTCAAATTCGTTGGCTTGCTCACGGGGGTGTTTTTCCTCGCCGGTTATTTGATTCTGTACCTGGCGCACGACCTGGATCGCAACGAGGAAACCGAAAGCGCGTTCTATACCAGGAAAGCCGTGCGAGCCCTGGAGAAGTCCATAAGCGCCACGGTCAAGGATTACGCGTTCTGGGGCGATGCCTATAAGCATCTGCACGCGAGGGTCGACACCGATTGGGCCTACGTACGGCAGAATATCGGGCCCACGCTTTATACCGACTTTGGATTCCAAGGCATATTTGTCGTCAACGCCACCGATCAGACGGCGTATTCCGTAGTCGATGGACAACTGACGTCGAACGATGCATCCGGTTGGCTCAAGCAAGCGCTCCCCGACATATTGCTTAAAGCCCGGGCGGGTGCCGAAGCGGAAACGCCGACGACCCTTTTCATCAATATCGGTGGTCGACCCGCGCTGGTGGGCGCGGCCGCGATTACCCCCGGCACAGATCCGACGGTGACGCCCGATGACAAGCCGCCTTCGGTTTTGATCTTCGTTGACATCCTCGAAGACGACAGGCTGGAAACACTGGGCAAAGACTACGGGGTGGATGAACTACGCATCGCTACGGCCGCCGAACTTCAGGGGCGTTCAGTCTTGGCGCTCGGCGAAAACGGCGTTGCCGGGAGCTTGCACTGGGAGCCGCCAAAACCGAGTGAACGCCTGCTAGGCCTCGGCTTGCCCTTGATCGGCATTGCTGCGCTGCTGGTGTGCCTGATGGCCTGGGCGATATTGCGCCGCACGACTGCCAGTGCTCAGGCGCTCGATGCCAGTTACGACTCGTTGCAGCGCAGTCAGTCTGCGTTGGCCATCAGCGAGGCGCGCTTTCGAGACGTAGCAGAGGCCAGTACCGATTGGATCTGGGAGATTGACAGGCAGGGGCGATTTACCTATTTGTCCGAGCGATTTGAATGTGTCTCGGGTCTGTCCAGGCATGACTGGCTGGGCGCACCCATGGATCAACTGCTGTGCACTGAACTTGGCACGGTGACCCAGTGGCTTTGTATCCCGAATCGTCGCCCGGATATAAGCGTCCAGTGCCGCTATGTCGACACCAAGGGCCAGCACCGCATTACCCGCCTGTCCGCCAGAGCGATGGCTGACAAGGGATTTCGGGGCACGGCGACAGATGTCACTGAAGAAGTCGAGTCGCGTCGACGCATTGAATTTCTCTCCCAACATGATTCGCTTACGGGGCTGCCGAACAGGACTCGGCTCAGAGAGTTTCTCGATGGCAAACTCAAGACGCAGCCCACAGCCGAGCGGCCGTTGGTCATGCTCAGCCTCGACCTTGATCGATTCAAGCCGGTCAATGACCTGCTGGGCCACGCGGCGGGCGATGCGGTGTTGAGCGAAATCTCTCGCCGTCTTGCCAACCGCGTTCGCCATGGGGATCTGGTAGCGCGTATCGGCGGCGATGAGTTCGTGCTGATTTTGACGGATCTCAAAGGACAGGACGAAGTAGAAGCGTTGTGCCAGCGCCTGATCGAATCGATCGAACGTCCGATTCAGGTCGGCGAGCAGGAGGTGTTCGTGAGCGCGAGCATCGGTATCGCGATGGCACCCACTGATGCCACCGAAGCCACCGAGTTGCTTCGCTACGCGGATATCGCGCTGTATGAGGCTAAGTCGGGTGGTCGCAATACCTGGCGATTCTATGCTGGCGACATGAACTCGAAGATCGTCGAACGCCGCCGCCTGGAGAGCGACCTGCGTTTCGCCATCAAGCACGGCGAGCTGCGCTTGCACTTCCAGCCGCGCTTTCGTATTGCGGATGGCAAAATGGTGGGCGCTGAAGCGCTGGTGCGCTGGCAGCACCCGGAACGTGGCTTGATTCCCCCTGATACTTTCATTCCGATTGCTGAAGAAACAGGGTTGATTCTGGCCTTGAGCAACTGGGTCTTGGAGACGGCTTTGCGGTACGCCTCCAGCTGGCCTGATCAGCTGTTTGTTTCTGTCAACCTTTCTCCCACCGAGTTCAAGCGCGGCAGTCTGGTTGAGCGCGTGCAGCGGGCATTACACCAGTCGGGAGTTGAGCCTGGGCGGGTGGAGCTTGAGATCACTGAAAGCGTTATGTTGGAAGATCCGCAGGGTGCTCTGGAGATCATGCGAACGCTGAAACGCCTGGGCATCCGCATCGCCATGGATGACTTTGGCACAGGGTATTCATCACTAAGCTACCTGCGCACGTTCCCGTTCGACGGACTGAAGATTGACCGAAGCTTTTTGTCTCGATTGGGAGCTACCGACGACGACAGGTCCGTTATCGAAGCGATCGTAGGCCTGGGTCACGCTCTTTCGCTCACCGTGACCGCCGAGGGGATCGAGACCCAGGAACATCTGTCATTGTTGAGGTCTGTGCTATGCGATGAGGGCCAAGGCTACTTTCTTAGCCGCCCTTTGGATACGGATGGCTTCAGCGCTCTGGTTCGGGTGACCGAGGGCGCTGCGGTGACCGTTAAATCATGAGCCGAACATCGGCGGTTGATTGGACCGCTTTTGCGAAGAAGCGCCTTCCGATGCTGACAGTTCAGTTGGAAGAGTTGTTCAACTGCTGAAGCTCAAGTTGCTTGGCGGCACTGGCTTCGAGGTTTGCACGCTCTTCATCCAGATACCGATAAATGCTTTGGAGGTTGGCGATTTTCTGTTTGATTTCCGCCATCTTCTTTTCAATTAGCTTAGCGCCGTCAGCACAATCGATCAGCTTGTTGCGCTGCGCATCCAGAATCTCGCCTATTTCCCCCAGGGAAAACCCCATGCTTTGCGCGCGCTGGATAAAGTCCAGATCCTGCAGAGTTTGCGCTGTGTAAACACGATATTTGTTGGCTTGCCGCAGCGGTGAGATCAGGCCGATTTGCTCGTAGTAACGCAGCGTATGACGGCTGGCGCCGCTGCGGGCTTCGAGTTCGCCGATTTTCATGAAAACACCGCTTGACTATAGAGTTGGGTCGATAGTTTACGCTTGATTTTTCACCTTGAACAAGGAGCAGGGAAATGAGCGTGGAGTGCTTTGTCACGGGGGGTACCGGCTTCATCGGTCAACACTTGGTGGCGAACCTGAGTGCAAAAGGTCACACCATTCGGGTGTTGATGCGTCGCCCAGAGCGACTAGCTGCACTGCGGGAGCAAGTCGACAATTTGGGCGGGTGCGCAACCCGGGTATTTGCCGTAGCTGGCGATCTGGAACGGGACGACCTCGGGCTGAGTCTTGCTGACCGAGAAGTGCTAAGGCACGCCAGTGTCATATTCCACCTGGGCGCCCACTTCGCATGGGGGCTTTCAGTGGCGCATTCTCGTGCTGTGAATGTGGAAGGGGCAAAGCGCGTGGCGCTGTTGGCGGCTGAACAAAAAAGCCGGTTAGTGATGATCGGCGGCTACATGCTGAAAAATCATCAACATCTGCAACGCATCGGAATTGATCCTCGTTATCCGCAGCTGACGAATTGGCCTGCCGTCTACCGACATGTCGGTGGTTACGAGGGGAGCAAGCTGGAGGCGCATTTTGCGACCCTGGAGGTCATGTCCGCCAAGGGCGGGGAGATGACCGTTGTCCACCCCGCGACGGTTTGTGGCCACAGCCGCACGGGGCATATTCTTGACGGTCAGCCGCTGGTAGAGCTGATACGCAACCTTGTGCAGGGAAAGCTGACTGCAGTGCCCGGTACCGCCGAGCACTGGCTGCCACTGGTCACCGTGGATTACCTGGTTGAGCTGGTGGCGGTTTGTGCTTTTGATCCTGCCATGGTGGGCCAGGAACTGCTGGCGCTTGATGACCGAACTCCCAACTTGCGAGAACTCCTGGTACAGGTGGCAAAACCTTTGGGCTTAAAGTCTCCCAGGCATTACATTTCACTCCGATTGCTGAAGTGGCTACTGAGTATTCCTCCCGTCGCGCGGTTTTTGAATACAAAACCCGAAGCCTTGGACTTTATCCAGACCACTCGTTTTGATACAGCGGCGGTCGAGCAATTTGCCAACAGGCATGGAATAGCCAAACCGGATATACGTCAGTCGTTGCAGCACACTGCAACGTTCATCAACTCGTATTGCATAACCAAGGGCCAGGCCCTCTGACTTCTACCTTGGGGGTGACAAAGTCGTTAGCCCCGCCATTCCATCGAACGACAATTCAGCGACAGGGATCGTCATCAATGCAATCTACTTTCAGCAAAGGCGTCATATTTGCACTCTCCGCTGCGGCACTGAACGCAACGATCGGTGTACTCAGCAAAGTACTCATGAGTCATGGTTTCACCGCTAGCAGTGTCGCTGTCATTAAGACCGTACTGGGTTGCGTGCTTCTCTCGATCTTACTGTTTTTCCTCAAGCGCCCGGCGGCGTCGACCAAATGGACTCAGGCGGCTATCTGCGCATTCCTTGGCATCTTCGTGCTGTTCCATTTCGAAACGGCCGCCTATCGACACTACGCTGCGGCAGGTGTGGTGGTGGTGCTGATGGCCAGTGCCTCTATTTCCTCGATCATCCTTGGGCGCATTTTCCTCAAGGATGCCATCACCGCGAACGCTACCGTTGGCGCCGCACTGGCTATCGCCGGGATCTCGGTGATCTTCGGCGGCGACCTGCAGCAGGGCTTTACCCTGCAAGGTGCTGCGCTCGCCTCCATGGCCGGCTCCGGCTATGGAGCCTTTTCGGTTGCCATGAAGCGTATGGGAGTGTCGGGTGGGCTGCATTTCACCCGGCAATTGTTGTTCTTTGGCAGCCTGTACCTGCTGATGCCGGCTGCGGCCGATGGTTTCGCGATCGGCGAGTTGTCGTCGTTGGCGATCGCCGCGCTGCTGGCGCTGGCCACGCTGCCGACAATCCTGGGCTTCTTCTGCACCACCAAGGCCATCGAGTATCTCAAGCCATCCCAAGTGCAAGCGCTGGAGCTCACCGAGCCACTTTTCGCCGCGCTGCTGGCGTTTGTGGCGCTCAATGAAGTACCGCGCGAAAGCCTGTACGCGGGAGCGGCACTGATCATCGTCGGCCTGTGTTTCTCCAATGAACTAATCCGCTTGGGCAGAAGAGCATCCGTCCCTTCGACCGAGTGAGCTATTTTCGGATTCTGTTTACTTTGGCAATCAGTGGTTTTTAAGTGGCTTGAGCGATTGACCGGTTCTGGCCGATTTCTGCCCTTTGCGACAGGCAGAAATCGGCCAATATCTGCCAGCGAGCCAGGGGTTTGTCAGTATTCTCACGAACTACCGTCCGGCACTGTGGCCGCAGCGATTACTCCGTGCGCGGAGAGGATGAGATCTGCTGCTCGTTCGCCGATGACGACGCACGGCGCCATCGTATTGCCAATGGTAATTCGCGGCATGATCGAGGCATCCGCAATGCGCAGCTTATCGATCCCATACACACGCAGTTGATGGTCGACCACTGACATTGCATCTCGGCCCATTTTAGCGGTGCAGCACTGGTGCCAGTAAGTCACGGCAGAGTTGCGGATGAACTGCTCCATAGCGCGATGTTCTTTCGGCCCGGGCACAACTTCGCGTTTGACCAGCCCATTGAAGGCCTCGCTGTTACCGAGTGCCCTGCACAGCTCGATCGACGCATACGCCGCTTTCATATCCTCGGGCGCACTCAGGGAGTTCGGCTCAATGAGTGGGGCATTCAGCGGCCCGGCGCCCGACAGGCGCAAGCGTCCTCGACTGGCAGGTCTGGCCAGCCCTGCGAACATTGTCCAGCCATGTTGTGGCGGCTCAATTGCGACCTCAGGCGGAGACGGCACCGCAAACGCCAGCTGACACTGCAACAGGTCCGGGACTTCCAGGCGACTGTCGCTTTTCCAGTACAAAGTGGTTTCGCACCCGCCGCTACCGACTGCCTGGGGTTGCATGTACTCCCACGTACATCCAAAGGCCAGATGGTCCTGTAGATTCTCGCCCACGCCGGGGAGGTGATTGATCGGTGCAATGCCGTGGTTTCGCAGTTCGTCTTCCGGGCCGATTGCCGATTGCATGAGCACTTTGGGTGTTTGCACCGCGCCCATGGACAGGGTGACCTCGGCTGCGGCATGGAAGCACTGCCGTTCCCCTGCGATCACCACCTCCACACCGATTGCCCGTGTACCGGCAAGCAATACGCGGGTCACCAGTGCTCCTGTCAGAACCGTCAAGTTTGGATAGTGCAACCGTGGCCTGATGTAGGAGTCGTAAACGGATTCGCGCTTGCCCAGCTTAATGCGCAGGTCGGTAATGGCGACCCCGCCCGGGCCTTCCATCATTTCCCCATTGGGACTGTCGAATCTGGGGATGCCCAGACGGCTGGCCGCCTCCAGCGTTGCCCACGCGAGGGGCTGAGGTGTGGCCGGCTGTTCGACATGCACCGGTCCACCTGAACCACGCCGAGTGGCATCAGGGCTGCCTTGCCAGTTCTCGATCCGGCGGTAGTAATTGAGTACCGAGTCGTAGCCCCAGGCCGGGTCGCCGGACTCGGCAGCGAAATGGTCCCAATCGGAGCGGTGCCCTCGCGACCAGACCATCACATTGATGCTGGAGCCACCGCCGAGTCCCTTACCCATGCTCAGGGGTAGCCGTCGACCATTGAGGTGTGGATTGGGTTGCCCCTCGAATGCCCAGTCGCGCTTTGAACCGAGATTCATCGGCCATAGCGCCGGTTCGGCAACCTCGGGGCCCGTGTACTCTTCGCCAGCCTCAATCAGCAAGACGCGTGCGCTTTTCTGATCGGCAAGACGGGCAGCGACCACGCAGCCCGCCGTACCTGCACCACATACAATGAAGTCATAGTGTTGATCATGTAGATTTTTCATGCGCCCGCTCCGTATCGATGCAGCGATCACTGCTCGCCAACGCTGTGCACTGCCTTGAGAATCACTGCGGCGACCTCAGCGGGCTGCGACTGCTGGGGAACATGGCTGGTGTGCACCTCTGAAAGGGTGGCACCGATACGCTTGGCGGCAGAGCGCTGGACGTCGGGGTGAATCATCCGGTCTTCTGTGGCGAGCAGATACCAGGACGGTTTGGCCTTCCAGGACGACACGGTCGTTTTATCTTCGAAGGCAGATGCCTTGATGGGACCTTGGGTGGCGGTCATGACGGCTGTTTGCCCTGCCGGGAGATCCTGGGCGAAATCCTTGGCCATGCCTTCAGGCGTCAGGTATAGGAAGCCGTTGCCGTCTGCCTTGATCTGACTGATGCCAGGGGGCGTGGGCGCGCCTTTACCTTGTTCGCCGCTGGTTTGCCCCGCCTCTGGCGCGAAGGCGGCGACATATACCAGCGCGCTGACCTTCTGGTCGCTACCGGCCTCGGTAATCACAGTACCGCCCCAAGAATGCCCGACAAGAACTACCTTGCCCTGCTGGTTGCTCAACGCGCGGCGCGTAGCGGCAACATCGTCGGCAAGCGAGGTGAGCGGGTTTTGCACGACCGTAACGGCCACTCCTTTGGCCTGAAGCAGTGGCACCACTTTGGCCCAGTCGGAGCCGTCGGCGAACGCGCCGTGTACGATCACCACGGAAGGCGTTGTATCCTGCGCGTGGCTGGCGCTTGCGATGAAGGTACCAGCGAGTGCGAAGGCGACGGTAGCGACTTTCGATTTGAATGTTTTCATTGGATGAGCTCCTGTTCGGGAGTTCAAATTCTGCTGACTGGCCTGCGTTGAGGGCATCGGTCAATTATCCGACCCCAGGACATTTTTCATGGATAGTGCGTTGCAACTGGACATCTCCCTGGACGGGGCACTGGCGACGATCGCCCAGATCGGTGATCTCAGCATGGGCCAACCACTCGGTCATTCCCGGCGCGTTGCCGCACTGGCGCTGATGCTGGCGCAGGCCCGGCACGGCGACGGTGAGCACTTGAAGGTAGCGGAACAGGTTGCCTTGCTGCGCTGGTCCGGTTGCACCGCCAATGCCGAAGGCTTTGCGGATCTTCTGGGCGATGACGTCGATGGCCGCCGCGCGATGCTCGACTTGACGCTGGGCAATGAGCAAATGAACGCGGTGCATCAGGCGACCCCGCTTGCCGTCGTGCACTGTGAGGTATCAGGAGCAATCGCTAAAACGCTCCAGCTCGGTGCCGCCGTCGAGGCGGG
>Ga0209542_10005851_pt1 | contig 24263 bp, 26 predicted proteins | sample RifCSPhighO2_01_FD_184028 | JGI IMG/M metagenome (GOLD analysis project Ga0209542, IMG submission 184028) | Soil microbial communities from Rifle, Colorado - Rifle CSP2_plank highO2_0.1 (SPAdes) (version 2) | ecosystem: Environmental > Terrestrial > Deep subsurface > Rock core/Sediment ...
GTCGGCTCAACTTATCCTGGGGGTGGAGAAGCTCCCAAGGGTTTGGCTGTTCGCCAATTAAAAAGTTACGTGAGCTGGGTTCAAACCGTCGTGAGACAGGTTAGTCTCCTATCTACTGTGCCCGTTGATTTTTGAGGGGAGTTCTCCCTAGTAAATTTTGCTACTTCATGGAGTAATCCATGATGACAATTTGGCTAATAACGGTGGAACCTTCATAAATTTTCTGGTTGTATTTATCCACAGCCCATAGGTCCGGGGTGTGGTATCATGAAGTTACTTGAGGACCAGAAAATTTTTAAGGCAATACCGTGGGAAGTCGATCTAAAACTAAAAAGAACAAATTAAATTATGCTTACATTGCCGGATTTTTAGACGGTGACGGCAGTTTGATGCTGCAGATTAAAAAACGCAGCGATTCAAAGAAAGGCTGGCGATTTATGTCCACTATCTGTTTTTATCAGGATAGCAGGCACGATAAGCCGCTTTCATGGATCAAGAAAATTCTTGGTATTGGATATTTATCGAAGCGAAACGATGGAATGACGGAATTGCGGATAAATGGTTATCGGCAAATTCACGATATTCTCAAAATTTTGCTTCCATTTATTCAATTCAAGCGAGTTCAGGCAGAAGCGCTTTTGAAAGCATCTGCTTTGCTTGCTAAAAAATCTTTAGTTGGATTTTCGCTTGAAGAACGGCAAAAATTGTTAAATTGGATTTTGATAATCCAGTCCAATAATTATGCCAGTCGGACGAAAACTACTAAAGAGATTTTGGAAAAAGTTTTAGATTTGACCCCGTAACGACTTGTTCCTGATTTTTTAGTCAGGACGGACTCATATAAATTGGAAAGCCGTGCAATTTGTCGGCAGGTTTATATGGGTAATACGCCGACACCCGAATTAAATCGGGTGAAGATATAGTCTGTGCTCCTAGAAATAGGGGGTATACATGACGAGAGGACCGGGAGGAGTTGACCTCTGGTCTACGAGCTCTGCCGCCAGGTGGATCGCTCGGTAGCTATGTCGATAAGTGATAAGCGCTGAAAGCATCTAAGCGCGAAGCACGCCCCAAGATTAGAAATCGTTATCAGACTCGTGGAAGATGACCACGTTGATAGGCTCTAGGTGTAAGCATCGTAAGGTGTTCAGCCGAGGAGTACTAATGTTCGAATTGCTTTTTACGCGGTCCCGACTTAAGGTCGTGGACTCCCGATTTCATATTTATTTTTAAATGTGAATCGGAGCCGTTTTGTTAGAAAATGTGCTTACGAATTAAAAATTAGACGAAAAGACTTTATTCTCAATTGAAATTTTCGAGTTGGTGAGTCAAGGCCGTGGCACTACCTTTACCCATCCCGAACAAAGTCGTAAAACGCGGTACTACCGATGATACTCCACCAGGGGGAAAGTAGGTAATCGCCAACTCAAAAATTTCAATACATATCCCGAACAGAGTCGCCCGCCTGCAACGCTATGCGTAGCATTGCGGGCAGGTAAAACGTCGTACTACCGACTGTGCCCTTCGTAGTCCCGCAACTGCGGGACGAAGTAGGGTGATACTCCACCAGGGGGAAAGTAGGTAACCGCCGGTTGAAAGGATTTAATAAATAAAAACGCCCATATTTAATGTGGGTTTTTAAATAGAATTATATCTATGATATTATGTGAATATGCCACTTCCAATGATAACGAAGAATACCGAGAACTTTGAAGAATTCTGCGTGGGTAATCCTTATTATCCCGAATGCGCAAAAATCGAGCAAAATCATGGTATAACATATATCGTTATTGGTGGAATCGTGATAATTCTTAGTGCTGTTATTATCGAAAAAACTTTAAAGTGGTTATACGATAAATTTTCTAAAAAGGCATAACCGCCGGCTTGCCTCGCTGAAGTCCCGGCTTTGCCGCGGACGAAGGCGGGTTGAAAGGATTTAATCTAAATGTTAACTTCTTGTGAGAGAGGCTATTTGACGTGGCACAAGTAAAAACTTTGCATTCCATTCTGGTCTTCAGAAATAAAAAAGACCCGACGAAATATCTGGTTATACCCAGTACTCTTTCTGGTTCAGAAGAAGATGTTGTTGTGCGAAGAAATATTGGCACGGAAATATATGTCAGAAGCTGGAAAAACGACTGGGATTACGTATGCGCCAGAGAGAAAACAGAGCCCGGCAAATGGCGCGTAAATTTAAATTACTGTGATTTTGAATTTCGCGTCAGGGACGGGTCTTTTTTCAGCGAGCCGGAGAATTTTGATATGCTGTCGGAAATGATATTGTCTCTGCTTTTATCAATATTTTAAACTTTTACGGTTGTTTACTAGTTTAAAAGTTATGGGGCGGCCATTTGGGTGGCCTCGGAGCCGTTGTCCGGATCTCTGTTCTGGACGTACCTCCCTCCCGGCTCTAGCCGGCCTGTCGTCTTAGGCGACCCGCTCCGCCAACTTGACCCGCTGTCCATCATGATAGCGGGTTTTTTGTCGGCTATTGACACCGGCTGTGTGTCTGCTATAATGCCGAAGTTGGATGCTGGGTTCCTTGCTCGGCGTCCGTTTGGCGACTGTGATCGGGATTTAGCGATGTCGCCAAAATTGGAAAGTGAGGATAGGCTTAGCTGATCGGCGTGCAGATGAGAACGCTATGCCGACAGGTTAGCCTATGATTTGAAAGATGGGCCTCCTTGCGTGGGGGCCTGTGATGGCGAGAGGGCTTTTACCAAGCGTAGCGACGGCACCCGACGGAACGCGTTTCGAGTTTTATTGTGGAGGAGAGATTGAAACAGATTTCTCTGTTGAAGCAGTAAAGCGTCATTATAAATGCGTTCCATAATTATTGCGTTTGCTACGGGGAGCTGTCGTTTTGCTCCCGTTCGTGAAGCTCTCTCGCCCAAGTTTATTACCCCGAAAGTCCGATGGACTTCGGGGGTATTTTTTTCTATACTGATTTTATGGCTTTATCCTGGGCCGTAAAGAAACAAATAAGGTTTTTTAGCGCGTTCGCCGCGGCTGTTTTGCTTATACTCGCAGGAATAATTTATTTTGTCCGGCAGGACCCGACTTGTTTTGATAAGCGCCAGAATCAGGACGAAGAAGGAATTGATTGCGGAGGGGCAGATTGTCTTCCTTGCTCAAACCAGATCCGCGACATTAATATTTTATGGACACGCCCTTTCAGGATTGCGGACGGCGTATATGATTTCGCGGCTTTGACGGAAAACAACAATTCGTTTTTAAAGGCCGCAAAAATGGATTACTTCGTGAAATTTTATGACTCGGACAATATTTTAATAGCCATCAAGCAAAATTCCACATTTGCGGGCGCAGGAGAAAAATTTGTTATTTTTGAGCCGGGCATTGTTACCCAGCATCGTGTTCCAACGCGCGCAATTCTTGAGATTGCTTCGGTAAACTGGGATAAAGGCGGTAAAATTCCCCTGAAGCTGGACGTGCTTTCCACCAATAGATTTTTGGGCGCTTCTTCTACTCCGCCGAGGGTTGAAGCGATTATCAAGAACCAGCTGAACGCGGAGTACAGAAATATAGAAGCAACCGCGGTTTTGTGGGATGCGGGAGACACCGCTCTGGGGGTTTCGCGCACATTCGTTGACCGCTTTGATATTGATGAGATAAAAACACTGACATTTACATGGCCTACGGGAATAAACGGTGTTTCGCGTGTTGAAATCTTTTTCCGCCAGATGCCATGAGATTTTTCCGCGGAGTTGACTGGATTTTAGTATTTTCAGCCGTGATTTTGTCGCTTCTGGGCCTCGCGGCCATGAAGACTTTCGGGATTGGGATAAATCCTGCCTCGCCGGCAGGCGGGGACTATTATTTTAACCGCCAAATTTTGTGGCTTATTTTAAGCGCTGTTGTTTTTATTTCCGCTCTGTTTATTGACTGGGAATTTTTGAAAACGAACAGCATCATCCTGCTTTTTTTCTATTTGGTGGCGCTGGTATTTTTAGCGGTGCTTCTTTTGGGGGGCGGGTCTGTTGTTAAAGGGGCGGAGAGCTGGTATAGGGTTTATTCCGTAGCATTGCAGCCTGTCGAGCTTATGAAAATTATTCTGGTTTTGGTATTGGCAAAATATTTTTCAAGAAGACATGTTGAGATAGCAAGATTTTTCCATATTTTTGTTTCAGGTATTTATACGGCCATTCCCGTTATTTTAGTTATGTTTCAGCCGGATTTCGGCTCGGCTGTGGTTATGTCGGCTTTGTGGCTTGGTATGGCATTGGTCGGAGGCATTAAAATGCGTCATATGCTGATGCTTTTGGGGGTTGCGGTTGTCGCCGGAATTATCGCTTGGAATTTTGTTTTTCTTCCGTACCAAAAATCAAGGATACTTGCGTTTCTTGAGCCGGCCCGCGATGTGCGCGGAGCAGGGTATCACGCGCTGCAATCCACCATTGCCGTAGGCTCGGGAGAGATTTTGGGCAAGGGGATAGGTTTCGGCACGCAGTCGCGCCTTTCCTTTTTGCCTGAAAAAGAATCGGATTTTATTTTCGCGGCTTTCGCGGAAGAGTGGGGGCTTATTGGCGTGCTCATCATATTTTTGTTTTTCGGACTCGTCATCTGGCGGATACTTCGTGCCGGGATTTATGGCGAGTCCAATTTTGAGAAATTATACGCCGCCGGTCTTGCTATTTTATTTTTCGCGCAGGCAACAATACACGTCGGCATGAACATGGGGTTGCTCCCGATAACCGGCCTCGGCATGCCTTTTATGTCTTACGGCGGTTCAAGCCTTGTCTCCTCCTTTTTGGCACTTGGTATTTTAGAAAGCTTCGCAATCCGCAAAAAAGGCATTTTCATCGGCATGGAGGAGCGGTTCAAAGAAGGGGTCTTTTGAGATTGATTTTTAGACAAAATATAGCGCTATAAATTTATGAAAAATTTTATTAAAGAAAATTGGTTTAAGGTTGGATTGCTGGTAATGTTGATTATCTCCATTATAAGTATTTTTTATTGGTTTGAATTAAGACCATCTCAAATTAGAAAACAATGTATAAAAACTTATCCGGACGCTTTTAGAGCGCTCACTGACGATAATGGATTTGGCAGTTTACAAAGCGTTGGAAACTGGAAAGGTAGCATAGATAAGTTTGGATATGAAAAATGTTTAATAGAGAATGGTTTAGAAAAATAAGATGTTGTCTGTTCCTGCATTAAGAGTTATTAACAGCCAAGTTGACTTTTGGGGGCTATACCTGCTATACTGCAAGTACTAATCTCACTGCCTTCTTGGCGCAAGCCACGACGGCAGTTTTGTTTATATGGAAAATGAAGCTAAAAATCGAACAATAGTCTTTATAGACGGTAATAACTTCTACTATAAATTGAAGGATTTTACGTTTAAAAAAAACAGAGGTTTTAAAATTACTCGATTTTGATTATCAAGGATTCGCGAAGAACCTTGTTAAGGATAATAACTTAGTTGAGATTCGATATTATGTCGGCGCCATAAGGAGGCAAAACGGAACAAATAAAGTGAAGTCCGAGAAACTATATGCCAATCAACAAAAATTATTACGTAAGCTACAACAACAAAACATCCCTGTTGTTTTGGGTAATTTGATACAACATCCTGATAAAAGTTTTCACGAAAAAGGCGTTGATGTCAGGATAGCCGTTGAAATGATACGGCTTGCTCGTAAAAATAAATATGATATTGTGTATCTTTTGAGTTCTGATACGGATCTAGTTCCGGCTGTGGAGGAGGTTAGGTCTTTTAATAAATTGGTTTGCTATGTCGGGGTTTCTAAGGGTCAATCTTTTGGGCTAACAAAAGTGTCCAATAATACCATTCTTTTAAGAGATGAAGATGTTATGCCATATTTCCCCACAACGCCCCTGAGTTCAAAGAGGTCATAGAAATAGGTTTTTGAAGAACGCTCCAAAGAAGGAGTGTTTTGGTGTTGACAAAATAGCAGTATTTGTGGTATTCTATTTTACAGAAGAACGCTAAAATTAAAGAGGAGGTTTGTGAAATGCGCAAATCGTTCGTTACTATCTATGTTTTCACGCATAAATTTGAACGAGATACAGTTCGCGTAATATTCCGCCAGGGGATTTTTTTAGCCGAAGACCGTTGGGATTTTGCGAAGGAATTGCTTTGCGACAGGCTTTCGCATATCGATTTCGGAAGATGCAACATGAATATTTTTCTTAGGGAGGGTGGATATGATAACGGGCGGGTTTATTCCAAGATTACGAAAGCCGTAAGCGATGAGATTGTTGAAAAAATCCGATGCGCAATGGTTAAATTTTGCCTGACCGGTACGGAAGTGTGCATCAAGCAATTCAAAAATATTTCCGCATTGTGCGATAATGGCGTAAACGTTGACCAACCGGATTATCTTACGCTATCGGAACATGACGGGGAAATCGTTGAATTCTTGGAGACGCCCGACGACGGCCTGAATTGGCTGAGAAAAATGCACGATGATTCTCCCGGCGGGCTTACGGAAGACGAGGCGGGGATGATAGGGTATTGAACCCACGGTTTTTTCAATTCAAAGCGGCAAGTTAAAAACTTGCCGCTGTTTTTTTGATAAGTATTATATGGGTCTTTTAAGTCCCCTTGACACTCTATTAGGCAGTGCTAGGGTGGTGGATAAGATAGGATTTGACACTTTTTTATAAGTTTGCTAACGTAATATACGTATATATGAAAGGCGAATTACCAATGCACCCCGAAGAAGTTACAATTAAGCTTTTTGCGGTTTTACCGAAAAGGACTAAAGATGTTTTAGACCAGCGTTTTGGACTTGGAAAAAGCCCGAACAGGATGACTTTGGACGCAATCGGCAAGCGCTATGGCATTACGCGTGAACGCGTCCGCCAGATAGAAGCGGACGGCCTCTCCCGTATTAGAAAATCTTCTGCTATGGCTGATATGAAACCTGTATTCGCGGCGCTCGAAAAATATTTTGACGACCAGGGAGGAGTATTACCTGAAAAGCGGGCTTTGAACGCTTTAGCGTCTCACCCCAAACATGAAAACCATGTTTATTTTTTGCTTTCTTTGCACAACCCGTTCGTTAGAATGCACGAAAATGAAAACATGCACGACCGGTGGGCTTACGGAAAAAACGCCGAAGAAAACGCGGATAAAGTTTTGAAAAACGCGGTAGATTCTTTGAGAAAAATCGGCACGCCGGTGGAAGAAAAAAGATTGTATGAAGTCATGTCATCTTCAGCACAGACCGTTTTGGGCTCCGGCGTCGCTTCTTCCGTTCTGGAAAATTGGCTCGGACTTTCCAAACTCATCGCCAAGAATTATTTCGGTGAATGGGGGCTTACGGAATTTTCTTCCATCAAACCGCGAGGAATGAAAGACCTTTCGTTCATGGTCCTCACAAAAAAAGGCGAACCGATGCATTTTTCAGAAGTCGCAGCGGGTATAGGCAAGCTTGTCGGCCGCAACGTGCACGTGCAGACGGTGCACAACGAACTTATCAAGGATTCACGTTTTGTGCTGGTAGGCAGGGGATTATACGCGCTTAAAGAATGGGGCTATGAGCCGGGAGTGGTGCGCGATGTTATTTTAAATATGCTTAAAAACAACGGACCGATGGATAAAGAAAAAATAATTTCTCTGGTTTCAGAGAAGCGGTTCGTAAAGCCAAACACAATACTTATAAATTTAGAGAATAAGAAACATTTTAAAAAGCTGACTGATGGTAGGTACTCTGTTCGCTAACCCGATTTTTTTAGGAGGCCTTTTCTTCTTGGCCAGGGCCTGGTCAATATGGCTTCCTATTGTCCTTGGTTTTATTTTTTGGAGCGCCTGGACAGGCTATGTCCGTGGTTATTTTATGTCAAACGCGAAATGGATTTTGCTTGAGATAAAGGTACCCCGCGAACAAACCAAAAGCCCGAAAGCGATGGAAAGTATTTTGGCCGGTATCAACGGCACGAATCGTCTCGGCAATATGTGGGAGCGGTATTGGAACGGATGGCTTACCGCATGGTTTTCGTTGGAAATAGTAGGGGATGCAACCGGCGTGCATTTTTACGTGCGTGCGCCTGAATTTTTCAAAAGAATGGTTGAGTCGCAGATCTACGCGCAGTACCCTGCGTGCGAAATCAGGGTTGCGGAGGATTATACGAAAGAAACTCCGCCGGCAATGCCAACTAAGGGATGGACCGTATGGGGAAGCGAATACATACATACAAAGCCCGATGCTTATCCGATACGCACTTATGAAGATTTTGAGCTGGTCGGGATAAGCTCTAAAGAAGAGGACACGAAAATAGACCCTCTTTCCTCTTTGGTTGAATTTTTCGGAACTTTTAAAGGAAGCGAACGGATGTGGCTGCAGATGGTTGTGCGCGCTGCAGGAGAAGGATGGATAAAAGAAGGACAGGCAGTAGTAGATAAGTTGGGAGGCAAAAAAACCGAAGGGCACAAACCGTTGTTGGGACAGATAGTCGGCGTTGTAGACGATATTATTGGCGGAGTGGCCGGGTCGGCTCCGCCGGAAAAAAGCCAGAAGCCGGAAAAGTTTTCGGCAGGTTTTTTCGGGCTTTCCCCGGGCGTAATTGAAACCTTGAAGGCGCTTGAACGCAATATGCAGAAGATTGGTTTTGAAGTTGGCATCCGCTGGGTATATCTTGCCAAGAATGAAGACTATAACGCCTTGGCAATCCCGGCTATCAACGGCATATTTAAGCAATTCGCGTCGCCGAATCTCAATGGGTTTAAACTGAACGGGAAAGTAACCACGAGCATAGATTATGTTTTCAAAAAAACAAGGCTGGCTTACAGGCAGAAGAGACTTTACAACGCGTACCGCTGGCGTTCATTTTTTCATCCGCCTTACCGCGGAAAGACAATTGTGCTTTCGAGCGAGGAACTCGCGACAATATATCATTTTCCCGGAATGGTTGTGGCGGCGCCAAAAATGGAACGTATTGAGGCCAAAAGAGGCGCCGCCCCTCCAAACCTGCCGATATAGCGCGTGCTATAATTAAATAAATGAACGACGACCAAAAAATAACTTATTTCGGAGAGACCAATTTCAGGAACGCTCAGAGCAAATTCGGCATAAAAAAGATAGACCGCAGGAAGCATATGTATGTGATAGGAAAAACCGGCATGGGTAAAACCACGCTTCTTGAGAATATGGCAATGCAGGATATCCAGTCAGGAGAGGGCTTGGCTTTTATCGACCCGCACGGAGAAACGGCGTACAAGCTTCTGGATTTTGTCCCAAAAGAGCGTATGAAAGATGTTATTTATTTTGATCCTGCAGACCAGGCTTTCCCGGTCGGTTTTAATGTTATGGAAAATGTTGATCCTGAGCGGAGACATTTTGTGGCCTCCGGGCTTATGGGAGTTTTTAAAAAAATATTCGGGCCTGATGTTTGGTCAGCGCGGATGGAATACATTTTAGGCAACACTGTCTTAGCTCTTCTTGAATACCCGGACACAACTCTTCTTTCTATAAATCCGATGCTCGCAGTAAAAGAATACAGGAAAAAGATTGTGGACAATGTGACCGATCCTGTTATTAAAGCTTTTTGGACTCAGGAATTCGCTAAATATACGGAGCGTTTCGCGGCTGAAGCGACTCCCGCAATCCAAAACAAAGTCGGGCAATTTACTTCCAATGCTTTAATTAGAAATATCGTCGGACAGCCGAAATCAACGTTTGATTTCAGAAAAGCAATGGACGAAAAGAAAATTTTAATAATAAATCTCGCCAAAGGACGCGTCGGAGAAGATGCGGCTAGATTGTTGGGGGCTATGATTGTTACAAAGCTTTATTTGGCCGCGATGAGCCGGGTGGATATAGAGGATGAAGTAAATCGTACAGATTTTTATTTGTATGTGGACGAGTTTCAGAATTTCGCAACGGAATCGTTTGCCAATATTTTGTCGGAGGCGCGCAAATACAGGCTTTGCCTGGTGCTTGCGCACCAATATATGGCGCAATTAGCCGAAGAAGTAAGAGATGCTGTTATCGGCAACGTAGGAACGACACTTGCTTTCAGGGTAGGCGCGGAAGATGCGGAATTTTTGGAAAAAGAATTTTCACCGGCTTTCATGGCTACCGACATTGTCAACCTCGGATTTTCTCAGGTTTATATGAAGCTGATGATAGACGGCGTTGCTTCATATCCTTTTTCCGCGACAACCCTGTCTCCTATCAAGGTCCCTCACGAATCTTTTAAAAAAGAAATAATAGATCTTTCCAGAGCGCAGTTTGGTACTCCAAAGGAAAAAGTTGAAGTCCTTATTCGCGACTGGTCAATAGGTATTTCTGGCGATGCCAGCGCAAGTGAAAAAAAATCTTTTGGAGGAGCAATAATATCACATCCGACATCTTCGGCCGCCGCAAATCCTTTAAGTCAGGTTAAAATGTATGATGCCGTTTGCGTGGTTTGCAATAAAAAAATACAAGTTCCTTTTCAGCCCGATCCGATCCGTCCGGTTTTTTGCAAAGATCACATCGGGCTTGCGGGAGAGTACAAGGCTAAAACCCGCCTGAGCGCACCGGTCGGGCAGGTGCCCCAGCGTATTGAAAGGCCTCCCGAGCAACGCGCCGAGCGCCCGCCCGAACCGCATTTCGCAAGACCGGAGCCGAGGCCGGTACCGCGCCCGAGGGCCTCGCCCGTAGAGCTACGGCCGAGGGAAGGCGAATTTGTTGCGCGGCCGCGGATGGAACAGCATGCATCATTAAGAGACTTGGAACCGGCACGAAGCGGAGATTCGCAAGACGGGCGGCACCAGCAATTTTCCAGGCCGCGGATGGAACAGCCTTTCAAAAAAAATGATAATTTACAGGCTTTGCGGGACGCACTGAAGAAATCAATAACACAAAAAAATACCGATATCGTTGAGGAAAAAAAAGAAAACCCGCTCCCGCCGCCATTTTTGCCAAAGGAAAAAGAGGCGGATAATAAAATAGGCACTCTCCGCCCAGGCGAACATCTAGAGCTCTAGACAATATTTCTGTTTTATGCTACTTTTCCTGCAGAGAGGGAGGATATTTTTATGGCTACCCGTCTTGTCTGTACAGATTTGAAAAGGAAAAAAAGAACCAAAGGCAGAGCAAAACCCAAAAAACTTTGGCGTACCCCAAAGGGCGCCAAGAAATATAAGGGGAGGAAGCGGTAAAACAAAAGCTTCCCGGATTTTGGAGAGCTTTTATTTTTTTTCGGCGCGTTTAGTTATCTTCTCTAATTCGCGCGAATAGGAGAATAGGCTGGACAAAAATTTGTAGGTGTGGTAGGAATATAAACAGAAAAAAGGAGGTTGACTGAAATGGTTATTTTAACCAAAAAAACATTTGAAGATGTCGTCGGCGGTTTTCAAAAATTAACCGAATGTGAATTTCGGCGGGAACACGAAACTCCTTCTGGAATTAAGATGAACAAAAAAGATATTGATGTTTTTGAGAAAGCCGTTATTGCAACTATGGAAAAGTTCGCGTCTGTAACTGATCTGCTGGTCTTAGAACATGCTTCTTGTTTTCAGTCGCATATAAAGTACCTGACAATAAAGGCCGCTGTTTATAAAAAAATCGTTTTAAAGTCTTAAGGTTTTTGCCTTTAAGGCTTTTTTATTTTTTTTCCGCTCTTTCCGTATATTCGCCGGTGGTTGTGTTTACGCGGATGGTGTCGCCTTCGTTGATGAACATGGGAACCTGCATATTGAGCCCGTTTTCAAGAACGACAGTTTTTGAGCCGCCTGTTGCCGTGTCGCCTTTGTATGATGGAGGCGCTTCTGCAACTTTATAGTCTATTTTTACGGGAAGCTCAATATTGATTATTTTATCGTCAAATTTATACGCGGTTACTTCGATATTCGGAAGCAGATATGGGGCCTGGTCGGCAATCTGCTCTTCTTTGAAAGAAAAACGGTTTTTCGGATTGCCTTTTTCAATAAACCAATACTCGTCCTTGTTTTCGTACAGAAATACTATTGCCTGTTTGCCGATTTCAGCTTCTTCAAAAGCGTCGCTTCCTTGGAAAGCCTTTTGAACTATTTTGCCCGTGATAAGATTTTTCAGCTTTGTCTGTACCGTCGGCTTTCTTTGCTGCATGCGCAAAAAAGTATATTCCAATACAATGTACGGCTCGCCGTCCATTTCAAACATTGCTCCTTTTGTCAGATCAGTATATGACAACATATGGAAAATAGTTTATCATATAATCGTTATTATGCAAGAATACAAACTTACTATTGGGCTTGAAATTCACGCCGAGCTCCGGACAAATACGAAGATGTTTTGCGGCTGTAAAAATGACCCTGACGAGAAGCATCCCAATATAAATATTTGTCCTGTTTGCATGGGGCATCCCGGCACACTGCCCGTCATAAACAAGTCGGCGGTAGAACAGGTGCAAAGAGCGGGGCTTGCTTTGGGAAGTGAATTGCAAAAAAAATCCCACTTTGACCGTAAAAATTATTTTTATCCCGACATCCCGAAAGGGTATCAGATATCCCAATACAAAGACCCTTTGGTTTTGGGCGGGTCTTTGAAGGGCGTCAAAATTACACGCGTGCATTTGGAAGAAGATACGGCGCGCTCACAGCATCTAGGAAGCTCCGACGTAAGGTCGGAGCGACCAGCTTCGTTGGTCGATTTCAACCGGGCCGGCGTTCCTTTGATGGAGCTTGTCACCGAACCTGATATTACTTCCGCCAAACAGGCGCGCGAATTTGCGGAGGCGTTGCAGCTGGTCCTGCAATATCTGGGAGCTTCGGAAGCGAACATGGAAAAAGGGGAGATGCGCTGTGAGGCGAACATTTCGGTCTATTTAGGCGCGGAGCGTCTTTCGGGTACCAAAGTTGAAGTGAAAAACTTGAATTCGTTCCGCGCGGTTGAAAAAGCCATTGAATATGAATTTGAAAGACAGACAAAACTGTTGGAGGAAGGAGGGAAAGTGAAGCAGGAGACCAGAGGTTGGGACGAAAACAAAGAGGCTACTTTCAGTCAGCGCTCAAAGGAATCGGCGCATGATTATCGTTATTTTCCCGAGCCGGACCTCCCGCTGATGGAGTTTTCTGAAGAATATTTTGATAAGCTTCGGGCAACTATTCCCGAATTGCCGGAAGCTAAAAGGAAGCGTCTTACTGACGAATACAAACTGGACACGCAGGCCGCGGAAATTTTAATGCACGACAAAGATCTTTCGGCTTTTTGGGAGAAAACGGCGTCGGAGCTCAAGGAATGGGACTCCGGTTCTGATGAAGCTTTTAAGCTTGCTTCAAATTATTTTATTTCAGATTTATTAGGTTTAATAAAAGAAAAGCAAATTCCCGTCTCTGAGCTTTTGATTGACCCTGAAAATTTCGCTGAACTGATAAAAATGCTTTTCAATAATGAAATTACTTCGCGTGTGGCGAAGGATGTTTTACGGCACATGGTGGAGGTTGGAGGAGACCCGTCAACAATAGTTGAAGAGAAAGGACTGAAACAGGTGAGCGATTCAGGTACGCTTGAAGCAATGGCTAAAAAAATCATTGATGCGAACCCCAGCGCAATTGCTGATTACAAAAAAGGGAAACAGCAATCGCTTCAATTCCTAGTCGGGCAGATGATGAAAGAAACCAAGGGAGCGGCAAATCCGGACACAATTAAAGAGATATTGACAAAAATTATAAGAGGAGTATAATAGAACATGTAAGGTCGGATTCTCGGGTGCGGTAAACTCCTAAGGCGACCCGGGTAACGTAGGCCTTCAGCCGGCTAAAGGCGCCATGCTGGTAAATTGAAAACGCCGCGAACGCCAATTTAGGGAGGCGGAGGAGCTAGTGGGGAAACCCAGCGATGAGCAGCTCCTCCGCCTAATACCTTTTCAAAACAGGAGGCCAAAGGCCTCTTTTTCTTTTTATATCCATCTAATTTCCTTATTTTTTTTGAACCAGGTCATTTGGCGCTTGGCGTAGTGCCATGTGGCCATTTCAAGTTGGCTTAGCATTTCTTCTTTCGTTAATTTTCCGCGGAGGTAAAGCGATGCGTAGCGGTATTCCAGGCCGAGCTCAAATAACCGTTTCCAGCTGACTCCTCCGCCAGATGGCGGATTATGCAGTTTTTTTACTTCACTAATTATTCTGGGAAGACGTGCGAGCAATCTTTTATGTATGCGTTTTTTTAATTCTTCCGGCGGACGTTTGATTCCGAGCCAAACAATTTTCTTCGAAGAAACTAATGCACCCTCTTCACTCATTCTCGCTCCGCCAGCGCGGAGCTCCGAGGGTTCCGCTCGTTTTTGCCCCTTCGTCCGCCAGCTGGCGGACTCGGGGACCGTGCCAAAAACGGCGGAAAACCCGTTCAGAGGGTCATTAGTTTCTCCTGCGTTAGGCGAAACATGTTCTCCGAAAATACCTTTCGCAGCGCGACGGCGCGAGAAGAGCAATTCGCCAGAAGGCGAATATGCGTGTATTTGAGGGGAAGCGTGGTTCGCCGAAGCTATTTCAATCGCCCGCATTAATCTTCTTGGATTTTTTTGTTCAATGGTTTTTGCGCGCTCCGGGTCGAGTTTCCTGAGTGTTTCGAGGAGTTTTGCAACGGAATAGTTTTTAATTTTGCGGCGGAGCGCGTGATTGGGCGGTACTCCGCCCAATTTTACGCGCCCGAGCGCCGCGTCAATATAAAAACCGGTCCCGCCTACGATTATCGGTGTTTTACCTCGCGATAAAATATCGGCAATCGCTTTCTCCGCACAATTTTTAAAATCCAAAGCTGAGAAAACTTTTTTTGGGTTCGCAATATTAAGGCAGTAGTGTTTTATGCCGCGCATTTCTTTTTTTGTTACTTTGCCAGAGCCAATATTGAGTCCTTTATAAACCTGCCTTGAATCAGCGGAAATTATCTCACCGTTCATTTTTTTTGCCAGCTTAATGCTAAGGCTCGTTTTGCCTGACGCATTCGGCCCGACAATGACGATTACTCTTGACTTTTTCATAGTAAAAGGCTAGCATTCTTTTCAGAAGGAGGAAAGTAAAAAATGGACCAATCGATAAGCGATAAAGTTCACAGGGTTGTGTTGGGCGGTTATCGAGTACGCGAACCCGGAAGAGACGCGATATTTGAAAGATTTGAAGATAGAATGGAAGAGGTGATTGACATTACAAAGATTCGTTTGTTTGGGGCCGCGAAGTGGGTTTTCGGCACGAAACTGGAAAAGTTTCCGATGATGGAATTTGCCGATAAAAAGACAGATGTTAAGGCGTCTGGTCTTATAATTGCAGATAACTTTTCGGACAGTTTGATAAAAGGCGTGTTTACCTCTCCTTACGACACAACGGCTGCGAAAATAATTCCACACGGATTTAACGAGTTGACATCGCTGGTTTTTTCAGGAGAAAAGCTTTTTTTGCATAACCATGACAAGTTCTCGCCTGATCTGGAAGGCCGCGAAGCCCCGCAGGATTTTTATCTGGCCTTTGCCAGAGCCGTCATGGGCGCCATAGAACAGGAGGCGAAAAGGAGGAAAGATGCTGAATAAAGGAATGAAAAAGCTTGTAGTTGGTATTTTTTCCAAAAATGGCCTGAAAATGCGGCAAGTCCTGGTCAAGGCCGCAGCTGAAAAATTCGGCAAAAACTTCCCTAAAATGCCTTTCAAGGACGCGCATTGCGATATCGTGAATTGTTTTGGGGTACTTGTGTCGCATCCGGAAATTACCGATGCACTCAAAGCGGCAAATTGTTTTTTTGAAATTGTCGGCGAGACAATAGATATCAGGAACGAGGTAGTCGTTATGCGGCCTGAAGGGCTTGTGATCTATGAAACCGCGAACGGCATACCTCTAAAATATAAATTCAGATACGCCGTGCCCGCGCACTACGCAATACTGACTCCGTATGCGATGGCATCCGTATCTCGAAACCAAAACCCCGGAAAGTAATCCGTGGTTTATTTTTTATTTAGCAGTTATTTTTAGAAATTCTTCAACGCTCATTACCCCGATGTCTCCCTTGCCTCTTTCGCGGACGGCTACTTTGCCGGCTTCTGCTTCTTTTTCTCCTATTACTAAAATGTAGGGGATTTTTTGCATTTCGGCTTCGCGGATTTTTTTGCCGATTGATTCATTTCTTTCATCCAATGATACTCGAATATTTCCAGCCCAAGGCTGGCCGGCCTCGGGCCGGTTACTTTTGAGCTCCGCGGTTATTTTTTTGGCATAGTCCAAAACTTTATCATTTATCGTAAGCACCTGTACCTGAACAGGCGAGAGCCAAAAAGGAAGCGCGCCGTCAAAGTGCTCAAGCAATATTCCGATAAAGCGTTCAAACGAACCGAATATCGCACGGTGGATTATAACCGGCCTCACTTTTTCTCCGTTTTCATCCATATAAAAAACATCAAATCTTTCAGGTATCTGAAAATCTATCTGGGCCGTGGCGATGGTCCATGTTCTGTTTTGTGAGTCTTTAATATCAAAATGTATCTTTGGTCCGTAAAAAGCGCCCTCGCCTTTCATTATTTCAAATTTAAGTCCGAGACTTTTCAATGATTCTTCCAAAATTTTCTCAGCCTCATCCCATGTTTTTTTCTCGCCCATCGCTTTTTCGGGGCGCGTGCCGATGCTGTAAGTGACTTTCAGCCCCAGGCGTTTGTAGAATTCCTCGGTCATTTTAAGAACCGAGGTCAACTCTTCTTTTATTTGGTCGAATCTGCAATAAATATGCGCGTCGTCCATGGTCATCTGCCGTACACGGAGCAGTCCGCCTAAGGTTCCCGAAAGTTCGTTTCTGTGAAGACGGCCAATCTCGGCAAGCCGCAAAGGTAAATCTTTATAGCTCCTGATTGTTGAGCTGAAAACATATGTTGATTCCGGGCAATTCATCGGTTTTATCGCCAAGGTCTCATTTTCATCAATCGGATTTTTGAACCAAAACATACTGTCTCTGAAGTGTTCCCAATGCCCGCTTTTTTCAAAAACATCTTTTTTGACCATTATCGGTGTGGATATTTCCTGATAGCCGTGGTCGTCTTGTAGTTTGCGGATGAATTTTTCGAGCTCCTTTACAATTATCATTCCTTTCGGATGCCAAAACGGCGCGCCGGGGGCGATTTCGTGAAATGAAAATAAATCCATTTCTTGGCCCAAATCCCGATGGTCGCGATGTTTATTTTCAGGCTTGTCATTAGGCATGGCTTTATGCTAACATTTTTTTAGAAATATTCAAAAGGAGATACCATGATTTATTGGGCGATTGCCAAGTCGGAAAAATACCCCGATGTTTATGTGGAAAAGATTGATGCCAAGAATGACGACGAAGCTGACAAAAAAGCCTTTGAATGGAATCGGGACCATAATGGTTTCCGATACACTTATCTTGTGGCGAAAGAAATTCTTACAGATGCAGAAATCGTAGAACGGTTCAGTAAAAAATATTGGCAGGAAGGGATTGTTTCGATAGGTATGCAGCGAAGCGCCAAAAGCATCAGAGTTGTTGTTAGGATACCGAAAATGAAGGAAGTCAAATTTTCCAAAAAGACTTTCCTTGGTTTCAAAATCAATATAGTAGAAACTACCGATGCGCCTGCGCGCCTATTAGCCCGCTAAACCAGCGGGTTTTTTATATTTTCCTGATCTCCTCGGCGGTGCTATAATACGATTATGATACTTATACTTTATGTATTTATAATTGCAGGCATATTGGTTGTCGCAAATAAGTTAAGGTTTTTTTCAAAGGTTAATCCGTTTTTGTTTGTTGGCGCATTAACGTGGGCTTTGGCTATGTTTTCGTCTTGGCTTGAAAAAGAAGCGGAGATTCCCGTCCTTGCTTTAGGTTTAGGTTTTTTTGCGGCTTTTGTTGGCACGCCGTTAGCCGGAATAGGATTAGTACGGTCAATAAAAGAAAAACAATATATCGGAATTTTATTATGTGGATTGATTGTTGCTATACCGCTTATTTACGCGCTTTGGCTTGATTTAATTTAACTATATTTTCCTTATCTCATCGGCAACAATAGAGTGGGATTCGTTGCGGAAGGAGTAGTTGCCGGTTATGAGGACACAGTTGTTATCAATAATGTGTTCGCCGAACTGCTGGAGTGTGCGCGGGAAAACAACACACTCAATCTCATCCGTCATATCCTGAAGTTTTAAAAAGAGCATTGATTCTCCTTTTTTTGTCGTTACTCTTTTTGAATTTAAAATAAGCGCCGCAATGGTTCCTGACGGGCCGTAAGTCCCGCCTTTTTTGGCCTTGAAAGATTTTATGGTTATGTAGTTAATGGCGTGGCTGTTTCGCCCGGTCATGCGGCCGGGCGCCACGTCTGATGACTGGGCGAATTTTTCCAGGGGATGACCGGAAACGTAAAGCCCCAGAAGCTCGCGCTCCCAGGCAAGCTTTTCCTCCAGTGTTGCGGGCGCGGTTTTCGCCAATTTTAACTGCGGAATGGAAGATTTATCGGACATTTCGGAAAAAAGCGAAGATTGATTGTCTGAGGCGCTTTTTCTGTGCGCTTTGGCGTATTCCAAAACTTTATCCATATTATTGACCACATCATTTCTTTCGGCAAACTCGTCCAAAGCGCCGGCTTTGGCCATGGATTCTAGCGATCTTTTGTTCAGGTCTTTTGAATCAACCCTTTCCAGAAATCCGGCGAGCGAACCAAACGGCCCGTTCGCATCGCGCTCGGCAATAATGGCTTCAACAATATTTTCACCGACATTTTTTATAGAGGTAAGCCCGAAGCGTATCTCGGTTTTATTATTTATACCGTTCGGTATAGAGAATATTTTCCGGCTGTGGTTTATAGAAGGAGGAAGCACCGAGAGGCCCATGTCTTTGCATTCTTTGATTAAAAATCCGATGCGCTCGTTGTCTTTTTTGTCGTTGTTAAAGAGCGAGGTCATATATTCCAGCGGATAATAATATTTTAGCCATGCGGTTTGCGCGCCGATTATCGCGTAGGCCGCGGTGTGCGCTTTGTTAAAACCGTATCTTGCGAACGGCTCCAGCAATTCACCTAATTCTTTGGCTATTTTTTCGTCAATCCCGTTTTTTATCATCCCTGCGACGAATTTTTCTTTTTGTTCTTCAAGCAGAGAGCGTATTTTTTTGCCGATGGCTTTTCTTAAAATATCCGCTTCAGCCAGAGTAAAGCCCGCCATTTCCTGCGCAATCTGCATCATCTGCTCCTGATAAACGGTTACGCCGTAAGTCGGCGATAATATTTTTTCCAGCTTCGGATGAATATAAGTAACTTTTTCTCTGCCGTGCTTGCGGGCGATAAAAGAGGGAATCAGCTCCATAGGGCCTGGTCGGAAAAGCGATATCATCGCAATAATATCCTCAATGCCGTGCGGCTCAAGCTCCACCAAATTTTTCGTCATACCAGAGCCTTCAAGCTGGAACACGCCGACAGTTTTCCCTTCGCGGAGCATTTTATACGGTTCCGGATCGTTTACGTCTATACTCTCTATATCAATTTCTTTGCCGTGTCTTTCCTTGATAAGCGCAATTGTGTTCTCCATTATAGACAGGTTTTTCAGACCCAAAAAATCCATTTTAAGCAGGCCCAAGTCAACTATGCCGTGCATGTCGTATTGGCTTACGATTGCTTCTCTTCTGGCGTCGTCGTCTCCGCGCACTGCGGCGCGTTGCAGGGGGACCATATCGGTCAGGGGATTTTTTGTGATAACCACGCCGGAGGCGTGAATGGACGCGTGCCTGCAGACGCCTTCCAGTTTCATCGCGGCGTCCAGCATTTTTTTTGCATCGGTATTTGTTTCGTAAATATTTTTGAGCTCTGGCACTTCTTTCAGACATTTTTCCAAGTATCCTTCTTTTTCGCCCTGATTCGGGTTGAAAGGTATCATCTTCGCGGTCTGATCGGCTAAGGCAAGGCTTATTCCCAAAGCCCGCCCGGCGTCGCGGATAGCCGCGCGCGCGGCCATTGTTCCGAAAGTGATTATTTGCGCAACATGGTCTCTCCCGTATTTTTGCGAAACATATTCTATTACTTCGTCCCTCCGCGTATCCGCGAAATCCATATCAATATCTGGCGGTTCAACGCGCGCGGGGTTTAAAAATCTTTCGAAGATGAGATTATATTTGATAGGGTCAACATTGGTAATTTTAAGGACATAAGAAACAATGGAGCCGGCGGCCGAGCCTCTGCCCGGGCCGACAACTATTTTGTTTTCCTTGGCCCATTTGACGAAATCCCAGACTACTAAAAAATATTCCACGAATCCGGTTTTCTGCAATACCGAAAGTTCGTAAGCGAGGCGTTTTTCTATTTCTTCTCCGGGTTTTTCTCCGTAGCGTTTTTTCAAGCCTTCCTTGCAGAGTTTTTCCAAATACGAAAATGACGTTTCGCCTGCTGGAAGCGGGAAGCTAGGTATTTGTATTTTACCAAGCTCGATTGTCAGGCCGCACATCTCGGCGATTTTCAGCGTATTAGAAATTGCCTCGGGCGTTTCTTTGAACATCTCAGCCATCTCTTCCGGAGAACGCAGAGAATAATCGTCGTCTTTCATTGTAAGTCTGTCTTCATCGTCGAGCCTTGTATTTGTCTGCACCGCCAAAAGAACGTCGTGGGCTGATGCGTCTTCTTTTTTTAAATAATGGATATCCTGCGTCGCCACAAGTCCGACGCCGTGTTTTTTGGCGAAGGCGACGAGGTCTGCCATCAATTTTTTATAGTTTGGAACACTCGGGTGGTTCCCGATTTCAATGAAAAAATTTTCTTTTCCAAAAATATCCCGGTATTCAAAAAGGAGTTTCTCCGCTTTTTCTTCGTTGTTATTTAAAAGCGCGCGCGGGATTTCTCCTGTCATGCACCCCGAAAGCCCTATAAGACCGGCGGAATATTTTTTTAAATTTGCCTTGTCTATCCTCGGTTTATAATAAAAGCCTTCAAGGTGCGCGAGCGTGACCAGTTTTATCAGATTTTTGTAGCCTTCCTGATTTTTTGAAAGCAATATCAGGTGGTAGCGCTTATCGTCTATTCCAGGGCGTTTTTCATAAAGCGAGCCCGCGGCGACATAGGCTTCTACGCCGATGATAGGTTTTATCCCCGCTTTTTTACAGGCCTTATAAAATTCTATCGCACCGTAAAGGTTGCCGTGGTCCGTAAGAGCCAGGGCCGGCATGTCCATTTTTTTCGCTTCCTTTACCAGGCCGTCTATCTTGGCGAGCCCGTCCAAAAGAGAATAGTGCGAATGTGTATGCAGGTGTACGAACGACATATTTTATTTTTGCATTATTTATGCTCCAATGCCAATAGATTAAATAAGGCAGATATGATCTTTAATCTGCTTGCGCGTATTTATACGGCGGGTGCTACCTATAATGAAGCTGCTTTGAAAATGACGGCTCTATTAAAGAGAAATTTTAGCATAACAAGTGACATTCTGGGAGAGTTTACGGGGGATATCGCTTCAATAAATTCGGTAGTAAAGGAATATTGCGGGCATATTATAGTGCTTGGCTACTGGCAGAGACGCTTCAAAAAACAGGAAGTGTCGCTTGCGGTAAAGCCTTCGCGTATAGGCCTTGAGCGTTCTGAAGATGTTTTCCGGAAAAATCTGCATGTGCTTGCTGAAACCGCCAAAAAAGCAGGAGTATTTCTTTGGGTTGACGCGGAAGAAAGAAAAGACCGCGATATCGTTACGGACTCGGTCATCAGGGAGCGTGCGCTCGGATATGACAATATCGGTGTTGCGGTACAGTGCATACATTCCGATGCGGAAAAGTATCTGAAAAAATTACTGGATAATGATGTTTCGGTCAGGCTGGTTAAAGGGGCATACACCGACGGGGATTTGAAAACTCGTAAGGAAATCGATAAAAACTTTGACGATCTGATTTATACGGCAATATTTTATTATAAAAAGACCGCGGAGAAAGTTCTGATAGCGATTGCAACACACGATCTTAAGAGAATCGAGTTTGCATTAAGATTTGTGAATATTGCCGATGCCATGGCAAGAATAATCCAGATTCAAATGCTTTACGGAATCCGCGTAAAATTGCAGTTGGAGCTCGTAAAAAAGCTTTTGACGATGGGTGTGAATTTATTGATTTACGTGCCGTGGGGAGCTGACCGCATCGGATTTTTAAAGCGCCGGCTCAAAGAAGGCGTCCAGTCCGGCGCAAAGTGGCTCTTTGTACGGAATATTTTTGAGACGTTAAGATATAACGATTTGAAATGATTTTTCCGAATTTCATCCGGCATTAATTTGCCGGATTTATTTTTACTTCCACTTGGCTTCCCGACACCTAAGTGCTATATTGCCGGCTATGAGGAAAGTAAAATTTATTAATGGAGGGTTTTATCATATATTTAACCGCGGCACCGATAAAAGAACCATTTTTGCTGATAATTATGATTTTGAACGGTTTCTACAGGGTATGAGAGAATTTAATTCTCTGAAACCGATTGGTAGTATTTATGAAAATTCATTCCGCAACCAACTTAGGTTCCCGACACCTAAGTTGGTGAATATTGTCGCTTATTGCCTCAATCCAAACCACTTTCATTTAATATTAGAACAAACCAAAAACGGAGGAATAAGTGAATATCTAAAAAAAATTGGCGGAGGATATGCGAATTATTTTAATGCTAAATATAAAAGATCCGGAACTCTTTTTCAGGGCAGGTTTAAGTCGATATATATTGATTCAAACACATATCTTTTGCATTTAAGTGCGTATGTAAATCTGAATAATAAAGTACATAAAATAAAAGATCAAAAATTTAGATCGAGTTGGGCCGAGTACATAGGGGATAGCAATACAAGGTTATGTAATCCAAAAATCATTTTAGATCAGTTTAAGAATCAAAAAGAATATCGCGATTTTGCCGAAAGTTCTTTGCTGGATATGTTACAGCGGAAAGAAATGCGAAAGGAGATGGAATCTTTGTTGCTAGAATAGCCACTTAGGTTCCCGACACCTAAGTTATTGACGGATTAAGTAGTTTAGTGCTAAGTTTTTATTGGATTGAGGAATAGGCCTCGAATTGCTTTCCGGCAAAATCCGGACAAAAAAAAGAATAAGGAGGTTGAAAATGGATACGTCCAACAATCTTTTTGAGTATATACCGTGCGAGCTTCTTTGTACCGGCTTGGAGGAGGACAAATTGTTGTTTTCCAAATCACAGGAATGTGTCTTTGCTTTTGTGAATAAGCTAAAGCCTATTATGAAATACCTTGCTTGCCCTGTATATTTTTGCGAAAAAGTAAGCGTAGGTGATGTTCAGTGCAAACTTTACGTTAGAAACGAAAAATGCATGCCCGGTAGGGTGCGTGGGGTGTATGTTTGTGAGCTAGATAGCGAATACGCTAAAAAATATGAAAATCTGGACTATCTTTATTTGCGCGAAGACGGAACTTTTTTTCTTACGCGCAATAGTCATGGAGACCACAATCGCGGCTATATTGAAGGCGACGTTTGGAAGCTTGTAAAATTTGAATATTTAGTAAAGTCGCTCGATAGCATATTGCAAATCGCGATAAAAAAACGGAATGAGGTTCAAACAGGATTAAAGGCTCGGTCCGAGCGGCTCGGTGAAGCCATCGCGGTATTGATGAGGCCATAAATAAACCAAAAGCTGAACTTTATGTTCGGCTTTTTAATTTGCTATGCTTTATTAATGGAACGTAAATATGTCATCGGAATAGATGAGGTAGGGAGGGGGCCGCTGGCGGGGCCGATGATGGTCGGCGCGGTTGCCATGTCCGGGGACATGGGTTTTTTGGGTGGAATAAAAGATTCAAAAAAACTGACAAAACTTCAGCGCGAGAAGTGGAGCAAGAAGATCTGGGACATGAAAGAAACTCTGCCCAAAGCGGACCAGCCTGGGACCGGAAATATAAATATCGCAATAGTCTCCGTCAGTAATGGAACTATAGATAAGTACGGGATATCGGCATCTTTAAGGCTCGCGGTCGGCAAATGTCTTAAGATATTAGTAAAGCCGGGCGACGAACATGAGATAATGCTCGATGGCAGTCTTTACGCGCCTCCGGAATATAAAAATCAGCAGACAATAATAAAAGGAGACGAAAAATTTCCGATAATCTCCGCGGCTTCCGTGGTCGCCAAAGTTTACCGCGACAACATGATGAAAAAATTGCACGAAAAATATCCCGAGTACGGCTTTGACAAGCACAAAGGCTACGGCACAGCCTCGCATATTGCCGCCATCAAAAAACATGGCCTATCTCCGCTCCACCGCCGGAGTTTTTGCCGGAGGCTGATTTAGTACTAATCTGATTTAAGAAAACAGGGATTCGGCCCATACATCCCGTCAAATGAAAATTCCTCTTT